>BNJT01000656.1_pt1 | contig 330418 bp, 362 predicted proteins | sample 8540491 | NCBI WGS metagenome assembly BNJT01 (sample SAMD00202455, study PRJDB9452) | human saliva metagenome | host: Homo sapiens | reverse complement strand
GAGGCATTGTCAGCGCTTCTCAAGGTGTCCCTTAATTTTTTATGTTGGTTTAAGGGTTGAGGAGTGACTTTTTCCAACTTACCGGCTTGCAGGGTTGGTTGTCAACTCTGTGTTGGGTGCTGGTTGTTGGTGTCAGTGTTGTTGCGCTGACGTTGTTCTAATATACAGAGTGGTGTGTGGTGTGACAAGTGTGGTGGTCAGGGCACTTTTCTCGCACCAGCAGACGGCACTGCCATAAGAAACTCAGGCGCACGTAAACCAGCATCAGCAAATGCTTCAGCAATGGATGCAGCAACAGACTCAGCAGATTGCACATCAAGCAGTGCAATAGCACTGCCACCAAAACCACCACCGGTCATTCGTGCACCTAAAGCACCATGTGCCATGGCTGTATCCACTGCGATGTCTAGTTCTTGGCATGACACTTCGTAGTCATCACGCAGTGACACATGACTCTCACACATACGTTGGCCAAATGCTTCAAAATCGTTGACCTTAAGGTTTTCAATGGCCTCCAGCGTTCGAGCGACTTCACTCGTCACATGCCCCACACGGCGCTTAACTGTATCCAGCCAATCGTCATGTGACACATCGGGTGGAACATTAGCTTCAGCCCATACAAGCGTTGACTCGTCAACGTTGCTCACCTCACGTAGCGTTGAAGCACCTGCAACATCAGCAACTCCATCAATGACGCGACGTCGAGAAGCGTACTGCCCATCCGCTAAAGAGTGCGGCGCATTCGTATTGATAACCAAAATCGCTAGGCCGTGGTTGTTGAAATTGCAGGGAATGACGGTTTCCGTTGCATCCGTGAAGTCAAGAGCGAGAGCAGAATCGCGATGGCCAAATAATGAAATCTTTTGGTCTAGGCCACCGGTGGAAGCTCCGACTACCTCATTCTCGGCACGAATACAGCAATCAACAAGCCTCTTACGAAGTACATCATCGACTGTAAGATTCGAAAGTTCTGCAGCCGCGACAGCAGTTGAACACTCAATCGCCGCCGAACTTGACAGTCCTGCGCCCAGAGGAACATCAGAAACAAAGGCGAAGTTGAAACCGGAATTGTGAGGCAAAATTCCGTCGTCAACCATTGCCCACACTGTTCCCGCAATATAGCCTAACCACGAGGCTGGGTTATTCGGCCCTACTTCTGAAAGACTTATAGTGGCACGGTGTGTTACATCAGTGCCGTCTTTATCTTTCACGTTAGACACGACCGAAATGGCACCGTCATCACGTGGAGATGCCGCAACAAATGTGCATTGTGTCAATGCAAACGGTAAACAAACACCACCTGCATAATCGACATGCTCGCCAATAAGATTCACTCGGCCGGGTGCGGCCCACACACCAACTGGCGGCGCTTGAAACTCTGACTCAAAAAGTGCTGCAGCAGCACTAGTAGCCTCAGATTCCGTCCGAGTTGTGGACCATTGCACATGTACACTCATGTCCTAGCTCCTTCATGCAATTTCACGAAAACGTTGGGCGATCCGTTCGGGCGTGGTGTCTGAAGTCCAGGCACCAGCACCTGATTCGGAACTCGCCAGGAATTTCATGCGGTGTGGAGAACGCATTGTGGAAAACAGTTGGAGATGCAAACGCCCATAATCACGGTCTTCACCAACAGGAGCTTGATTCCATGAGGCCAGATAAGGCGTTTTATCAACGCCGTCGAAGAACCGGTCCATTCGTTGCAAAACATCCAGATACATGACCGCCAGTTCATCTTTTTCAGCATCCGTCAGCTCAGTAAAATCACGAACAGCACGATGCGGCATGATCATAATTTCCACTGGCCATTTTGCCGCAGCGGGAACGAAAGCTGTGAAAAACTTTCCTTCGTGGACAATACGGTTCCCGGAGCGACGCTCGGCAGCAAGGACATCATCAAAAAGGTCCCGTCCTGTTGCCTCCTTATGCGCTTTCGCGCGATTCACAATCGCGCGTGCCCGAGTAGGAAGATATGGGTACGAGTAGATCTGGCCATGCGGGTGTCCCAAAGTCACGCCTATCTCTTCTCCCCTGTTTTCAAAGGGGTAAACCAGGCGGATGTCCTTGAGTTGGGAAAGCTCTGCGGTGCGGTGTGCCCATGCTTCAATAACTGTTCGGGCTCGTTGCGGCGACAGTGCGGAGAATGAACTGTCAGGATCAGAGGTAAAGCACACAACTTCGCATCGCGCGACAGCGGGTGACCGCTCAAAGAGCTCTTCCCCATCCACGTGATGATCAAAGTCAGGACCATGATCACTAGTGAGAGAAAATGACGGGAAACGGTTTTCAAACACCACAACGTCATAATCGTCTGCGGGAATTTCCGTGGGATTATCCTCAGAACGAGTAGGTGCCAAAGGGTTTTCATGCGCAGGCGGAAGGAAGGTTCTATCCATGCGATGCGCAGCAAAAACCACCGGTTCACCGGTTAACGGGTCTATACGTACCTCAGAATTGGTACGCGACTGAGGCAGGTCACGGCTGTCATGTAGCTCCCGGGTCCGCTCCCCCGAGACGTACTCGGGGGAATCATCGAAGTAGAGGAGTTCACGGCCATCGGACAGCGTTGTTCGGGTGACGCGAAAGCTGTGCTCAGTCATTTACTTGACCTCGGTCTCTTCGGTAGGAGTTTGGACCACAATCGGATTTAGCCACGCCCAGATGAAGAAGAACGCAGCAACAGCCACAAGGCCGATACCTGTCCACAGGTTATCAGCGGAGTCCTTGAGGCCACCAGTATCGGGGTCAACACCAGGATCCAAGAAGAAACTACACAGGACCAGCACAATGCCATAGATACCAAGAAGCAAGGCAATGATGTTGCGGATATCAAACGTACCAGCGCTACGGCGCTTCGACGTGTTTTGCGTATTCTGCGACATGATTTTTCCTTAGAAGAAGATCAGATTGAGAGCGATCACCATGGCAAGACATAGGATGCCCAAGGGAACTGTACGGCGGTACCACGGCAATGTGGTTTCGTGTGCATCAACCAGTTGTTCTTTCGGTGTCACAGAGTGTACAAAACCGACCAGTTCTGCATCTGGCTTCGGCGTAGTGAACGTACTGACAACCAGCGAGACCACAATATCGGTGACAAAGGCGATTGACGCAGCAAGGAATGCAACACCCTGACCGGGAAGGCTGACCACAGGATCAGCGCCTAGCGACAACGCCCAGAAGACAATTGCCGCAGCCGTACCTGACACAAGACCAACCCAACCTGCGGTAGGAGTCATGCGCTTCCAGAACATGCCGAGGATAAACGTTGCAAACAGAGGTGCGTTAAAGAAGCCAAACAGTGTCTGGAGGTAATCCATCACGTTGCCAAAGTTGGCGGCAATAATGGCGGTGAATACGGCGATGAATGTAGCAATGACGGTGGCGATACGACCGAACTTGAGGTAGTAATCGTCGTCACGATCCTTGACTATGTAGGTTTGCCAAATGTCGTAGCTCATCACTGTGTTGAAGGATGAAATATTTGCAGCCATACCAGCCATGAATGCGGCCAGAAGTCCAGCAATGGCGATACCCAAAAGACCGTTAGGTAGGAGGTCGCGCATCAAGTACAAAACAGCATCGTTCGGCTGTGCACTGCCATCCATAATTGGGGTAACTAGCGTTCCAGCGACCATGCCCGGAATAACCACAATGAACGGAATAAACATCTTGGGGAATGCGCCGATGATGGGCGTGCGACGCGCGGCCGACATTGATTCAGCTGCCATGGAACGCTGAACTTCCACGAAGTTGGTGGTCCAGTAACCGAAGGACAACACGAAGCCCAGGCCAAACACAATGCCAATGACAGACCATGCTGGGTTAGCAAAACCGGAAATGTCGGTGCCGGGCCACGTGTGGAAGTGCGACTCAGTAGCTACGCGCTCTTTCAGGCCACTCCAGCCGCCAACGCGGTTCAGGCCGATAATGGTCAATGGCAAAAGGCCAGCCACAATCACGAAGAATTGCAGAACCTCATTGTAGATAGCTGCGGAAAGTCCACCCAGAGTAATGTAGGACAGCACGATGATTGCCGCGATAAGCAGCGTCAGCCACATTGGCCAGCCCAGCAGTGAATTCACAACCTTGGCAAGAAGCAGGAGGTTCACACCAGCAATGAGCAGCTGGGCAATGGCGAATGATAGTGCATTCACCAAGTGAGCTGCCGAACCAAAGCGGCGAAGCATGAATTCTGGAACTGAACGAACTTTGGATCCGTAGTAGAACGGCATCATCACAATGCCCAGGAAGACCATTGCGGGTACAGCACCGATCCAGAAGTAGTGCATTGTTTGGAAACCATATTGGACACCATTTGCTGAGTGACCAACAATTTCAACAGCACCCAAGTTTGCCGAAATAAAGGCAAGACCTGTAACCCATGCAGGTAGTCCCCTGCCCGAGAGGAAGAAGTCGATTGAGCTGGACACTTTAGACTTTGCAGCCCAGCCAATACCAAGAACGAACACAAAGTAAAGGGCAACCAGGCTGTAATCCACCCAGCTTGCGTTAAGCCTAAGGACTGTATCCGCGGCATTCATGTGAAAAATCCTTAACGATCGAAAAATGTGAAAAGTTGTTAACCCAAGTATCGGTTACATGTCACTCCTCAATCTTGATCCCCCAGTGGAATTGAGCTTTCTCCAGGCTGGAGAACCACCACATCCCGCCCTGACCGCAGCGCATTCGGCGGAGCGCTCATCGGCTCAACAGCCAACGCGCGTCCTCGGCCCGGATACCCATGGCCAGCTGCGGGGTCTGCAGTGAAGATTTGGAACCACGGCAGGTTAGCGCTCGTGGACATCACCACCCGACGTTTCTCGACGCCCTCATCACGATGCCTCAGCACAGTAACGCGATCATCGTCTTCCTTGTCAGAGGCGTGGAAACAGGCATCCAGCAACACTCCGGCTAGAGCCAAACCTTCTGGAAGGTCTGCCAACACTGGGACGGTTGCCAACTTTGTCTCCTCGCCCGTTGGAAGTAGCCGGGTGGGATCAAGTTCTAGTTTCATATCAACGGGAACACTGACAACACAGTCATCAACAGCTGCGCCGAAAAGAGTTGGATATGTGTGCACGCCCAAGGCAAAGGGAGCAGCATCATCACCTACGTTAGTGACTTCGTAGGTGACACGAAGCCCCTGTGGAGTGAGAAGGTAATCAACCGTGAGTGTCAGTTTCCACGGCCATCCGTTACGTGGCGTGATGGCGCATTCAAGGACGGCGTGGTCATCTGTGGATTCACGAATACTCCAGCGCTCAGATCGCACGAAGCCGTGGATAGCGTTAGTGCGCGCAGGCTCGTTAATGTCCAACTGATGCGACTGCCCAGCAAAATCAAAAGCGCCGTCTTCTGTTCGGTTTGTCCATGGTGCCAAAATGGCATTGGAACTAAATGGTGGTACATGCCCCCGGGGGTAGCTTTCTACAAGCGGCTTACCCCCATATTCACACACCCGCAGTCCACCGCCATATGTGGATATTTCTACTGAGTATTCGCCGCTATCCAGACGCACATAAGGGTACTCGGCGAGGTCAATAGTTGCCGGGGAACTCATGTGAGCTCCTTTCTGTGCAGATGATGCACTGAAGACTGAATCACGTAAGACATGAAACTCAAGGTTCAGAGTACTACCCTATACCCCCGCAACAATAGAATTTTGCAAAATAACTACGTTAGATAGTTCACTATTTACCTCTGAACCTCCCCCGATCGGTCCCCCTAACTCAGGTAGCCATGTGCCTACACCTTGTTACGTTTTTATGGGGTAATCAATGCCCCATGCCAGGGGCACCCACCTGTAGATGTAAAGAACGCCCCACCCGGAAGGCGGGGCGTCGATAAGCGAGTGACAGTTACACAATCCGCACGCCGGCGAAGTTTTTCTTGCCGCGGCGGAGCACGAGCCAGCGGCCGTGCAGCAGATCCTCGTTAGTGGGCTGCCATTCATCGCTGGTGATGCGCTGATTATTCACGTACGCGCCGCCTTCGTTGACGGCTCGACGCGCAGCTTTTTTGGACTCCACCAGACCGGTGGCAACGAGAAGATCGACGATGGTACGCGGGTCGTCGGCACCGATCTCAGCGATCGTCGTTTCCGACAATGCGCCAGCCAAGGTCCCCTCGTCCAATTCGGTAAGTTCCGCGCGCCCAAAAAGAGCCTGAGCTGCGAGTTCCACAGCACGAGTCGTGTCCTTGCCATGCACAAGGTTGGTCATTTCCTGGGCGAGCCTCCGTTGAGCCTCACGGGTATGAGGGCGCTCATCAACGGCCTGTTGCAGCTCCGCCAACTCCTCTTGCGTGAGGAAGGTGAACCACCGCAGATAGCGGATAACATCAGCATCAGCAGTATTGATGAAGTACTGGTACCAGGCGTATGGACTAGTCATCTCCGGGTCGAGCCACAGCTTGCCTCCACCCGTAGACTTACCAAATTTATTGCCGTCGGCATCGGTGACCAGTGGGACTGTCAGGGCGTGCACCGTTGCGCCATTAATACGACGGTTCAGGTCCACGCCGGAAACAATGTTTCCCCACTGGTCACCGCCGCCAATCTGCAGCGAACAGCCGTAGGCGTTGTGCAACTGAACGTAGTCGTTGGCCTGAAGCAACATGTAGGAAAACTCAGTGTAGGAGATGCCGTCATTATCCAAGCGGCGCTTAACCGTGTCGCGAGCGAGCATGGTATTCAGCGAAAAGTGCTTACCGACGTCGCGCAAAAACTGCGTCACCGACAGGTTCTTCGTCCAGTCGTTATTGTTCACGAGGCGGGCGGCATGCTCGCCATCAAATCAACAAATCGCGAGAGCTGGTCAATAATGCGATCGGCCCATTCCGCCACTTGATCGTCCGCCAACATAGCGCGTTCACCAACATCGCGGGGGTCACCGATCATGCCGGTGGCACCACCAGCAAGCACAATGGGGTTATGTCCCGCTTGCTGGAAACGACGCAGCATCAGAAGCGGCACCAAGTGCCCTGCATGCAGAGACGGGCCGGTCGGGTCGAACCCGCAGTACAAGGTAATGGGTTGTTCGCACGCCTCGCGCAACTGCTCAAGATCCGTGGACTGGTTAATCAAGCCGCGCCATTGCAGCTCATCAATAATGTTGTTCGTCATCGTGTTTCTCAATCGTCACGTTCAGTCTGGGTGGCGTGTTCTGCAGGCCAAGGCATCGCCTCATCAATCAGCATCACGGGAATTCCGTTGTCAATGCGATATGCGACTCCTAGGCGGGGGTTATAGAGCACCTGCTCCTCCGAAAGATACTCCAACGGCCCCTTGTCTTGCGGGCACGCCAACACTTCCAACAACGTGGGATCGATACTCATAAGTTCCGCATTTTACCCGGGTGAGTTGTCTCTTCCCACATTGACACCGCAGTTGTCCGTGAGACGGTGAACTGCACAGGAAACAGTGCGTGGGCGGGTGTCGCGACGCGCCCGCACTACAGCGACCTACAAACTTTTGTGACAAAACTAGTAAAAAGTAGTGATAGAGACGATCATTCCTCGCTCTGTTTACTTTCCTACCCGCTTGATCAGCACCGGAGCCGTATGACTATCCATGTCACAGACACCCTGTTCCATCTCCGCAACGATTCCCTGAGCTACATCATGCAGATCCTACCCAATGGTTATCTGGGGCAACTGTATGTAGGTCCGGCTGTCCCCCTTGACGTTGATTATTCCTACCTGCTGGAATTTGCGGCACGGCCAACATCAGCATGTCCGTTCTATGACAACCCAGTGTTTTCGCTGGAACATGTGAAGCAGGAGTACGGGCAGTATGGCGGCAGTGATTATCGTCAGCCTGCAGTGGTGATGTCGCAACCCGACGGCAGTACGGTCACTACATTTCAGTATGAGTCGCATCGCATTGAGGCTGGTAAATCCCGCCTTGATGGTCTCCCAGCAACGTATGTTGAGGATGATTCTGAGGCGGAAACGCTCATCATTGTACTGGTGGATCCGCTGACCACGGTTCGGATTGAGCTGAGTTATACACTGTTTTCCTCTCGTCCGGTGCTGACGCGCACGGCGCGTTTTATCAATGATGGCCACGCTGAGGTCTTTCTTGATCAAGCGATGAGCGCCTGCCTTGATCTTCCCGACTCTGAGTACGAGTGGCGGCAGTTTTCCGGCGCATGGGGGCGTGAACGTCATCTGAAAACCCGCACATTGGAACAGGGAATTACCTCCATCGGGTCAATCCGTGGGAATTCCTCAGCACAGCAGAATCCCTTTGTTATTCTGGCCCGCCCAGGAACAGATGATCTTCAGGGTGAAGCCATAGGTTGCGCCTTTGTCTACAGCGGAAATTTCCTCATCCAGGCTGAGGTGGATACGTTTGACACCACTCGCCTGCTGGTGGGAATCCATCCACAAGGTTTTCGCTGGAAACTCCGCCCAGGAAGCAGCTTTCAAACCCCAGAGGTGGTGTTTGCCTACACCACAGAGGGCCTCAATGATCTCAGCGCAACACTGCATTCTTTGTTCCGTGAACGCCTGATGCGCGGCCAGTGGCGCGACCAGCCGCGTCCCATTGTGACCAATAACTGGGAAGCCACCTATTTTGATTTCACCGAAGACACCCTCATTGATATTGCACGCACGGCGCAGGGCGTCGGCGCGGAACTATTTGTGCTCGACGATGGCTGGTTTGGCGCACGGCGCGGCGAACGCGCGGGCCTCGGCGATTGGACGCCGAACACTGATTTATTACCCGACGGTATTGCGGGGTTGTCGAAGAAAGTGACGGATCTCGGCATTGATTTTGGGCTGTGGGTAGAGCCGGAAATGGTGAATGAGGATTCGGATCTTTTCCGCACCCACCCGGACTGGGTGATTCAAACCCCTAATCGTCGCAGGTCCGTCGGGCGTTTCCAATTAGTGTTGGATTATTCCCGCGCTGAGGTTGTGGACCATGTGTTCACCCAGTTATCGGACGTTTTTAGCACTGCGAAGATATCGTATGTGAAGTGGGATATGAACCGCAGTTTGACGGAAGTGTTTTCCTCGGCGCTGCCCACAGATCAGCAGGGTGAGGTGGCACATCGCCACATGCTGGGTGTCTATGCTCTACTTGAGCGTTTGACCACTGCTTTCCCGCATATTTTGTTTGAGTCGTGCGCATCGGGCGGGGCGCGTTTTGATGCCGGCATGCTCTTTTACGCCCCGCAGGCGTGGGCCAGCGATGATTCCGATGCGGTGGAGCGGCTGAAAATCCAGTGGGGATCCTCTTTTGCCTACCCAATTATCTCCCATGGTGCACATGTGTCGATAACGCCAAACCATCAAGTCAATAGGGTGACACCGTTGCATACTCGGGCGAATGTGGCGTTTTTCGGCGCGTTTGGGTACGAACTTGATTTGAACAAACTCTCCGATGAGGAGATTGCGGAGGTCAAGGCTCAGGTTACATTCATGAAGGAGCATCGTGAGCTCATTCAATTTGGAACGTTTTACCGCCTGCGTAGCCCCTTTGATTCAAATGTCACGTGCTGGATGGTGGTGAACAAACAGAAAACCAAGGCCATTGTGGGCTGGTATCGGGTACTCAACACAGTAAACGCACCGTTTGACCGTGTACGTTTGGTGGGTTTGGATACCACCAAACGCTACCGCATTACGGGTAATGAGCTTGTGGACGGTCGCGATGTTGTACGTTCCGGCAGCGAGCTGCACAATATTGGTCTAATAACCAGCGACCGCAACTCAGGCGACGTCCCCCAGAACGTGACCCCCAACCGGGATTTTGATTCCCGGTTGTTTGTGCTGACCGCTGAATAGCAGCCACCTGACGTCTCAGGAGCGCACCGGTGTTTCCGCCCAGTTGCGGTAATCCGCACTGGCTGCGGCCACGCGGTTACGCTGCTCAGCCACCCGCACGCCCGCAGTCCCGCCGTGGGTGGACCGCGATGCGACGGCACCATCGACCGTCAACACGTCACGCACCTCTGGGGTCAGGCGCTTATCGACGCCCTGCAACTCCTCATCCGTGAGGTCCACAAGGCCCACTCCCCCTGGCCTCCGCAATGCGAACGCACGCGCCGGATGCCTCGTGGGCTTCGCGGAATGGCACACCTTCACGGACCAGCCATTCGGCAAGGTCGGTGGCCAGGGTAAACCCAGCCGGTGCCAGTTCCCGCATGCGATCAGGGTGAAACGTCAGCGTGGACACCAAACCCGTCATGGCGGGAAGCAGGAGATTCAACTGAGACACCGAGTCCACGATGGGTTCTTTATCTTCCTGCAAGTCTCGGTTGTAAGCAAGGGGCTGTGCCTTGAGGGTGGCCATCAATCCGGTGAGGTTGCCGATAAGCCGACCTGTTTTACCACGTGTTAGTTCCGCAACATCGGGGTTTTTCTTCTGAGGCATGATGGAACTGCCGGTAGACCAAGCATCGGCGAGGGTGACATATCCGAATTCCGGCGTGCACCAAGCAATAATTTCCTCAGCAAGGCGTGACATGTCGATAGCGATCTGTGCCAGCACAAAGCGGTTTCTGAGGCGAAATCGCGGGAACTGGTTGCGTCAATGGAATTATCGGCTGCGGAGTCAAACCCCAATTCCTCAGCAATCGCCTCGGGATTGAGTGTGAGCGACGATCCGGCCAACGCACCGGACCCGTAGGGTGACACCGCAAGACGTTTGTCTAGATCCTGGATCCGATCGACATCACGAAGCAACGGCTGCGCATGCGCCAATAACTGGTGGGCGAGTAGAACCGGTTGCGCCGCTTGGAAATGCGTTTTACCAGGCATGATAGCGTCAGGATGGGCTGCGGCCTGAGCCACTAGGGCGTCGATAAGCTCTGTAACGCCAATCGCAATGTCGCGGATTGCATCACGCACCCACATGCGAAAGAGCGTGGCCACCTGGTCGTTACGGGACCTCCCGGCGCGCAACCGGCCGCCTACCTCGGGGCCAACGCGGTCGATAAGGCCGCGTTCCATGGCGCCGTGGACGTCTTCATCTGTGGGCAGTGGCGTGAAGTCGCCGGAGGCGACGTCTCGTCCCAGCTGGTCAAGGCCCGCGAGCATGGTGTCAAGGTCAGCGTCAGAGAGCAGCCCAGCAGCATGCAGTACCTTGGCGTGGGCTTTGGATGCCAGCACGTCGTAGGGTGCCAGCACCCAGTCGAAATGCGTGGACACGCTGAGCGCAAACATGGCATCGGCGGGTCCGCCTGCGAAACGTCCGCCCCACAGGGCACCTTCGTTTGTTCCGTGACTGTCCATTTACTGTGCCTCGCGGTCGCGGCGGCAGGCAATCTTGGAGGACAGACCGTGGAGTTCCACGAATCCCTTGGCCAAAGTCTGGTCGAAGGTGTCGCCGGTGTCGTAGGTGGCCAGGTTGAAGTCGTAGAGTGAGGCGTCGCTGCGACGACCGTTGACGGTGATGCGCCCAGCGTGGAGGACAAGGCGAATGTCACCGGTGACGTTGTCCTGGGTGGAGTTGATGAATGCGTCGAGGGAACGTTTGAGGGGTGCGAACCAGAGTCCGTCGTAGACTTCCTCGGACCAGCGGGCGTCGATAAGCCGCTTGTAGCGGGCGAGTTCGCGTTCCATAGTGACGTCTTCGAGTGCTTGGTGTGCGGTGATCAGCACCATGGCACCGGGGGCTTCGTATACCTCGCGGGATTTAATGCCTACTAGTCGGTCTTCCACCATGTCGAGGCGGCCGACACCCTGCGCGCCGCCACGGCGATTGAGTTCTTCGATGGCTTCGAGAACGGTGACGGGGCGGCCGTCAATGGCAACCGGGGCGCCACCTTTGAAGGAGATAATGACCTCATCGGGCGCGTTGCCCAGCGCCGGGTCTTCGGTGTAGGCGTAGAGGTCTTTTGTTGGCGGGTTCCACAGGTCTTCAAGGAAACCTGTTTCGACGGCGCGTCCCCACACGTTCTGGTCGATGGAAAACGGTGATTTTTTCGACTGTTCAATGGGAAGGTCAATTTCCTCCGCAAAGGCGATGGCCTTGTCGCGGGTCCACGCGTAATCGCGCGCGGGGGCGATAATTTCAGGTCTGGGTGCGTGTTGGCAAAGCCTACCTCGAAGCGCACCTGGTCATTGCCTTTACCTGTGCAGCCATGTGCCACATGTGTTCCGCCGTGTTCACGTGCCGCCTCCACAAGGTGCTTGACAATCAGGGGGCGGGAAATAGCGGATACCAGCGGGTACTGCTTCATGTACATGCCGTTGGCTTTGATAGTGGGTAGGCAATATTCTTCCGCGAACTCATCCTTGGCGTCCACGACGATGGATTCCACCGCACCACAATCCAGTGCGCGCTGCCGGACGGACTCCATGTCTTCGCCACCTTGTCCTAGGTCAAGGGAAACGGCAACAACCTCCCCACCGGTCATTTTGGCCAGGTAAGGGATAGCCACGGAGGTATCCAGACCACCGGAATAAGCGAGTACAACGCGATCAGTCATAACAATTCTCCTTAGATTACGTAGATTATGTAGCGAGTAATTACCTTAGCGTTCTGATGCCAGTTTGCTGAACAGCTCCCCCAGCTCTTGGCCCGTCATGGGTTCGCGGGCAAGGACAAAGACGGTGTCGTCGCCGGCGATGGTACCCACTACCTCTGGCATAGACACGCGATCAATGAAGCTGGCGAGATATTGGGCAGCACCTGGGGGTGTGCGCAGTACCGTCATGTTTGCCGAGTGATCGGCGGAGACGAGAAGGTCACCGAGCACTCGACGCAACTTGTCATGCGGGCCGGACAGGGCTTCAAACGCGGTGGATTCCACAGGGCTGACGGTGTAGAAACTTCGTCCGACGCCCTCTCGAATTTTCTTTGCGCCAAGTTCGTCGAGGTCACGGGACAGGGTTGCTTGGGTGACGTCGATATTTTCATCGAGAAGCAGCTCGGAGAGTTGCACTTGGCTGGATATTCGATATTGATCCAGCAAATCAAGGATCTTGGCTTGACGGGTTGCTCGGCTCACGGGGTGTGGGCCAGTTGTTGTGTTACCCGGCATAGTCGCTCCCCTGTCGTGTGTAATGCCTGTTCTGTTCCAACAGCCAGGCCATGAGCGCCTTCTGAGCATGTAACCGGTTTTCAGCCTCATCAAATACGACTGATTGGGGCCCGTCAATGACGCTGGCGGTCACTTCCTGTCCCCGGTAGGCAGGCAGACAGTGCAGAAAGATGGCGGTGTCTTTGGCTTTCGCCATGAGGTCGTCGTTGACCTGGTACGGCAGGAAGGGCGTGCGGCGATCCTTGCCGTCGTGTTCCATGCCCATGGACACCCACGTGTCGGTGATCACCACGTCGGCGCCAACCACCTCGTCGAGGCTGTCGGTGACGGTGATGGTAGCGCCTGTCTCTGCGGCACGGCGGCGGGCACGCTCGACGTAGTCCTGACGCGGCTGGAATTCCTTGGGGCTGATGATGGAAACGTCCATCCCAGCGGTGGCGAAACCAATCATGTAGGAGTTCGTCATGTTGTTACTGCCATCCCCCAAGTACACCGCTTTTTTGCCTTTCAGGCCAGCAGGCCCTTGTTCTGGGCAAAGGTGTTCCACGCAGGTTTGCAGGTCGGCGAGGAGTTGGCAGGGGTGGAATGCATCAGACAAGGCGTTGATGATGGGCACGGTGGCCGTTTCCGCCATGTCGGTGAGATTTTTTTGCGCGAAGGTACGCCACACAATCATGCTGACGAAACGTGACAGCACCGCACCGGTGTCTTGAATGGTTTCGCCTTTTCCTAGCTGGCTGTCACCCGCCGACACGACAATAGGATTACCACCCAGCTGGGAAATGCCAGCATCAAAGGAAAATCGCGTGCGCGTGGATGTTTTATCAAACAGCACCGCAACGCTCAGCGGTCCTTGCAGGGGCCGCATGAGGAACGGTTGTTTTTCAGCTCAGCGGCGAGGTTGAGCACGTCGGCCTGCTCGCTGGGCGAAAGGTCGTCGTCGGCGAGGAAATGCCGGACTGGTATATGGGTGAGTGAAGACATAACAGCTGGCAGTCCTATCCGTCTGATTCTTGCGCGGTGTCGACAAGGGCACGTACTTGGGTGATGGTCTCTGCGAGGCGGGACACAGCGGTCTCGCAGTCCTCTTCTGTCACAACAAGCGGTGGTGTAAGCCGTAGAACGCTCGGGCTGGGAGCGTTGAGGATTAGTCCGTGATTCAGGGCTTCCTTGACGACCTCCTGCGCAATCGGTTGCTCCAGCACCACACCCACCATAAGGCCCCGACCGCGCACCTCAACGACACCCGGTACGCGTTCAGTGATCAGTTCCGCAAGACGCTGACCTTGGGTAGCGATGCCGCGGCAGAAATCGTCGTCGATAACGTGCAACACCGCACCTGCCGCAGCACAGGAAACAGGGTTACCACCAAACGTGGTGCCGTGTTTGCCAGGTTGCATCAGCTCAGCGGCATGCCCGTGCGCCAGACAGGCACCGATGGGTAGGCCGCCGCCAAGCCCCTTCGCCATCGTGACCACATCCGGCACGACGCCCTCGTGTTGGAAAGCGAAGAAGTCACCGGTACGGCCGATACCCGTTTGGACTTCATCGACCATCATCAGGATTCCGTGCTTATCGCACAGGTCACGCACTGCACGCAGAAAACCCTCCGGCGCAGGAATAACACCCGTTTCACCTTGAATCGGTTCCAGGAAAATTGCCGCTGTTTGTTGCGGATTCATCTCCACAAGCGTGGTGAGGTAGTCAATGTCGCCGAATGGGTAATACGACACCCCTGGTGTCATCGGCTCAAAAGGCCCTTGCTTGTCGGGTTGGCCGGTCAGCGCCAACGCCCCCATAGTGCGCCCGTGAAAACCATTGACGGCGGCAAGAATCCTTGTACGCCCGGTCAAGCGTGCAATCTTAAAAGCGGTCTCATTTGCCTCGGCACCCGAGTTGCAGAAAAACACTCTGGTGCTGGCCGCAAGATCCCCATCGTTGCGGGCGAAACGGCGAATCAGCTCCTCCCCAACGTGCACAACAGGTTCCGAGGCAAACAAATTAGACACATGCCCCAGCCGCGTAATCTGCGACGACACTGCAGAGACAATCGCCGGGTGCGCGTGCCCCAACGAATTCACGGCAATGCCCGCGAGCATGTCAATATACGTACGGCCGCTGGAATCCGTGACCTGCGCACCACTGCCAGATACCAGCTCCACCTGGGGTATGCCGTAGGTATTCATCATCACGTGCGGCCACTGCTCAAGTGCCGACAACGAACCACTCATGGCTATTGTTCTCCTCCCCAAAGACAGTGCCTTGTGCAGGGCCTTCTGGATAATCATCGTCCTCATAATTATTGGGAAGCACCATCGTGCCGATGCCACCAGAGGTCAACAGCTCCAACAACACCGAATGCGCAACCCTACCGTCAATCACGTGCGCCGCCTTCACACCATGCTCCACCGCATGAAGGCACGCCTCCATCTTCGGAATCATCCCCGTGTCCAGCTTCGGAAACAGTGCTTCCAAATCCTTCGTCCTGATCGTTGACACCAGCGAGGATTTATCCGGCCAGTCCGCATACAACCCTTCCACGTTGGTGAGAATCAGCAGGCGCTCCGCCCCCAGAGCCACTGCTAACGACGCCGCAGCGGTATCAGCGTTGATGTTGTATACCTCACCATCCTCACCCGGCGCGATAGTAGACACCACCGGGATACGCCCGGCCTCAATAAGGTCGACCAACGGGGTGGCATCAACGTGCACAATGTCGCCGACCAGCCCAATGTCGGTGAGCTCGCCATCAACATCAATAAGACGTTTGGTGGCCGTGAACAGACCTGCGTCTTCGCCGGAGGTGCCCACAGCGTAGGGGCCGTAAGAATTAATCAGCCCAACGAGTTCACGACCGACTTTTCCAAACAGCACCATACGCACAATTTCCATGACTTCCGGTGTGGTGACGCGGAAGCCGCCGAGGAATTCGCCCTCCAAGCCGACGCGCGCGAGCATGGACGAGATTTGAGGGCCACCACCATGCACCACCACGGGTTTAGCGCCGACTGTTCGGAGGAAGATCATGTCCGCCGCGAAGGCAGCTTTGAGGTCATCATCGACCATGGCGTTTCCACCGTATTTGACCACGACGATTTTGTCGCGGAAATGCTGCAGCCATGGCAATGCCTCGACAAGCACGTTTGCCCGGATTTCTGGGGTGAGCGCCGCCATGAGTTGTTTTTGTTGGGGGTTGGTCATGTACTGGGCTCCTAGGTTGAGTATTCGGAGTTGATTTCTACATAGGCATGGCTGAGGTCAGTGGTTTTTACGGTAGCGCGTCCGGGGCCCCCAGTGCCAAGGTCAATGCGAACCTCAATATCCGCGCCGGATAGATCGACATCACGCGCGCCGGGAGCACCACAGGAATCAAGGCACACGGCTTGATCGTTGAAATAGACGGAAATGTGTTCTGGGTCCATGTCGGCGTCGGCCATTCCGACGGCCGCAAGCACACGGCCCCAGTTGGGGTCGGATCCGAACATGGCGCATTTGAACAGGTTGTCACGCCCCACGGTTCGGGCTGCTGCGAGAGAGCTTGCTCATCGGTGCTAGTGCCGACGACCGTGATGCTCACCCGCTTTGTCACACCTTCCGCATCTGCCTGCATCTGTGATGCGAGGTCATCGCATACGGCACGAACAGCCTGGGCGAATTCTTCCTGGCTGGGCGTTATCCCCGATGCACCAGATGCGAGGAGCACTACGGTGTCGTTGGTCGAGGTAGAGCCATCAATGTCGAGCGTGTCAAAGGTCACAGATGTGGCGGCACGAAGCGCGGCATCTGCCATGTCTGGCGTGACGGAAGCATCGGTGGTCAGGCATACCAACATGGTGGCCAACGAGGGTGCCATCATGCCAGCGCCTTTCCCCATGCCGCCGATAGTCCAGCCCTCACCGTGGATAACGGTTTCTTTAACCACTATATCTGTGGTCATGATGGCTTCGGCCGCAGCAGTGCCATCGGTGGGCTGGGATCCAAGCCCATCAACCAGCGGTGCCAGTCCCCCGAGAAGAATCGGCATGGGCAACGGTTCGCCGATCAAGCCTGTGGAACAGACTGCAACCTCGGACACCGGGACGTCGAGAAGCGCCGCAAGCTGTTCTGCAGTTTGGTAAGCATCAGCATCGCCTTGTGCACCGTTGCAGGCGTTGGCGTTACCGGAGTTGTACACCACGGCCCTGAGCTGGCCATCAGCAACAGCGCGGCGGGTAAGCTTCACCGGGGCGGCAACCACGCGGTTACGGGTAAATACGCCCGCAGCTGTGTAAACCGGGCCGTTATTGACAACAAGCGCCATGTCTTTCTTCCCGGATGCTTTGATCCCTGCCGTTGTGGCAGCGGCGCTAAACCCGGCGGGGGGTGGTGATGCTCATGGTTATCCTTCGTAGGCAAATAAATAGAGTGGTGGGTCAATCAGTGACGCGGTTAGGGGGCAACGCCAAGGCGTGGCAGCCCCGCGTCCTCTGGGAAGCCCAGAGCGAGATTCATGCACTGCACAGCAGCCCCGGCGGTACCTTTGGTCAAATTGTCAATGGCAGAGGTGGCCAGCATCTTACCTGCAGCGGCGTCCACCTCCACCTGAACCTGGCACATGTTAGATCCCATGACGTTTTGCGTCTGCGGCTGCTGCCCTTCTGGAAGCACAGCGACAAAAGGCTCGTCCGCATAAAAATCCTCATATGTTGCGCGCAGGTCGGCGGCGGAAACACCAGGGGTGAGTGGAGCGGTCGCGGTGGTCAAAATCCCACGTGGAAGCGGTGCCAGCACTGGGGTAAAACTCAATGACACATCCTTGTCGGTATATTCCTTGAGGTTCTGAATAATTTCCGGATTATGGCGATGCTTACCAGCAGTGTTGTATGCCTTCAACGAACCCATCGTCTCTGACCCCAACAACCCCACTGAGGCTTTCTTACCTCCGCCCGACACACCTGTAACGGACACAATGGAAATATTGGGATCAATCAGCCCGCGAGCGACTGCCGGAAGCAGGGAGAGAGTCGCGCCTGTGGGAAAACAACCAGGAACAGCCACCCGCTTGGTGCCGCGTAACTGCTCCCTATGCCCCGGCATTTCTGGAATGCCGTACGGCCACGATCCTGCGTGGGGCGATCCGTAAAAACATCTCCCAATCATCGGCATCGACCAGACGAAAGTCGGCAGCGCAATCCACAACCAATACGTCTGGACCCAGCTGCTGCGCAATCTCGGCAGAATGCCCATGCGGCAGCCCCAAGAACACCACATCGTGTCCAGCAAGCACATCCACCGAGGTGGGTTCAATAATTCGATCCGCGAGGGGCATCAAATGCGGCATCAGTTCCCCCCACTGGGGTGCCTGCCGACGATGCCGCAGTGAGCGCGCCGATAGTCAGATTCCCCGCCGCATAAGCTGGATGCCCAACAAGGAGGCGAAGAATTTCTCCGCCCGCATATCCGCTGGCACCTGCAACTGCAACCTTGATTGTCATGCGGACCAGCTTAGCATTTATACATAAATACGCAAACTATGCATAGATTGCCACGATACTTGCACGACATTCGCGGAACTAGCGCGTGGAACTAGCGGAAGTATGTATATGCCCCGCAACGCAAAAATCGTTGTGCTCCATGCAGGTAGCACAACGATTTTTCAGCAGTAAGAGACTAATGGCGTTTTATGCCCGAAGCTCCGCACCAAACCTCTGCCCCGCGCGCTCCACCGCCTGCAGACGAGCCTCGGAGCACTCATCGTCTGTGAGGGTGCGATCCGGTGCACGGAAGCGCAGGGAAACGCAAGTGACTTTTTGCCCTCACCAAGCGCTTCAGAACGGTAGACGTCAAACAATTCCACGCTTTCCAACAGCCCGCTGGTACCGGCACCTTCTTCTACCACAGCGCGTACCGACTCGGCAGGGACAGCTTCATCAACAACCAATGCCACGTCCTGCAGCAATGCAGGGAATGAGCTCAGCACCGGTGCCGGAAGCTTCTGATCAAACGGCAGTGCCGAGACGTCCAACTCCATGGCACACGTACGTGCGGGAAGCCCGGCGCGTTCCAACACCTGAGGATGCAGTTCACCGGCATAACCAACAACGGTCTCCCCCCACTTTCAGGGCAGCACAGCGTCCGGGGTGCCAAGGCAGCATCTCAGCATTCTCCAGGGTGAGGTCCACACCCGCGGCGCGGGCAACCACCTGGGCCGATTCGATGGCATCGGCGTAGGTGTAGGCGCGTCCATCGCCCCATGGCCCAGTCAGCTCCCACTGTCCGGTTCCCACCGTGGCCACGTGCAAGGGCTGCACTGGAAGGGAGTCCAGCAAGTCGGCGATCTGCTCATTGCTGGGGCGATTTGCCACAGACGGCATGGGCGACACTCCATGACCATGAGCTATAGTTACCTGCTCAAAACCAAACAACGCCACGTTGGGTTCGCCTCGGGAGACATTGCGCTTCACTGCGTCCAACATGGACGGAAGCAACGTTGTTCCCAGCGACGAGTTGGATGCCTCTAGGGGGTTTTGAACAGTCACGACATTACGACGCGAATCGTCCGCAGGCAGATTCCACACGTCAAACACATCATCAGCAATGAAGGGTGTGGGCAGGATTTCTGCGTATCCGTTGTAGGCAAGCGCATGCCCGATGGCGCGGCGTCGACGTTGGGCGGGAGTAAGTCCGCGTCCTGCCGGTGCGGTGGGCACAATGGACGGAATGTCTTCCAACCCTTCTAGACGCAAGACCTCCTCCACCAAGTCGGCAGCATGGTGAGGTCTGTGCGCCACGTCGGTGGTGTGACCTCTAATTTCGCTCCACAGGAAGACACCTCGACCGTGCAGCCGATTTCTTCCAGTCGATCAATGACCGTATCGCGAGAGTACTCCACACCTGCGATGTCACCGGGCAAAGATGCCGCCATGAGAATGCTGGGACGCCTAGGAACGTCGCCAACGATGGTGCGTTCGGCAGAAATAGTGCCGCCAGCGACGCTGACCAGCAGCGATGCAGCCATGTCCAGCGCAACCTCAACGAGCGCGGGGTCGACGCCCCGCTCGAAACGTCGAGAAGCCTCAGAGCTGAGCTTGTGGCGGCGCGAGGTGCGAGCCACAGTAATGGGGTCCCAGGTGGCGGCCTCAAAGTAGACATCGGTGGTGGTGTCGGAAATTTCGGAGGTGGAACCACCCATGACACCGGCCAGGGACTGCACACCAGAATCATCGCAAATCACCACATCTTCGGCGTGGAGCTCACGCTGAACATCATCAAGCGTGGTCACCTTTTCACCCTCAGCGGCGCAGCGCACCACCAAATCGCCGGTAATGCGGTCCACATCAAACGCGTGCATCGGCTGGCCCAGCAACAACATCAGGTAGTTGGTCACGTCGGTGGCGGCGTTGACGGGGCGTTGACCGCACAGCATCAACTCGCGCTGTAACCACCAGGGGGATTCCACAGTTGGGTCAATGCCGGACACCTTACGCAGACCGAAACGAAGAGCCTTTGTCTCTGGTCGCAGCTCAACCGACAGCAGGTCCCCGGAAATATCCGGCACGGCAACACTCAAACCCGCAAGTTGCGGATTCTCCGCCACATCGCTGAAATCCAGGTCCAGCGCCGAGGCGATCTCTCGGGACAATCCCCGCGCCGACAAGGCGTAACCACGATCCGGGGTGATATTGACATCAAAAACAGTGTCGGAAAGCCCAATCACCGGGCGAGCATCCTCGCCCACCTCAACCTGAAACTGAGGATCAAGCGTGATAATGCCTTTGTTCTGTTGCGGGGTCAGCCCCAATTCCGCTGCGGAACAAATCATGCCCGCAGACATGCGGCCATAGGTTTCCCGAGCCGAAATGGCGAAATCACCAGGCAGCACACAGCCAGGAAGCGCCACCACAACCATGTCGCCCTCTGAGAAGTTCCGGGCACCACAAATAATGGACTGCAGCTCACCTGTGCCATTAGCATTCCCTACATTCACCATGCAATGGCGAATGGGCTTTTTAAACCCGGTCAGCTCCTCAATCGACTCCACCCGGCCGATCACTAGCGGACCAGTGGTTTCTGGGATGGGCTCGAAACCTTCCGTCTCAAACCCAACGCGGACGAACGCCGCGTCCATCTCCTCCGCAGAAACACCGTCCCACGACGGATTAACACCACGAAGCAGCCTCGACAGCCAATTCTGTGCAACAAGCATGACTCACAAACTCCTACAACCTACGCCTGCACACCAAACGGCACAGTGAAACGAACATCACCCTCAACCATGTCGCGCATATCCGACAGCCCATTACGGAACTGCAACGTGCGCTCAATACCCATGCCAAATGCGAACCCGGTGTACACGTCTGTGTTAATACCTGCCGCACGCAGCACATTTGGGTTGACCATGCCACAGCCACCCCACTCAATCCAGCCTGCGCCGCCTTTCTTATTCGGGAACCACACATCCACCTCGGCCGATGGCTCCGTGAAAGGAAAATAATTCGAGCGCATACGAGTCCGCGTCTCAGGGCCAAACAACGTCTTGGCCAGATGATCCAACGTTCCCCGCAGATGCGCCATGGTCAGGCCCTTATCAACGGCCAACCCTTCCACCTGATGAAACACCGGGGTGTGTGTTGCATCCAGCTCATCGGTGCGGAACACCCGACCCGGGCACGCCACATACACCGGCAACTCACGATCAAGCAGCGTCCGCATCTGCACAGGTGAGGTATGTGTACGTAGCACCTGACGCGATCCCTCCGGCGCAATATGGAACGTGTCCTGCAACGTCCGCGCCGGGTGATCGGGAAGGAAATTCAGGGAGTCAAAGTTGAAATACTCGGCCTCAACCTCGGGGCCTTCCGCGATTTCCCAGCCCATGCCCACAAAAATATCGGCAATCTGCTCGCTCAACGCAGTAATGGGATGAAGCGCGCCGGTGCGTTTACGCGTCGTGGGTACCGTAACGTCAACACGCTCTAGGCGCAGCACCTCGGCATTGCGTTTTGCCTCCAGTGCCTCCTTGACCTCAGCAAACCGCTTTTCGACGCGCCCCCGTGCCATGTTCACCAGCCGCCCGGCATCTTTACGCTGGTCCTTAGGCAGGACCCCAGCGCGCGGCGGGCGAGGGACAGCGGGGCGTCATCACCCAGGTGCATGCGGCGGGCATCCGCCAATGAATCCAGACTATCCGCCGCCTCAAACGCCTGAACAGCGGATTCAGCGGCGGAATTCAAACTGGCTTCAGTTAATTGAGGCATGTGGGACTCTGACACGGACTCAGGCACCTGTCTTCTCTCTTATCTCTCGCGGTTCATGGCTTGTCAAACACACTAACCCAGCCATCATAGCGGGTCAGCGCGCTACACGCGAGACTCACTCGGCATGCTGCTGCGCTTGACGCTGAGCCTGGTGTTGAGCCTTTGCTGACTCATACAAACAAATCGCCGCTGCTGTCGCCAGGTTCAGCGACTCGGCGCGACCACGAATAGGAATGCGCACAAGGTGATCAGCACCAGCGATCGCCTCCTCCCCCAAACCGTGCGCCTCATTGCCAAACAACCAGGCAGTGGGCTCCCGCAGCAGATCCCCCGCATCATCTAGGTCAATATCACCGTCGGCGGTGGCGGCGAGAATAGTTAAGCCCTTAGCCTTGACCCTTTTGATTGTTCCAGTCACCGAGGCATCACGCGCCACAGGAATGTGGAACAGCGATCCCGCCGACGCGCGCACCACCTTGCCACCCAACGGATCAACCGCTTCACCAGCAAAAATGACCGAATCCGCCCCCACCGCATCACTCACGCGAATCATTGTCCCGGCGTTACCCGGCTCAGAAGTCTGCACCGGCACGCTCACCAGCCGTGGCCTGCCACGCAGCGCCTTATCCACCGACCACAACACCGACGTACATACCGCAAAAATCCCGGTGGAGTGCACCGTATCCGACAGCGCCTTCGCCGCTTTATCGGTAATGGCATGCACATATACGTCCAGATGGCCGGCGACCTGGACGATATCACCAAACCGTTGGTACGCCTGCTCCGTCACAAACACATCTGTTGCCGCCCCCGTGGATACCGCAGCATCAACCGCGTTTTCCCCTTCCACCAGAAACCGCCCCGCTTTACGACGCCCCGCCGCACGGTGCAGCTTTCCAGCCTGCACAATCCTGGGGGTGCGTTCGGTAAAAGGAGAGGTGAAATCGACAGCCATGTGACTAAGGCTAGCAGCAGCCCCGCCCTACTTTTGAAGCGGTACTCCCTGGGCATCGTGCGCAAATTCGCCCACCGAAAGCAGAATCATAATGAACTCGATAAATGCCCACACACCGACAATAAACAAGGGAAGAAACCCGATGATGAGAGGTGAGGTCACGATACCACCAACCCCCAGTAGCAGTTGAACCTTCGCACGGCTGGAGTAACCGAGGTAAAAGTTGTGGACCCCAAAAGACCCAAGGAAAAAGGCAAGCAGGAAGGATGCAACCCACGATTTCTGCTGGTAGCCCACAGGAACTGGGGCCGCCACACCATACCCAGGTTGTTGCATCAGCGGTTGTGCAAAAGGAGCTGGCTGAGACTGAGGCGTTGGCGTAGCAAACCCAGGCGTCTGCTGCTGGGGTTGTGCGAACGGTGCCTGCTGCTGCGGATGCTGGTAGGACGGTGATGGATTAACCTGGGGCGTTACTGCTGGTGGCGGTGTCTTTTCAATAGGCAGCCCGTCTTTATCGTACTGCCGACCACCGAAATCAAAAGTCATGCCTTATCTCCCGCCTAGACGCTTGTAGAACACTAAGAATTCTGTAAACATACCCATGCTACCGAAAATCCTCAATACAAGCGGAAGGCCCTGGTGGCAATGATATGACACCAGGACCTTCTTGCCATAAAAGGCACAATATTACTTACGCAGCCTTAGGGGCGTTAACGTCCTCCGGCAGGGCAGCCTTGGCGGCCTCGCAAATTGCGGAGAACGCAGCGAAATCGTTGACAGCCAGCTCCGCAAGAATCTTACGGTCCACCTCAATCTCGGCAAGGCGCAGGCCCTGGATGAGACGGTTGTAGGTGATGCCGTTCATGCGGGCGGCAGCATTGATGCGCTGGATCCACAGACGACGGAACTCACGCTTACGCGCACGGCGGTCGCGGTAGGCGTAAGTCATGGAGTGCAGCCACTGTTCCTTAGCCTTGCGGTACAGGCGAGAACGCTGGCCGCGGTAGCCCTTCGCGGACTTCAGAATTGTACGACGCTTCTTCTTGGCGTTTACTGACCGCTTGACACGTGCCACAGTAATACTTCCTTAAATCTTTGAGAGTTGGTGGAGGGGTGAACAGGCGGCGATTAAGCCTGGCCGAGCAGCCGCTTAACACGCTTGGTGTCAGCTTTAGCCACTTCCGTCGTGCCCTTCAGGCGACGAGTACGGGTGGACGGCTTGCCTTCGAGGAGGTGGCGGCGGTTCGCCTGCTCGCGACGGAGCTTGCCGGAACCGGTTACCTTTACACGCTTTGCGGTGCCCTTGTGGGTCTTTTGCTTCATGAGATTTAGTCCTTAAAACCCTAGAATGTGTCTTTACTTCTTGCCCTTGCGCACCGGGCCGATGACCATGGTCATATTGCGGCCATCCTGCTTTGCCTTGGTTTCAACAACGCCGTAATCGGCGACGTCGGCTGCCAAACGGTCCAAGAGACGGTAACCAAGCTCGGGACGTGACTGCTCACGACCACGGAACATGATTGTCACCTTCACCTTGGAACCCTTCTCCAAGAACCGGATCACATTACCTTTCTTCGTCTCATAATCGTGATCATCAATCTTGGGACGAAGCTTCTGCTCCTTGACAACAGTCTGCTGCTGGTTCTTACGAGCCTCGCGTGCCTTCTGTGCAGCTTCATACTTGAACTTGCCGTAGTCCATGATTTGCAGACCGGAGGTTTAGCGTTCGGGGCAACCTCAACCAAATCAAGATCAGCCTCATACGCTAACTTGCGAGCATCCTCAATGCGGACGATGCCCACCTGTTCGCCACTGGGGCCCACAAGACGGACCTCGGGAACTCGAATACGCTCATTAATGCGAGCTTCAGCGCTGATGTGTACTCCTAAGTTGCAGTGATAGAGATAATGTACGCACCGTACCGCAACTAGTTTTCCCTACATGACACACCAAAAACCCGCTTCCATCATTCCGTGAAAGCGGGAGATCCATCGTGCCAAGAAGCATCTACACTGCGCGTAGCAGTGAGGTGAACTTCACAATGACCATTATCCTGCCACAATGTGGCGGCTTCTGGTGGGAGGGATCTCCACTTGCGGCCTAAAATCCATGCACAGCACAGTTTCTAGGCGGTAGCGCATCTCAATCTATCACTAACCCCATAACGTTGCAAGTTGATAACTTTTTAGCTGCGTACGCTGTGGGTTCCTTAGGATCAAAACCATGGAGATTTCGCATACAGAAAAACTTCTCTTCGAAAGGACACTGGAAAAGCTGAGTCAGGCCGAAAAGGCACTGGGCGAAGCCCGCATGGACATGCACATGCTGCTCCTCAAGCGGCAACAGCTCTCAGCACCAGAACAGTCGGGGGGAATCTGTCGGTCAGTCCGCCACAGAACAACAAGCGGCAGAGCAACGGGCTGCTATGCCTTCTGCACCCTTTGCGCCAGCCCCACAGCCGCCCGGCGTCATCAATCCAGCTGGGCCACGCATCAATCCTGGCGTACCGCATATCAATCCTGGGGCTGCTAATCCACCTGTTCAACCCGCGCCGCTCACGAGACCCCCAATTCAACCAACGCCTGTGTACAGTGCACAAACAGATACTCAGCCACCTGAGCAACCACGTTCGCAAGCGGACCAGGTTCTTCCCGCACGCTCCAGATGGTGGACATCGGAACAGATCGTTGTGAGGGTCATTGCCACGCTGGGAACGCTGATCACAATTGCCGGTGTGTTCTTCCTAGTGGTCCTTGCCATCCAGAATGGCCTGCTCGGCCCCCTTGGCCGAGTCATCCTAGCCAGCGTTTTCTCAGCCGTGATGGGAGGAATCGGTGTCATAGCCCATAAGCGTCACGCACATAAAGCGGCAGTCGGCGCCTTTTGCACCACATCTCTGCTCAGCGCGATGGCCACGGTATTTAGCCTTGTGGTCATACTTGAATGGTGGCCGGAACCCGCTGGAACAGCAACAATCATCGCGCTTACCGTCGGTTTCATAGCACTAGCCACTGTGTGGAACGAGGAAGGTGTGGCAATTGCTTTGGGTATCGGGGCGTCGATAGTAGGGAGCATCTACTTTGCCTCATGCGTTAACTACGCCGAATTCTCGACTCTTCCTGGCACACTCGCACCCACAGCCCTTGCCATCGCTGCCTACATTCGGAAGTGGTCGAAGGGTATTGATATTGCTGTCATCGTTACGCTGATTACGGCCTTCTTCTACGCATTGCTCAGTGATTCACCTGCTATGATCCTGCCCACAACCCCCGTTGTGGTTATCACCGCCATCATATTTGTCGCAATGGGTGCAAACACAGAACGTACGCCATGGAATCCCCTGCTGACCATCGCCGCACCTGCCGTGCTGTTTGGCCTCGGCGCCCTCGGACTTGAGGCCATGCCGTCGCTATCTACCCACGTCTCCACACGCCCCCTGAGCTGGGTTCTCATTGCGGGATCAATCTGCTACATCGCCATCGCGATAGTCAATCACAATAAAGCACTGATCCAATCCGGTTCTGTCTTCCTGGCCCTCAGCTTCTTGCCTGTGTATGTTATGGCCGCGCCACTCGGCGCTGATGTGCTGCTGAATAAACCAATAGTGATGTGCATTTTCCTCCTCACGGCCATAGGCGTCACCTGGTGGATGACCTCCGGTATAAAGTTCCGCGGCGGTGTTTGGTTCTGCTGGGCAGCAACAGCACTTATCCTCACCTATATGGTCACAGACGGCGTACTTAGCGGTACCTTTCTGTGGCTTGGCACTTCCTGGGCTACTGCCCAAGCCGTCGCCATCATTATCCTGCTGCTGGTTGCTTTACGACGCCGCTCCGGCCTAACGCATCTTTCCGGCACTGCTCAATCTGGGCTTGCGCTGGTCAGCCTTCATCTTTCCATGCTGGCCATCGTGTCGATAGCCACCTACCTGGGTGGATTATCAGGCAACGTGAAGGGTGGTTACCTTATCGGCCACGCCACGGTGTCCGTCTTATGGATGCTCTTGGCTTGCTACGTCTTGCTTCGCGCACGGTTCCTCAGCAGGCAGGCATCCCTCATTGTTGGGCTTGTTCTAGCATTTGCCTCCATCGGCAAACTCATGTTCTTCGACTTCGGCAACCTCCATGGACTGCCTCGCGTCGCTGCGTTCATCATTTCTGGTGTTGTGCTGCTGGCCATCGCAGCGCTGCGAAACCGTCAGAGCCCCCAGAAAACCAGCATCACTGCTGCAGAGGATCCAGCGCCTCTCGTGGGGGTGAACGCTCAGGCCAACTCGCCCACGCCTGACGCGACGTATAACGACGCCCCGCCAGCCAGCGACGTCACGTCCGTTCAGCCTGCAGCACCAGGCCAGGTTCCACCGCTGAGTGAAACGCCACTGCCAAGCATGAGTGACCGCGAGAAGCCCCAGGATCCGCACAATCCCCAAGTCGGACCAGTGCAAACCCCTGATGAGGACCAATAACTAGGGCGCTAGTAGTTCCTTGAGGAATTTCCCTGTGTATGACGTCTCCACCGTGGCGACATCCTCAGGGGTTCCCTGGGCAACCACTTGACCACCGCCTGCGCCACCTTCCGGCCCCATGTCCACAATCCAGTCTGCAGCCTTGATGACGTCAAGGTTGTGTTCGATAATCAGGACGCTGTTGCCCTTATCCACCAAGCCCTGGATCACCAGCATCAGCTTGCGAATATCTTCAAAGTGCAGGCCGGTTGTGGGCTCATCCAGAATGTAGATCGTCCGGCCATTGGATCGTTTTTGCAGTTCGGCTGCCAGTTTAACGCGCTGCGCTTCACCACCGGACAGGGTAGTCGCCGCCTGGCCAAGCCGCACATATCCCAAACCCACCTCAACCAGCGTGTTCAGGTAGCGACTGATGGAGGTAATGGGTTCGAAGAACTCTGCGGCTTCACTGATCGGCATGTCCAAAACCTCAGAGATGGACTTGCCTTTGTATTTCACTTCCAAGGTCTCCCTGTTGTAGCGGGCGCCCTGGCAGACTTCGCAGGGCACGTACACATCAGGCAGGAAGTTCATTTCGATCTTGAGAGTGCCATCGCCGTGACATGCCTCGCATCGCCCGCCTTTAACGTTGAAGGAGAACCTACCCGGCTTGTAACCACGGACCTTCGCCTCGCTGGTCTCCGCAAACAGTGTGCGGATCTTGTCAAACACGCCTGTGTAGGTGGCAGGATTGGAACGCGGGGTACGCCCGATGGGCGATTGATCCACTTGCACTAGTTTGTCTAAATGCTGGAGGCCATCAACGCGGGTGGCTTTACCCGGAACCTGACGGGCCTTATTCAGCCGGTTTGCCAGGACTTTCGCCAGGATTTGGTTAATCAACGTGGATTTCCCGGATCCAGAAACCCCCGTAATGCAGGTGAGCACACCCAATGGGATGGAGACGTCCACGTTCTTGAGGTTATTTTCCTTCGCGCCAACCACAGTGAGCTGACGGTCGGGGTCAATGGGGCGTCGCGAATCGGGCACACCCAGCGTCTTGCGGCCGGACAGATACGCGCCGGTGACGGATTCTTCACTGTCGACAATCCCCGCGGGCGGGCCTTGGTAAACCACTTCCCCACCGTATTCACCCGCGCGGGGGCCGATGTCCACCAGCCAGTCCGCAGCTTTGATGGTGTCCTCGTCGTGTTCAACCACGATGAGAGTGTTGCCGATGTCACGCAGATGCTCCAAGGTGGCAATCAGCCGCTGGTTATCCCGTTGATGCAGGCCAATAGACGGCTCGTCCAGCACGTACAACACCCCCGCCAAACCGGATCCGATTTGGGTGGCAAGGCGAATACGCTGCGCTTCCCCACCGGAAAGGGTACCGGCGGCGCGGTCCAGCGACAGGTAGTTCAAGCCGACGTCGAGAAGAAACTTCAGGCGTGCCTGGATTTCCTTCAGCACGGCACCAGCAATCATTTCCTCGCGCTTGCCCAGCTGCAACGTGGACAGAAACTCGGCGGCACCTTCCACAGACAGCGCAGACACCCCGGCGATAGACAGCTCACCATGTGCACCCGAATCAAGCCGCACTGACAGGATCTCCGGCTTCAGACGCGCGCCTTTGCAGGACGAACATGGAACCTCGCGCATGTACGCAAGGAATCGGTCTTTTTGTGACTCAGAGTCGGTGTTCTCCAACTTGCGTTTCAGGTACGCCAGCACGCCCTCAAACGGTGCGGTCCAATTTCGTACCCTGCCGTAGCGGTTCTTGTATCGCACCGACACGTGATGCTCAGAGCCATGAAGAACGGCCTTTTGCTGCGCCGATGTGAGTTCACTAAATGGCGTATTGGGATCAAAATCCATGGCCACGGCAAGCCCGGTGAGCAGCTTTTCAAAGTACGACACATTAAAGCCCGTGGTCCACGGCTGAATGGCACGCAGCAACGGCGCATCCCTATCCGGGATTACCAGATCAAGGTCCACTTCCAAAGCGGTGCCCAAGCCATCACACGCCGGACACGCGCCATACGGCGAGTTGAAGGAAAGAACGTGGTTCTAGCTCGTCCACCGCCAGCGCGTGACCATTGGGACAGGCCATTTTCTCCGAGAACCTGCGGGTACGGTGAGGGTCGGAGTCCTCAAGGGTGATGAAATCAAAGACCACCACGCCGTCGGCAAGCTGAAGCGCCGTTTCCACGGAGTCAGTGAGGCGCTGGCGCTGCGAGGGTTTAACCTGCAGGCGATCCACCACTACATCAATGTCGTGCTTGATCTGCTTCTCCAACTTCGGTGGGCTGCTCAGCTGATGAACCTCACCGTCAACTCGAACCCTGGCGTAGCCCTGCGCCGCCAGGTCCGCAAACAAATCCACAAACTCGCCCTTGCGGGTACGCACTACTGGTGCCAGCACCTGGAACTTCAGCCCCTCCTCCATGTCCAGGATCTGATCCACAATCTGTTGCGGAGTTTGACGCTCAATCACCGCATCACACTTCGGGCAGTGCGCCGTACCCGCACGCGCATACAAAAGGCGCAGGTAATCATGCACTTCCGTGATCGTACCCACCGTGGAACGCGGGTTACGGTTCGTGGACTTCTGATCAATAGACACGGCCGGCGACAAGCCCTCAATGAAGTCCACGTCAGGCTTATCCATCTGCCCCAAAAATTGGCGAGCGTACGACGACAGCGACTCCACATATCGCCGCTGACCTTCCGCAAAAATAGTGTCAAAGGCAAGGGACGACTTACCCGAGCCGGAAAGGCCGGTGAACACGATCATCGTGTCGCGGGGCAGTTCAACGTCCACGCCCTTCAAGTTGTGCTCCCGCGCGCCGCGCACCACCAGACGATCAGCCACTACCGTGCCACCCTCCATACTTCAGCCAAACATACTACTTCGAACATAGCAACGAACCCCGACTTTAGCTAACCTGGATACCATGACTGCCCCGATCACGTTACATTCACTGTCCGTATCCACGATGGATAACAACTGCTACCTGCTGGTTTCCGGAAACAAGGGCTTGCTTATCGACGCCGCAGACGATGCCCCCGCACTGCTAGCACTCGCCGACGGGCTTGGGGTCTCCATTGAGACTGTGGTGACCACCCACCGGCACGCCGACCATGTTCGCGCACTCTGTGACGTCTTAGCCGCGACTGGCGCAACGCACCTTGCACCAGCACCCGATGCCGAAGCCCTTCCCGCTCCCGTAGACCGCGCACTTGAACACGGCGACATTATTGACTTTGATGGACACCGATTGGGGGTTGCCATTTTGCGGGGGCACACACCTGGAGGACTCGCGATCTCTGCAGATATTGACGGCCAACAGCACCTCTTTGTTGGCGATAGCCTCTTCCCCGGTGGCGTAGGCAAAACTACCAACCCAGAAGACTTTGAACAGCTGATCACCGACGTAACTGAACGCCTTTTTGAGGTCTACCCCGACGATGCCATCGTGCATCCCGGCCACGGCGACGGCACCACCCTCGGGGCTGAACGCCCCCATTTAGACGAGTGGCGTGCCCGCGGTTGGTGAGTGGTGGAATCAACGGAACACCCAGATCACGCTGGCCACTCCGCACATGCTGCGGACATTGCCGTCGAGCAGGCATATGTTGATGAGCTATTTGCCCGCATTGACGCAGATGTCGTCGCGGCCAACGAGCGCCTGCGTGACGTGATGCTTCGGGTCGACCGCGCCACTCCCGACCCCGAGGCGCTAGTCGAACGCGAGGTTGAATACCACGCACTCAACGACAAACTCGACACACTCACTGTGGCACAGCTGGGGCTGGTGTTCGGGCGGATCACCCTTGATAGCGAACAGGGTGATGACGACGTGCGCTACATCGGCCGCATGGGCATCGACGCACCCGAAGACCACTACCGGACCCTACTTTTAGACTGGCGCGCGCCCATGGCCCGGCCGTTCTACATTGCCACCACCGCCAACCCCGAAGGTGTGACTGAAAGAAGGCATATTCGCACCACAGGCCGAACCGTGGTGGATATTCACGACGAACGACTTGTTGGCGATGTCTCGGACGAAAGTGCTTCCGATGTTGTTTCCGAATCCGCCCTGCTTCATGCGCTGAATGCAGCACGAACAGCGCACATGGGCAACATTGTTGAAACCATCCAGCGCGAACAAGACGACATTATTCGCGACCCCGAGCGCGGCGTGATGGTGGTGGAAGGCGGACCGGGGACCGGCAAAACCGCCGTGGCACTACACCGCGTTGCTTATCTGCTGTACACGTGGCGGGACGTCCTCGCGCGAAGCGGCGTGCTGATCGTTGGCCCTAATCGCACGTTCCTTGACTATATTTCCCGCGTACTACCCGAACTTGGTGAAACCGGCGTGGTGCTCACCACTGTGGGCGAGATGTACCCCGGGGTCACGCCAACAGGAACCGACTCTCTGCTCGCCCGGGAAGTCAAAGGCAGCGCGGAAATGGTGCACATCCTGCGTACCTCAGTTCAGGCATACCAGACCGTGCCAGCGGAACCTGTTCCACTGTTTGTTGATGGTCTTACCCTGCACCTCACCCCGGCCATGGTTACGACGGCGCGGGGACGTGCCCGACGCAGTGGACTCCCCCCACAACCAGGCCCGCGCGATTTTCCGGGACCAGGCGTTGGACCTATTGGCGCATGCCATGGCGGACATGATCGGTGCCGACCCCCCTTGGCGGCACGAACCTGCTGTCTTCCGGCGACATCGCCCAACTGCACGAAGACCTCGCTGACGAATTTGTTGTGGATAGCGCGCTTGACGAACTGTGGCCCGAGTTGACGCCGCAAAACGTGCTGGAAGAACTACTGGAATCCCCCCGAACGCATCTCCGTCGCCGCTGCTGACTACGACGAAGAAACCCAATCCGCGCTCTATCGGGAGGACAGCGCCGCATGGTCCGCTGCCGATGCCGCCCTGCTTGACGAACTCGCGCAACTGCTAGCACCGACGATCCCGAACAGGAACGCAAAGCCGCCGAACAACGCTGGCAGGAACAAATTGAAGAAGCCCAGGACGCCCTGGACATTCTCACTGGATCCGCGTCCCAAGACCTCGACGACGGGTTCGATGCCGAAATCCTGATGGCACACGACGTGATTGATGCCGAAACCCTCGCCCAGCGCCAGGAAATCCGCGACAACCGCTCCACCGCCGAACGCGCCAAGGCCGACCGACTCTGGGCTTATGGCCATGTTGTTGTCGACGAAGCCCAGGAACTCTCTCCCATGGAATGGCGCATGATTATGCGGCGCTGCCCTTCCCGCTGGATGACGCTCGTCGGTGACACGGCGCAGACGGGTTCCCCAGCGGGCGTCGATAGCTGGACCGACACCCTCGAACCGTACGTGCAGAACCGCTTCCGTAGGCACCAACTGACCATCAACTACCGCACGCCCGCCGACATCATGGACGTGGCCAACACCCTGCTGCCCATGATCGCACCGACGCAAACCCCCAGCCAGGCGGTCCGATCCACCGGCATTCCCGTGCGTTTCCTACCGTCCGGCACCGAGGTTTCACCGCTTATCGACGCCCTGCGCACCGAGCACCCCGACCGGCTCACCGCCCACATTGATGCCAACAACGTGGCAGAAATCAAGGGGTTGGAATATGACCACGTAGTGCTTGTGGAACCCCAGGAAATCGTGGACAATTCTCCCCAGGGCTGGCAGGACCTGTATGTGGCACTCACACGGGCTACGCAAAGCCTCACTGTTGTTGGAGAGATGCCGACTACTGAGCTTTAACTTACTCACATATTTCACGCTGACACCACACCACAAGCAGCACTGCATCTTTCAACTAGCTCTGGCCATAGTGCAATCAGATCCGCGTGCATGTTGTACGATGCCGAACATTCATCAACATAGCGTGACGCATTACGACCAAGAACATCACCGATATCAGCACAATCGCCACCAAGAGGAATTAGCACATCATTCGCCAAAGATTCTATGCGATCAATACGCTCGGGAACTGAGCCAGCGGCAGCTTTCCTTACCAGAGAAATCAGTTTTTCTCGTGAGTTTGAATCGACGGGAAGTGTGCCAGGTTTAATCCCCAAAAGGGACGATAAGTTTCCGGAATAAATCTCGGCATATGCGTTAAAATAATCTGCAAAACGGGCAACCCCTTCCCAGTACGATAATTGTGACGATGAGCCCTTCCTGGTTGAGTCATATTCATGAAATACCGCATCTGAATGATGGATTGACGGAAGACCCAACGATGTTGCAGCGTCAAACGCAAAATAGTCCGACGCGAGAATATTTGGGCCAGGCACCACCGGAAGATACTTATGTATCTCCATGAAGGCAACATTTCCACAGTCCGGGTTTAAGCCGTCATTAACGGAACGTACAAGAGTGATCACATCACGGTCAGGGACAACAGTCTCCTGTGGAAATGCTTCTTCAATCACGTCTGGAATACTCATAGGATCGAAACCAAGAACCTCATAGAGCCTATGCAGTATCGTTCGGTCCCCTGCGGCAACAACGAGATCTTTAACGTCAAGGTTCCATTCGCCGACATAATTGCCACCAACAACCGTAATGTACGTATCTGCTGAGTGTGCGGGACTAGAATGACCGGAATTCCCTGATCCCAACAGTGAAAGTTCCTTTACGATAGGCAACCTACCTTGTTGGTTACGAAACTTGTGGTCAAGAGTTACCGTATCGGAATCGCGACGATGCACGACATCAGCACCTAGCACAATAGAATATAAAAACACTTGTTCATGGCAGTGCCGTAGTCTTTGGATCCCTGAAGAAAGAGCGACCGCCAACAATGATCCGATTCACCGGCAAAAATACGATGAATTATTTTCCTCTGTCGTTCGATAGTAAGGTGAATAGTATTTAGTTTTCCATCCCGATTACGACATTCCCTTAGGGCAGCGGCGTTATTTTTTACATGGTCACCACTATCGGTTTCAATAACCACAAGTGGAATGTCATATCCAAGCAACCGCGCTTCCTGAACCTCCAAACTTGCACTAGATATAGCTGCCGTTGCATCACGATTCGTTGGGATGACGAGGATATGTTTTGCTTCAGTCATCATTTCCTCCATAATATTTGGGCGACTGCAACGTCGTCACGCGAGCCGTGTAACTCTTCTCGCCGCAGATTTTCCACTTGTAGTATCTCCCGGAAGCGGCTCGGCATCAGACAGTGCTTTGCCCGGTATCAAGGTGCCCACCAAACGAGGCCCAGCTCTCGATATTTTATGCATGCCATAAAAGGCACTATTTCCGCGATCAGGATTCAGCTCTTGCCTTACGTTACGTCAAAGACATAGGCTGCGTACTATGTGTTCATTAAGAAAAATGCTACCCCGCATCGCGTGTACCGTAGCTACGGTCTGCCTCACTGTAGTGGGCATCGCTGCTTACAATCGACATCATTATCGACCCCACGGTGATAATCCCCGCGATCCCGATGCAGTCGCACGCAAAGGTGACGTAGAACCGGTGGCTGGCGACTATATGCGCGGCTTCTACTACCCCGCTCATGGTGTCGCGCGTCCTGGGACAGTCGTTGTGTTCAAAGGCTCCGAGGGCGGCAATAACGACGACATGGCTCGACAGATCCGGGACGGTGGTTACAACGTTCTGGGCCTTTACTTCTTCGGTCAACCAGGTCAGCAGGAGTTTTTGTCCAACGTACCCCTAGAGTTTTTGATGAGGTACTGGCCTGGATTAAAGAACACGGCGACATTGAAGAACCAATCACGGTATTGGGGGTGTCCAAGGGAGCCGAGTTGGCGGCGAACTTGGCCATTCATTACCCCGAAATCAACAACATCGTCTTGTACACACCGACTGCCTACAACTACCAAGGACTTGACTTTCGGCGGCAAAGCGCCTCGCCACCGAGCTTTACGTGGCGTGGAGAACCTGTGGAATATGCAAGGCTGCGGTCCTTTCCCTCAACGATGGTAAGGCTTTTGATGTTCCTGCCTGTCTCGTACCGCAAAACCTACGAGGCAACACTCGCCGAAGCCAGCAACCGAGATGCTGCCCGCATTCCCATCGAAAAGTTTTCCGGCCACGGATTGCTATTTGCTGGCGATCAAGACGCTATGTGGCAAAGCGACTCCGCTGTACAGGATCTGAGTGAGCGGAATAAAAATCTGGAAGGCGTAATATACCCGGGCGCCGGACACCTTTTCTCCACGGATATTGATCAGGAATATGGACGGATATGGCCAACAATGCTTGGCGGGACTGTAGATGGTAACCGGGCAGCCAAAATCCAGTCAGATAAACTATTGTTTGAGCGTTTGGATGCCTGGCATATGGACACGTAAAACCCATAAATCACCAATCCCCCGGCCAAACATTACAAATGCGTGGCCAGGGGATGAAAAATAAAATTAAGGTACTAATTCACAGTGTGAACAATCATGACGTCGCACTGAGATTGGCGTGCCACATCGGCGGGAACAGAACCCAAGAGGCGACCAGTCAGGGTGTTGATGCCACGGTTGCCCACGACCAAAAGGTCAGCTTGCGCTTCGTTCACAATCGACATCAGGGCTTCGACGGGAGTGCCGGGTTTCACCACGGTTTCAATATTGGTGGCACCTTTCCCGTGCTGCGGCTGAGGCTGATTCGAGGTTCTTATACGCGGGGTCGTCGCCAAGCACGGTGACGGAATCCTGACGGAGGGTTTTTGATGCGTCTTCAGAGGTCTCGTAGTAGGCGCATCCGATGATCAGGGTTGCGTTGAATGCGGCGGCGATTCCGGCTGCGCGTTCAACGGCGAGCATCGAGGACTTGGAGCCGTCTGTGCCTACAACAATCTTCTTGTAATCGCTCATCGGGGACCTTTCACGTTTTGTATGGTTCTAAACCTATCAAACAGAGTAGCACCGGCATCTACCTTACAGGCCAGCTTCTTTCATTCCGCGAAGTTCTTTCCTCAAATCAGCGATCTCGTCACGCAAACGCCCTGCTAGTTCGAATTTTAGCTCGCGGGCGGCTGCCCCCATTTGAGCGGTCAGGTCGTCGATGAGTTTTTGGACTTGCTCACGTGGCATGCCGGAAACATCCGCAGTGTCACGGGCGACGGCGGCATCGGCGCTGGCATCTTCGGTCGCCGGAAGCTCGCCGCCGTCTTCGTACACTTCGTCCAGAATATCGGCGATTTTCTTGCGCAGCGGCTGAGGATCAATGCCGTGTTCGGTGTTGTAGGCGATTTGTTTTTCGCGGCGTCGTTCCGTCTCCTCAATGGCGTTCTGCATGGAGTCGGTAATGCGGTCGGCGTACATGTGCACTTCACCGGAAACATTGCGGGCCGCGCGACCAATGGTCTGGATAAGGGACGTTGTGGAACGGAGAAAACCTTCCTTATCAGCATCCAAAATGGCAACCAGGGAGACCTCGGGCAAGTCAAGACCCTCGCGGAGGAGGTTGATGCCCACAAGGACGTCGTATTCGCCGAGCCGGAGCTGGCGGAGCAGTTCCACGCGCTGCAAGGTATCGATGTCAGAGTGGAGGTAGCGCACGCGCACGCCGTTTTCCAGCAGGTAGTCGGTAAGATCTTCTGCCATCTTCTTGGTCAGCGTGGTCACCAGCACACGTTCTTTTTTCTCCACGCGCAGCCGGATTTCGTGGATGAGGTCATCGATTTGACCATCGGTGGGTTTGACCACCACTTTCGGGTCAACAAGCCCGGTGGGCCTAATAACCTGTTCAACGAACTCTCCCCCGCTGGCGGCCATTTCAAAGGTGCCGGGGGTGGCGGACATAAAAACAGCCTGGCCGCGACGGTCGTCGAATTCTTGCCAGGTCAACGGGCGGTTATCCAGCGCCGAGGGCAGGCGGAAACCAAAGTCAACAAGGTTGCGTTTGCGGGAGGCATCGCCTTCGTACATGCCACCGATTTGGGGAACGGTGACGTGGGATTCGTCGATGATCAGCAGGAAGTCTTCTGGGAAGTAGTCAATGAGCGTCGCGGGTGCAGATCCTGCGTCGCGGCCGTCAATGTGGCGGGAGTAGTTCTCAATCCCGGAACAGAAACCTACTTGTTCGATCATTTCCAGGTCGTATTCGGTGCGCATGCGCAGACGCTGCGCTTCCAGGAGTTTGCCGCGATTTTCCAAATCCTCCAGCCGCACGGCCAGTTCCGCTTTGATGGCCTCCACTGCTTTTTCCATCCGTTCCGGCCCGGCCACATAGTGTGTGGCGGGGAAAATGCGCAGTTCATCGGCTTGGCTGATCACGTCACCGGTGAGTGGGTGGATGTAGTACAGGGCGTCGATTTCGTCGCCGAAGAATTCCACACGCACGGCAAGTTCTTCGTAGGCGGGAATAATGTCCACCGTGTCGCCTTTAACGCGGAAAGTACCGCGGCTAAAAGCGACGTCGTTACGCGCGTACTGAATGTCCACCAGTAGTCGGAGAAAGCGGTCACGCTCTACCTCATCCCCCACCTTCAGGAGTACGGACCGGTCCAGATAGGACTGCGGGGTGCCCAGACCGTAAATGCAGGACACGGAGCTTACTACCACGACATCACGACGCGAAAGCAAGCTGGACGTAGCGGAGTGGCGCAGGCGTTCGACGTCCTCATTGATGGAGGAGTCCTTTTCAATGTAAGTATCGGTTTGCGCAATGTAGGCTTCCGGCTGGTAGTAGTCGTAATAGCTGACAAAATACTCAACGGCATTATTGGGCAACAGCTGCCGGAGTTCGTTGGCCAGCTGCGCAGCGAGGGTTTTATTCGGGGCCATGACGAGGGTCGGCCGTTGCACTTTTTCAATAAGCCAGGCTGCGGTGGCAGATTTACCAGTACCCGTGGCACCCATCAGCACAATGTCCCGCTCACCACGGTTAATGCGGTCAGCTAATTCGGCTATGGCTGATGGCTGGTCGCCCGCCGGCTGATACTCACTCACCACCTCGAATTCTTTGGCGACACGTTCGATGTCGCCAACAGGTCGGTGTTCAGAATGGGACAGCACGGGATGTTCAGCAGCGAAAGCCATGATCCCCAGCATAATGATCAGCGATTTAGTACTCTAACCCTCGTGCATATTTCTTTAAACGCGCAGCGTAAGCGCCACAGTACTTTTGCTATCACAACAATAGCGTGCCTTGTGTCCATGATGCTTATCGACGCCCCGACTGCCACCGCCGAGCCCTGCTCCCGTCGCGCGGCTCCCGCAGGGCCTTCCCTGTCAAGCCAGCTATCCTCTGGATCGAATGGCCTATCGAGCGGCGCTGGCAGCTCCAATCCGCCATGGTTGAACGGCTCCCCCGGCGAACTTCCTGTGCTGAAAGGCCACACCCAAGCGATCCAGTCGCTGACCGGCCCAGGCTCTAACCCCCGTACCGACCGCCTTTTCGACATCGCGGGCACCGACCTCGGCATCGCGTACAAAGATGCCGCCGGGCGCACCATGCTGGTATTCGGCGACACCATGGCCTGCGACGGCTCTGCTGGGGAATGGCGCAGCAATACCATCATGCGCACCAGCGACAATAACTACACCGACGGCGTAACTGTTGAAGAAGCACTGACAGAACGCGGATATGCACGACAAGGACGCGCTCGGGAGTTTATCCCTTCCTTGAAAGAACCAGGCGTTGAACACACCGTGATTCCCACCGCAGGTATCACAGTCAACGGAGTCCAGTACATTGACTTCATGTCTGTACGTAGCTGGGGACGCCCTGGCGAATGGTTCACCAACTACGCAGCAACCGTCTCCTCCAATGACGGTGAAAACTGGACAGTGGTGCCGGGATCCCAGCGTGCCAATAAAGGCCCATCGATGCCCGGCGGCGGACAGTACCGCGCCGGGAACGAGCACATTCAAATGTCAGCGTTTGTGGAACACGATGGATACATCTACCGTTTCAGCACCCCATCGGGGCGTGATGGCAGCGCAATTGTGGCCCGCGCCCCTAAAGCACACTTCCCCAAGGAAGACGCTTTCGAGTTTTTCGACGGTGCAGGCTGGTCAGCCACGCCAACACGAGCCGCAGCCGTGATTGACGGCAGCGTTTCCGAACTCTCGGTTGCCTGGAACCCCTACCTCGGAAAATTCATCGCCCTCTACATTGATGGCAATGGCATGGTGCTGCGGACAGCCGATTCCCCCACCGGACCGTGGAGCAGCAAACGCATGCTGGTGGATACCGCCACTATTGGCGACCTCTACGGTGGTTTCATCCTCCCCTCGAATAATGACCACAACCTGTATTTCGTGGCCACCACCTGGTCAAACTACAACGTGATGGTGATGCGCACCAACCTTAGTGAACTCTTCGGCGTTCCGCTCTTGGCATCCGGCGACATCAACCCGGATCCGGTTGCCGACGACGGCCTAGAGGTTGTTGAGGTTCTCAAGCCCGAGCAGGTCGCGGCCGCCACCGCCGACGACGGTGTGGTCACAGAGGACGACGTGGTGACACGTTAATTCTCACCACGCGACAACTGAGGCAGATCCGGACCTGCAGGCATACCCATGGCGAGACGAGCATCACGCATAAAATGAAGCCCCTCAATCGCAATTTCGCCTGCAAGTTCCGCCTGCCGCGGAGTCTGAGCGGAACCAAGACTTGCTTGCGCAGAGTTGTAACGCTCAGATGCTGTCCCAATGAGGCTTGTCGACGCCTCGTCTGTACCGGATGTCGTGAGCACTTCCGACCCCAACCGCTCAATCCAGCGACGTGCTTCGGCCTGTGCATCCATCATCCGTATTTCTTCTTGCTGCTCGCCTTTGTTGCGGTCTTTAATCTGCTGAACAAATTGAAAAATGAAGGTGGACACTACCAATACCAGCACGATAAACATGAACACTGGTACGAACGTAAATGGTGAGAAAAATCCTGTTGGCACGCGACACTAAACCTATCTACTGAAACGAACACGTCACAAAGTGGCGAGGAAGTCATCAACTTGCTTGCGGAGATGATCGACGCTTCCATTATTGTCGATCAAAACATCCGCAGATGCGAGTCGAGTCACATCATCAACCTGGTGCGACATACGACGACGAACATCGTCTTCATCTAATCCGCGATGCTCAACCAACCGCCGCACGCGCTCCTCAATGTCAGTGTGCACAACAATGACCATATCCATCTCCTCGTGCAGACCCCGCTCCACCAGCAATGGCATGTCGTAGACTAGGAAGTTCTCTTTCTCTGCGGCCGCGAGGTCAAACTGCCGCTGGGTTTCCTGCTCAATTCGTGGATGGGTGATGGTATTCAGCGCATTGGTGGCTTCCTCAGTGGCGAACGCACGATTGGCCAGCTCTTGACGGTTGAGACTGCCATCGTCGTTGAGAATATCCTGCCCAAACACCTCTACAAGCTCAGCCAAGGCAGGTTGTCCAGGTTCCACCACTTTACGAGCAATCTGGTCCGCATCGACGACGCGAATGCCTTGGTCCCGGAGCATCGCCGCCACGGTCGATTTGCCGCTGCCGATCCCGCCTGTCAGGCCAATGAGTAACATGTACTTCAGCCTATAACAATGTGACAAGCCCCCGTCGTGGTGACGGGGGCTTGTGTTGAGTGATGTGACTAGTCTGACTTCTCAGATTTCGCCGTGGTGGTGATAATCACCGAGTCAGCAGTCACCTGGTCGGCTGGATGGCCCTCCACCTTCTCAAACTTCTTGGTGTTGGACACCACAACCGGGGTGATCAGCGGATAGCCAGCCGCCTTGACTACCTGCGGGTCAAAGGTGATCAACGGCTCACCCGCAGTTACCTTCTGATTACGGGTGACATGAACATCAAAGCCCTCACCGCCGAGCTGCACCGTATCAAGACCCACGTGAATCAGAACTTCCACGCCGCTATCCAGGCGCAGCGCCACGGCGTGGCCACTCTTCTGCACCATGAGCACCTTGGCATCTGCGGGAGCAACCACGGTGTTGTTGCTGGGTTCGATGGCAACGCCATCGCCGAGACGACCACCAGCGAAAATCGGGTCAGGAACCTCCGACAATGGGAGAGCCTTGCCTTCAAGGGGTGCCGTCAGTTCGGTCACCGCGCCGGGTTCGAGGGCCGTCTTTGCAGGTGCTTCCGCCACTGCAGTGGCTGTGGCACTCGCGGTTGCCGTTGCAGTCGCTGCGGCAGCGACAGGAGCAGCAGCGGTGGCCTCAGCAGAAGCTGCGGCAGCCGGGGCGTCGTCACCCGTAGCATCGTCCGAATCTTTCTTGCCTTCCTCAGCAGCGATCTGGGCCAGAACCTCAGCCTTCTCATCGGCGGAGCGGTAGTCGAAGAACACCACCAGCAGGAAGGACGTCACAAAGGCGACAGTAATACCAATGATGTAGCCGAAGGTTGGTTTCATGGCGACGGTGGTCAGTGCGGAGGTAAACACAAACGCATATGCCTTCACCGAGAACAGACCCATGACAACACCGCCAGCGAAACAGCCGGGAAGCAGACGCATGTAAGTCTTACGGAAACGCAGCAGCACACCGTACAGGGACGGTTCAGAAATACCGCCTAGCAAACCGGCCATCAAGCTACCAAGGAAACCTGGCGCATCTGACGGTTCTTCTCACGCCAAGAAATAACAAGCACGCCGGCGACAACACCGAAGCAAGCGAAGTTCCAGGCACCCATGGGGCCCTGAATGAAGTCGTAACCCAGGGTGTTGATGTTCTGAATCATGATGGCATTCAGTGGCCAGTGCAGACCCAAGGGCACCAAGAACGGGTACAGCAGCGGAATCACAATAGCCAGAATGAACGGGGAGAAATTATTGATAGCTTCCAGCGCGCTGGAAATGCCATTACCTACACCGATACCGAAGGGGCCGAGCAGGAATGCCGTCGCCGGAATGAGGACCAGCAAACAAATAAACGGCACAAACACCATCTGCACTGCGGCTGGGATGATCCTCTTCAGGCCCTTTTCCAACCAGTACAGCGCGATAGCAGCAAGCATCGGCGGGAACACCTGCCCACCGTAATCATTCAGCACCATCGGAATGCCCCAGACGTCAACAGTGTAAATGTCAACACCCACCGAGTTTTGTGTCACCACGGTGTCTGGCAGCTCTTTCATAGCCAAATTCTGGTGTGAGCAGGGCTGCCGGAATAGCGGCACCCACCCACTCGTTAGCGCCCAACTTCCTGGCAGCAGTAGCACCCACCATAATCGGCAGGAAATAGAAAACGCTGCGCCACATAGCGTGCATGAACTGGAACGTTGGGGGCTGGACCTCGGCACGGAAATCCTGAATACCGGCAGTATCACACAGCACCAGAATCGTAATAATCAATGAGGCACCCAGCAGAGCCCACAGAATCGGGCGGAACGTGTCAGAGAGGAATTCAAAGCAGTAATCAACCCACCCGAATCGTCCTCGGACACCGCCGTATTCTTTCTTGCCGGAGCTTGCTGCCTTCTTTTCTTCGCCGCTCTTATCCACGCCCGGCAATTTGATGAGTTCCTGGTAATAATTGGCAACGTCGCCGCCCATCACCACTTGAAGGCCGGTTGAACCCTGAGGAACAACGCCCAAGACTCCAGGAATATCATCCAATGCGGTCTGATCAGCCTTGGACTGATCGACAAGCTGAAAGCGCAAACGCGTCGCACAGTGAGTCAGGCTGGCAATGTTGTCCGCCCCGCCCACATTGTCAAGAATCGACTGCGATGCCGTCGCAACTTTTGACGCCATGTTCGAACCTTTCGTATATATTACAGACCCAGGGGTTCCTGGACTGCAAGCACCAAGAGAGATACAGCGCGCAAAAGCCCGCTCCTACCACAAACCAAGCTGCAAATCCCTGTGAGTTCACCCACTTATGCCCGGTTCTCCGGTGATTCCCCACAATCTTATGCGTTTGAAGCAAAACATTCCAACATGTCCAGATAATGTCATATCCAGTAGGAGGTACACCGGAAGCAATCCTCAGCAGCGCTTTTGCTAAAATCTGTGCCTTTTGTGGATTATCATGAAAGAAGAATCACACCATACCGTTTGTGTTGGTTATTGCTGAAACTTCTGCTAGAATACCGCCCGGCGATTTGCGACAGGTTTTTGTGAACCACAATGGCACCCGATGATCCCTGCTGTGATGCCGACAATGCAAGAACCTAAACAGTATTTATGCCGAGTAGGTCCATTGCTAGGATCGGGATTGGAGTGTTTTCGTGCTTGAGGGTGGACCTAGTTATCAGGGGAATGTTGGGGTCTATCAAACTCACACCCTGGACAGGCGGAGCGCACATTTCGTAGGCCACAACAACCAGACTGCCACTCACGCTCTACCAAACTGCCAGAAAAACCAGGAAAAATGGCAGTTTGATAGATCATGGCGAGCCAAAAAACATTGAACAGCGCTAGTGCAAATATTTGCATGAAAGTATGCTTATCCCCAAGCACGAAAACAAGGCATTTTTGCGCCCGAACATAAGCATACTTTGCATGAGGCGTTTTCCCACACGCAAACACATACAAACAGCAGAAAACCCCCGGATTCTCGCGGATACGTCACAAGAACCTCAGGGGTTAATACTGAACGCGACAAACGGCGCGGTAACGCTGGTTAGTTAGTTGCCGGCCAGCTTCTCACGGAGGGCTGCAAGCTGCTCATCGGAAGCGAGGGAGCCACTGACCTCAGCCTCTGCGTCAGCGGCAGGAGCTGCGGGGGTAGCAGCGGCGTCGTCAGACGAGTAGTTGGAAGGAGTGGAGCCTTCCTCAGCTGCGCTAGCGGCAGCAGCTGCGCGGTGGCGCTCAATCTGAGCGGTGTGCAGCTGGAAGCGACGCTCGGACTCGGCGTAACGGTCTTCCCATTCCTGACGCTGGGCATCGAAACCTTCGAGCCATTCGTTGGTCTCCGGATCGAAGCCCTCGGGGAAGATGTAGTTACCCTGCTCGTCGTAGGAGTCGGCCATGCCGTACTTCGACGGGTCAAAGTCCTCGGTGTAGTCCTCATCAGCCTGCTTCAGGGACAGGGAGATGCGGCGACGCTCAAGGTCAATGTCGATGACCTTGACCATTGCTTCTTCGTTGACGCCGACAACCTGGTCCGGCACCTCAACGTGGCGCTCTGCCAGTTCGGAGATGTGCACCAGACCCTCGATGCCCTCTTCGACGCGGACGAACGCGCCGAACGGAACCAGCTTGGTGACCTTACCAGGAACGATCTGGCCAACAGCGTGGGTGCGAGCAAAGACGCGCCACGGATCTTCCATGGTGGCCTTCAGGGACAGGGAGACGCGCTCGCGATCAAGATCAACGTCAAGAACCTCGACGGTGACTTCATCGCCAACAGCGACAACCTCGGAAGGATGATCAATGTGCTTCCAGGACAGCTCGGAAACGTGAACCAGTCCGTCCACACCGCCCAGATCGACGAATGCGCCGAAGTTGACGATGGAGGACACAACGCCCTTGCGGACCTGGCCCTTCTGAAGCTGGTGCAGGAACTCAGAGCGAACCTCAGACTGGGTCTGCTCAAGCCATGCACGACGGGACAGCACAACATTGTTGCGGTTCTTGTCCAGCTCGATGATCTTTGCTTCGATTTCCTGGCCGATGTAAGGATCCAGGTCACGAACGCGACGCATCTCAACAAGAGATGCAGGAAGGAAACCGCGGAGGCCGATGTCCAGAATAAGGCCGCCCTTGACAACCTCAATGACAGTACCGGTGACCGGCTCGTCCTTCTCCTTGAGTTCCTCAATGGCACCCCAAGCGCGCTCGTATTGTGCGCGCTTCTTGGAGAGGATGAGGCGGCCTTCCTTGTCCTCCTTGGTCAGAACCAGTGCATCAATTTCGTCGCCAACCTGGACGACCTCGCCCGGATCGACATCGTGCTTGATGGAAAGTTCGCGAGAAGGAATCACACCTTCGGTTTTGTAGCCGATGTCGAGCAGTACCTCGTCGCGGTCAACCTTAACGACGGTACCTTCCACGATATCGCCATCGTTGAAGTACTTGATGGTTGCGTCGACTGCGGCGAGGAAGTCCTCAGCGGAGCCAATGTCATTGACGGCAACCTGAGGGGTGTTGTTGGTGGGCATATGTAGAGTGCTCCGATAACAAATAGGAATAGAAAACGGACAGGATGCGAATCTTTCAAATCCCCACGTAGATGCGGGGTTTGATCTCACTAGAAAGCACGACCGACTCTCCTATTTAAAGTAACCACACTCTCCAGCACAGACACGCTCTAGACACCATAACGCATTTTCCCTGCTAGAGCAAATAGAATCGCATCACATGAGAGCATCCGAAGCCGTGACGAACCAGGAGTCCTCCGCAGCCAATCGTTCCTGGTGGGACTATGATGCCAACAATTACCATCAGGAGCATCCCAATTATCTCGGTTCCACCTCCCCCACCGGCGAATTCTACTGGTGCCCCGAGATGCTTCACGAACGCGATATCCGCCTGCTTGGCGACGCCCGCACCTCCCGAGTGCTGGAGATAGGCTGCGGGTCTGCACCCTGCTCGCGCTGGCTCGCGGCTGACGGCGCCGGGTTTGTAACGGGCTTTGACATTTCCGCCAACATGATCGCCCACGCAGGCGAGACCACAGTGCCGCTTGTTCAGGCCGACGCCGTGGACATGCCGTACCGCGATTCTTCCTTTGACATCGCCTTTTCCGCATTCGGCGCCATTCCCTTTGTCGCTGATTCAGCAGGGTTGATGCGGGAAGTCGCGCGGGTCCTGCGACCGGGAGGACGCTTTGTCTTTTCCATCACACACCCCATGCGATGGATCTTCCCCGACAACCCCGGCGAAGGCGGCCTCACAGTATTCACCAGCTATTTCAACCGATCGCCCTATGTTGAGCGCGATCCCGACACCGGCGTAGCAACCTACGTAGAGCACCACCGCACACTCGGCGACCGTATTCGCGAGCTCATAGTCGCTGGTTTCATTATCGACGACGTGCTCGAACCCGAGTGGCCCGACCACCTCACCGAAGAATGGGGGCAATGGTCGCCACTACGTGGCAAACTATTCCCCGGAACGGCGATTTTTGTTTCACACCTGGAGGAAAACTCATGATTCCAGCACAATGGATTGAGCACAGGCGTTCCGACGACCGCGAACTCATCGGGTGGGTGGATCTAGACACCCACGCACCCCAACTGCTCCCCTACAATCGACTCGGTCAGCCCCTAGAACTCGTTGACTCCTGGGATGAGGCCGAAGCCGCCATTGACGCAATCGGGTTGCGGTGCCTTACCGGCAGATTCCAGTATCAGGCAGATGGTAGCGAAGAATTAACCGTTCGCATCAAGCATGTGTACGACGATCGCATCGTCCTGACCACCGCCCTTACTGATGCTGTAGAGGATGTTGGCGAGGAAATCACCATTCCCTTCCCCGCGCCAGCGGCGTTACGCTAGCCCTATGCCCCCTACGCTGAACAAACTCTAGTCACCCTGCGCGATTCCATCGTTAATGATCAGCCGTGACGAAGAATAGCCGCGTGAGGATCTGAAGCATATAGTCTTGGCGGTGATCTTGCAGAACAAAGTCACAAGTTCGGGAATTTTATTGACCCTTACTCTCCAGCATAGTGATTGGCCCGTCCAGGACATTCGGACGGACCAATCACTATATGGAACTACGAATAGAAGGGTGTTCCGCCGTAGTCCCACCAATTGCTGACGAGCTTGTAGGAGTAGTGCGTATCTTCATATGCCCGAGCTAGCGAGACGCACTTAGTGCCTTTACCTTGAATAACGTCGAATGTGTGTGACGGTCCGCGGCGCGGATTGTCTGGCCGCAGCTCAACCGTGTAGTATCCCCTGACTCTACTGGGCGCATAGTTGACACAGAACTGATCATCACCATCGTTGTATGTCACGGTGATGGTCTCACCGGTTGCGTCCCCAAGCGTTTCGGTGAAACTATTTGCCGCTGCTTGTGGGACAAGCACAACCGAAGCTCCAACAGCAACTAGCCCAGCAACCACAGCCCTCAGCGACGAACGTGGCTTCCACATAATTTGACCTCCTGAGAAACAAATTTTCCTTTACATCTAGTTAGTATGCTTCCCAGAAAAAATAGTTACAGCAGGTTGCTTGCGCAGGGGTGTTGGCAACTAAAGTGTTTTCATTTTCAATAGCAGAAATAAGCTATTGCTGTATCAATTTTGCCATGCAAAAAATTTAGCTAGCATTTTTGTTACTGAAAACCCCTCGTCTGCTGAATCGATGCAAAATTCTCAGCAAACGGGGGTAGTTAATTCTAGTGCGCCGCCGCGTCCCAGTTTGGCCCATGCCCTGCAGATACTTCGAGTGGAACGGTCAGAGTGATAGCACTGTCCATTTCACGTTCTACGATCTCCTGGACGTGGCTGAGTTCGCCGGGGGCGATTTCGACAACGAGTTCGTCGTGGACCTGCAGAAGCACGCGAGATGTAGTACCTGCCTTTTTAAGGGCGGTGTCGACACGCAGCATGGCCACCTTGATAATGTCAGCGGCAGTGCCCTGGATGGGTGCGTTAAGGGCAGCGCGCTCGGCGTTTTCGCGGGCAACGCGGTTATCGGAAAGAAGTTCCGGCAGATAGCGGCGTCGTCCGAAAAGCGTGGCGGTGTAGCCTTCATTGCGAGCTTCAGCAACGACGTCATCGAGGTAGCGTTTCACACCACCAAAACGCTCGAAATAGTTTCCATGATGCGTTTCGCCTCGCCCTGCGGGATACCGAGTTGCTGCGCAAGACCAAAGGCAGACAAACCATACACAAGACCGTAGGACATGGCTTTGACGCGACGTCGCAATTCAGGAGTGACCTGGTCAACCGGGACGTCGAAAACGCGGGAACCAACATAGTTGTGCAAGTCTTCGCCGCGTTTGTAGGCATCGATCAGGCCGACATCACCAGAAAGGTGTGCCATCACGCGCATTTCAATCTGGGAATAGTCGGCGGTCAGCAGGGTCTCATAGCCGGACCCCACCACAAAAGCGGAACGAATTTTGCGCCCAGCCGGGGTGCGGACGGGAATATTCTGCAGATTCGGATCCGTCGAGGATAAACGCCCAGTGGATGCGACGGTTTGGTTGAATGTGGTGTGAATGCGCCCGTCGGTACCAACGGCTTTAATCAACCCATCAAGAGTTGTTTTCATTTTCTGGTATTCGCGGTGCGCGAGCAAATGATCCAGGAATGGATGAGGATTAGTTACCGCCAGCGCCTCAATTTCCTTGGCCGCTGTGGAATAGCCCGTCTTTGTTTTCTTGGTTTTCGGCATGCTGAGCGTTTCAAACAACACAACCTGTAACTGCTTGGGGCTAGAAAGGTTCAAATTCGGATCGTCTGCGAGTTCGCGGGCAGCGGCTTCCTCATTTGCCACCATATCCACGAATTGGTCGCGTTGTTCCTCCAACGTGGCCACATCCACAGCAATGCCCGCAGCTTCCATGCGCGCGAGAACACCAATCAGTGGAACTTCCAGATCTCGATACAGCTCAAACTCGTTGATTTTCTGTAGTTCCTTGGTCAACTCAACGGCAAGTTCATAGATTGCAGACGCCTGATCTATGAGAGGACGGGAGTCATCCGGGGCGTCGAGAAGCGACAACTGACCAGTGCTTTCTTCCTCGGACAGTTGCCGCTGCAAATGCCGCTGATACACGTCCTTCAATTCGTAGGTGCGCTGGCCCGGACGCAACAAATACGCGGCAATAGCGGTGTCCTGCGCAATACCGTTCAGCTCGAAACCACGCCCGGCCAGCATATGAAATACAGCCTTCGCATGATGCAGGTACTTCGGATTTTCGGATGCCAGCCACTCCGCCAGCACCCGCTCCTCTTCCTCCGTGATCGCCGCAAGATCAACAGCAACGGCGTGGGACTGGGCGTCGAGAAGCGCCAGTGACCACGCGTCACCCCCCGCAGGCTGAGGATTCCCGGCAACCGCAAGCGCCAAACCCTGCCCCGCGCGGGCCGCTAGCCACTCGCCTAGGGGTTGCGTATCGACGACCACCTCGCGTGCCGTTTCCTCGACAACGTCCGGCGCCGTGCCGTCTGCCTCAACCACCGACAACACGCGCTCTCGCAAATTTGTGCCAAACTCAAGTTCATCAAACTTGGCGGCAACCTCAGCCACCTGTGCAGGCTGCAGTTCCAGCTGATCCGGTGTGACAGGAAGAGAAACATCCTTCACCATCGCCGTGAGATCGCGATTCAACTTCACCTGGTCAAGGCGCTCGCGAAGGCTGTTACCCACCTTGCCTTTCACCTCATCAGCATGATCCAGCAAGTTAGCCAGAGATCCGTACTGCACGATCCACTTCTGCGCCGTCTTCTCCCCCACCCCGGGAATGCCCGGCAGGTTATCCGAGGGATCACCTCGCAGCGCGGCGAAATCCGGATACTGCTGCGGTGTTAAACCGTACTTCTCCTCCACCGCATCCGGGGTAAACCGGTGCAACGTGCTCACACCGCGCATAGGGTAAAGCACCGTGGTTGTACCATTCACCAGCTGAAACGAGTCGCGGTCACCCGTGACAATCAGGGTTTCAAACCCAAGGGGCTCGGCGGCTGTCGAAAGCGTGGCGATAATATCGTCGGCCTCGTAGTTCTCCTTCTCCAAGGTGGTAATTCCCAGCGGCTCAAGCACCTGCTTAATCAGATCAACCTGCCCCTTAAACTCCTCGGGCGTGGCGTCACGCTGAGCCTTATACTCGGGAAACATCTCCGAACGGAACGTGTGGCGCCCAACGTCAAACGCCACGGCCACGTGCGTCGGCTGCTCCTCCTTGATGAGGTTAGTGAGCATCGACAAAAACCCATATACCGCGTTCGTGTGCTGGCCACCCGTCGTGGCGAAGTTCTCTGCAGGCAGGGCATAAAACGCGCGAAAAGCCATCGAATGCCCGTCAATGAGCATCAGACGACGCGAAGTATCTGGGGTGCGGGTAGGGGTTGTTGCTGGCGATGCTGCTGGAGATGTTGTGGAAGTCACGCACCCAATACTATTCAAAAACCCCGACACGACCATGATGGGGCCCTGGTGAGGCGCTGCGGGTTCGCTGCGCTGGGCGGGCAAGGCAGGCGTGCGGGTGCAAGCGCGGATTTCCCCTTTTGTGGCTAGATGCGCTAACATCTCTTTCGGTACGCCCCAGTAGCCCAATTGGCAGAGGCAACGGATTCAAAACCCGTCCAGTGTGAGTTCGAGTCTCACCTGGGGCACTGCTGAGAACACCCCGTCCACCTGCATTTTTGCGGTGGGCGGGGATTTTTGTTTAGTGTTGCGCGGGATTCGGCCGGTGGTTTTGAAGAAGGCGTGCGATACCCCCCTTCCCCGCCTCTCTTGCAATAACTGCACCAGGAAACACACCAGCAACCAACCGCTGCCTCAAGTTTCAGATTGGTTATGGCCTACAGGACAACATCATTGTCCTGTCAATTTTATATATGCTCCGGCACGAAAATGGAGTGTTGTTGCACCGGACGGTATACAAACCTTACATGCGGTCTTTTGCAGCAAATTTTTCAATGCTCGACGTGACATTTCTTTTGCATAAAACGCCGCTCAAGCTGGCACTTTTGTCAAATCGGAGCGCAAACATTAATCCAATGATTTCGCATCGAAATTTTTATCTTCACACACTGTAATATACGAGCATCTCATCACCCTCTGCTAAATAATTTTTGCCATCAAGATAAACTCTCAAATATCAGCAACTATGAAATAATCCCAAAATTTTAGATACGCCAGCAAGCTCTTATCATCCCACTAGTCTGACCTGCCATTTTTCAATAATTATAAGCGCCTCACCCCACATTAAGATGAACCCATATTCAATAAAATAAAATTTTATAAAATGTGTGAAAAACCAATGTCGCCTACACATTTCTAGTCAGAAAATTATCACAACCAATAACAGCAAACCTACTATACTGAGAGGACCATCTTGCGCGATCAAGATAAAATTTTCTATATACATTTTTGGAGCATAGTGATAACATGCAAAGCACAGTCGATAGACGTTTAATAAACATCCATCATCAGCCATATCAAACACCTCAAGGAGGGTTCACTATGAAATTCGCGCGGTCTATTCCAGCATCCATTGGAGCAGCATCCATTCTTGCCCTTGCCCCAATGACGGCAACGGCAGTTCCCGGAGGTCAGACTAAAGAGACTGAAACCACCACCCAAGTCACAACCACTCAGGAAAAACCTCAGGCATCTGACATCAAGAAAAGTAGTGATATTGATGAGCAGGCTACTGTCCTTCAACAGTTCGTCACAGAGAAGGATGGGCAAAAGAGGTTTAATGAACAAGCTGCCAAAGACGCTGGCGCATCAGACCTTATTCTGGAATCAGGCAGGAAATACAATGCTATTTCCGAGAGCAGGAATGGGGACCGATGAGTTCAAAGTTCATGGAAATTATTGCGGCCCAAAGTCATAGCGGCCCTGGCGCACCAATTGACACACTCGATCGGCTGTGTCAAGAGCATGATAAATGCTATGGACAAAAGGGAAATCACGCATGCTCATGTGACTCAGATCTAATAAATGGAATCACGCGAAATTTGGGAAAATTTAGGGGACCAGAGGAGCAACAGGCAGCTATTTCAATAGCTATAGCTTTTGCCGCGTACACACCTAGCTGTAATCCCAATTAAATTGATTGCGGCAAAATTGATCCCTAATGCCCACACAACGCTTTCGCCTTTCCCCGCTTAACAGGTACGAGTACGCGTCAATCCTGTGCTCACTGCTGATCATTGTGTTTCCCTTTGTGGATCAATACATGTTTCAGCTTTATTCCGAAGGGTTTGTCTCGTATATAATTCTGACGATTCCTCTGGGAATCATCCCATTCATACTGGCGTGGCTGGGGAAAAGCGTTCGTTGCGGTGTACTCGCGTGTATGGCGGCTTTCTTCCCGTATCTTTTGATGTGCGCCATTTTCACTGGGGCACAGATTCTGTATATCGTCTCGGGCGGTCGGATCAATCCTGTATAGCCGCGTACAGTATCACGTGTGATTACACGCTTCATTACCCAGACACACAACGCCCACAACGATGACTGCCGCCGCCCACGTCAACGCCTGTGGGAATACGTTTCCGTTCATTTCTATCGCCCGGATTGACGCGGACTATAGCGAAATCTTCTGCGATATGACGAACCTGCCGCTTGATCTTGCTGACGCATCGGCAAAGGTCAAGCGGTTTTTCGATGCTTACAGTGAGTTTTTCTCCTGCTGCCTGGGTTTGTCACGGCGTCGTATAGCGATAACGCTCTACCCCTACCCCACGTGTTTTCCAGTTCGGCGGGAGCATGCGGAGCTGTTGGCGGCGCAGCTGTTTGACTATATCTGCGCCCTCAAGGACCTCTAAAGCACCCAACCACCCTCAACTAGCTTTCTAAAGAAAGTACCAACAACTTAACGGAGGGTGTGACCATGCGTTAGAATCCCACGCATGGCAATTGATCAATGCTGGGCATCGCGCCGCGAACTCAACCGGCTCACTGCACTCAGCAAGCTCAGCAGCCCCACTGTCTTCACTAGGCTCATGGCAACCGTTGGTTGCGCGGCGCTTATGTGCACAACAGCAGCGTGCGTGACCAACGACGAGGCTGGCTTACCTGATGGTTGGGAGCCCAGTTCGGTGTCAGTTGATGCCGAGGCGCAGGCTTTGGTTCCGCCGAGCGTGGCCAAGCGTGGGACGTTGATCATTGGCTCGAATCCGCCGTTTGCTCCGGCCGAGTTCAAGGATTCCCAAGGCACCATGATTGGTTTTGATATTGATCTGGCTCGCGCCGTCGCGGAAACCCTGGGGTTGAAGCTTGAGGTTCGGGAGATGGATTTCAATTTGATTCTTCCCGCTGTGGCTGCCGGTTCGCTTGATTTCGGGGCTAGTGGCTTCACGGATAATGAGGAACGACGCAAAAACTTCACGTTCGTCAATTACCTGACCGCCGGAATCCAGTGGGCTGCCCGCCCGGATAATCTCATCAATCCAGGTGATGCGTGCGGGAGGACGGTTGCGGTGCAGCGCGGCACTGTGTCGGACACGGACGACGTCGTGAAGCGGTCCGAGGATTGTGTAGCACAGGGCAAGCCGCCGATCACCAAGTTGGCGTTTGAATCCTCCGATGCCGCCGCCACCGCGCTCATTCTTGGTCGCGCCGATGCGTTATCTGCGGACTCCCCTGTCACCGCCTACGCCGTTGCACGCTCCGACGGCAAGATCGAGACGGTTGGCCCGCTTTCCGACGCCGCGTCCTACGGCTGGCCCGTTCCCAAGAACTCTGAACTCACCCCCGCACTGGTTGCGGCCCTGGATTCGTTAATCCGCAACGGCGAGTATGAACGCATTATGAAGCAGTGGGGTATCGAAGAGGGCCTGGCTGATCAAGCGCTCGTCAACGGTGAACCACCGACAACACCATAAGGTAGTACTATGTCTGATCTTTCAGCAGCACCACAGGCAGCAACACCAAAGCCCATTCAGGCGAAACCGCTGAAGCACCCAGGTAGGTGGGTTTCCGCCACCATCCTGCTGGCTTTGTTTGTGCTGTTCATTTATTCTTCCGCCGTCAATGAGGCGTTCGGGTGGCCCACGTATCGTGCGTACCTGTTTGATACACGTATCGCCACGGCTGCCTTGCATACGCTGGCGCTTACAGTGCTCGCTATGCTGATCGGCGTCATTTTGGGGAGCAATTCTGGCGGTGCTGCGCATGTCTCCCAATCCGGTGCTACGCGGGGTGAGCTGGGTGTATCTGTGGATTTTTCCGCGGGACCCCCATCTACGTGCAGCTGGTGTTCTGGGGTTTGCTCGGCCACATTTACCGCAGCATCAATCTCGGATTCACAGAGATCAGCCTGGAAGAAACCCTGAAAAACGCGTTCCTCCTCGCGGTGGTTGGCCTTGGCCTCAACGAATCGGCCTACATGGCTGAGATTGTGCGCGCTGGCATCCAGGCCGTCCCGGAGGGGCAGATTGAGGCGTCGAAAGCCCTGGGCATGAGCTGGTGGCAAACCATGCGCCGCACGGTACTCCCCCAAGCGATGCGCATTATTATCCCACCGACCGGCAACGAGCTTATCTCCATGCTGAAAACCACGTCACTGGTGGTTGCCGTGCCCTACTCGCTGGAGCTGTTCGGGCGGTCCATGGATATTTCCTACAGCCTGTTCGAGCCCATCCCACTGCTGATGGTCGCCGCCACCTGGTACCTGGTGATCACCTCGATACTGATGGTCGGCCAGTTCTACCTGGAGAAATACTATGAGCGCGGGGCCACCCGCAACCTCACTTCCCGGCAGCTCGCCTCGCTTGCCGACGCCGAGGGCAAACTCCCCGGCAACGTCTCCGTCCACCCCGTTCCCCCACAGGAGTAGGCCATGTCAGACATCATGATTGATGCACAGCAGGTGTGCAAAAACTTCGGCCAGCTCCAGGTACTCAAAGGTATTGACCTGCACGTTCCCAAGGGAAACGTCACCTGCCTGCTCGGGCCGTCCGGCTCCGGGAAGTCTACTTTCCTTCGTTGCGTGAACCACCTGGAGAAAATCACCGCTGGGCGGCTGTACGTGGACGGTGATCTGATCGGTTACCGCGAGCGCAACGGCACACTGTACGAAATTTCCGAACACGAGGCCGCACTTCAGCGCGCCAACATTGGCATGGTGTTCCAGCAGTTCAACCTGTTTTCGCACCGCACGGTGCTGCAGAACATCATCGAGGCCCCGACTCAGGTGAAAAAGGTCCCCGCCAAGGAGGCGGAAACCCGCGCCATGGAGCTGCTAGAGCGTGTAGGTTTGGCGCACAAGGCCGATGCCTACCCCATCCAGCTGTCCGGCGGCCAACAACAGCGCGTGGCCATCGCCCGCGCCGTGGCCATGGAGCCCAAGCTCATGCTGTTCGACGAGCCCACTTCCGCGCTTGACCCGGAACTGGTCGGAGAGGTTTTGGGGGTTATGCGTTCCCTCGCCGAGGATGGCATGACCATGATGGTGGTCACCCACGAGATTGGCTTCGCACGCGAAGTCGCTGACCAGGTGGTATTCATGGACGGCGGCGTAGTGGTGGAGTCGGGAACCCCCGAGCAGGTTATTGATAACCCGCAACACGCCCGCACTCAGGAATTCCTGTCCAGCATCCTGTAGGGTTCTAGAATTTCGCGCGAATTGCCTGCGCCACCACATCGGGCAGTAGGCCCTGAACGTCGCCCCCATAGCGGGCGACTTCTTTGCATAGTGTGGAGGAAATGTAGGCGTAGCGGGGGTCGGTGAGCAGGAAGAACGTATCCACCTTGGAGAGGTGCTGGTTCATCTGTGCCATGGGCAGCTCGTATTCGTAGTCGAGGCTGCTGCGCAATCCTTTCACCATGGCGGTGATGCCGTGCTGCGTAGTGTAGTCCACCAACAGCCCAGACCAGGTGTCCACATCCACGTTGGTCAGGTGCGCAGTGGCCTGCTCAATCAAAGACACCCTCTCATCCACACTGAACAGCCCGGTTTTGTTGGGGTTGTGCGTGACCAGCACAGTCACCTGGTCGAATTGCCGCGCGGAGCGCTCAATAATGTCAATGTGCCCCATGGTCACGGGGTCGAAGGAACCTGGGCAAACCACGCGCATGCTAGTCCTCCTCACCTGCTAAATCAGCATGGTAGACGGCCATGTCCATGCGTGCGATGCCGTAGGTGCGTTTCTTCAGCTTCTGCGTCGTGGGAATGAAGCACTCGGGCCAGTCGGTTTCGGGCGAGTTGACGTTGCGTTCCACAACGACTGCCGCGCCGTCGACAAGCGTGGGAATGAGTGCCTCCAGCATTTCCCGGACGGATTCATCAATGAGTTCATACGGAGGGTCCGCCAGCACCATATCGAAATACTCGCGCGGGGCGTGGGCGAGGTAGGTTGAGGCTTTCATCTCCTCCACCCGCACGTTAGGATGCTTAACCACCTCGATGTTGCGGCGAATCACCTCTGCCGCGGCGGGGTCGTTCTCCACCAGCACCACTTCTTCAGCGCCTCTCGACGCCGCCTCCAACCCCAGCGCGCCCGAACCCGCAAACAGATCAAGAACACGGGCACCCGTAAATCCAAACCGTACCTGCAGAGACGAAAACAGCCCTTCCCGCGCCCGATCAGAGGTGGGCCGAGTACCTTCCGGCGGCACGGTAATCTTCCTGCCGCGCGCCTCACCTGCAATAATTCGGGTTTGCCCCATCTCGGGTTAGCCCTCCCCCAATTCCAACAGCACATCGCCGCCGACGACATCGGCGTAGTCGACATGAGCATGCTTATCGACGACCCCCGGACCCGGCGCGATCACGGGGGCTTCAAGTTTGACCGTCTCAACGATGGCTACCACGTCTCCTGTGGTTACAGTGGAGCCTTCTGGCACGGTGTAGTGCACGATGCCAGCAAAGGGTGCGCAGATTTTCATGGTTGACAGCTTAACTCAGACACGAATCTTTTTGGTGCTAAGACTTGTCCAAATACTCTTGACGTTCTAAGGCGACGTCGCTGACCAGCTGTTCGGCGAGTGGTTTGTTGCGTGCGACAAGTTTTTCTGCGTCTTCGGTGGCGCGTTCGATGATGGCCGCGTCATCAAGGAAGTTCAGGAATTTGACTCGCCGGTATGCACCGGATTGTGCTGTTCCGAGGACGTCTCCTTCTTGCCGAGAGCGGAGGTCAATGTCGGCGAGTTGGAATCCGTCGGTGGTGTTGGCGATGGCGACGAGCCGTTGGTAGGAAGGCGTGTCTTGGGATTGGTCGGTGTGGAGGAGGCACACGGAGTCGAACCCGCCGCGCCCGACGCGTCCCCGCAACTGGTGGAGTTGGGAGACCCCAAAGTTATCGGCTTCTCGGATGTACATAACTGTGGCGTTGGGGACGTCAATGCCCACTTCGATGACGGTGGTGGAGACGAGAATATCGATTCCCCCGGCAGCGAAGTCCGACATGACGCGGTCTTTTTTTCTTCGCCGCGCATCCGTCCGTGTAGGAGTCCTACGTTGAGGTCTGGGTATTCCAGCCTGCTGAGTTGGTCGAACATGTCCATGACTCCCCGTCTCCGTCAATGCGGGGGCAGACGACGTAGGCTTGTCGCCCGGCTTCTGCTTCTTCCCTGATGCGTTGCCAGGCACGCATCACCCAGGGGAGTTTCCAGCCGGGGACCACGGTTGTGCTGATGGGTCGGCGTCCACCGGGGAGTTCTGTCAGGGTGGATACTGCGAGGTCACCGAAGGTGGTCATGGCGATGGTGCGGGGAATGGGGGTGGCCGTCATAACAAGGAGGTGTGGAGTGACGCCGTTGCGGCCTTGGTTGCGGAGGTGGTCGCGCTGTTCCACACCGAAACGGTGTTGTTCATCCACCACTACCAGGCCGAGGTCGAAAAATTCCACGCCTTCCTGGATGAGGGCGTGGGTGCCCACCACGATGTCGGCTTGACCTGACACGATGTCCAGCAGCACGCGTTTCTTGGTGGATTGGCTCATGGAGCCGGTGAGCACAACCACGGTGGCGGGGACGGCGGCATCGCTGAGCAGTCGCGTGAGGGCGCGGGCGTGTTGGACGGCCAACACTTCGGTGGGGGCAAGTAGTGCGCACTGCCTGCCTGCGTCCACCACTTGCAGCATGGCCAGCAGCGACACGATGGTTTTGCCTGACCCCACTTCGCCTTGCAGGAGGCGACTCATGGGGGTTGCTGTGCTGAGGTCGGCCTCTATCTCGGAGAGCACATCCACCTGGCCGTCGGTAAGTGCGAACGGCAGCCGAGAAAGCAGCGAGGTTCGGTATCCTTCCACCAACGGCGGGCAGGTGGGTGCCACACGCGCCGACACATCTGCCCTCCGCAGCGCCATGACCAGCGCCAAGGATAGTGCTTCGTTGTATTTCAGCCGTTCAATTAGAGGCTCGACGCCGCGGGAATCCGGACGGTGTATACCTCGCACTGCCTCATCGAACGACACCAGCCCCTCGGGCACCACATCCAGCGGTTCGGGCACGGGGTCAGTGTGGTTGAGCACTTCATTGATCGCGCCCAGGACACGCCACGAGGGCACCGCCTTGGTGCCGGGATAGACGGGAAGAAACTCCATGCTGGAGAGAAGTTCCTGCATGGAGGAGGCATCCCCATAGGCGCTCAGCGAACGCAAACCGCCGCTCCCGGCACCAGTGCGGGGGCGATTTCCCTTGTCTCCCTTCAACAGCACATAGGTGGGGTGCGACAGCTGCGGATTACCCCGGTAGAAGGTCAATTTTCCGGAAAACATGGCGCGCGCGCCTGCAATAAGCTGCCGGGCGGGAAGTTTCGCCTGAAAAAACGTGGCACCGATTTGTCCACCGGAGCCATCGGAAATGACCACCTTGTGCATCATTTTTGCCGCTGGAGGTGAAAGCTCGTGTGTTCCCAGACAATTTCCCCAACGCAGGTGACAATATCCCCCTCATTCACCGTGTCCAGGTTCACACCTGTGCCGTGGTGGGACCAGGTGCGTGGGTAATGTTCCAGCAAATCCTGGACAGTCCGATAACCGAACGCTTTGGCCAACGCCTTTGCTTCTTTGTCAGGCAGCAGGTCGCTGAGCGGTCGGTTATCTACCCACCCCAACACAGTTTCTACTCCACCCCAATCTCCACGCTGTACTTCATTCCTTCCGCAGGGTACATGGCAATATCCACATCGCCCCACGGTTCTAGGAACCGTTGTAGCACATCTAAGTCAATATCGGCACGGGCATCGTCGGTGGCCAGGATGGTCACCATTTCGCCGCCGGATTGAAGAAGCAGGTCACAGGTGCGATTAACGGCGTCTTGAATATTTTCCTCCACCAGAACAATTTGGCCACCTGACTCGACGAGGATGTCGCCTTTCGAACACGCTCCCGCTTGAGTCAGCGCCGCCCGAGTCGCCGGGTGCATATCTGCGGTGCGCATGTTGTTTGCCGCTTCCGTCATGGCGTAGGCGTCCACTGCGACAGGCTGGGTCGGATCATGCACTGCCAACGCCGCCAAGCCGTTGACAAGCTTTGATGTGGACAAGATGGTCATGGATCGCTCGGAAGCATGGCTCGCGAGTTCCGCGGACACCAATTCCCGCTTGGACAGCATGCCGTTGGGCAGGAAAATCACCTCGGATGCCGAATACCTGCGCACAGCGGCGACGATGCGGGAGACGATTTCCACCTCATCCATGTCCTCGTCCGCACTGGTGGTCACCACCACGGCACCGGCGTCCTGGAACAAGCGCGCCAACGTGCCTTCCGGTGCCACCGCCAACACAATGCGTGTAGGCGCGTCGACCTTGGTGGGATCGGGCAGCACCTCCAGCCGGAGCCCAGTCACCTCGCCGAGGGCAAAGGCCGTTTCGATCACCTTGCCGGCCTCGGCGCTGTGAATATGCACCAACGCAAATGTTTCAGTCTCCCGAGCGATGGCCAGGCTGTTTCCCAGTTCAGACAGGCGCGACTCCAACTGTTCTAGGTACGTCTGTTCTGAGACGTGGAAGAAGAACATCACCTCCAGTTCCTGCTTACTGCCGTGGGAACTGGGGCGATCAATTGGGTGCCGTGGCTCAGGCACCGGATCGGGCTGCCTGCGATGCCTGCCCGGCGAATGCGACGGCGCCGCCGCCAGCGTACCCGGAGTGTCCAAAAATGTGGGACGCAGCACTGGAACGGGGTGATTCGACGCCTTCGCGCCAATGTGCTGCACGCTTTGCAGTCCGGACATGCCCGCAGATACTCCCTGCGGCACCGCCATCAGTGGCTCAGGAATGCGCTCATTTTCGCGGCCTTCAATTTCATCCAGCAGCGTTTCCATCAGGAACACAAACCCTTGGCCACCAGCATCAACGACACCGGCATCGCGCAACACATCAAGTTGGGATGGAGTATTAGCCAACGCCGTGCGCGCTGCATCCACTGCCGCTTTCACCACGGCATGCAGGGAATCATCGTCTTCCTCATTCGCGGCTACCGACGTCGCCCGTAGCACTGTCAGCACGGTCCCCTCTACTGGGGCCGTAATGGCACGATCCACCATATCCAACGCAATGGCCAGGCTATCGCGCACCGCTGTTCCGTCGATGTTTCCATGTGCCGCGACCTGAGCGATGCCGCGCAGCACTTTGGGTAAGCACCACACCGGAGTTACCGCGCGCACCGCGCACGGAGCCGCTGGCCAGTGCTGCGGCAACATTGTGCACACTGGGAACCTCGGAGCCGGATTCTTCGGAAGCGGCAAACAATTTGTCAGCTTCCGCCAAGGCGGATTCCATAGTGTGAGCCATATTGGAACCCGTGTCCGCGTCCGGCACGGGAAACACGTTCAGGGCGTTGAGCTCGGCGCGCCTAGCGGATAGGCATGCCACCGCCCTGCCAGCCCAGCTGTGCAAGGCAGCACCATCGAGACGCGTCGGATATGCCATAGCAAACAAGTTTACAACTGCCAGTTCACAGGCTCCGCACCCTGTTGCACTAAAAGTTCATTCGCGTGGCTGAACGGCTTGGAACCGAAAAATCCCCGCGCCGCTGACAATGGTGAGGGGTGCGGCGAGCAAATGCACGCAGTATCTCCTAAGAACTTTTGCGTGTTCTGCGCGTCACGGCCCCACAAAATTGCGACCAAAGGTTTCCCGCGCCCAGCGAGGGCGCGAAGGGCATGTTCAGTCACCTCTTCCCAGCCTCTGCCACGATGCGAACCTGCCTTACCTGGCTGTACGCTTAGGACGCGGTTGAACAGCGCCACGCCTTGTTTCGACCACGGGGTGAGGTCCCCGTCTTCCGGCATGGGCAGGCCAAGATCGCTGGAATATTCTTTAAATATATTCACCAAACTGCGCGGCAGTGGCCGCACACCCGGCGCAGTGGAAAACGATAGCCCCATGGCGTGCCCGGGCGTGGGATACGGGTCTTGCCCTACGATAATGACCTTGACCTCGTCGAATGGGTAGGTGAATGCGCGTAGGACGTCATTGCCTGCGGGGAGGTATCCCCTGCCGGAGGCGTTTTCTTCCCGTAGGAAGTCTCCCATGCTGTGGATGCGGTCTGCGACCGGTTCGAGGACTGTGGCCCAGCCTTCCTCTACAGGGAGTGGGCGTGAGTTCATGATTATGCTCCTTTTTGCCAACAAAGTTCTGTTACTAAACTAGCGTGCTGCTGGGCTAAAAGCTCTCCCAACCCGCTGTGTATGTGGGGGGGTAGCCGTCCATGGTCACGTGTGCGGCGGCGTGGGTGCGGTGGACCCGTCCGATGGTGCGGAATCCCGAGGGTGCATCGCTGGTGGTGGTAGCTAGAAGGGTGTGGTCTTCCCCACCGGTGAGAACCCATGACCAGGGGTCAATGCCTAAGTGGTCGCCTGCTTTGCGGAGGAGGCTGTCGGGAGTGATGGCGGCGCTGTCGAGGTCTATTCGCACGTTGGAGCGGCGCGCCATGGTGGTGAGGTCCACGATCAGGCCGTCGGAGTTGTCGGTCATGGCGGTGGCACCGGTTGCCCTGGCAATAACACCTCGCCCCGGGATGAGTGTGGGGGCACAGTGGGCGTCGATAAGCGGAGCGAAACCTGCGGGGATACCGGTGCGCCCGTGGTGGCGAAGAAGGGCGAGCCCGGCGGCGGAGTAGCCAATAGGCCGCTGGCCACGAGGCGCTGACCGGCACGCGCACGGTCAAGGGTGAGTGCTGGACTGGAACCGCCGAGGATTCCGATGGCTGTAATGGACACAATCAGTGTGTCCGCCCGCGTGAGGTCGCCACCCACGAGTTCGGAATTGTGCTGGAGAGTTTTATCCCACATTCCGGCGATAAGGCGTTGGACGAAGTTGAGCGGAGTGTGGCCGGGCATGGTCAGGCCGAGCAACGCGGCGACGGGGCGCGCGCCCATGGCTTCAATATCAGCGAAGTTTTGGACTATTGCTTTCCGCCCGACTTCCTCCGCTGAGGACCAGTTGAGGGAAAAATGCCGCCCCTCCACCAGCACATCAGTGCTGACAACAGTGCGTGTGTTAGGAGCTGGCGTGGCAAGCACTGCGGCATCGTCACCGTTGCGTGAGCTGGGTGCCATACGTTGAATGGCGAGGGTGACCGCGCGTTCACCGACATCGGCGACGGTAGGGCCGGTGTAGCGGCTGGGAAAGTGCAGCGGCTTCGCAGTCACGTAGCAACGCCCTTTCGTGCGATGGGTAGGCTTAAACGATATGACCGGCGATAGAACCAGCACCATGGACACTGATGTGAGTACCGACCAGTTCTTACCATTAAACCGTGCTCCGCTTGTTCTTGCTCTGATATTGGCGTTAACGATGGTCATTGCGGTGCTTGTTGGTGCCCGCGTGTTCTACGACAAGGTGGCGCGGCAGCCCGTGGCCATGAGCGCGATCGACTCCCCCGATGCCTCCTCCCCCGAATGCTCAACCCTGATCGACCGTCTGCCTAGCTCGCTGCTGGGCCACCGCCGCACCGACATTGCCGAGCCCGCCCCCGCAGGTGCCGCCGCTTGGTCCTCCAACTCGACGGAAAGCATCACTCTGCGCTGCGGGGTCTCGCTGCCGTTGCAGTACACCACTCTTTCTCACACCACTGATGCCGCCGGGAGTACCTGGCTTCGTGTGGTAGACGCCACCCCGGGTGCCAACCTGGAAACCTGGTATTCCGTGAACCGCCACCCTGCGGTGGCAGTCACAACCACCCGTGCAGCTCTGGGCAGTCACGCCAACCCTGTTGATGACCTCGGGGAGTCCATGTCTGACCTGAGCACCGTTGCCGTCAACCCCCATCCCGCGCCGCTTGCCACCCTGGAATCTGCGGGCACTGAAGACCGTTGCGACGCCCTGCTCTCGGCGCTCCCGAATACCCTCGGGGATTTCACTCGTCTCGACGCCGCGAGCGTCACCGCCTCAGGTTTGCCCGCCGCCTCTGCTGCGTGGACAGCCGAGGGCCAGGAACCCGTGGTGTTGCGCTGCGGCGTGGCCCCCGCCCCCGGCTACGCGCCCGGCGCGCAACTCCAGCAAGTCAACGACATCCCCTGGTTCGAGGACACCACCCTCGCCAACGGCACCACCTCCAGCACCTGGTTTGCCTTAGACCGCGAGGCCGAGGTAGCCGTCTCCATGCCACAATCCGCAGGCAATGCGGTGATTGTGGGGATTAGTTCGGCGATTAGTGAACACCTGCCGAGGGCTTAGTCGGCTACCACTGTTCCTTGATGGAAAACTGCTTGCCAGTAGCCTGTGTCTGAGTTGCGGCGATACAGCGTGGAACGCCGGGTGACGCGGGCGTCGGTAAGCAGCGTGTAGCGGACCTGAATGATGGTGTGGCTGAGTGGGATAACCTCAACGTCATCCATGCGGAAATCATCAGCAAGGGAATCCTCATGTGTGCCCGCCAGCCTGCCAAGGACGACGTCTTTTATAGCCTGGCGTTCGTAGCAACTACCTGAGGCGCCAATTTCACGAAAATCCGATGCGATTTCCGCATCGAAGGAAGCCTCGTCCCAGATCACCTCTGGGTTGTGAAAAATAGGTTCCCTGCGTACTAGAAACGTGGCCAGATCATCTGCAATCATTGGTCGCTGAGTGCACGCTGAATCATGATATCCAGGAGGTCTTCGTACGGCACACCAGAGGCCGCGAACACCTGTGGGTACATGGAGATGGGGGTGAAACCGGGCATGGTGTTGACCTCGTTGACCACGGGTCCATTGTCAGTGACAAAGAAATCAACGCGGGCCAGACCCTCGCCATCAAGTGCGTGGAATGCCTCAATGGCAAGAGAAGAAATCAGTTCCGTGGTGGCATCGTCAAGCGGGGCGGGTATCTGGGCAGTGACAATGTCGTCGAGGTACTTGGTGTCAAACCGTAGAATCCCTCATCGCCGTCACCGGTGCCCATGAGCTGCGCGGGAACGGAAGCAACCACACTGCCGTCCGGGTATTGCAGCACACCGCACTCGACCTCAGCGCCAACAACCTCAGACTCCACCAGCACCTTCTCATCATGTTGGAGCGCCAACTCGGCGGCGGCGGGAAAATCATCCCACGAGGTCACCTTGGACACACCGATGGAGGAACCACCGCGGGCGGGTTTGACAAATACAGGAAGACCCAACAGGTCTTTCTCCTGTTCGGTGAGTTCGGCGCGGCGTCGTAAAATCACCTCGCGTGCCACCGGCAGACCTTCGGCGGCCAGCAGTTTCTTAGTGAACTCCTTATCAACAGCATTGGCGGAGGCCAGCACACCCGCGCCGACAAACGGAACACTGGACAGCTCGAAGAAGCCCTGAATGGTGCCGTCCTCACCGAAACGGCCATGCAGCACCGGGAACACCACATCAGCTGTCGCATACAACTCACCCGTGTGGGGGCCAGAAATATAGCGGAACTCACCCCTATGAGAAGGATCGATGGATAGACGAACCTGATCACGCGGCTCCACCTTTGGCAACGTGCGATCAGCGATAGTCAGCTTCTCTGGATCCGATTCCCCCGCCATCCACGCACCATCCAACGAAATGCCGACGGGGATGACCTCGTACTTGTTAGTGTCGAGGTGCGCCATCACCGCCCCAGCCGACACACACGACACAGAATGCTCAGAACTCCGGCCGCCATAAATGACGGCGACGCGAATACGATCAGTGGGGCTACCAGTAGTGTTCATGAAGAAAAATCCTACCCTGTCCTACCTAACTCGGCTTTCTTATTCAGCTTTCTTGGAACGCCCCATCAATGCGGTAATCATGTCATCCACGCTCATCCCCTTGTGGCACACCATGTACACGGCCTGGGTCAACGGCATATCGACGCCCGTCTTAGTTGCCAAATCAAAAATCGACTGCGACGACACCACTCCCTCCGCCACCTGTCCATGGGTAGCGTGACGAGCCTGATCCAAGGAATCACCCCGACCAAGCCGCTGACCAAAACTACGATTACGCGACAGCGGCGACGAACACGTAGCCACCAAGTCACCCATCCCAGCGAGACCCGAAAACGTTCTCACATCCGCCCCCAGCGCCTCACCCAGGCGCGAAATCTCCACCAAACCGCGGGTGATCAACGATGCCAACGTATTCTCGCCGAGCCCCTTGCCCGTCGCCATACCGCAGGCCAGCGCAATCACGTTCTTACACGCGCCGCCAATCTCACAGCCAATCACATCCACATTCGTATACGGCCTAAAATATGGGGCTGCAACCGCAGCCTGCACCTGCTTCGCGCGCTCCTCATCCGTACACGCAATCACCGTCGCGGCGGGCTGCTCCAGCGCCACCTCGCGGGCCAAGTTCGGGCCAGACAACACTGCGATACGGCTCGGATCCACCTGGGCGACCTCTGCCACCACCTGTGTCATGCGTAAATGCGTATCCCGTTCAATGCCCTTGGCTAAACTCACCAGAGTTGCATCCGCTGGAATGTCGTCCTTCCAGCGAGCCAGGTTCTCACGCAGCGTCTGCGATGGTACCGCCAGCACAACAATATCCGCGTCCGACAACGCCACCAGCGGGTCCGACGTGGCGGCAATCCCCCGAGGAAGAATCAGGCCCGGCAGATACTTCTCATTCTCCCGGCTGATCTGAATCTTCCTAGCTACGGCCTCCCTGCGCACCCACAGCACAACGCTATTGCCTGCGTCCGCAAAAACCTTGGCCAGGGTGGTCCCCCACGAACCCGCACCCATCACGGCAACTTTAACCATGGACACTCCCACGTTTGTAGCAACATTTACCTCCCACTCTAATGCGCGGGTCGGATTGGTGGGGTTGGGTTACGCTGCTTCACATAGTAGTTACCTATGTATTGTTGTGTGTCCTTGTGCTGAATCGCTGTGCAATAGCGCACAGCGACAATCCCAACAATGGATAGCCGAGAAGCCATGGGGAGAAGATTACCGGCTCATTCGCTTCCTGCCTCATCATGTAAAAGCAGAGCACAGATAGCACAGCGGATGCTGCAGCTAACGCCACGAGAATTCGGGCAGACGCTTTGCTCAAAAGAGGTGTCCACAGCGCCGCACACACCGATGAAAGAGCGAAAATAAAGAGCACCCACATTATTGGCGATACGAAATCCAGACCATTATTTCGCGCCAAGGCAGCACCACCAAAAGCAACAATAATGCCAATCACACCTAACAGGCCAAAGAGACCTGCTCGCTTAGCAACAGACATTCTTTTCACCTCCTTCTAGGAATTCACCTATGCCGGTTGGACACTTGCTACGTTTTTCATCAGAGGTAATTGCCGGGATGAGCAACAACTACTGCCTCATAGTACCTAAGAGCTGTGTCCACACATCCGAGACGCCTCAGGTCAGCACGCGATGTATACACAGCTTTACAAACTGTTATAAGATTGTTGCGAAAATTACTATCGCAGGTGCGCATACCGTCGGCATTTCCGTCATTCTTTTCATAGCACATGTCATGAATGGCACAGGCTCCCGAGAAGTCTGCATTCACTCCATACGCCGGAAACTGGTTTGGAGAATTTGTGCAATAGTCGTGGAGCGATCCAAGGCTTGGATCGTATACATATCCATCAGGCGGTTGGATTCCTCCACGATCTTCTTCAGTCGCGTTAGGGTCTTGCGTTACTGGCTTTTCCTTGAACTCTGCCTCCAAGTCAAGGTTATTTTCCTGTGCATATTTTTTGAGATGTTCTGCGACATCACGGTCTACTTGCTTACCGTATAAATCAACAACTTCACGGGAATCTTGCCCTGTCACCGCCTGCCCTTGCTCGGCCGGGGCTGCTGCCGCTGTAGGCATAAAAGCGAAGGCAGCCGCAGCGGAAGCAACCACAAGCGTTACCTTTGTCAGCGAATTTCTATGTGCCGCTTTCATTGTCTACTCACCTTTCCTCGTCGTCTTGCACGTGGACCTCACCCCCTCCGCAAGGACGTTATCAACGCACACCGACAAAGGATAGGGTTAGTAAATTATGTACAACTACACATAGGAGTGAGTTTAAACACCCAACCTACGCATCCTAGGCCACCTAACCACTATACAAATACCAAAAGCTGATTACTATAATCGCAGCGCATATCTGCCACAAAACTCGCTACAATAATCCCAATCATCTGGAAGATATATGCATCGCTAAGGCCAATGGAGTTATCAGTCAACTAGCAAAAACTTTTGCATAAAAATCGTCCCATCGGCAGATCGAAAATTTGCTGCAATCTGAGCCTGGCGGTGGACGTATGTCCCGCCTTTGGCGATTTCTACTTCCCCGGCTTCGGGTCCATACCGGCAATACGGCTATGCTCCACAGTTCCGGTGCGCAGATACTCAGTAATAACGCGACCCAACTGCGGATTATCCGTGTAAATCTGCACATGCCCAGGACCATCAACGGTCAGCACATGACTGCGCATCGCAGCCGACATCTTCGAAAAATGCCTGTAGGGAGTAGCAGGATCACCAGTGCCTTGGATCTGCAGTGGTTTTACCGCCAACTTTTCCCCAGAAATTTCTGGGGCGGGATGATCCACAGGAATACCAGAGCACACGACGCCGCTGGAGTAGAGGCGCGTTTCGGACAGTGGATCCCCGGTCACCATCTGACCCCACATTCCCGCGATCAGCCTGTCTTTATAAAGAGGGCGTACGCGGTCATGACAAGCCACCATGATGGACATGTACCCTGGATCACTCATGGCTTCCGTGAGCCAGTGTGGCCTGGTTGTTGGCTCTGGGCGTGCAATAATGCTGGCCAACGCTGGCCACCACGACGGGAACGCTGTTCCTATTTTGACGAGACGTAAGGACTCAGACTCATTTTGCTTCGCTCCGAGGTGCGTGAGCTGCGTCAACGTCCATTCTACGTGTACGGCCATCGGATCTACCCTGGTCATCACCTCAGCACCGGCACTCCCAGTAAAACCAAGTACTTCCGGTACATCTTCCTCCTCAGCCGCAGGTGGCGGAAGTGTCGGGCTAACACCAGTTTCCTGCTTGACCCGATCCGCCCAGGACTTGTATACGGCTCGTGGTGTCGTCCCCATGTGGTAAACGTCATCGTGCTGGGAGACCCAGCCAAAGAAGTCATGGAACGCACCAATCCTGCTGGGGATACTCTCTGACATGTCATTGTCCGGATTCAACCCGGCATCCAGCACCACTTTGTCCGTGTGTTCTGGGTACATGGTTGCGTACACCGATCCCAGGAATGTGCCGTAAGACATGCCATAAATGGAAATCTTTTCCTCCCCCAAAGCCTGGCGAACCATATCCCAATCACGGGCAGTATTCTCGGTGGTCAACGTCGCAGCATAGCCAGGCATTTTTGCATTACAGGCATCGTTAATCAGGCCGCCAAAGCGTCGCACTTGATCAATGGGACCAGCACTTACCTCGCCACAGTCCAGCTTGGTGGACCCCTCCAAACCACGCGGCTGAACAGCGACGATGTCCCACTCTTCCCGCACCTCGGTTGACCACTGCGGTGAGGTTTCAGGGGATCTCTGTGCGCTATTTTGAAGGGTAAACAGGTTATAGACCGAACCACCCGGCCCACCGGGGTTGACAAACAACGCACCTCGGCGTTTCTCGAACTTACTAGCTGCGGTTTTAACAAAACCGATGTCGATTTTCTGGCCATTCGGGCTGGCATAGTCCATGGGGACTTCTATCCGGCCACAACTGGCGCCCGGTTGATTAACGTTCTTTGGGCACTCTTCCTGCGTGATCGCGGGTCTCGTCATAGGTGCGGCCTGCACAGGGTCCGGCACGGCAGAGTATGCGACAAGGCTCGCCAACACGACAGCGACGGCAAGAATTGGTGTGGAGCTTCGCATACCTTCAGCCTGCTACGCGCGTTTTCCCAGCACATCCGGGAATACCCTGATCTTCAAAAATCAGGGTACTTAGGGGTAAACCCCTACCACTTTTCTCATCAAAATCACCGGCCCTACCGCAAGCAAGACGCGGCATCGAAAAGTAACAGTTGGCCTAGAATGTAGGAAATTCGTTGTCGCAGAAGAAAGGTCGCATCATGGTGCATACTCAGACCATTACGCGGGAGATTCTGGAAGGGTTTGTGCGCCCCACGTTCGCGGCGGGGGCGGTGCTGTGGCGCAAGTCAGACTCAGGGTATGAGATTGCTGTGGCGCACCGCCCGTTCTATGACGATTGGTCCCTGCCGAAAGGAAAGCTGGATCCGGGTGAGTCGCTTCCGGTGACAGCGGCGCGGGAAATCTTGGAGGAAACCAGCTACACCGCGCAGTTAGGTGCGCTGTTAGGGCATATTAGTTACCCGGTGAAAGATCGCACCAAGGTGGTGTTTTATTGGACAGCCGAGGTTTTAGAGGGCACGTTTACTCCGAATGAGGAGGTGGATGAGCTGCGCTGGGTGAGTGCTGACGATGCGAAGGACCTGCTTACCTATGACATAGATCAAGAGGTGGTGGCTCAGGCGGCGGAACGGATCGCTGCGGAGATCACCCGGGAGTCAACCGCCCGAATTCTGTACGTTCGACACGCGCATGCCCATAGCGCCGCCACGTGGTCCGGTGCACCCGGTGCTGATGACACTCGGCCACTGGATAAGAAGGGCCGCAAGCAGGCCGAGGCACTGGCGCCGATGCTCAGTGCGTATCACCCAAACAAAGTATATTCGGCGCTTCCTGACCGCTGCCGGTCCACTGCGCAGCCGCTTGCCAACGCCCTGGGCGTCACCGTTCAGGTCAACCCTCTGCTGGGTGATGCCGCCTGGGTGGATTCGCCACGCACGGCGCGGGAGGCCCTGATGGAGCTGGTGAAACCCGGTGAGACCGTGGCTGTCGTGGCGCAGGGCACGATTATTCCAGGCATGCTTGCTGCGCTGGCCGGGGCTGAGGATGCAGGGCATGACGCGGCGTCGTTTCCCAGCAAGAAAGCCTCCACCTGGGTGTTGAGCTTTAGCAAAAGCGAACTCATCAGCGCGGACTACCTGGAGAGCCCGCTGCCAGTGAAGTAGTACCTACATGGTGGTGGGCATGAAGCTCGGGCGCTTCTCCTCAAATTCTTTGATGGCGTCCTCGTTGCGGAGGGTGAGGCTAATATCATCCAAGCCCTCCATGAGGCGCCAGCGGGTGTAATCATCCACTTCAAAAGGCAGGATGTACTCGCCCGCAGAGACGGTGCGCTTTTCCAGGTCAACCGTGAGTTCCAGGCCGGGTGTTTCCTCCATCAGCTTCCACAGAAGCTCAATGTCGGATTCCTCCATTAGTGCTGCAAGCAGTCCCGACTTACCGGAGTTGCCTCGGAAATGTCGGCGAACCGTGAGGAGAACACCACGCGGAAACCGTAGTCCATGAGTGCCCAAACGGCGTGTTCACGGGAGGAGCCAGTACCAAAGTCGGGGCCCGCCACCAAAATGGAGCCGTTTTTGAAGGCGTCTTGGTTGAGCACAAAATCGGGGTCTTGGCGCCAGCCGGAGAATAAGCCATCCTCGAAGCCGGTGCGGGTCACACGCTTGAGGTAGACGGCGGGAATAATCTGGTCAGTGTCCACGTTGGAGCGCTTCAGCGGCACACCAACGCCCGCGTGGGTAGTGAACTTATCCATCAGTGCTTGTCCTTTACTCTCAAAATCCACTCTAAAGATCTGCAGGCGATGCCAGGCGTCCGACAACGGCGGTGGCTGCCGCGACGTGCGGTGACACCAGGTGCGTGCGCCCACCTTTTCCTTGACGGCCCTCAAAGTTGCGGTTGGAGGTAGAGGCGCTGCGCTCCCCCGGTTTCAGCTGGTCCGGGTTCATTCCCAGGCACATGGAACATCCGGGCTGGCGCCATTCTGCTCCTGCGGCGGTGAAGATGTCGTCCAGCCCCTCAGACTCTGCTTGTTCGCGCACCCGGGCGGAGCCGGGAACCACGAGCATCCGTACGGAATCGGCGATGGTACGGCCTTTGAGCACTTCGGCAGCGGCGCGCATATCTTCGATGCGGCCGTTGGTGCAGGAACCGACGAAGACGGTGTCAATCGGAATCTCCCGCAGGGGAGTTCCCGGTGTGAGACCCATGTAGTCCAGGGCTTTTTCTGCGGCGGCGCGTGCGGATTCTTCGGCGAACTCGTCGGGGTACGGTACTGATGCGCCGAGCGGCACACCCTGGCCGGGGTTAGTTCCCCAGGTAACAAACGGGGTGAGGGCGGATCCGTCAATGTCTACCACGGTGTCGAACACTGCGCCGTCGTCGGTACGCAGGCTCTTCCAATACTCCACTGCGGCATCCCAGTCGGCACCCTGCGGCGCGTGCGGACGGTCTTTGAGGTAGTTGAAGGTCACCTCGTCGGGGGCGATCATGCCAGCACGGGCGCCCGCCTCAATGGACATGTTGCAGATGGTCATGCGGGCTTCCATGGACAGTTTTTCAATGGCTTCGCCACGGTACTCAATAATGTGCCCCTGGCCGCCGCCGGTACCAATCTTGGCGATAATGGCCAAAATCAGATCCTTCGCTGTGACCCCATCAGGCAGCTCGCCGGACACGTTGATGGCCATAGTTTTGAACGGTTTCAGCGGCAGCGTTTGGGTGGCCATCACATGCTCCACCTCGGAGGTGCCAATACCGAAGGCAATGGCACCGAACGCGCCGTGGGTGGCGGTGTGGGAATCGCCACAGACCACGGTCATGCCAGGCTGGGTCAGCCCCAGCTGCGGGCCGACAACATGCACAATGCCTTGTTCAACATCGCCCATGGGATGGATACGGACACCAAATTCTTCAGCATTTTTGCGCAGGGTTTCCACTTGGGTGCGGGAAATGAGGTCATTAATCTCCGTGATGGCACCAGTTTTGATACCTTCAGTGGGGACGTTGTGGTCTTCTGTGGCCAGGGTGAGGTCGGGGCGTCGTAAAGCGCGTCCTGCCAACCGCAGTCCGTCAAACGCCTGAGGCGAGGTGACTTCGTGCAGAAGCTGCAGGTCAATGTAGATCAAATCCGGTTCGCCGTTGTCTCCTTTGAGAACAATGTGGTTGTTCCACACCTTCTCGGCCATTGTCAGATGATCCATGGGGCTGGTCATGGGAAGTCACCTCGGTATCTGGGTTAAAAAGTGAGTCCATCTCAAGAGCAAAATTGTTCTGGAAATATTCTAGAATTCTCATTCCATGAGATGTTAGTATCGTGTCATGGGACAGTATAACGCACCGGACGCGGCCTCAGGAAGCGGCATCAAAGTTCTCGATAGAGCAGTGCTCATCCTCACCACCATCGCCGACCAGCCACGCTCCCTCGCCGAACTCTGCCAGGCCACTAAACTGCCCCGCGCGACCGCACACAGACTGGCCACAGCCTTGGAAACGCACCGCATGCTGAGCCGCACCGCCGACGGACGCTGGAGCATTGGCAGCGCACTCACCTCACTCGGATCCGGCAGCTCTGACACGCTCATCGACGCCGCCACCCCCATCATGAATGCACTCATGCAGCGCACCGGGGAGTCCGTGCAGCTCTACCGCCTCACCGGAACGTCCCGTACCTGCATCGCCAGCAAAGAACCCCCGTCCGGGCTGCAAAACACCGTCCCCGTCGGATCCCGCATGCCGCTCACCGCAGGTTCCTCCGCACACGTTTTCATGGCTTACGCACCGCCCACTCTTCGAGACTCCATTCTTGCCGACGCCGCATTCACCCCTGCCACCCTCCAACGTGTTCGCAGCACCGGTTACGCCGAATCCGTCAGCGAACGCGAACCCGGGCTTGCTAGCCTTTCCGCCCCCGTTTTTGACCACACCGGGAGCATCGTCGCCGTACTCTCCATATCCGGCCCCGCCGAACGACTCCGCCCCCACCCTGGTGCACGCTGGGCGACCGAGCTTATCGACGCCGCGAAAAATCTTGGGGCCGCGCTATAAAATGCTATAAAATACTGTGGTTACATGGAATTGCCATGAGGACAGCGCGGCGGGTAGAGCAGGCTCTATGCCCAAAAAGGGGAGATAAGCCCCTAGCAGAGAATCAATTAAACACATATCATAGGCATCAAAATTTTTAACAAAAAATTATAAGGATATAGCGATGCATAAGATAGTGGCAGTTGTAAAAAGAATTATATACAGCCCCTGGCCCTATATTGTGGTCGTCCCACCCCTTGCATTCTACGTTGGAATTCTTCTCAGCAATGGGCTCTGGAACGGCTGGGCGGGATTTGTGGTGGCACTACTGACCACAGTAGCGATTGCATGGCTAGGCATGCGCAAACGGGACATAAAAAGCATTCGTACCGTCATCCTTATTGTTATGGCACTAATTCCTATTGGGTTCAGCGGATACTTGTGCATTCCGAACGCGCCAACAACAGTGGCAGCCAGTGAAGACTTTCCTGAAACACCCACACGTCACTGGAACCTACCCACTGGAAGTAACATCGCCTACTACCACCTGAACGGCGGTGAGGCCGCCAAAGAAAAACCCGCACTACTCTTCCTTCACGGCGGACCTGGCGGTTCTGTTTCCCACTCTGACGTGACTTTCTTCAACCAATTCACCTCACTCGGATACGATACCTACCTTTACGACCAGGTAGGTAGTGGCCGCAGCGACTTCATCCCTGCCCAACAATATTCCCATCAACGCAACATCGACGATCTCGCCGCCGTGCTAGAGAAGATCCCCAACGACAAGGTGATTATGGTCGGGCAATCCTACGGCAGCACCCTTTTAGCCTCAGCATTAGCCGATCCCCGTATTTCACCCCGCGTTGCCAAAGCTGTGTTTGCTGAACCGGGAGGATTGCCACTTGACCTTGAGCAAAGCGAAATACCTGAACGAACACATTCCCCAAGCAGGGAAAGATAATGCTATAAAGCAAAGCGTCAACGCAAAGCAGCAGGAAAGCAACATGTCATTGCTGACAAAACCGCGAGTCTTACTAGGGTTCTTCCTTATGCCGACAGCAAATAACTTCATAACCCAGGAAGAGGCAAGCAACCTTATGGGCATAAAGGAACTTAATATGCATTCGCAAAGCAGCGTATGCCCCGATGATCGAGATTCACTGCGGCCGATAACTGAAAAAGATGGGCTTCGCATGAACTTAAAAGCAAATGTTCAGGTAAATAGTTACAAAAATTATAATTTCGATATGAATTCTTTTAGTAACAACCCCACGCCTGGAATGTTACTTATAGGAGAATGCACCTACGTTAATCGCCGCACGCAACTAGCCTTTGAAACAGCCTATCCGGCAATGGAACGCGTCCACTACTTCACCGGTTTAGGGCACCACGTTCTCGAAACAGCATCTGCTGGGAAACCGAGCCGCGCATTTGAGGCTATCCGCTCCTTCATTGAGGAAACGCCAGCCCCCATGCCCAACTACCCGCGCGAGCAAGACTTCAAAGACTTCATGAGCGAGAATAAATAGACAACCAGCGGTGAGTACGATGCGTGTAATCGTCATACTCACTGCCAAACCTATGGCGCAGAATGCGTTCCTCTGCAGGGATGACCACAACGTTCATGACTATGAAGTAGATGATGGGAGCAACAAACGCACTGACGCTACCCAGCGCAAACGCCACAGCGCCCAGCAGGAGTAGGCACACCAGGTAGTACGGGTTCCGCGAACGCGAATAATACCCAGTAGTGATCAGAACACGAGGAGCATCGCCCGCATTGGTTGCCGCTCCCGCCGACCGAAGATTCCGTAACATGCCCACACCCAGGACGATCAGCACGGCGATCGCACCACAAGCCAGCACCTTTAGCCACATCGCAGAGTACAAGATCACCAATGGAATGAATACGTCGAAAGCGACCGCAGCCAGCGCAGAGCAAACGAGGGTAATGTCCGGCAGCGCTGTTAACAATCGTCTACGGGGCATAGCGCCATAATAGTTGACACTGGTACCAGAATGCCGAGATATAAGCACGTTTACTAGCCCGCCCATACGTTCCAGGTTTTCACCATAGAATCAGCCAAATCCGCGAGCCTTCGGTATTGTTCAGCCCACGCGTCCCACTCTTCACACCGGCTAATACGACGATCAGCCACTAGTTCAATAATCTCATCAGTGTTCTCTCGCATGGCCTGAGGCGTGCCAATCCAGCCATTCATGAACTGATAGATCAAGCATCCACCATCCCGAAGCCTAGCGATGGTCATGTCGCTTCCATAAGGACCAAATGGTCCAAGTGTGACACAGTGAGCATTCCGAAAAATATCAATTACCCCCTCATCACCCCAGATATGAGCGTTAGTGTCAATATAGGCATCACCATAAATTCTCCCCTCACCCATTATCCGCGCGCTGCCGCCAACGCGTGCCCAATCTGTTACCTCTATAGTCCCCCATACCATTGCGCCTTTTTCAACCACCGCACAGCGCGAAACACGAACGCTACCAGCGACAACGGCGTTGTCTTTTACGCAAGCATTACCCTCAACTCGCGCGTTTTCTTTCACTATGGCATCACCCGCAACCCATGCTTCCCCACTAATCCGAAGGGTGCCATCATTCAAATATTTCGAGCTCACCCATCCACCAAGATCGCCTTTCTAACACCTTGATCGGGAATATCACGAACCGTCCTGATGCGGTGCAATCCACCGCGAGGTTCCCCAACAATCTCAAAACTTGGTGACTCTGCCTCACCCGCTATCTGTGACCACATGCGCATTTCCTGGGCACACACCTTCTGGATCTGAAGGGCACGTTCCATCCATTCTGATTGTGAGCACCGCGCATGCTGATGCCGTTGCCAGCACAAGAACAATTGATCAACAACAGAACCAATGTCACCTATCCACGTTCCAATTCGCACCTGCGCACCATACTCACCATTGGGAAGAGCCGTGCGGATAAGCTCGACACTATCTTCAAAGGTCTCAAGTGTCTCAAATACTTGGAAATGTGCATCCTCAGCAATAGCGGCATTGCCCGCAATAACAGCACGCCCACATAAATAAGCCGACCCGGATATGCGCGCCTGACCACCAACACATACGCGGTCATAAAGCGAAGCCTCTCCTGCCACGCATGCTTCTCCTCGTACCTGGACGTGATCATGAATATGGGCCGCTCCCGACACGCGAGCGCTACCACCCACTCTCGCATTGCCATCCACCACCGCTGTCTCAAAGACGTGTGCGCGGCCATACACTCGCGACCAGCCGTCCACTCTGGCATATCCAGAAATCAGTGTGCGACCGCAAACCCGCGCGTGCCCACCCACACGCGCACTATCAGTAACGCATGCATCTTCGAATATTTCAGCCTCATGCGACACCCAAGCATCCTTGGCAATGCGGAGTTCCCCCGTCGTCGTATGCGTAGAACTGACCCATCCACCAAGGTCGCCCGCACGAACACCACGAGCAGCAATGTCCCGTGTTGCCCGAATACGATAAAGACGGACCCCCTGCTTATTGATTTTCCTTTCCCCAGTAAGCTCGAAAGTAGCACACATGCTTATACGGTATCCCCGTGTCAACTTTGCAGCAAACGTGCGGTAGGCGCGACGTCGATAAGCAGCGACACAGCCATCAGCCGCGTCGGTGTACAGAATTCATCAAACTTCAACCTGCTCCTTTAAACTCGAATCAATGCCTGAAAACACTCGCACTTTCCGTTCCTCGATGATGAACTTGCTAGCCCTGCGCTCCGTCATCGAGCTACCTATTGTGCAACGCCACGTCCTAGACCCTGAGGTCCTGCGGACAGTGGCGGAAGTCGATAGGGTTGGCGACCTGACACGTTTCAATGTCGCCGATGTCCCCGAACTTGCCCACGTCTCCAACTCCAAGGAACTACTGACCCCCGACGAGCATGGCTGGGCGCTGGGACACGCGCTGTCCTTAGCCGTAGAACACGGGCAACACCTGTGGCTGAGTGAAGTGACCCCCCCGAGCAGCTCGCCCAGCTGCGAGAGATCCTGGGCAAGGAACTTGTTCATATCGCTTCCGTGCACGATAGCGAGGACGACGACACTGTTGTGGTCGCCGTCAGCCCGCGGCAACTCCTGTACGAGTGGGCCGACGGCACCCCTGAGCAGATCGGTTATCTACGCACCGTTCTGGAAGGTACAGACCCGTTGCGGGTCTCCCAACACACCCTGAGCGCTCTACGTGAAGCCGGAGTGAGCCTGGTGCCTCGGGCCGACATAGTCCGTCTTCTGCACAACCCGAAATTCCTTGCCTACTCGGTGGTGTTCATCTACTCCTCGTTACGGGCACTGCCAGCAACTTTCGCCCCAGGATTTCGTGGCAACCCCTTCGTGCTGTGGACCATCGACATTGTCACCGCTGTGCCCTACACCTGGGGCATCATGGCGATGGTGGCGGGCCAACGACGCCGCACCCGCTTCACCGGCCTACTGGTCACCCTCATCACCTTCATAGCGCCGTATGTGTACTTCTTCTTCGCAGGTAGCCATGGGAACGGCAATAAATACCCCGGCTGGGTCATCATGGTAGTAATCGCCCTCATCCTTGCAACATTTCTGCTTGAGGGCGGGCGCTGGCTGCGGGATGTCGCCGTCGCTCAGGGCCTGCATGCCCCACGGACAGGTTGAGCTAGCACCCCTATAAAGAGATAGAGCGGCCACCCGACTTTTATGATCGGTGGCCGCTTTATTGTGCTGTGTTGTTCGGAGTGAATGGATGCTTGACGGTCTATTCGACAATGCTCTCAGCCAGGCAGCTAGGAATCGTCTGAGCTGGCTGGCTCTGTGTCTGGCGTCGTAGAGGGTTCCGTGACCAACTCTGCACCACGAATCGAACGCAGACACCCTGCGAGCAAGACCCACCCACCACAGACAACAATGACGGCAACCGTACTCAGAGGTCGCTCGGGGTAGATAGCCACCAGCCAACAGGTAGCCAGGAACCACAAGGCCACTGCGGCGATATTGAGAGTGCGGAAACGCTTCACACGCGCCGGATGGACGTAGTGTGTGGGCACCAACGTAAGCACCGCAAGCACAAGGGTGACGATGATATTGACAATCGCTGGAGTGCCCAGCACGTAGAACATCAACGCCACGATGTTCCACGCTGCCGGGAAACCCACAAAATAATAGTCGGTGGACTTCCACTGCTTGTTGGCATAGCAGAACATTGACGAGGTCAGAATAAGCGCCATCAGCAGACCAGCCACCGGCTTGGGGCCCATATCCAGACCCACATACATAAAGACAGCCGGAATGAAGGTCCAGGTGAGATAGTCGACAACAATGTCCACAATGCTGCCATCAAACCAAGGAATAACCTCGGACACTTTAGCGCGCCGAGCCAAGGTGCCGTCCACACCATCGACGACAAGGGCAACGAGAAGCCAGACCCACATCCAGGTGAACTCTCGGTGGATAGTGGCCAGCATGGCCAGGCTGGCCCACACCAGTCCCGACATGGTCAAAATGTGCACTGCCCAGGCGGCAGCGCGGATCCGTGCCGGATATTGCGCGGACGACACAAACATCTCCTCTCAGTGGATGAAGCTCATATGGGAAGTCTATGCGGTTCACAGCCTCAGCACATATCTACGCAGGGAACAGCCCCACGGAAGTAGTCAGATCCTGCACGCCAGACTGCCCAGCCCTGAACTGAGTCTGCCCCACACCGCACGCTATAGCAAATGTGCGGCGAACGCGGCGTCGATAAGCGGCAGCACACACTCTTGTAGCATGTTTAATAATATAGGTTTGAAGCGCTTTACCCTTTTAACTAAATGTTTGTGAATAAAAATATTCTTCGCTTCGCTGCACTCTGTACAGCCTTCTTTTCAGCCTGCACCTCATTGAAGATCGACAACATCATGACAGTGCTTGACGACGCCGCGACCCTGCACTCCGTCCACGACCTGTGAAGCGGTCGTCAGCGCAACTTCGACAATAAAAACGGGTAGCCTTGAGCCTAGTCACGACACAACCCGAGAGGAACAATATGGCTGAACACACTGTAACCTCTAAAGAAGAACTAGCAAACAACATTCCGTTTGACCTTGGCTCACCAAACGAAGCATATACACAGTATTTCTCTGGAGAAAGCTTCATGTCACCATTGGTCGCTGATGCCAACATTCCAGTACACGTCGCCAATGTATCCTTTGAACCTGGGTGCCGCAATAATTGGCACATCCACATGAATGGTTTCCAGATTCTGTTGGTTACCGCAGGTGAAGGCTGGTACCAAGAGGAAGGAAACCAGCCCAACGAATTAGCAAAGGTGATGTACTAGTCGGCCATAGCGGCGTTAAACACTGGCATGGTGCCACCAAAGACAGCTGGCTCTCACACATCGCCATCACATCCGGTGAAAACAAATGGCTCGAGCCAGTATCAGATGACTACTACGCGTCGTTGGAAAATGTTTAAGGCAGGATGATACGCCACACAGACACATAATGCCCATCTACATAATGAGAGGTGGGCATTCATGTGGTCTACGGCATGTTCCGTGTCTGCACATCCTTCCAGTCGCTATTGTGAGCCAGCTCAGCATCAGGACCCGCAAACACTTTCGGCTTCTTTATCATCGCTGAGCGTCCAGAGGAACCAGGCCGTCATATACGGATCACCAAATTCGAGAACGTCTTTATGATCAGCTCTCTCTCGACGCGCCATAACGCCAGGTTTACCAGCATTTGGCGCTTCAAAGTTCTGCGTCAAATCCTTAAGTGGACTAATAGTAAAGCTATCACTTGCTTCCGTACCAGCCATCATAAAATACTGCGCCTTCAATGAGGAAGTATCATAAGAACATCCGAGACGTTTTGCATTTCCATTCTCAATCGCGCTAGCAGTGTATAGCGCAGCATACTGACCACTATTAGGATAGTTAGTCGCCGCATTAATCGCGCCCGCACCACCCTGTGAATGACCAGAAACGCCAATTTTATTGGTATTCACGATATTGCGTAGGGGACTCCCTTCCGTTCCATTCATCTGCAGTACCGCATCAAGCATGGCCGATGTTGACGCCCCAGATCCACTATTCGGATCCTCATTCCCCACAACAACAAATCCCCAACTAGCTAGATGCTCCAGAATAGGCGCGTACGCCGACGAGGGAGTCTTCGTACCGTTAGCCATCAAGACCAGTGGGAATGTTTTCCCAGCACTATCTGCACTCTGGGGTCGATAAATGTGGTATTCCTTGGTAGGGTCACCGCCACCATCCTGCGTACTTTCCACCACCTGGTACGGACCGAGTTTAGAATAACGCTGCTCCAATTGACCACTGAAACTAATTTTTTCAGCATACCCAGCAGCAACACCATCATCACCTGTGGTGCTTTTATTCAAATACATCATCGTTGCCACGAAACCAATTAAACATACGACAAGTATCGCGACTATAATGAGAAGAATTTTCCATATCTTCCTCATAAATAAGACCTCTTTCAAGAGCGAGACCGCACTACCCTACTACACATCCAACAGACATTTTAGCGCGCATAATTTTGCACCCAAACCGCGCCAACAACCTCTACACACAAAAGTAATGAAACCTTTACTCAACCATCGATCCACCACGCACAATTGTTACACGCAGTGACATAAGCACCCGCAGAACTTCACTATATTTCGATTCAGAAAAACACGATTATATTACTGTAACGATTCAATTCAGATTGCATCACACCTACCCCACCTAGTGCCCCGCCAACGCACTCACTTCTCAACGCAAAACCGCCCAGCGCACGCACTATGCGCATGCTGGGCGGTATCGTGGTACCCCGTACGGGATTTGAACCCGTGTTACCGGCGTGAGAGGCCGGCGTCCTAGGCCGCTAGACGAACGGGGCGTAGCAACGCGACATAACACTACAGCACAGTTGCAGAAGTTAAAAATCGCACGCGCTATCCCCCATAGTTGATGATCACTGACGCCACAAGCTCACACCGCGAGCCACTACCACGGTGCCGGCACTAGGGCGTCAACAGACGCGACGTCGATACCCAACACGCCCAACCATCAACACAACAGTCCCAATCCCCGTATAGTGAGATTTTGTACTTGCCTCCTACAGGCACCATTCGGCACACATTGTTGAAAGGACTACGTTATGGCCTCTAACCTTCCCCTTGCACACGGCGGCGACATCCCTGAGCTGGATGTTCTTCAGATTCCCCATTCGATCCGCCACGGTGCAATTCATGGCGCATTGAGCACACGGAACGTCGGCGATGCGCTGATTCTCATTGCACCGCATAATCCGTTGCCGTTACTTCGCGAGGTTGAGGCTCGCGACGACACATTTGCCCTTGAGTACCTGCAAGAAGGCCCTGATGTGTGGCGGATCAAGTTCACCCGCACGGCCTAAACTGCCGCATACGCCACGTTGATTCGTTTCAGCTTCGCCCGAGTTGCTGAAAAATATCGGATAGTAGCGGGCCTATCACGGTGATGGTGTCGGTGATGCCATCAACACATCCTGCACTATTAACAACCAGCGCGGATGTGTCATTCCTTCCCGTCACCCCAACCAGCCCACGCGCAAGCCCCGCGTGGGAATCATTTTTTATGCCTTCAAGCAAAACTTGGGTGGCAATGCCGGGCAGTTCCGCATCGAGAAAAGGCCGCGTAGCTTCGGGAGTCAGATTATTGGGTTTCAAGCCGACCCCGCCTGCGGTAATAATAATGTCGTAGCCCTGCTCAATCGTGGTTTTAAGCGCCACGCTAATGGCCTCTTTATTTTCGGGGATGGCTATGGGTTCACCAACGTCCACGCCAAAAGTGGCAAGCAGCTCGACCGCCGCAGGACCTACTTCGTCCGGGCGCACACCATCAATAACATAGTCAGAGATGACGATGATTTTTGCTGTCAGGGGCTTGCTAAGCGGCATGGTTCACTCCCGTCGGCGCCGTGCTCGGACTGTTCAACAGCATTTGTTTTGTTGAGGAACTTTACCCGAAGAGTTCCATACATGCCTACCTGCCATGCACTGCACACACTGCCGATACCTAGCAACTCACCGCAACTTCTACCGTCTATCGCTTATCGACGCCCCGCGGCACCATTGACAATACAGCCACGATTTACAGCATTCACACCAACGATACAAAAGAGCAGTATTCCAATTATGTCTCTACATTCTGCTTATGCGGCTTATGCGGCGCACCAATCATACTCAGTGCAGAGAGCACAATGACCACCGCAATAATTCCTGACATGGCGCGCGGCGTGCCGTCGGAAAGCAGGGCGAGTAACGCAGAGGAAACAACGCCGCTGCCGTATTGCAGGGACCCTAAGAGCGCAGCGGCAGCGCCCGTCATGCGCGCGGGGACTGAACTTAGTGCGGCAGCATTAGTGCAGGTTGCAATGATTCCGTTTGTGCTGAAAATGAAGAACATGGGGGCAACAACACCCCATAATCCACCAATCCCCGTAAACGACAACGCTGCAAGGATAATAGCCGCAGTGACAGCCACAGCTAGCGACCTCCGAATAAGCACGTCAAGGGTATATGTGCGCAGCAGGCGACGGTTCAGAGCACTGACCATGGTCACGCCAAGGATATTGATGCCAAACAACAGTCCAAAGTACTGTTCGGGAACCCCAAAATGCGTGATGTAGACCGATGGAGACCCACTAACAAAAGCGTAGACAGCAACGTAAAAGGCAGTAACACAGAGCGTGTACCGCATGTAACGCCCGTTTTTCAGCAAGTTACCGTAGTTACCGAATGTGTGAAGGAAAGACTGCGGTGCACGGGTTTCCTTTGGCAGTGTTTCCGGCAGGAAAAACAACGCTGCAAACAGCATGACACCGACGATTGCCATGGCCCAGAAAATCAGTTGCCATGTTCCCACGGCCAGTAATCCCCCGCCAACAAAAGGTCCGGCGATGGGAGCAACGGCCATAATCATCATCAGTATGGACATCGTTTGCGCAGCTTTGGTCGCGCCATACATGTCGCGAATCATTGCTCGCGACAACATCGGCCCTACGCACGCCCCGATCGCCTGGAAATCCGCCACAACACCACTTCCGTCATGTTTGTCGAAAGAGCACAACCGATGGAGCCAATAATAAACAGAACCATGCCAATGAAAAGAGGTATTTTCCGCCCGACGCGGTCACTGATTGGCCCCCACAATAGCTGCGCAATAGCAAACCCCAGCAGGAAACCAGTGATGGCCAATTCGGCGTCACCACCAAGTTTTTCCTCCATCACAGGCATCGCAGGCAGGTAAATATCGATAGCAATGGAGGTCATAGCCATCAGTGCACCGAGGATAGCCAAGAGCGATACGCTGGTTTTCGTTGAAGACATGGCGGTTTTAAGCCTTTGTTGGTTGGGGTTGCATGTGAACGCCGCGGGGGTCACACAAAAAATATATCCTTATCGACGCCGCGCCGGTTCAGGTGTCCGCTCAATCACCTGCACCACTCCTACTTGAACGTTTTATTCAGCTCATAGTCCTTTGGCGCGACCATGCTCCACCAGCGTTTTCGCCATATAAACCACGAAAAGCAGCACACGTGATGATATTACCTATCAAAGTGCTGCTGCTACGGTGCAGCTCAGAAGCCCCGCCCACAGCAGGACTTTGGATATACCGTCACACGTTTTCATCACACAAGGAGTTCTCATGATTCGTCGTAGATTCGTCACCGGAGCTATTGCCCTAGCAACCGCCACCGCCATCGCAGCCAGCGGCACCGCCAACGCCCAAGAAATTGGGACCCCCGAGAAGATTGGCAACATGCCATCAAGCTCTGAGTTGTTCATGCAGGGTGTCCATGGTCTTTCCAGCAATGACCCGATCGAGCGGCAGTCAGCTCCTGAAAAATTCTACTTTAGCTTTCTAGCTGCTATTTACCACGGTGTTCTTATGCCTCTTGGTGCCCTCTCTTAGGCTAACAGCACGATAATCACCCCGATTGTGCCCTATATTGATGCACTATGTCGGGGTGGTTCTTTCGTTTTCGCTATACCCAGAAGAGGCATTATCTACATTACTCCGACCATGCAGCAAGATTATTGCCAGCTGGATCTTGAAAATGAAAACGCTTACCGCCTGGAAAATCAAAAATCTCTTTTGTGATCGTACCGCCAGCAATTTTCACTTTGTTATACGCCTCATGCAAGTCTGAGACATAAATAACGGTAAGAGGCGTTGGCGTTGGGTTTTCGGCATTGATGCCGCTTCCCATTCCACTGTCTGACGTATCCGCATAGTCGTCGCCATACATCGTGTATGACCAGCCAAACACTTCGCCAAAAAAACTCTTTTACTTTTTCCTAATTCCTCAACATTTTTTGCTGGAAATTCTACGTAGTCAATATGGTTATTTACCCTACTCATATGCGTTATTATATATAAAAATAGACGATATGGTTTTCATCAGAGGTAGGAGGAAACAAGTCACTACCTGCCATTCCCTGCGCCCAGTCCCCATGCCCAGTCCCCCATGTCTAGTACCTTGCCCCTAGCAACCTCCAGCAGCCTCACCGCATGCCCACTTCACCACTCCCATTCCGTAACCTATATCATGGAAGCTGATGAGCGCTACGACACATTCTTTGCCGCATGCCACACCGCTGCTCCTGCTGAAGGATCGCTATGGGCGCATAGCACGAGACCTGCGGGTTTCTTTGACGGACCGCTGCAATCTTCGGTGTACATATTGCATGCCCGCACAAGGTTTAGATTGGACTCCTTCTGAGCAGCTACTCACCGACGAGGAGATTATTCGCCTTGTAACAATTGGGGTCCGGCTGCTCGGCATCCGCCAGGTTCGTTTCACTGGCGGCGAACCGCTACTCAAGAAGTCGCTTGACCAGCTGATCCATACGGTGAAGCAGCTTCATACAGACGAGGGCAAGCCGGTAAGCACCGCTCTGACAACCAACGGCATTGGACTGCACCGCAAAGCAACACAGCTGAAAGACGCTGGGCTTGATCGCGTGAATATTTCCCTGGACACTCTCAACCCTGAGCATTTTTCGCTTCTGACTCGGCGGGATCGTTTCAAGGACGTTATCGCAGGTATTGAGGCTGCCATCAACGCCAACCTTTCCCCCGTGAAGATCAACAGCGTGATCATGCCGGGTGTCAATGAAGACGACATTCTTCCGCTCGCAGAATTCGGGCTATACGAAAATGTGGAACTGCGCTTTATTGAACAGATGCCCCTGGGGCCGCGCGACCAGTGGGATCGTTCGGCTATGGTCACAGCCCAGGACATTATTGACGTCATCTCGACCAAGTTTGACCTGACCCCTGACACAACAGAGGAGGCAGCACACAGTGCAGCCCCCGCAACCATGTGGAGGATTTCTGATGGGGACATGCACGGCAAGATTGGCATCATCGCTTCGGTGACCCGTCCTTTTTGTGGTGCGTGCGACCGTACGCGGCTTACATCTGACGGCGCTGTGCGGAGCTGCTTGTTTTCTCAAACTGAAACCTCGTTGCGGGATCTCCTTCGCCAAGGCCGATCAGACAATGAGATAGCCGAGGCATGGGCAGCAGCGATGTGGCTCAAACCCGCTGGTCACGGCATTGATGATCCTTCGTTTGTTCAGCCACACCGCCCCATGTCAGCTATCGGTGGCTAAGCTCAACACCAACTATGCTCAACAGCATCAACATCTCTTTTACACCACGGAGGTCTCATGGGTGAACAGCATCGACGCACCATGGATGAACATCTACAGGCTGCTCTTGCACTTGTTGCACCGCTTCAGCACACCGCTCAGGTAAGCACCAGAGACTTGAATGATCATCATGGCATCGTAGTGGCCCGAGATGTTATGAGTGCTGCAGCCATTCCACCATTTACCAATTCAGCCATGGATGGTTTTCTGGTTCGCAGTACTGATCTTGCTGGTGATGGACCGTGGACATTCCCCGTCAGCGGTGACATTCCGGCAGGTAGTCCCCCAGTTCCAGTACCTGCGGGCCATGCCGTACGCATTATGACCGGCGCGCCTGTACCCGAAGATCCCGACACCAAAGGTGATGAACTATGCGTCATCCCCATTGAAAACACTGATGCACGCAATGACGTGATGCCAACAACCGTCACAGTGAAGGACTACAACCCCCACCGCGCGCACATCCGGTACCGTGGTGAGCACGTCCAGCCGGGGGACGTCGTCACGCACGCAGGTACCCGTATCGACGCCGGAGTGATAGCAACGCTTATTTCCGCTGGTGTTGAACAGGTGGAGCTGTATCCGCGCCCCACAGTGTGTGTGATTACCTCGGGTGATGAAGTGGGAGATGCTCGCAACGCGTGGGGCATTCCCAACTCGAACGGTCCGATGCTGGTTGCTGCAGCACACGCCAGCGGTGCTGTTCCAACCCACCGTCATGTGCGTGACGACGCCGCAGCCGTGCATGCCGCGATCGATACCGCCGCATCCGAGTTTGACCTGGTAGTCACGGTTGGTGGCGTGTCAGCCGGTGCCTACGATGTTGTACGCGCCGTGGGCGGGACCGCCGATATGTGGTTTGGCCCAGTTGACATCCAACCGGGGAAGCCACAGGGTTTGGGCACGTGGAACGGTACGCCGGTGATGTGTCTTCCTGGCAACCCGGTGGCGGCTTACGTGAGTTTCTTTCTGTTTGTGGTTCCCGTGCTGCACACTCTCGCGGGTATGCCCGCGCCTCATTCTGTGTGGGACCGTCCTCATGTGTCTGCATTCGTTTCGGATGATTTTCCGCAGCCTGGCCCCCGTACGCGTTTTATTCCAGTCCAGTTAACCTGGGGCGAACACGGGGCAACCGCAACGCTGCCACATGGGGGCACTGGCTCGCATATGGTCGCGACTCTCGCAGGCGTTCATGGTTTAGCTGTTTTACCTGCGGAATCAGAACCTCACGATCCCACATCCGTGGCTGTTCTGTTTGTGTAAGCTCCCTACCGAAGAAGGCATGATGAAGTTCACTCACCTCGATAACGCCGGGTCCGCCTACATGGTGGATGTCACAGACAAGCAGCCAACGGTGCGTTCAGCAACGGCGCAAGGAGAGGTTATCTGCTCACCGGAGATTCTGGCAGCACTGCGAGATGGCACGGTTCCCAAGGGTGATGTGTTGGCGGTCGCTCGTGTTGCGGGCATTTCTGCAGCTAAAAAGGTTCCTGATCTGCTTCCTCTCGCGCACACCATTGGCGTGCACGGATGTTCAGTGGACCTGGTTATCCACGACGACCGCGTCGCCATTGAGGCCACAGTGCGCACCGCCGACCGCACGGGTGTTGAGATGGAAGCACTGACAGCAGTAACGGTAGCTGCCCTGACCCTTATTGACATGGTCAAAGGTGTGGATCGTTCGGCATATATCGGGGTCTGCGGCATCGTTGCAAAGTCGGGCGGCCGTTCAGGTGACTGGTCCCGCGACCTGCCACGATAATGCACGTCATCATTCTGGCCGGCGGTGTGGGTTCGCGCTTAGGTGGTGTGTCCAAGGCCGAGGTTCGCGTGAATGGGACACGGCTTATCGACGCCCTCCTTGCCACCCTCCCCACATATGTTTCCGTCAGCATTGTCACGCCATATCCGATTGAGCTAGGAAAACACGCACAGACTATTCGCTGTGTGTGCGAGGATCCTCCTTTTGGCGGCCCCGCCGCAGGCATAAGTGCTGGACTTAATCCCGCCACCGAGATGACAGCCGTCTTGGCGGTTGATGCTCCCGCATCAGGGACCCTGCTCGAAGCGCTCACGAATGCACTCGCCACCAATCCCGGCGCAGATGCCGCTGCGATTATGTCAACGCAGGGCCATCTGGAACCGTTGTGTGTTGTCTGGCGTACAGCATCGTTAGTAGCGGCTTTTGATCAGCTTGGCGACCCTCGTGATAAACCCGCCAAAGCATTGCTTCGTATCGCTGGTTCGGTAGTGCCGGTGCCGGGCACTGGTGCGGAGGTTGATTACGACACAGTGGCTGAGCTCAGCGAACTGGGTGCTGTCGAGCTTCCTGCTCCCCCGCCTCCAGCCACGCAGTAATACCCCCTCGAAGACTGTAGGCACCATGATGCCCATCTGCGTCAAGCATGGAGACAGCCCGCGCGGATCGGATGCCGCTGGCGCAGTAAAGAACGACGCGGCGATCGGTAGCCAGGGCGTCGATAATCGCGGATGGCAGAGCACCGCGCTGGAATTCTTCTACAGGGATGTTGAAGGAACCGGGGATTGCGTGCTCTTCGTGTTCCTCGCGGGTACGAACGTCAATGACTAGGTCCCCGTCAGATAACGTTGTTGTGTCGCAGGGTTCTGCTGTCACGGGTCCGGCGGCGAGGAGGCGCTGGGTGACCGCCGGGTCCGCGTGGAGGGGAATATAGTCCCAGCGTGAGGCGAGTGAGTCGTAGTAGCCAACGGTCCCCAGCAGAGGCGTGCCTAGGTCGGTGAGGAGTTTTATAGTCTCCATGGCCATGGCTGATCCGATGATGCCCACAAGGGGCCCAGCACTCCCAGCTTGAGCACAATTGGGAATGGAACCGGGCGCGGGAGGCTCGGGGAAAATGTCTTCGTAAACAGGCCCCTTTCCTGCCCAGAACACAGACAGTTGAGCATCAAAACCCAGCACAGATGCCCACACATGAGGTATCCCAGCCCGAGCACACGCGGCCGACACAATATGTCGAGTGGCAAAGTTATCAGAGCCGTCGATAACCACGTCCACGTCCGCCATGAGGCGCAGTGCATTGTCCCAGTTCAGTCGTTCGGCAACATCGTGAACGATGATTGAGGGGTTCAGGCTATGAAGAGCCTCAGCGGCGGAACGGACTTTTTGTTCTCCCACGTGGGCCGTAGTGTGCACGACTTGTCGATGCAGATTGGATAGCGAAACAACATCATCATCCACAATGGTGATGCGCCCAACCCCGGCCCCTGCGAGGTACAGCATCGCGGGTGAACCGAGTCCGCCCGCGCCGACGATAAGCACGTGGGAGTTCTGGAGCAGCTGTTGTTTGGCCTCACCAAAACCAGCAAGAGATATCTGACGCTGGTAGCGCATCTATGTCAACCCCACCCACTGTGTATCGCCAGATTCTAAAAGTTGTTCCTTCCAGATGGGCACCTCGGCTTTAACGGTGTCCGCCATGTCCGAGCATGCCCGAAAGGCGGCATCGCGGTGCGCTGATGCCACGTGAACAACAAATGCCGCCTCGCCGATTGCAATGCCGCCGATACGATGCGCTGCCCAGATGCGCACGTCGGGGTGCCTGTCCAGCACTTTATCCGCCACTGTCGCCATAATTGCCTCTGCCGTGGGGTGCGACGTGTAGCTGAGACTGCGCACGCGCTGACCTCCATCGTGATTTCGGACGACGCCGTTGAAAGTAACGCACGCACCCATCGATGCCACCATTACGTCGTCGTAAGCAGCCGCAGCAAGCGGTTCCAAGGGCTGGTCGGTGATCAGCGTCCCAAGAACAACTCCTGTGTCATCGGAAACGTAGGCTGGGTCGTTGGTGTTAGTCATGAGTGTGCGTTCCTTCTAACATGTCGGTAATGGGCATGATAATAGGTGTGAGCACGGCAATTCCATCTGCGACGGCACCGCGCGAGCCGGGAAGCGTCATGATAAAGGTACGCCCCGACACACCCGCAACGGCCCTGGACACAACGGAGAGGGGGTGTGGACTCCTCGCCTTTACGCCAGAACGCGTTGACCACTCCAGGCAGTTCACGGTCCAGGTACGGGGTAACAGCCTCCACGGTGCGATCATCATCTGATAATCCGGTACCGCCAGTGGTGATGAGCACATTGAGGTCAGGGGTAATGGCGGTGCGTAGTTCATCCGCAACGTCCGCATCGGCGACAACACGTGCCTCAGGCGTGGAAAAGCCTAGTTTACGCAGCCATTGCACGAGAATCGGTCCTGTCTGGTCTTCGTAGATTCCTTGGGCTGCGCGCGTCGATACAACGACAACAAGGGCGGATTTCATAGTAGTTCTCCCAACGGATAGATCTGCACTGCCGCACCAGGGTGATAGTGCGTGCGAGCAGTGACGCGGATTAAACAGGTCGCACCCACCGCTTGTTGCAATAAATGCGATCCGGCACCACCAATAGGGGTTGCATGAAGCACTCCCTCCGCATCAACGGCGTAGGTACCCCGCAGAAACTGATCACGCAGGTCAGGCAACCCAGTCACAGCGTGAGTCAAGCGCGCAGTGTACGCCCCCACATCGCAGCGGTTCAGGGTTGGCGCGACAAAAAGTCGGAAGCTCACCAGCGTTGAGATGGGATTTCCCGGCAGGCATATCACTGGCGTTCCACGAAACGTTGCCAGCCCTTGCGGCCCACCAGGTTGTTGGGCAACATGCCCAAACCATGCATCATGCTCGGCAAATGCTAGCCACACGACCTCGTAACGCCCGTGGCTGATGCCACCGGACGTAATCACCGCATCCGGTTGATGCTTATCGACGCCCCGTCCCACATCCTCCACGAACCGCTCCACGTTGTCATCAGTTCGGATATGGTCAACCACCTCAATGCCTGCGCTGCGGCACAGCTGATGAAGCATCGGGCCATTAGCATCGGGTATCGAAGCCACTCCTTCGTTTCCGTCGCCGTGAGAAATCTCAGCCCCACCAGTACAAATAATCACTCGTGGTCGTTGCCATACAGTGACAGTGGTGATGGATTGGCTGGCTAACGCAGCAATCGCCAGTGCATCAAGTCGGGTTCCTGCCCGAAGAAGAAGAGAACCAGCGGCGGAATCTGATCCAGCTTTGCGGACATACTGTTGCTGCGGCACTGACGGTATGTGGACCTCATCGTCGGTAAAGGTGTCGGGTTGGCACTCTTCGACGGGGACGATAGTCGTGGTACCGCGTGGGAGTTTCGCCCCTGTCATGATGGGCGCGACGCTGTCGCCTAAACCTTCAGGATAAAGCTCATCAGGGTCCGCACCTGCAGCCACGGTTGGCCCCACTGTGAACACTGCTGGCGTGCGTTGTTGCTGAGCAGACGAAAGCGCGTAGCCATCCATCTGGGAGTTATCAAATCGCGGTGAGTCAAAAGGTGCCGTGAGGTCCGTAGCTAAGGTGTAGTTGGCGGCGTCGAGAAGCGGCAGAGTTACTGTCGCACGCGGCGGGAGGCGCCTCAGTATGGCCTCGGCGTGCTGTTGTGGTGTCAGCATGGTGGTTTCTCTCTACAATGCGGGGTATGCAAGTACATTATTTTGCTGCGGCGCGTGCGGCAGCCGGAGTGGCAGTTGAATCTCGGGAACTGGTACCCAACACATTGGGTGAGTTGTTGGAAGAGCTAGCAGCTGAGCATAGTGAGACAACAGCCGCTGGTATGACCCTGGCGGAGATTTTTGGGCAGTGTTCTTTTCTTGCGGATGGTCATCATGTGCAGCCTGATGCCTCCCTTACAGGTGTCGACCGCGTGGATGTGCTACCACCGTTTGCTGGCGGCTAATTTTTACTGGTTTTTGCCGTGCTTAATAATAGTACGTCGTTAGATATGCTTGCCCAGCTGCTCGAAAATGCTGGGTAAAAGCGGACCAATAACAGTGATGGTGTCAGTGACACCGCCAACGGATCCAGGTGCATTGATAATCAGTGCTGCGGTCTCGTCACGGCTCGTCACACCGACAAGCCCGCGAGTCAAGCCAGCTCGTGGGCTATTTTTTACTCCTTCACAGAAGATATGCATCGCCAGCGCTGGTAGTTCAGTATCAATGAACGGACGGGTCGCCTCGGGGGTCACATTGTTAGGTTTCAGTCCTGTGCCACCGGCGGTCAGGATGATGTCATGTCCCTGTTCTTGCGCGGAGGTCAGTGCGTTGGTGATGGCTTCTTTGTTTTCTGGGATAACGACGGATTCCCGCACATCCACGTTATGACTTTCAAAGAGTTGAGCTGCGGCTGGGCCCGCAGCATCGGGACGTTCACCGCTATATGCGCGATCTGAAATGACGATGATAGCTGCGGTCAAACGCTCGTTGGATGGGGTGTTAGCGGGTGGGTTTTTTGGTGCCATGATATGTTCCCTAATGTTGTTTTTTCGGACCTAAATGGGTGGAGTTGTGGTGTCAGGTTACGCTCTTACCTGCATTGATGATTTCGGCAACACTAACGTTACCTAATTTAACACGATTTTTCCGTGTTTATCTGGAACTCTGCAGGCCAGACCTGATAACTTGAAGATACTACAAACCATCATTCCCACCCTCCACTGGACAGGTGAACGAAATGACTACCCCCGACTCTGAAGCGAGACCAACAAAAGGGCATGTCCTGCACAACTGGGACCCAGAAGATGAAAAGAACTGGGATTCCGGCATCGCATGGCGCACCCTGTGGATCTCGACGTTTTCCCTCATTATTGGCTTTTGCACGTGGTATCTCGTCTCTGCAATCGCCCCCCTGCTTAACGACATAGGCTTCTCCCTATCGAAGAGCCAACTGTACTGGTTGACGGCAATTCCGGGACTTGCTTGCGGATTCTTCCGCCTGATTTTCACGTTCCTTCCGCCCATCATGGGTACCCGCAAACTCGTGACCATGTCTTCGCTGCTGTTCATCATCCCCATGGTGGGATGGTTCTTTGCCGTCCAAAACACAAGCACCCCATACTGGGCCTTGCTCGCGTTGTCGTTTATCTGCGGCATTGGCGGCGGCGTCTTCTCTGGCTTCATGCCCTCTACCGGGTACTTCTTCCCCAAGCGCCTGTCTGGAACGGCGTTGGGCTTGCAAGCCGGCATTGGCAACTTTGGTATTTCCCTCATCCAATTCCTTGGTCCATGGATTATGGGATTTGGGTTGCTGGGCATCACCTTTATCGCGCCACAACGTACCCACGCAGGTAAGGAAATCTTTGTCCACAACGCTGCTATCGTTTTGGTGCCGTGGGCACTAGTGGCAGCAGCCGTCGCATGGTTTGCTCTCAAAGACGTGCCTATCAAGGCAAATTTCCGCCAACAAATCGACATCTTTGGCAACAAAAACACCTGGATACTCACCATCGTTTACCTCATGACATTCGGTGCGTTCTCCGGCTTCGCCGCACAACTTGGCTTGCTGATCAACCAGATCTATGGTCCAAGCTCTTCCCTGGCCGAAACTCACGATGCGGCAAGCCTACCCACCGGTGCGGCATATGCCTACCTTGGGCCGCTTGTCGGTGCTGGTGTACGTGCATTGTGGGGACCGCTGTGCGATAAATTCGGTGGTGCAATCTGGACATTCATCGGCGGCGTTGGCATGGCAGTCTCCCTCGGCTGGGCTGCGCTCTACTTGAATCCCAAAGACCCCCTCTGAATTCACCTGGTTCCTCACCGCCATGCTCGTGTTCTTCTTCTTCACGGGCCTTGGCAACGCAGGGACATTCAAGCAAATGCCCATGATTTTGCCCAAGCGCCAAGCTGGTGGTGTCATTGGTTGGACCGGCGCAGTTGGCGCTTTCGGACCATTCATTGTGGGCATCATGCTCTCCATGATGGCCGCATCAACATTCTTCTGGGGTTGTGTGATCTTCTTCGTTATCACCAACGTGTTGATATGGGTCTACTACGCTCGACCCAATGCCCCGTACCCCGGCTGATCTTACCCAGATGCTGCACTCATCCTGATAGGAACTCTGACAACATGGCTCATACCCATAACCCGCCCAATCCTCTTTTTAACCTAGGCAGTTTTCTTCGCCGTGGTGAAACTGGCCCCGCCGGCCAACAGTTGTTCTTGAAAGGTGGCCGTCAAGCGGATGTGTTTTATCGCGACCGTTGGGCATTCGACAAGGTAGTGCGCTCGACCCACGGAGTGAACTGCACTGGTTCATGCTCCTGGAAGGTCTACGTCAAAGACGGCGTGATCACCTGGGAATCCCAGGCCGTTGACTACCCCACCACTGGATCGGAAATGCCAGACTACGAACCCCGCGGCTGCCCCCGCGGCGCGTCGTTTTCGTGGTACACCTACTCCCCTACACGCATCCGCAGCCCCTACGCGCGTGGCGTGCTAGTGGACATGTATAGGGAAGCAAAAAAGGAACACGGCGATCCGGTACTGGCGTGGCGCAGCATTGTTGAAGATCCCGACAAGCGGCGCGCCTATGTGAAGAGCGCGGCAAAGGCGGACTCATTCGCATCCCCTACGAGGAAGCCATTGAGATTGCCGCTGCCGCGCATGTCTACACCATCCGTCAGCACGGCCCCGACCGCATCGCTGGCTTCACCGTCATTCCGGCCATGTCGCAGATCTCCTATGGCGCGGGAACGCGTTTTCTGGAGCTCATTGGCGGCGTAGCATTGAGCTTCTACGACTGGTACGCGGACTTGCCGCCTGCGTCTCCTCAAACGTTTGGAGATCAAACGGACGTGCCCGAATCAGGCGACTGGTTTAATTCCAGTTACCTGATGATGTGGGGTTCTAACATTCCAGTCACCCGTACCCCAGACTCACACTTCATGGTGGAAGCCCGCTACAAGGGCACAAAAGTCGTGGTGGTGTCCCCAGACTTCGCTGATTCCACAAAATTTGCTGATGAATGGCTACGCATCGCCCCTGGCACTGACGGCGCTCTCGCCTTCGCTATGGGTCACGTCATTCTTTCGGAGTTCCATGTTGGCCAAAAGACGCCGTTCTTCATGGACTACATGCGTAAATACACCGACTCGCCGTTCCTTGTCTACCTAGACAAGCGCGACGACGGGACCTACACGCCTGGTAAATTTGTCACCGCCGCTGACCTTGGCGATGCCGCTCCCACATTGTCCGGCACCCCCAACGCCACCCACCGTCTGCTCACTATTGAAGCCGACGGGACCATCGTGGACCCAGGCGGAACCCTCGCCGACAGGTACGGTGACGAGGGCGTCGGCAAATGGAACTTGCGTCTCGACACCGCAGAACCGGTGATGTCTATCGCCGAAACCAATGGTTTTGGTACCGCCGAGGTTCTCTTCCCGCGTTTCGACCTTCCTGCCAGTGGTGCAGATACCGAGGGACCAGTAGGCGCAGGTGTTGTGAATCGTGGCGTCCCGGTACGAGAGATTGGTGGACGATTGTTCACCACCGTCTACGACCTCATGCTGGCACACTACGGTGTTAACCGCCCTGACTTGCATCTGCCAGGTCAGTGGCCAGTCGATTTCAACGATGCATCTGCCGTCGGCACCCCAGCCTGGCAGGAAGAACTCACCGGAGTACCTGCCGCAGGTGCAATCCGCATTGCCCGCGAGTTCGCACAAACGCCATTGATTCCGGCGGCCGGTCGCAGATCATCATGGGCGCTGGTGTCAACCACTACTTCCACGCCGATGCCATCTACCGCACATTTGGCCTTGACCTCCATGTGTGGCACCCAAGGTGTCAATGGTGGAGGCTGGGCGCACTACGTTGGCCAGGAGAAGCTCCGGCCGATGAACGGCTGGTCCCAGTATGCGTTTGCTCTGGACTGGAACCGTCCGGCGCGCCAGATGATTTCCACTGGGTTCTATTATTTGACCACCAGTCAGTGGCGTTACGACAACACCAAGGCATCACGTCTTGCATCACCGTTGGCAAATCGTGGAACCGTGGGCGACAAGATGACGGCCGACACCCTGATTGAGGCAATGAAGCGTGGGTGGATGCCTAGCTATCCCCAGTTCAACCGCAATCCGTTGCTGCTTACACCTGAAGCTGAAGAAAAGGGCATGTCGGTTCAGGATTACATCGTTGAGCAGCTTAATTCTGGTGAGCTGAAGTTTGCTGCGGAAGACCCCGATAACCCCGTCAACTTCCCCCGTATTCTGTTGAACTGGCGAACCAACCTGATGGGTTCCTCGGCAAAGGGCACGGAGTTTTTCCTGAAGCACATGCTAGGCGTGGATTCTGATTCCACCGCCGAGGAATTGAAGCCGGGTGAGCGGCCTACATCGCTGACGTGGCAGGATGAGGCACCGGACGGCAAGTTGGACTTGATGTTGACCACGGATTTCCGTAGTACCTCAACTACATTGGTGTCGGACATCGTCTTGCCAGCGGCAACGTGGTACGAGAAGCATGACCTCTCTACGACCGACATGCACCCCTTTGTCCATTCCTTCAACGCGGCAATTAACCCACCGTGGGATGCGCGAACAGATTTTGAGGTGTTCCGCGATCTGTCGGCGGCATTCACGCGGATGGCCGGGCGCTGGCTGGGAACTCAAACGGATGTGATTACTGCGCCTTTGGGCCACGATTCACCAGATGAGTTGAATATGCCAAGTGGCGTTGTTCCGAATGTTGAGCAGGAGGGATACCGCCCAGGTAAGAACATGGCTAAGTTGGTTCCAGTGACCCGGGATTACACCAAGGTGTATGAGAAGTGGACTCATTTGGGCCCCCTGACGGGTGACCTTGGCACCGGCGTGCATGGCACGGCGTATAACGTGTCTAAGCAGTGGAAGAGCTCAAACTGATTAACGGCGTGAGCGAGACTGAATCTGCCGGTGAGCGCCCCCGACTTGACAGTGCTGTTAAGGCCATTCAGGCCGTGTTGCATCTGTCTGGCGTCACCAACGGTGAGGTAGCCGCTGAAGGGTTCAAGAATCAAGGTGCACGTGTCGGCGTAGACATGATGGATCTGGTTTCTGATGTAGAGGGAACGCGCATCAACTGGGACCATATTAAAGAACGCCCCACGGAAGTGATCACTTCCCCAGAGTGGACTGGGTCGAAGAAGAACGGTCGGCGCTACACCGCGTTTTCCATCAACCTGGAGTATGACAAGCCGTGGCACACGTTGTCAGGCCGCATGCATTACTACCTGGATCACGACTGGTTCATGGATTATGGCGAGTCTTTCCCCATTTTCCGTCCACCGTTTGACCACATCCATATCAACGGTGAAGTAGGACCCGGCGAAGTTGGCACAAGCCAATATGGCGACACTGAGGTGACGGTGCGTTACCTCACCACGCACAACAAGTGGTCCATTCACTCCCAGTACTTTGACAACCTGCACACACTGTCTATTTCTCGCGGTGGACAGGTGATCTGGATGTCTAATAAAGACGCAGAAAGCTGGGAGTCAAAGACAACGATTGGATTGAGGCATACAACAGGAACGGTATTGTTTCTGCCCGTGCAATCGTGTCGCACCGTATCCCCGAGGGCACGGTGTTTATGAACCACGCACAGGAACGTACTGCTGGAACCCCCGTTAATGAGCACACGGGGCGCCGCGGTGGTACCCACAATTCTCTGACTCGAATCATGATTAAGCCGATTCACGTGGCTGGCGGCTATGGACACCTCACTTATGGGTTCAACTACATCGGCCCCACCGGAAACAACCGTGATGAAGTAACCCGAATCCGTCGCCGCTCCCAGGAGGTGCAGTTCTAATGAAAGTAATGGCACAAATCGCTATGGTGATGAGCCTGGATAAGTGCATCGGCTGCCACACGTGTTCCGTCACATGTAAACAGGCATGGACCAACCGCGAAGGTACTGAGTACATCTACTTCAACAACGTGGAAACCAGGCCGGGCGTGGGCTATCCGCGTGGCTGGGAGGACCAGGATAAGTGGGAAGGCGGCTGGGTTCGCACCAGCTCCGGTGGGTTGAAGCCACGCGCTGGTGGTCGGTTGAAGAAGCTGATGACCATCTTCCACAACCCAAAGCTGCCCACTATTGATGATTACTACGAGCCGTGGACCTACGAGTATGATCGTCTTCTTTCCGCGCCTCGTGGACAGGCTACCCAGCCAACTGCACGCCCGATTTCACAGCTGGATGGCCGTGAAATAGATAAGATCGAGTGGTCTTCTAACTGGGACGATAACCTCGGCGGCTCAACAGCCACGTTGGATAATGACCCAGTTTTGCAGCAGATGAACCTCACGGTGCGCAAGGAGATCGAAGACTCCTTCATGTTCTATCTGCCCCGCATCTGCGAGCATTGCCTGAACCCCACGTGTGTCTCCTCATGTCCTTCAGGCGCAATGTACAAGCGAACCGAAGACGGCATTGTGCTGGTGGACCAGGATCGGTGCCGCGGCTGGCGCATGTGCGTGTCGGGATGCCCGTACAAGAAGGTGTATTTCAACCATAAGTCGGGCAAGGCAGAAAAATGCACGTTGTGCTACCCACGCCTTGAAGTTGGTCAGCCAACGGTATGTTCCGAGACGTGCGTCGGACGCCTGCGTTACCTGGGTGTGCTGTTTTACGACGCCGACCGGGTACCTGAAGCAGCCGCAACGAAAGATCCGCAGGACCTTTACGAGGCACAGCGTTCCATTCTGCTCGATCCCCATGATCCTCGTGTGGTGGAGGCAGCGATTGCTGAAGGCATTCCGCACTCTTGGATTGATGCTGCACAGCAGTCTCCGATTTGGGATCTGATTTTCCGTTACGACCTTGCTCTGCCACTTCACCCGGAGTACCGCACGCTGCCCATGGTGTGGTACGTGCCGCCGCTTTCTCCGGTGGTGGATTCGGTGACCGCCTCTGGTTTGGATGGTGAGGACCACAAGGTCCTGCTGACAACTCTGTCCACCATGCGCATTCCGCTGGAGTACTTGGCTGGTTTGTTCACCGCTGGCGACACGCGACCAGTGGAAAAATCACTTCGTCGACTTGCAGCAATGCGCTCCTACATGCGCGATATCAATTTGGGCAATGAGCCCAACGAGGAGATCGCACAGTCAGTTGGCATGACCGGCAAGGAAATTGAGGCCATGTATCGTTTGCTTGCCATTGCCAAGTACGACGATCGCTATGTCATTCCAACCGCTTCCCCAGAATCGCCCCGTGGCATCACCTCACTTGATCCGTTTGGCGACGTGGACCCAACCAATCCGGTAAAGCTGCTCGACGATCTAGTATGGGCGCACCAGAGGCATGTTCGAGCGGATGTGGCAGCGGCGATTCACAGGCATCCAAGATTTCTCTGGTGTCGTGGTCTAACGGCGAACGCCCAGCAGGCATGTTCCCTGACCGGGGTGCTCAATGAAACGCACCCACACTGGTGTAGTACCAGATGACAGTATTCCCGCTGTGCAGATGACTGAACAGCAGCGGCAGGTACTGTACATGGCTGCATCAGTACTGCTTGACTACCCGGACGAGCATCTTGCTGAAAAGATTGCTGCTGTAGAGTCACAACTCGATATGTTGTCGCTACCAGTCCAGGCGGAACTTACGGCGTTTCTCGACGCCGTCCGGGTTCTTGGCCCACGCGGCATTGAGGAACACTACGTAGAAACATTTGACCAGCGTCGACGCTGTTCTTTGTTTCTCAGTTACTACGCTGTCGGTGATACTCGGCAGCGTGGTGCGGCCATCGTGGCGTTCCGTCAGCAGCTGGAGGCACTGGGTTTTGAGCAGGTACGCGATGAACTCCCCGACCACCTTTGTGTTGTCCTTGAGGCTGCGGCGCTGTCTAGTGGAGCAGCCCACGTCACTGCAACAGAAATACTGTCGGCACATCGCGACGGTCTCGAAGTACTGCGCGCTGCCTTGGAGGGACTGCATTCGCCTTTTGCTCATCTCATCAGGGCAGTATGCATGTCGCTTCCCCCCATTGATCAGGAAACCGCCGACCGCTACCTTGATCTGATTACAAGCGGGCCACCTACAGAACTTGTGGGTCTTGGTTCTCCGCTACCATTCCCAACAACCAACCCCGACCAATCCTAGAAGGACTCGATATGTCTCACATCGAAATGTTTCTCTGGGTGGCTTTTCCCTGGCTGAGCATCGTCGCATTTGTGATTGGTGTTTTCTGGCGCTGGCGCACTGATCAGTTTGGCTGGACAACCCACTCCTCCCAGATTTATGAATCCCGCCTGCTCCGCTTGAGCTCACCGTTATTCCACTGGGGCATGATGTTTGTCATTATTGGCCACATCATGGGTTTGGCCATCCCGAAAGCCTTCACCCGTGCTGTCGGCGTTTCTGACCACGCCTACCACCTTATTGCTACTATTCCCGGCACCATCGCGGACATCGCCGTGGTGTTGGGGCTAATTGGGCTGATTTACCGACGCGTGGTACACCGCTCTGTGTTCCTGTCAACATCATCGTCAGACAAGGTGATGTATGTGCTGCTGGCTGCAGCTATTGCCACCGGCAGTATCGCAACAGTGTCACTGCAGGTGTTTGGTGGAGCCCACGGTTACGACTACCGTGAAACAATCTCCCCATGGCTGCGCCAACTGTTTATTCTCAACCCCAACCCAGAGTTGATGGCCGATGTTCCGTGGCAGTTTAAACTGCACATTATCGCGGGCTTCACCCTGCTGGCTGTGTGGCCGTTTACCCGACTGGTGCATGCATTCTCTGCACCGGTTGGATACGTGACCCGTCCGTATGTGGTGTATCGTTCGCGCGACATCACCACTACCCCGGCGCGTCACAATCCAGCATGGGAGCCCATCCGCTCTAATAAGAAGCAGTTGGACAATGAAGCACGATGGTCTGGTGCCTGAATCTCGTTGCCTATTGAAGGGATATCTATGAAGCCTGTTCGTTTACTCGCCACTGTCGTTGCATTGGGCGCTGCGATCATGATCACTGCTGCTGCCTGCAGCGGTAACTCCAATTCTGGTTCAACCACATCGTCCCCCGGTAGCAGTACCACAGCGGAATCTGTGAAGTTGACGGTATTGGGCGCAGCCTCCACGCGTGTTGTCAATGATGATTTGTCGAAACTGGCCGCTGATCTGACTCCATCGCAAACCTTGGAGTACGTCAATGGTGGTTCGTCGAATTTGGTGCAGCAGCTTGCAGACGGTGCCCCTGGTGACTTGTTTATTTCTGCGGACCAGAAGAACATGAAGAAGGCAGTAGAGGCCGGTAACGCGAAGGATCCTAAGGTGGTGGCCACAAACTCTATGGTGATGGTGGTTCCTGCCGACAATCCTGCTGGCATCACTGGAGTAGACGACACGCTGAAAAATGCGAAGGTAGTGCTGTGCGATTCGCAGGTGCCATGCGGAGACATTTCTCAGACTCTGATGAAAGAGAACAATATTGAGCTCAATCCGGTGAGCCTGGAGCAATCCGTGTCTGATGTTCTCGGCAAAGTCACCTCCGGCGAAGCCGATGCCGGCTGGGTGTACCGTACTGATGCCGCTGCGGCGGGTGATGCAGTGAAGGTTATTGAGATTCCTCATGCCGATAAGCACCCCAATGATCTTGTAGCGGCTGTCACCACCACGTCCGGTCACCAGGCTGAGGCTACCCAGCTTCTGGATCTGCTGGCCAGCAAGGAAATGGCTGCTGTCTGGGAGAAACACGGTTTCACACCGGTACAGTAATGCCTGAACTATCTGGTAGTTCCAACACCACCGTCACTCTGCGTCCTGTGTCGCAGCGAGTGCCGGTGGTGTTTGCTTTTGTTGCGATTGGTGCACTGCTTCTGGTGGTCGGACCATTGGTTGCCCTGGGTTTACGAATTCCGTGGTCAACTGTGTGGTCCATCGCCCGTGAAGCAGACACCATCACGATGGTGAAAGTAACACTCACGTCTGCGGCATGGGCTGCCGCAATTACCACCGTGTTGGGTGTTGCCTTGGCGGTATGGCTAAGCGGGATGCAACGCGGTGCTGGGGTGGTACGGCTGTTGGTGTTTCTGCCATTGGCCATGCCCCCCGTGGTGGGAGGTTTGGCCCTTACTGCGGCCCTAGGGCGTCGTGGTATTACCGCCCCGCTGCTGAACGCTCTGGGGCTTCAGTTTGCTTTCGCTTTTCCTGGTGTGGTGCTAGCTCATGTGTTTGTTGGGTTGCCGTTTGTAGTGGCGTCTGTCGATTCGGCACTGCGGCAGATAGACCGCGAGGTGATGGCTTCGGCAGCTGGAGTGGGCATGTCGCCGTGGGCTATTACATGGAAAATTTCGCTTCCAGCGTTGTCCCCTTCCATTGCTGCGGGAGCGAGTTTGGCTTTTGCCCGTTCGTTGGGCGAGTTTGGCACGACCCTCACGTTTGCCGGTTCGCTGCCTGGGGTGACACGAACGATGCCGGTTGGCATTTATGTGGAGCGGGAGGTCAACCAGCAGCGCGCGTATGTGTTGGCCGCAATCCTCATTATGTTGGCGGTATTGTCGCTGATTGCAGCCGCATTGCCCACGTTCATGGCGCGCCAGCCTCGCCAGTGTCCGCGTGCAATAGGAACGTTGGACGTAGACCGCTTTCGCGAACTCACCAGCCCTACCAGCGGTGGCGTGGACGTAACGGTGAGGTACGGGAGCGTCGATACGCGCTTCCCTGCCAATAAACTGACTGCGATCATTGGACCCAACGGGATCTGGGAAAACCACCCTAACCAGGCTACTTACGGGGCGGTTGCGGGGCGCGACAGTCACACCTAAACAGGGCATCGTGTTGCTGACGCAGGCTCCTGGGCTCCCGCCTACTGCGACAGTGTCACAAGCCGTCACTATGTCTACCAGGTCAGCAACACTCACGGCGCAGCTTCTCGATGCCGCGGGTCTTACCGAGCTAGCCAATGTCCCCATTCCTGCGCTATCCGGTGGACAGGCCGCTCAGGTGGCGCTTGTGCGGGCATTGGGGGCGCGGCCGGCGGTCCTTGTCCTTGATGAACCGTTAGCCGCAGTCGATGTGGAGTCGACATTTCGTTGGCGTCAGCTTCTTCATGCCACCGCCGGAGACCGCACAACAATCATGGTCACACACGACCCCATTGACCTTTCAGGTATGGCTGACCATGTGGTGGTAATGGAGAATGGAGTGGTTGTGGCTGATGACGCAGCGGAAGAGATTGTGCAGCACCCACCTACAGCATTTGTGTCTACACTCTTGTCTGTCAACCGGATTGTGGGTGACGTCAGCGCCGTTGAAAACAACGTTGTGACGGTACAAGCTGGTGACATCACAATTGTCGGAATTTTATTCTCTGACGTGGCACCGCAGGTAGGAGACACCACCACTGTCACATTCCTTCCCAATGCGGTAACGCTACGAACTGTCAGCGCCGAAGCAGACGAGCATAATGAATCTGCACGCAACGTATGGAAAGGCACTGTCACCAGCATTGATGCCGTTAATCACGGGATTGGTGCAGCCTCACATGTTGTAGTAACTGTGTCTATCGGCCAGGTGTACGTGATGGCATCCATAACGGCAAATTCGGCGCTTACACTGGGACTAGAGGTTGGAATGACCGTAGAATGTGTAATTAAAGCATTAAATATTAACGTTCACAACGTTCATGCACAGAAGAAGTCATGATGAGTCGCAGCAGCGTACAACCCCCACGTTCAGTAACACAACTGTTCGTGGAATCACTGCGGCTCAGCCCCAAACAGCGTGAAGTATTAGATACTCTTCAAAAATTTGATAATGGTGCACGTGTCACCGACATCGCGAGCCAATTGAACATGCACGTCAACACGGTTCGCGGCCATCTTGACGAGCTTATGAAACGTGAGGCAGTACAGGCGGTACCAGCCCGTAAACAGGGACGTGGTCGACCTTCGCTAGTGTTCCACGTCAGGATCCCCAATAACAGCTCAATAGCGCAAGAATACACGTCACTGGTGTCCACCCTGGTCGAACTAATAGGTGATCCTGACAATCCCAGCAATGACGAACTCAAGCACGCGCAGCAGCTTGGCCGAAAATGGGCACGCAACATGAATGTGGGTACTGGTTGGGAGCAGTCATACGACTCACTCTCCCCCGCCCTTGTTACTCTCCGGGATATGGGATTTGACCCGGCCCTGGAGACCGATGACAACGACTCCCCCTCACGCATCACCCTCAATAGCTGCCCCTTTGTCAGCAAAAAAGTACCCCACCCTTCCAAACTTATCTGTGCTCTTCACCAGGGACTTGTCCAGGAACTATCAAGCGCCAGCGACAAAACTCACCTGGTTCTCATCCCGTATTCTGGCCCTGGGACTGGGACATGCAGCATCGCCATAGAGGGAGCCTCTACATAAAGTTTTCCCATGTTGAGGCACGCAAACGCAAAACCGCCTTAAAGCCACTACACTTCAAGGCGGTTTTAGTTGATGTACCCCGTACGGGATTTGAACCCGTGTTACCGGCGTGAGAGGCCGGCGTCCTAGGCCGCTAGACGAACGGGGCTTATAGGACGCGAATTTCTTCGCTGCTGGCCTACCTGGACTCGAACCAAGAATGACGGTACCAGAAACCGTAGTGTTGCCAATTACACCATAGGCCACTGTGCACATTGCTGTTGAACCATGCTGTGCAACGAGGAATAATATAACCACAGTTGACCTTGACACACAAATCCCAAGGTCAACACGCTTCTTACTCAGCTGAGTACGGTGTTACCTCCCGTGCTGCACGCAGCCGCGCCAGCGTGGACTCGCGCCCCAGCAATTCCATGGATTCAAACAACGGCGGCGAGATGGCCTGGCCTGAGATACCAACCCGCAGCGCGCCGTAGGCTTTGCGGGGCTTCAACCCAAGATCTTCAATCAGTGCCTTCTGCAGTGCCGATTCAATGCTTGCAGTGTCCCAGTCCGGCACGTCGGATAGCACGGATATGGCTACCTCTAACGGCTGAACAGCGTCTTCTTTCAGGTTTTTGCGTGCGGATTTCTCGTCGAGCACCAGTTCTTCATCCGACACAATCAGGAATCGCACCAGGTCCCAGGCATCATCGAGTTTTTTGATGCGGGTCTGCACCAGTTCCGCCACAAACCTGAACTTGTCATCTGGGTAGGATGCCGGGAAGCCTTTATAGTCTTCCAGGTAAGTCCGCAGGCGTGCGGAGAAATCCTCCAAAGGCAGCAGGCGGATGTGGTCGGCATTGATGGCTTCGAGTTTTTTCTGGTCAAAGCGCGCAGGATTGCTCAGTACGTCGGCCACATCGAAGGCATCGATCAGCTCGGAGACGCTGAAAATGTCGCGATCAGAGTCGAGGGACCAGCCCAGGAGCGCCAGGTAGTTGAGCATTCCTTCGGGGATGATTCCGGCATCGCGGTGGTTGAACAGGTTGGACTGGGGGTCGCGCTTGGACAGTTTTTGTTGCCTTCCCCCATCACGAACGGCAGGTGCCCGAATTCCGGCGTGTGGGTGGCTACCCCGATACGTTTCAGGGCGTCGTATAGCGCAAGCTGGCGGGGCGTGGAGGGCAGCAGGTCTTCACCGCGCAGGACATGGGTGATGCCCATGAGGGCGTCATCGACAGGGTTGACCAGCGTGTACAGAGGTGCACCGTTGGAGCGCGCCACCACGTAGTCGGGCTGGGTGCTGGCTTTGAAGCTGATGTCGCCACGCACGAGGTCGGTCCATTCCCAATCGTGGTCGGGCATGCGCAGACGCCACACGGGTTTGCGCCCTTCGGCCTCGAAGGCCGCAATCTGGTCGGCGGTAAGTTCGCGGTCGTAATTATCGTAGCCTAGCTTAGGGTCGCGGCCTGCGGCTTTGTGGCGTTCCTCGACTTCCTCGGGTGTGGAGTAGGAGGGGTACACCTCCCCCGCGTCCTTCAGTTTTTCTAGTACGTCCAGGTAGATGTCCATGCGCTGGCTCTGCCGGTAGGGCTCGTTGGGCCCTCCGGTGACTACACCCTCATCCCAGTCCATACCCAGCCAGGTGAGGGAGTCAATAATGGCCTGATAGGACTCTTCGGAGTCGCGCGCGGCATCGGTATCTTCGATGCGGAAGATGAGTTTTCCACCCGTATGCCGGGCATACGCCCAGTTGAACAGTGCGGTGCGGACCATCCCTACGTGAGGAGTGCCGGTGGGTGATGGGCAGAAGCGGACGCGAACATCAGACATGGCTATTTAGTTTAGTGCACACCCGTCTTCCCCCCGGTCTGCCGGGTGAAGTCTTAAAACCCACCATGGGCAGACTATGCTGATTAGTCATGTGTCCCTCTCGCCCGTCTACCGCGCCTGACTTTTTACTGTCCCGCGTCCATGGTTCGGTGCGCGCCCAGGGTTCGGCTGCTACGTTCACGGACCCGTGGGCCGCAGCCGCAGCTCTGAAGGCTGGCGAGTGCGAGATCGTGGTAGGTGCCCTGCCGTTTTCGCTTGACGACGCCGCCGCTCTCACCGTCCCCGAGTCTTTTGTGCGTGACGACGGCCCGCTGGAACCGCATTCCTATTATCGTCTGGGTTCCGGCAGCACCATCAACGCATCGATTGTCGGTTTCGATCCGTCACCCAAAGAACACGAGGATCGCATTACCGCCGCTATTTCCACCATTCAGCGCAGCGTCCTGGAAAAGATTGTGTTAGCACGCTCGGTGGATATTCAGTTCAATCCACCGGTTGACCCTTTGGCAATTGCGGCACGGCTCATTGATCAATCGCACAACAAGGATGGTTTTGTGGTGGATTTGAGCCCAGCAGGCGGACGTTATCAGGGCCGAACGCTCGTGGGTTCCTCGCCTGAAGTGTTGATTAAACGCGAAGGCTCGACAGTGAGCGCGTATCCATTGGCGGGTTCGGCTGGCCGGGTGGAGGACCGCGATGTGGATTGCTTTATCGGTCAACAATTGCGAACCAACGCCAAGGATCTCGACGAGCACACTTTCGTCGTCAACCATTTGGTGAATGTGTTGGAACCATTGTGCTCATCGCTGGATGTTCCGAATCACCCAGAATTGACCCGCACTAATGAGATGTGGCACTTGGCCACCCCCATTACAGGAACCCTGCGGGATAAAAATATGTCCGCGTTGGAGCTGGCACTGAATTTGCACCCCACTCCGGCTGTGTGCGGCACTCCCCTGCATGCGGCAGAGGATTTGATCAGCTCGGTGGAAACAGATCGCGGCTTCTATTCTGGTGCGGTCGGCTGGTGCACCAGCGATGGCAACGGTGAGTACATGGTTGCTATCCGTTGCGCGGAGATCGCAGCAGGCGGGGCGTCGGCACGCGCCTGGGCCGGTGGCGGCATTGTGGCAAGTTCCTCCGCCGACAAGGAGCTTGCGGAAACCACCGCCAAGCTGCGCACCATTATGCGCGCGCTGGGCCTACAGTGATCGGCGTGCCAGCAGCACCACGTCGGCGGTGTGCTCTACGCCAGCCCCGCCTGTGACTGATCGCGAGGTGGTGGTGAGTTTATCCACGGTGAAGTCGCTGGGTAGCGCCTCAGCCAGGTCGGCTGGCCCAAGAATATCTTTGTGAGGCATATCTTTGTGGTGCACAAACAGCAGAGTGCCACCGGGTGCCACGGCGTCGCACAGCACAGGAACAGTGTTGGGGGTCAGCGGCATGTAGAAGGCACTCACGAGGCCATAGGTGCCCAGCTCCGCGCCGGCAAGTGTTTCCTGCATGATGGTGACCTGCACTGCTGCCTTCGTGGCTGCCTCGGCAATCCTGTCGCAGGCAATGGCCGAGGGTTCCACGGCTGTGGTGACCCAGCCTTGCTTAGCCAGCCACACGGCGTCGGCACCTTCCCCTGCTCCCACATCCAGCGCATCGCCGGCGACTAGGCCCTGAACTTCCCTGATCAGGGCATCGTTGGGGTTGCCGCTCCAGAGTTGTTCCGATTCGGCATAGGGATCGTCGGAGTGGTTATGCGCGTTCAACGGGGTTTCCTAGTCGGCCGATTCCGGGGATTTCAATCTCAATGTAGTCGCCGGGAACCATGGGCGCGGTACCCGCCGGGGAGCCGGTGGACACAATGTCGCCGGGAAGCAGGGTCATGGAGGCGGTGATGTATTCGATAATTTCGCCAACGCTCATGATCATTTGGGTGGAGTTGGAGTCCTGCTTGGTCTCGGTGGTGCCATCATGCGTAAGGTGCGCCTTGATGGGCAGATTGCCCAAGTCAATGGCATCCAGGTTGGTTTCAATCCAGGGGCCCAAAGGCGCAAAGGTGTCCATTCCTTTAGCGCGGGCCCATTGCCCATCGGAGAATTGCAAGTCGCGGGAGGAGACATCATTGATGATGGTGTAGCCACGCACGACGGTTTTCCAGTCCTCTGCCTTGACGTTTTTGCAAGCCCGCCCAATAACCAAAGCGAGTTCGCCCTCAAATTCCACGTTGGTGGCAAAGTCGGGGATTTTAATGGCAGCGCCGGGCCCAATGACAGCTGTGGGGGGTTTGATAAAGAGGGTGGGCGGCAGGGATTCGGCGCTTTTCTTGAACACTTCTGCCACGTGGTCCGCGTAATTACGGCCAATTGCCACAATTTTGGAAGGCAGCATCGGCGCAAGCAGCCGAACATCAGCCAGGGGCCATTGTTTGCCCGTGTATTCGGGGTCCCCGAAGGGGTGGCCAACAATTTCTTTACACATAGTGTCTGCACCATCACCCTCGATGACGCAGAAACACATTCCTTCAGTGGTAGCAATTCGTCCAAAACGCATAGGGCACATCCTACAATGTGGGGATCATTACACAGCCATAGGGTTAGCTAAGGCTGCATTGATGCCAGGGTTGTACCCCGCGATGCGGCAGCGAGGGCAAGATACAGTTCTGCGCAGGCAAGGGCATCAGTGAGTGCATTGTGGTTGCGGTACTGAGGCAAGCCGTAGCGCTGGCGTACACGTGCAAGCCTCAGGTCTTCACCACGTGGATAGGTGCCCATGCGTTCCATGTGTCGACGTTCCACAGCAAAAGTATCCACGATGGGAACGTGCAGTTCAGCGCCGAAATGTTGAGCGCAGGCAGCGGAGAGAAAACCTTGCTCCATGGTGGCGTAGTGCACCACCATCACGCGCCCTTGCAGCGCGTGCAGCAGTCCCGTCACCGCCTCAGCAGCGGGTGTGCCTGCGCGTACTGCATCGTCGGTCAGACCGTGGATGGTGGCCGACTCCCCCACCGATGTTCCGTCCTGTTGTTGAAGCACCATGTGCCCCGCACCGGCCAACGTAACGGCACCCCCGTCTATGGGTACCCACCCGATGCTCAAAAGCCGATCATCGCGTGGTGAAAGCCCGGTGGTTTCCACGTCCACCGCCAGCATAGGCAGGTCCGTCAGTCGCGCGCGGGGGCTGGGCTGCGAAACTTGGTAGAACTCAGCCAACGCCCCGGTGGCTTTTTTGAGCGCGCGTTCCCTTTTGGACAGCCCAAACATCACATGCTCCGCACTGGATACTGCGTGGACAGCGCGCTTTGCATTCCCTTAATGATCTGGAACGCGTCACGCAGGTGTTCGCGGTCGAGTTTGCCCAGTTCTTTCGGATCAATGTGATAGTTGGGTTTCTGCCCACGCCGCAGCTGCTCCGCGTTCTGCCGCAGCGAAATGGTGGTGAGGAAGTCGAAGGCATCAATCAGGTCCTCCGCGCCGCGTTCCGACACCGCACCCGCCGACGCCGCCGCCTGCAGCCGAGGTCGGGTACCCACGGCGTCAATACCCGCCGAGAGTGCATATAGCCTCGCCATCTGAACAATCGCCGCCGTTCCACCTTTTTTCACGTCGAGGGTGTTGGCGTAATCGCCGCTGCGGTCCACCACAAACCCCCGGAAAAAACCCAGAGGCGGTTCCCGGCGCGCCGCCAGCGTGGCCAGGTGGGCGTGGAGTCTCCCGGAGTGTGCGGCCATGTCAACAGCGGTGGTGTGGACGTTGTCGGCCAGCTCCAGCACCCCGTGAATGGCGCGCATGTCGAAGAAGGTTTGGGCGTGCAGCAGCGCCTCTGGCTCAGGTGCGGTGATCCAGGTGTGAAAGGTGTTTGTCCATTGCGTAACGGTCATGCGCCAGTCGGGGTTCATGGCCATCATGTCGCCTGGGCAGAGAACCTGACCTGCGGAGTCGAGGCCGGTGCACACATAGTCGGCAAGTTTTTTTAAAGTAGTCGCCGTGGAGGTCGGGGTCGTAGGAATCGTCCAGGATGAGGGGCGTTGTCTTGGTCGGATGCGAGCCCCATGCCACGCCGACCTTGGGAGCCCAGCACCACAAATGCGTAGGGGACGGGCGGTGGGCCGAGTTGTTCTTCAGCGAGGGTGATCAGACGCCTGGCCAGGGAGTCTGCGGCCACAGTGAGTAGGCCGGTGACTTCCTCTGCGGAGGCACCGCGTTCGATGAACCGCACGGCAACGTCGGCTGCGGATTCGTAGACCTCCTGCATGTCTTCGGGGGTGGTTCGCCGGGACAGGTCGGCGGTGAGGTAGATGGGGTCGTGGCGGAGGAGCCGCATAATGTCGGCGGAGGCGATAATGCCGGTAACGGCACCCTCGTCAACCACGGGCAGGTGGTGGATGCGCATGTCCGCCATGATGAGCATCGCTTCGAAGGCGAGGGCATCGGAGGTGACGGCGCGGGGGTTGGGAGTCATGATCTCTGTGACCGGCAGGGTCACGTCCATGTTGTTGGCCACCACGCGCCCGCGCATATCGCGGTCGGTGACAATTCCTTCCAGTCCACCGTCCCGTGAGACCAGGAGGGAGGAGACGTTTCTGTCCTCCATAATGCGGGCGGCATCCTGAATGGTGGTGTCCGGGGTGACGGTGGCGGGGTTGGGTATTTTGAAGTCCCCGAGTTGGGTGCGCAGCACGTCGGAGGAGCTTTCCTGCCTCAGCTGCGCTGCCGCTGCGCGCATGCGTGCGGATTGCCCGGAGAAGAATCGGGCGAGTTCGGGGTTGCGTTCGGCAAGTTCGACGAAGGGTTCGCGCGGCATGGTAAGGAGAAGCGTGTCTTCCACGGCGATCATGCTATAGCGGCAGATGTTGTCCCCCATTAGGGTGGAGAACCCGAAGGATCGCCCCGCGTCACGACGATCCAGCAGCGTCCCCTCACCGTCCAGCACATCCACCGCCCCAGAGCGAATGATGAAGAGCATATCGTTGGGTTGGCCTGCGCTTATAATGGTGTCGCCGCGGCGCACATACCGCATGGACATGTGCCGGGGCAGCCCACTCAGCTCGTTGGTTGGAAGTTGGGCGAAAGGGTCGGACGCGGCGAGGAAGTCGCGGACCTCGTCAAGTTCAACGGTCATTCCCCTACTTTAGGGTATTTTTACCCAGCCAGCATTGCTACGATCCTGTCCCCCACCTCTGCGGTGCGGATCGGGACGTCGCCACGCGTTGCGACGTCGTGGGCAACAGCAGCTTCAATACGCTCGGCGTTGTCCACGTCCCCCAGGTGGCGGAGGAGCATAGCGGCGGAAAGAATAGCGGCCGTTGGGTCCGCAATACCCTGGCCGGCAATGTCAGTGCCGAGCCATGCACCGGCTCAAACATGGAGGGATTCTCATTAGTGGCGTCAATGTTCCCAGAGGCCGCGAGGCCGATTCCGCCAGTGACGGCACCTGCAAGGTCGGTGAGAATGTCACCGAAAAGGTTGTCGGTGACAATGACGTCATAACGGCCGGGGTCCGTGACCATATAGATGGTGGCGGCATCAATATGGTTGTAGTCCACGGTCACCTCTGGGAACTCGGTGGCAACCTCATCCACGGTGCGCTGCCACAACCCACCAGCATTGACCAGCACATTCGTCTTGTGTACCAGAGTGAGGTGCTTACGACGGGACTGCGCACGACCAAATGCGTCACGAACCACCCGCTCCACGCCGTAGCGGGTGTTCTGGCTCACTTCTGAGGCGACTTCGTGTGGGGTTCCTTCCCGCAGTGTGCCACCATTTCCGCAGTACAGGCCCTCCGTGCCTTCGCGCACCACCACAAAGTCAATCTCACCCGGGTTGGCCAGCGGTGAGGTGGAGGTGGGGTACAGCTTGGCGGGGCGCAGGTTCACGTGATGATCCAGGGCAAAGCGCATTTTCAGCAGAAGACCGCGCTCGAGCACACCAGGCGGCACATCGCCGGGCGCACCGATGGCCCCCAACAGGATGGCATCATGCTCGCGGAGGGAAGCAAGGTCTGCGTCGGTGAGGAGCTCGCCGTTTTTCAGGTAACGACGCGCCCCCAGGTCATAGTCCGTTGTGTCAATGTCGTTGCGGACCGTGTTCAGAACCTTCAGGGCTTCTGCAGTTACTTCCGGGCCGATACCGTCGCCGCCAATCACTGCGAGTTTCACTTTGCGGGATTCCTTTCTCACCACATGGACGTTGTGGTTAGTGTAACACTGCAGGGATGGACGGAAGGGTGATTCTGGTGGCGGTTTGGCGCTGTCGCCGCCTTGAACAACGTTAGTGCACATGGTTGCATGAAGATTTGCTTATGCCCAGGCCTGAAAATGGGGTGTTTTCGCGCTTGGGCATAAGCATACTTTGCGGGCGCCAGCCTGTGATCTACCAAACTGCACAAAAACCCGCCCGAAACGCGAGTTTGATAGATCACGGCACAATCATCACATACAGCACAGTTGCTAAAATACAAAGCTCATGGACACACCAACCCCACAAGACCTTGAACGCCTCATTGCCAAAGAATGGCCCCTCTACCACTGGACCTTCAACGAGGAAAAGGAAACGTTCTTCACTGACACCGAAATCGTCTTCTGCCTCGAACGCGTTGGACCACACCAATACCGCGAATCCTGCACCTTCTTTGACGGATACGAATCCGGGCCAGACGGCGAACCTGAGATATATGAGGGAGACATCAACAGTATTCGACAGAAAATTATCAGCGACTACAACAATGCAACCACCTTCATGGGCTACCCCATGGTGTGGACACACCTCAGCGTCGAGGTCGAGGAATAACCAGCACCGCCAACGACACTCCAACACACCCAACCCTTTCACCACGATGCAATCGTTTGCATCACACCAAAAAAGGCTTGCGTTTGGTCCCACCAAAACTGGTAATGTATACAAAGCAAATCGTGATGTAGCACAGATTCACCCTGAAAAGTGACCTGTACCTCACACTGCTTTTGTGTCATCCACTTACCAGCAGAAAGAGCAGAATTTTGACTACTGCAACTGCGCCCGAAAAGAAGGGCGGCATCCGCGTCGCCGTTCAGAAACTGGGCACATTCCTGTCGTCGATGATCATGCCCAACATCGGCGCGTTCATCGCTTGGGGCATCATCACAGCATTTTTCATTCCTAAGGGCTGGACTCCCAACGAGTACATCGGAACACTCGTCAGCCCAATGGTCACGTACCTCCTGCCAATCCTTATCGCCTACTCGGGCGGCCGCCTCGTCTATGAGGTTCGCGGTGGCGTTGTTGGTGCCATTGCCACCATGGGTGTCATCATGGGCACCTCCTCCCCCGTGTTTATCGGCGAGGATGGCTCCGGCTCACCTATGTTCCTCGGCGCCATGATCTGCGGCCCCCTCGCAGCATGGTGCATGAAGAAACTTGACGGGCTATGGGCAGGCAAGGTCCGCCCCGGCTTCGAGATGTTGGTGGATAACTTCTCCGCCGGCATTTTCGCAGCTTTGGGGGCCATCGGCTCCATGTTCCTGCTCACCCCGGTCATGAACGTCTTCATGACCATTGCAGGTAACGCTGTTGAATTCCTGGTCAATAACAATGTCCTGTTCCTGACTTCGGTTCTTATCGAACCGGCTAAGGTCTTGTTCCTCAACAACGCCATCAACCACGGCGTGCTCACCCCGCTAGCCACCGACCAGGCAGTGGAAACCGGAAAATCGGTCCTCTACCTGCTGGAAGCCAACCCCGGACCTGGTCTTGGTGTTCTACTGGCCTACACTTTCTTTGGTCGCGGCAGCGCACGGGCCACCGCACCGGGCGCATCGATCATCCACTTCTTCGGTGGTATCCACGAAATCTACTTCCCGTACGTGCTGATGAAGCCCGCCCTCATTCTGGCCCCAATCTGTGGCGGCATGACCGCCGTGCTTATTGAAACCATCAGCGGCGCTGGCCTGCGCTCCCCCGCAGCCCCCGGCTCCATCATCGCCATCCTCGGCGCAACAGCGAGCGACTCCTATGTTGGCGTGATCGCCGGTGTCACTGGCGCAGCCATTGTTTCCTTCCTTGTCGCCTCGGCCATTTTGAAGTTCTCCAAGCAAACCGACGATGACCTTAGCCGCAGCCACCGCACGCATGGAGGAAATGAAGGGCAAGAAGTCCTCCGTCGGGGCAGCCCTCACCAGCGAATCCCGCTGAAACCCCGCTCATTTCCAAGATCGTTTTCGCCTGTGATGCCGGCATGGGTTCATCCGCCATGGGTGCCTCGGTGCTGCGCAACAAGATCAAAGACGCAGGCTACGGCAATGATGTGAGCGTGGTGAACTCCGCGATCAACAATCTCACCGACACCTACGATCTGCTGGTCTGTCATGAGGACCTGTTTGACCGCGCGAAGGCACCCACACCGTCTGCTGTACACGTGACCGTCGACAACTTCATGGCTTCCCCGCGCTACGACGAGATTGTGGACCTGATCCGCAGCCAGCGCGAAGCCACCGCAGCTACAGCGACCACCGAGGCGTCGACAAGCAGCGAGGGTGACGACGCCGCGCCTACCGCAGACAAGTCGGAAAAGAAACCGCTGCTGGTGGCCGACAACATTGTGCTCGCGGGCACCGCAACCAGCCGCTACGCCGCCATTAACGAGGCCGGTGAACTGCTGGTCAAGGTCGGCGCGGTTGACGAATCCTACATTGATGCCATGCACGAGCGCGAGCAGTCCGTGTCCACCTTTATGGGCAATGGCCTGGCCATTCCGCACGGCACCAATGAGTCGAAGGACGCCATCAAGGGTTCTGCCATTTCCTTCATTCGCTACGAGGAACCTGTGGATTGGGGCGGGCAGCCCACCTACTTTGTGGTCGGTATCGCTGGTGCCGATGGATCCCACCTAAAGGTGCTGTCCAAGATCGCCAAGATCTTCGGCCGCAACGAATCCGTTGAACAGCTGAAGAACGCAGCTACCAAAGAGGAGATCCTGGAGATCTTCGGAAAGGTGACCGAATGAAAGCCCTCCATTTCGGCGCGGGAAACATCGGCCGCGGGTTCGTAGGGGTGATTCTGCACAACGCGGGCTACGAGCTTGTGTTCGCCGACGTTGCGGCCCCGCTCATTGACGCGCTCAACTCGAACGATTCCTACACCGTTCATGAGGTGGGTCAAGACCCCAAGGACATCACCATCACTGGTTTCCGGTGTGAACTCGGCAGAGGACAAGGACGCACTGCTCGCCCACATTGCCGACGCCGACGTGATCACCACCGCCGTCGGACCCACCGTATTGAAGATCATTGCCCCCACCATCGCGGAAGGTCTGCGCCAGCGCGCCGCCACCTCCGATGGCTCCAAGGGCAAGGTTGCGGTCATGGCCTGCGAAAATGCCATCAATGCCACCGACGGCCTCGCGGAGGCGATTCGCCAGGAGTTCCCCGAGGTGGACGAGGTTGCCATTTTTGCCAACACGGCCGTGGACCGCATCGTTCCCGACCAGGCACCCGGCCAGGGCCTCGACGTCACTGTGGAGAACTACTTTGAATGGGCCGTCGAATCGACACCGTTCGGCGACAATGTTCCAGACATCCCTGGCGTGACCTGGGTCGATGACCTCGCTCCCTACATCACACGCAAGCTGTTCACCGTGAACACCGGGCACGCCGCAACCGCCTACTTCGGCTACAACGCGGGCATCACCAAGATTGCCGACGCCCTGGCGGCCCCCCAGGTGCGTGCACACGTCGAGGCAGTCCTCGCAGAAACCAAGACGCTGGTCGTCGAAAAGTTCGGCTTCGCCCCTGAGGTACAGCAGGCGTACATCGATAAAATCATCCAGCGTTTCCTCAACCCCTCACTGCCGGACACAGTTCAGCGCGTCGGTCGCGCGCCGCTGCGCAAATCTCCCGTAACGAGCGCTTCATTGGCCCCGCCGCTGAGCTCGCCGAACGCGGGCACGACACCCCTGCCTTGGTGAACACTGTTGCTGCGGCACTGCATTTCGACGTCCCGGAGGACCCCGAATCCCGTGAACTCCAGGAAAAGCTGGCTGCCGCACGCGGCTCGCGTGAGGCGACAGATGTGCTGGTCACAGAGCTCACTGGAATAGCGCCGGAGCACCCCCTGTTTGCATCATTATCAGAAGCATTTGCGTCCTAGACATCAGATGTTTCTCCTATCGTAACGTGCATTGTTTACTGCCGCTTTGTCACCGTATCAACAGCGATACTTTCGTTAGCAAAGCGCATAAACAATGCACGTTATGACACGTGGGTGTAAGCCTATTTAAATTACTAACAGATCAAGGTAGAGTCGAGTTTTATGTGTGGAATTGTTGGATATGTAGGGACTAACAACGTCCCAAATCGGGAGTACTTCGCACTAGACGTTGTACTTGAGGGACTTCGCCGTTTGGAATACCGCGGTTACGACTCCGCGGGCGTGGCCATGCTGGAAGGCGGAAAGATTAACTTCCGCAAGAAAGCGGGCAAAGTAGCTGGTCTGGACAAGGAAATCGCGCGCGATCCCCCTCCCCGATTCCGTGGTAGGCATCGGGCACACCCGCTGGGCAACCCACGGCGCACCCACCGACGCCAACGCTCACCCGCACGTGGTTGACGGCGGAAAACTCGCTGTTGTTCACAATGGCATTATCGAAAACTTCGCTGAACTGAAAACCGAACTCGCAGCGAAAGGCTACACTTTCGCCTCCGAAACCGACACCGAAGTTGCTGCTACCCTGCTGGGCGACATCATGAACGGTGAAGGCAACGGCGACCTCACCGAATCGATGCGGCTGACCTGTAACCACCTGGAAGGTGCCTTCACGCTCCTGGCCCTGCACGTAGACTTCCCGGACCGCATCGTTGCCGCACGCCGCAACTCACCGCTGGTCATCGGTCTGGGCGAGGGCGAAAACTTCCTTGGTTCCGACGTATCCGGCTTTATCGACTACACCAAGAACGCTGTTGAGATGGCGAACGACCAGATCGTCACTATCACCGCTACCGACTACTCCATCATCGACTTCGAGGGCAACGAAGCAACCGGCAAGCCCTTCAAGGTGGAATGGGATGCCGCAGCAGCCGAAAAAGGTGGCTTCAACTCCTTCATGGAGAAGGAAATCCACGACCAGCCCGCCGCTGTGCGTGACACCCTGATGGGCCGCTTCGACGAAAACGGCAAGCTCACCCTTGACGAGCTGCACATCGACGAGTCCATCCTCCGCAGCATCGACAAGATCATCGTCATTGCCTGCGGCACCGCCGCCTATGCCGGCCTGGTCGCCCGCTACGCCATCGAACACTGGTGCCGCATCCCCACCGAAGTGGAACTCGCGCACGAATTCCGCTACCGCGATCCCATCGTGAACGAGAAGACACTGGTGGTGGCACTATCCCAGTCCGGCGAAACCATGGACACCCTCATGGCCGTGCGCCACGCCCGGGAACAAGGCGCCAAGGTGATTGCCATCTGTAACACCCACGGCTCCTCCATCCCCCGCGAATCCGACGCCTCCCTGTACACCCACGCAGGCCCGGAAATCGCCGTGGCATCCACCAAGGCATTCTTGGCACAGATCGCTGCCGTATACCTCCTCGGCCTGTACCTTGCACAGCTTCGCGGCAACATGTTCGCCGACGAAGTCAATGCAACGCTTGAGGAACTGCGGAAGATTCCCGACAAGATCCAAAAGGTCATTGACAACGAAGAACAAGTCAAGCAGCTCGGCCGCGACATGCAGGAAGCCAGCTCTGTGCTGTTCCTCGGCCGTCACGTCGGCTACCCGGTGGCTTTGGAAGGCGCACTGAAACTCAAGGAAATCGCCTACCTGCACGCCGAAGGCTTCGCCGCCGGTGAGCTCAAACACGGCCCCATCGCTCTGGTTGAGGAAGGCCAGCCGGTGTTCATCATCGTGCCCTCCCCCGCCGGTCGGGAATCCCTGCACTCCAAGGTGGTATCCAACATCCAGGAAGTCCGCGCCCGCGGCGCCATCACCATTGTGATCGCCGAGGAAGGCGACGAGGCCGTGACGCAGTTTGCCAACCACGTCATCCGCGTCCCGCAGTCCCCGACGCTCATGCAGCCCCTGCTGGCTACCGTGCCGCTGCAGCTGTTTGCGGCAACCGTCGCTGAATGCAAGGGTTACGACGTCGACCAGCCCCGCAACCTGGCCAAGTCCGTGACCGTGGAATAGTTACCGCAACTATTCCAGCAAAAACCGCTCCAGGTGCACAATTACCTGGGGCGGTTTCCTATACCCTGGTGACTGTGCGCACCAACAATTCATCTCTGTCCATAAAATCCAAAAACTCCATGCTGAGCGTCTGCTCTGTTAACTCCATGCTGAGCATCGGTTCCGTCAACTCCTTCATGAGCATCGGATCCATCGGCTCGGCATTCTCTATCGGGTCGATCGGCTCCTTTGCATCCGTAGCCTGCATCCTCGGCAGCTTCAGCGCCCTCTCTGTCATGTCCTATCGGGCATGGAGGAAGGTGTCGAGGGTGGGGACCAAGTGAGTCTAATTCAGAAAAAAGGGTATTTCTCCCCAGGATCGAAAATCAGGGTCATAATGCAGTGATATCAACACCACGACATTACTCGCAATCTTTGCGATTACCGTCGAACATAGACTTACGTGTTTTAGGGCCTCGCATTGAGGGCTATTCAGGGTTTATGAAAGAATAACAACTTCCGCACCACAGTAATAACCATCACGATTTTTTCTTTCGGTACCCTGCACTCGGTATACAAGATACGGCATGTTGTCATATTCGCGACTGCTTGTTCCACCACATAGCCACTTTGGCCAGTGCCATGGTTAAACCGTACCTGCCAGTCCTTTCACTGCTTCTGACCAGGCTGCTTTTTTTATATGATGTGTAGCAGCCTGACCCTAGGTAACCTTGATCAGCGGTTCCATGCTCTGGGGCTAGGACGTTTAGCATCCCGGTGTCGCGAAGCGCCGTGAGATCGTGCACACTACCAACATATGGCGTGGAGATGAACGCAATGTTGCCATCTTGATCGGTGATGACCTGTAGGTTATGCCCGTGGTTTTGTGTTTGCTGTTGTAGAGTTCCGGGCTATCGGCCCAGGAATAACACGGAACGAGGGTGCCGCAAATGACGCTGTAGAGACGAGGGTCAAGATCGTCTGGTTCCGGTGGGTTGCCAGGTGTCAAACAACCTGGCAAATAGACGTTAGGTGAGGTTTTCTCGCAGGTAGAGCAGGGGTTATGTCGACGCTGGTGTACATTCCCAAACTTTGTGGACACTCCAGGGTGATGTGCTGATCTTCGAGGGCGTCAATGAGGGTGCAGATGGTCTCGTGGGTGGGTGTGCCAGTATCGGCAATGAAAAGCCCGTATGGCATTTTGTTTTGTGCATAAATTAATAATGCGCGATGCGGGCTTCTCGTCATGATTTCATCCAGAGTATGTCGCAGGAACGCGGTTGGAGTGTTTCCCAGCAACTGAATAACCCTCTATAAGCTGAAATAGTCCAATAGTCGGAGCATCAAACCTAGACCGACAGAAAAATGTGCATTGCACTGAATGGTTCATTATCATTCATTCTCCTTACAGCTAGCTTAAATAATTCTTTCCCAAATTAACGCCCAAAATTCAATCTCCACCTAGGTTCGATAGTTGCCCGATACTACCACTATGTTCTGCCTGTGACCTTTTTATAAGCAGAAACTTCATCGACAAACTTCTCGCCTTCATCACAATAAATCTCTACTGCGCATATATCTACAATACCAAAATATAAATCCTCAGCTTGCACCGGGAGGCTCCAATTCAATCCTGACATTAACCTCACTAAGAACCGGAATCCTAGCTTCGCCCTGATCATTTACAACTAGATTTCCTCCTTGCCCTGGTGATATATTTTTTATCGCCGAAATATTTTGCCAAGGAATTTCACAAATAAATCTTTTTCCATGCCGAACTATAACACCGCTCCCAGTAACATCATGCGCGTTATATTTCATTGAATTATAAAAACCGACCAGCAGCAAGGTAGAATACAAGCTTAACGCCAAAAAAAGATATCGCCAAAAATCGTTACGAAGTGCGAAATGAACAACAACCATTTCGACAATAACTAAGCCAAGAATAAAGAAAACTATAGTACGAAGATTTTTGTAACCCGGGTAACTATCGGCTTTAGCCTTAGAATCGGAAACTCGGAATATGTGCAAGACCGAAGTAAACGAATATATTTCAGAGACTAACATAGCCAGAGGCTTCCTAGGCACCCCAAAAATCTCTGCAGAATTAGTTAACGCAATCGGCCATGATCGAGCTTCCTTCCATTCCACAATCATTCCGAAAAACAAGAGCATAAAAGCGAAAAATATCACTAACAAAGGAAGTGGCAACCATTGGCTAACTGAAACCGAAAATATATTTGCAGAAACAAAAATAACAATCTCCGAGGTAATTCCTATAAAAAGGAGTGCTCTAAATACGTATTTAATCACCATTTTTCCTCGCTGATTTGTACAGAATTCCGCAACCAATTCACCGCCGATATTTATAGCTTTATGCAATAATTCTTTTACCTGCATATCGGAGCTTTCGCCTATTGCCAATGGTTGCATACAATGATTGAAGAAAACTACTTCTTTTAAGTCCTCATCGCAATCATCATAAATCTTTGCGATTTGCATCTATTTTTCATAAACAGTATATCCTTTAATAAAAAATTTTCCATGTCGCCTTCACCAAAATTAATTACACCCGTAAGCTCGGGATTCGACCAAAAACTGATGTAAATAAATACTGAGGCAGTATCTACATAATTGAGCTAGTTACAAAACATTAACGTCGATCTCGATCTATTAATCGATAGAGTTTGCCTCCTTGATATCGGCGTCTGCGATTAGTTGGTTCAGTTCGATAATATCATTAGACATTAGTCGCCCCCTCATTTTCCTTATATGTTGGAAAACTTGACGCTTTCAAGTATGCTTCAAGCATGTTTTAGAGACATGACTATTCTTCCTCTACGACGCAACACGGCCAGAAAGTCCAGGATAGGATGCAGCGTATTTTTCATTAATTATCACTACGGTTTATGCTTTTGCCAACAAGAATAAGTACGATAGCTTATTTTCTATATCGACCTTGACCAGCACTTTAACGCTATTTTTTTCGGTTTTTAGACGCAAGGGAAGCACTGACACGATTGTTCCTGACGAACTCCGCCAATAGCAAAAGCGAAGCTGATTTCTTCTATGTTGGGGTTTTTGTCAAAGAATTGAACATACCACAGGGTCCTATGGGGCCTAGCTCTATATCTGACGCCTGTTATCAAGGCCGCAGAACTTGTGCAGACGTTGATATAGCTGCATTATTATGCCCCTAGTTGGGTGATCCTGGCGAGAAAACTCAACAAAGCCGCAGCGCCCAAAAGCGCTGCGGCTTCTTCTCAAGGAGATTACCTCGTTACCCCAGCTCAAGCTGAATAGCGGAAGCTCCTAGCTCGCTAGCAATCTCATCAACAAGGGCTTCAGGAACTTCTCCATCAACGCGGAGGATCAGGATAGCGCCTGTACCTTCGGTGTCTTGGGAGAGGGCTGCGGCAATGATGTTGATGCCTGCGGCGCCGAGCTTGGTTCCCACTTTGCCGAGGGCACCGGGGGCGTCTTCGTAGTGGAGGAAGAGGTTGCGGCCTTCGGCACGCATGTCCACGCCACGGCCGTTGATGCGCACAATCTTGTCTACGCGTTCCAGACCGGTGAGTGCACCGACCACGGAGGCGACGGTGCCGTTGGCGGCAATGGCTTTGACTTCCAGCACGGAGCGGTGTGACACGGATTCGGGCGCGGTGGAAACTTTCAGCTCCACGTCGCGTTCCTCGGCGATACGGGGTGCGTTCACAAAGGTGACGGGCTCGTCAATAATCGCGGAGAACACACCACGCATGGCGGAAAGTCCCAGGATATCCACGGCTTCGGTGGATAGTTCGCCGCGGGCCTCCACTTCGAGGGTGACGGGTGCGCCACCGAGGAGGTGGCCTGCCACCAGGCCGAGTTTGCGGGCGAGTTCGAGCCAGAGTGCCACTTCTTCGTCGACGTGGCCGCCGGAAACGTTGACGGCATCGGGGACGAATTCACCAGCGAGGGCTTTGAGCACGGAGTCCGCGACGTCGGTACCCGCGCGGTCCTGGGCCTCAACGGTGGAGGCACCAAGGTGCGGGGTGACTACCACCTCGGGTCGTGCAAACAGCGGGGAGTCGGTGCAGGGTTCGGAAGCGTAGACGTCGAAACCCGCTCCACGAATGTGACCGGAGTCAATGGCATCGGCCAAGGCTTGTTCGTCCACCAGTCCGCCGCGAGCGGCGTTGATGATGATCTGCCCTTTCTTTGCCTTGGCCAGCATGTCTGCGTCAAACATGCCTGCGGTTTCTTTGGTTTTGGGCAGGTGGATGGTCACAAAGTCGGCGCGGGACATGAGTTCGTCGAGCGTCACGAGTTCCACCCCGAGCTGTGCCGCGCGGGCCGGGTTGGCGTAGGGGTCGTAGGCGATGATGGTGGTTTCAAAGGCCGCGAGGCGCTGCGCGAACAGCTGGCCGATATGGCCGAACCCAACGATGCCGATGGTCTTGCCGAAGATTTCCACGCCGCTGAAGGAAGAGCGTTTCCATTCGCCGTCGCGGAGGGTTTTGTCCGCAGCGGGGATTTGCCGGGCAGTGGAGAGAAGAAGGGAAATGGCGTGTTCACAGGCGGAATGGATGTTGGAGGTGGGTGCGTTGGCCACCATGACTCCGCGTTCGGTGGCGGCGTCAATGTCAACGTTGTCGAGGCCGACGCCTGCGCGGCCAACGATCTTCAGTTTCGGTGCTGCCGCCAGCACTTCGGCGTCGACGGTGGTGGCGGACCGTACGAGGAGGGCGTCGGCCTCCCCGACGGCGGCGAGGAGTTCGGGGCGGTTTGGACCGTCTACCCAGCGCACCTCCACACCATCTCCGAGCGCGTCCACTGTGGACTGCGCGAGCTTATCTGCAATGAGGACAACCGGGCGGTCATTCTGGCTCACGTGCGTATCTCCTGGAAAATGAGGAATGTCCGCCTTGGGTCGGCACGACCGCGTCGACAACCAAGGCAGGTCCACGCCGGCTCATTGGCGTGCGACTGCCGTTCAGTTTAGACCGTTACCGCCGTCCACGTGAGTATCTATTCTCTTTTATTGGTATGAGACAAACCACGGTTGTGGGGCCACGTCCATCACTGCTTTGGGCTCAAACATGGGTTTGTCTTCATCAATAAAGTTCTTCCACGCCACAAATATGCGCGGGTCCAGCCCGTTACGGATGGCGTTCCAGGTTTCCATCTTCTCCCCGGGTGTGCCATTGCCATCGATGTGAACAACAAAAGCGAGTTCAGGGTGGTTGATATTCAGCTGTTCGCGGTTTTGAATCATACCCACTTGGAATTGGTGCAGGATCAGCACTTTTTGGGGCAGGTTTTTCTCTCGTGTCAGTCCCGCAAGCCATTCGGTGGTTTCATTAACCTCGGCGGCTGTGGTGTTGCCCACCCGCGAGAGAGTGGTTTCTCATTCGGGCCGAGTTTCCACTCCGGGTCAAGTGCCAAACCAACATTGGGTAGTTCCAAAAGTTCCTGATACTTTTTGGCCTGTTCCAGGAAGGATCCGCGCCCCGGCTGCAGATCAATCACCGCGTAGCCGCCGGCCTGGGTGATGGCGTCAATGTAGGGGCGGATGGCCGCAGGATCGGTTTCGGAGGAATAGTCGCCGTCTTCGCCTGGGTCGGTATGCGCCACAGTCGCAATGATCTCAAACGCGGGCACTACGGGCTGCTCACTGAACGGCGCGTAGTCACTGGCAAGTTTCTTGGCATGTTCTGCGCTTTCCGCCGGGGGCTTCTCCCCCATCACCCCAAGTCCGGGGCTGATGGGGTTGCCGTAGAGGGCGATCATGCGATTGTTGGGCAGGTAAGTGGTGTTGGTGAAGGACAACACACCGTCAATGTACTCAGCACTGCCGAACTGCCTGCCCAGCGCAATGACGTGTCCACGCTCCCGAGCCTTCTTCACGAGCTCCGGGCTGGTTCGCAGGTCCGGCGCGTCAAGGTAGGTGACCTCGGCACCGTGGGCGCGGGCTGTCGCCACAGCCGAAATCGAGGAATCCCGCGTCGCCACCACAACAGGCGGGTTCTCCCCCGCCTTCGGCTGACCTTTCGGCAGCTCACCCACCTGATTCGATTCAGTCGCGCCCAACGGCGGCTCCCAACTGGGAATCAAGTCAACGGGTGCATCGGCATTCAGGTCAGCAGCACCCGCCACCGCCTCATCAATGGTGGCCACCGGCTTGTCCGCCATATCCTTGCTCGTGAGCTGCTTCAGCCCATCCCGAGTGAGGGGGTCACGCACCACGGTGACGCCGTCGGGGGCGTCGATACGCGCGTTCTGCACCAGCAACACTGTGGATGCGCCGAGCCGCCGCACCTCATCGGTGATCTGCCGGGCGTTGGTACCGGCATCCATCAGCACTGGCGCACCCACCGTCACGCCTATCGACGCCCCGCGCAACTGCGCCGCCCTGCTCATGTCGGTGACAATGACGGTGTCGGAATGGTCGAAAAACTGCTGAGACGCACCGATGCCGGAATAGTCGACATCCTCAATGACCTGAGGTTTCTGCGGCTCACTTCTCGACGCCCCGAGAGCACTACTAGTCTGCTGGGAACCAGAATCCGAGCCGTTACCGGCAGATTGCCCCGACTTCGAGGAGCTGCATGCTGCTGCGAGAAGCCCCACGCAACAGAAAATGGCCATCACTTGTACGGTTTATTCATTGCTGCTCCTTGTGTTGACTGGGAAGGTCAGACGATGGCTAGAGGAAAGCGTTTGGCCCTTCCTCGCCACCATGCAGATCAGATTCGACCACGTCACGGGTGGCCTGTTTGCCCATGGCGTACTCCACCATGTCAATGAGCCGCTGGCGACGATCCGCAAAGAACTCCTCGGCCTGCGCATTGTGCAGTAGTTCGGGGTCCAGGAAGTGACCAGCCAGCACGGCATCGAACTCGGAATCCTCCATCAGAGATTTCGCCTGAACGCGCGGTAAGTAGCGCGCTGGGGAGGAGGTTTCAATGAGGTGTTCCGTGCGCCTGCCCATCGGTGTGTGGTTAAGCACGCTGTCCACCAGCACGGGTTCCACGTCGTGGTCCACACACCATTGTGCGGGGAAAATACGGCTAAAGCGTGTGCCCAGTTCCGCGAAGTTGGCACCGGTGAACGGTTGGGCTGTGCGCCAGTCCTTCGCGCCACGCGCCATGATCAGGGCATAGATTCCCTTGTAGACGGCGGATTCGGGGTCCACGCTGAGTAGCCTGGATTCCACGAAGCGCGCATCTGTGACGGTGGCCGGTTCCCGCGCTGGTGTCCCAGAAGACTGTTCGGTGTCACGGATCCACGGGGTGACCTCATCAATGTCACGCGCGGCGCGGATACCAATGGCCGCGGAGCCGTACAGTTCACCGAAGATGCCACACCAGAACCACCGGTAGAGGCGATCCCACGCCTCGGAATGGGTGTCGTATTCCCCGAGCTCGGCGGACCCGCCCAGGAGAGCAAGGATCGCAGTAAGCGGCACAAGCTGGGTGGGGTACGGGACTAGGCTGGGGTCAACAATGCAACGCTGCCGGAGGAACTCGGCAGTTTCCACAAATGCGGCACGGATAGCAGCGGATGCGGCGCGGTAGGTGGGAAGATTAAGGCGCAAAATGTCTTCGCGCTGGCCGGAAGCGTACCCCTCTTGCGCGGTGACAAAGAGCGCCACGGCGGTGAGGAATTCGGTGCGCCCCACACTATCCAGGGCAGGGTACTGCCGCAGGGTTGCTTCAGTGTCGGCCCAGTCGTCGTGGAGCTTAAAGTCGGGATCTTCGTTGGCAAAAACTGCGGTGAGCAGGTCAAACACGTCCATTTGCAGGCCAGCAGAGTTGGCTTGAGCAAAGATGGACCCCACACCACCCTGCGCGGTTTCACGGTCCAACCGGATCATGGGTACCGAGTAACGGATCAGAGGTTTCGCCACAGTGTTATGGAAGTGTTTGGCGCGATCACGCGCGCTGCCACTGAACGCAGTTGCCGTCTCCCCGACCAGGTCAGGCCCTTCGGCGAGGTCAAAGATCATGTCAGTACCTTCATCGGAGAGCAGCGCGGACACGGGGATCACGCCCGCCGCGAGGGCTGTTTCCCGGTCGGTCACGCCGCCGGGAATATCGGGACCGAAGTGCGATTTCACCACGCCTTTTTCGTTGACGGAGAACACTGCCTCCAGCGGGAGGATGTCGGCGCTGAGCGCCTTGTTCACGTCCACATAGAACTTGCGTCGGATTCGTTTAGTTGCGGAAGTCCACGGTGTCCACAATGCCGTCGCCCTGCAAGCTGTGGTAGAGGGTGGTCAGGCGTTGTTGCCCGTCCAGGAGCAGCATTCCTGGGTTGTTGCCCGTGTTGGGCGCTCCTTCGAGCGGGCGGGGTCGGAACCGCATTTTTCTCGTTGCGGGTGTCCAGTGCCATGAGGCAGCCCATGGGGTAACCACGCAGTACCGTCACGATGAGTGCCCGTATTCGGTCGACGTCCCAGCTGTAATCCCGCTGAAAATCTGGAAGTTGAAGATCCCCCCGATCAATTCTGGCGAAAAGGTCAATCAAGTCGTAACTTAGCGTGCTGAAACCCATAAACCTGACTCTACTCACCAAAAACTCTTTAGTGGTTTATCTCCTCATGTTCCGCGTGTGCGGAACTTTCCACCTGAATGGTGGAGTGCTTGATGCCATGGTCGGTGAGTGCGGCAGTCGCGGCGTCGAGAAGCGAACATCCGGCGAGTTCGGCAGGGAGTTTCGCTGACCACGATGTGCGCGCTGGCGAGAAGATCGGTACCGTCAACGCTCCATACATGCAGGTCGTGGACTTCCTCAACCCCGGGCACAGCAACGAGGGCAGCATGCACGGCGTCTAGGTCCACCCCTGCCGGCACCTGTTCCAGCAACACTCGCAGTGCTTCCATGAGAAGCTGCACCGAGCGCGGCAGAATCAGGGCGGCGATGATGACGGAAGCGATGGTGTCCGCCACCTGAAAACCCGTGAACCGAATCACGATGCCCGCGACAATGACTGCGACGGAGCCAAACATGTCCGCCAGCACGTGCAGGTAGGCGCCCCGCATGTTGAGGTTGTCATGCTGCCTGCGCATCAGAACCAGCGCTGATACAGCATTGACTATCAGACCGATCACAGCCACAAGCAGCATCACCCCGGTGTCAATGGGTTCCGCGCGCCCGATGCGCTGCACCGCCTCCACCACAATCCACACGGAAATGGCGCTGACGGCACCCGCATTCAGCGCCGCAGCCAGCACTTCTGTCCGGCGATACCCAAAGGTTGCGCGTGACGACGCCGCGCGTCGACCCACCAGCATCGCCGCCAGCGCTACCACCAATCCAGCCGAGTCGGAGAGCATGTGGGCGGCATCAGCAAGCAGCGCCAGCGACCCAGACACGATGCCTGCAATGAGTTCAGCGAGGAACACTACGGACGTGAGCGTCAGTACCCCCACGAGGGCGGAAAGAGATTGAGGCGCGTGGTTGTGGCTATGCCCGTGATGATGGTCGTGCTCGTGGCTGCTCATGAGACACATGCTAGCAGCATTTTTTCAATAATGGAAGGCTTAATGAAAAAGGCAGATGATGAAAAATTAACGCTCCTATTTTTGAGTACATCTGGACAAAGCTCCGCCCCAGCACACACCCCACTTTCATGCCACCAAGAAACAAATCTCCAGGATGGCGCGCCGTTTTCCCATGTCGTGATACTAGATAACCGGGTATACGATGGAAAACATGATCGAATTCAGGAGCGTTTTTAAAAGCTATCCGAATGGGACTGAGGCGGTGTCAGATTTCTCGCTCACCGCGCAGCCAAATAGCACAACGGTCCTGGTGGGGTCGTCAGGATGCGGCAAAACAACGCTGCTACGCATGGTGAACCGTATGGTCGAACCGACCTCAGGAAGCATCCTCATTGACGGCAAAGACGTGAAGGATTCCGACCCCGTTGCACTGCGCCGATCCATCGGCTACGTGATTCAAAGCGGTGGGTTGTTTCCGCATCTTACGGTCGGCGACAACGTGTCCACGGTTCTGCGGTTGACCGGCGTCTCCCGAACCGAATGCCGTGAAGCAGCCACAGAACTGCTCGAACGCGTGGGCTTGGACCCGGCCTTGGCATCGCGTTATCCTTCGCAGCTGTCAGGCGGCCAACAACAGCGCGTGGGTGTAGCACGGGCTCTGGCAACTGATCCCCAGATTTTGCTGATGGATGAACCCTTTAGCGCGGTGGACCCTATTGTCCGCCGCGAACTGCAGGACGAGTTGCTGCAGCTGCAAAACGAGCTGGGAAAGACAATTTCTGTTTGTGACCCACGATATTGCCGAGGCATTTCGGATCGGCGATGAGGTGATAGTTCTGCGCGAAGGCGCAACTATTGCGCAGCGCGGCACCCCTGCTGAGATTGTCGCGAATCCAACGGATGATTTCGTACGCAGTTTTGTAGGCACCGACAACGCCAACACCCAATTACAGCTTCGCGAGGAGGGCGATCGAGTCATTGTGGTGGATAGTTTCGGTAAACCCCTAGGAGTGGTCACGCCGTGAGTTGGTTGTCAGAAAATAGTGAACAGGTTGTCCAACTTGTGTGGGCACACCTCCTGCTCAGTATTCCTGCGATTGTGGTGTCCACAATCATTGCCGTTCCTATTGCCTATTTCGCCTATAAACGTCCCGTTATCGGTGGTCCTCTGCTGAGCGCTGCGACATTGTTGTATGCTATTCCTGCTTTGCCCCTCTTGGCATTAATTCCCGCATTTTTTGGGTTGCCATTACGCTCCCCCTTGACTGTGGTTATTGCGCTGATTCTCTACGGCATTGCGCTGCTGGTGCGTACAGCAGCAGATGCTTTCGCCGCAATAGACCCACACCTTCGGGATGCCGCTATCTCGATGGGTTTTTCCAACCGAAGCCTGTTCTGGAGGGTGGAGTTACCGGCGTCGATACCCGTGCTGCTCTCTGGGGTTCGCGTGGTCACCGTATCCACTATCGGGCTCGCCACCATCGGCGCGCTGGTCGGAGTGTCCAATATAGTACGCTGCTCACAGACGGATTTCAACGCGGCATCACCGCCGAGGTCACAGTAGGAATTGTGGCCACGGTGGTGCTGGCGTTGCTTATCGACGCCGCGTTGATTCTGCTGGGCCGAATCATCGCACCGTGGGCACACGACGAAGCATCAAAGGCTAACTCACGGTTGGGGACGGTCCGATGAATCTTCTTCTTGATGCACTAGCCTGGCTGACCGACGCAGCACACTGGTCTGGAACGTCAGGAATCCCAACGCGTATGGCGCAGCATGTGGTGATCACGCTCATGGCAGTGCTGTGTGCGTCGTGCGTGGCCATTCCACTTGGCATAGCTATCGGCCATTCCAAGCGGGGATCCGGCATTGTTGTTGGCTTAACCGGTGCAGCCCGTGCCATCCCAACGTTGGGTTTGCTCACGCTCTTCGGCCTGGCGTTCGGCATCGGTGTGAAAGCCCCCTTGCTAGCGTTAATCGTGCTGGCCATACCGTCGCTATTGGCGGGCACATACGCGGGCATTCAGGCCGTTGATTCGGTAACCGTGGATGCGGCGCAGGCCATTGGCATGAGTCCTGCTCAGGTAATCCGTGGTGTCGAGCTGCCGTTGGCGCTGCCGGTGATCATTGGTGGGATTCGCGCGGCAACGCTGCAGGTGGTCTCCACAACCACTCTGGCTGCGTACACTCAGATTATGGGCTGGGACGCTACTTGTTTATTGGCCTGAAAACCCGTGACTATGCAGTGCTGTTGGGTGGCGCAATCCTGGTGATCGTCCTGGCGCTGTTGTTTGAGGCCTGCCTTGCCGCTGTTCAGCGAGCCGCTACTCGCGCTGTAACCCATGTGAAGTGATCCACGCGAATTAAGGTGAATGACATATGAAAAAGATAGTTGGCACCGTCGTAGCGGTGTGTGCCTTGATGTTGGCCGGATGCGTGAATAACGATCCCTTTGGCACAGCCAATGACCCCGATACCATCACCATTGGCTCGCAGGATTACTACTCCAACGAGATTATCGCAGAGATTTACGCTCAAGCACTGGAAAAAAGTGGCCACAAGGTGGAGCGTGAACTGCGGATCGGCCAGCGCGAAGCATATTTGCCTGAAATTGAATCCGGTTCCATCGACCTGTTCCCCGAATACACGGGACCGTTACTGCAATACTGGAAAAAAGACACCAGCGCCAGGCTGCCGGAGGATGTGTACGCGGAACTAACCACCGTTACACCCGACGGGCTGCGGGTATTGAAGCAGTCCCCCGCCACCGACCAGGACGCCTACACAGTGACCAAGGAGTTTTCCGATAAGTGGGGCGTGAAGAACATCTCCGATTTGAAGAAAGTCACCGACTCGCTAACGCTGGGCGCCAACTCAGAGGCGGAAAGCCGACCCTATGGCCCCGCAGGACTTGAAAAAGCATACGGTGTGAAAACCGCCTTCTCCCCCATTGAAGATGGTGGCGGCCCATTGACGGTACGTGCTCTGAAAGACAACGACATCCAATTGGCCATTATCTACACCGCCGACCCATCGGTGGCAAGCAATAATCTAGTATCTCTGGCGGACCCGAATGGATTGTTCCTGGCATCCAATGTTGTTCCCCTGGCCAGCAACGATGTGGATTCAGGTGCAGAAGAGGTGATCAACAAAGTCAGCGCTACGCTTACTCCTGTGGACCTTATTGAGTTAAACGCCCGCAGCGTGAATGAAAGCTTCCCGCTGAACGCATCGCCTCGGACTGGTTAAAAGAGAAAGAACTGTAGTGGCAACCGCTTTTAAGGATTATTACGACGGCGAGTGCGCCAGGATACTAGCTACTTATTTTGACCTCGGATCGATCGATGACTTTGCCGCAGAGGTTGACGCGGCTGTTGGCCCGCTGGAACTAAAAGACCGTGTGCTAGTACTCGCGCGCGGCATGAAAGACCGCCTACCGCAGCATTACCCAGATGCGCTTGACCAGATTCTGCGACACCTTAAACAGGAGCTAGACGACACCGACGGCATGTTCAATGAAGGCTGGCAGTTCATGCCGGTCGCCCGCTTTGTCGAGGAGTTCGGACTGGACTACCCGGACGAGTCACTAGAAGCGATTCGTGCCATCACCAGGATGCATACCGGCGAGTTTGCCATCCGCCCTTACCTGGAGCAGCACTATGACCTGGCCATGAGCCACGTTCGGCGATGGTCAAGGTCAGATAATGTGCACGAGCGCAGGTTGTCCTCAGAAGGTATTCGTCCCCGCCTGCCGTGGGGCCGCACGCTGAAACGCCACGTGGACGACCCGCAAGCAGTGATTGACGTCATCCAGCATCTTCATAGCGACCCCTCGCCGTACGTGCGAAAATCCGTGGCCAACAACCTCAACGATATTTCCAAGGATCACCCTGAACTGGCTGTTCGCACTGCACGGGATTGGAACAACGAATGGGTGACGCAGCACGGTTTACGCACCCTCATCAAGGCTGGAGACCCCGGCGCGCTGGAGCTTGTGGGCATGTCCGCGAATCCCCATGTGACGGTGGATGCTGTCACGCTCTCCCCCACTGTGGTGCCGCTGGACAACACACTGACTATCGACGTCGCGCTCACCAACAGCGGCGATACCCCAGCCAAGGTTGTGGTGGATTACATCATGCAGTTCCGCGGCAAGAACGGGGCGATGCGTTCGAAAGTATTTAAGCTCAAAACCACCACGATTGAACCACAGTCACAGGTGACACTGACCAAGCGTCACGCAGTGAAAAACACAACGACCCGCACCCTTTACCCTGGTACTCAGGGGTGTGTGGTGCAGGTCAATGGTGTGCGTGGCGACGTCCTTGACTGGACAATCGTCCCTTAGACTTTAGGCGGTCTCGTTGAGCGGGTTCTTCACCCAGCTCATGAGGTCGCGCAGTTTTTCACCGGTCTTTTCGATGGGGTGCTCGCCAATCTTTGCGCGCATGGCTTCGAGTTCCTTGTTACCGCCCTCCACATTGGCAATGAGCTTCTTAACAAAGCTGCCGTCTTGGATGTCGGCGAGGACCTTCTTCATGCGTTCTTTGGTGCCCGCGTCGATGATCTGGGGACCTGCGATGTAGCCACCGAATTCAGCGGTGTCGGAGATGGAGTAGTTCATGTTGCCGATGCCGCCTTCCCAGATGAGGTCGACGATCAGCTTCATTTCGTGCAGGACCTCAAAGTAGGCCATTTCCGGGGAGTATCCGGCTTCGGTGAGTACTTCAAAGCCGGTCATCATCAGGTATTCCAGACCACCACAGAGCACTGCTTGCTCGCCGAAGAGGTCGGTTTCGGTCTCCTCGCGGAAGGTGGTGGGGATGACGCCTGCGCGGGCACCACCGATGGCTGCGGCGTAGGACAGTGCGAGTTCTTTGCCGTTGCTGGTGGGGTCCTGGGCGACGGCGATAAGGCAGGGCACGCCTTTGCCGTCAACGAACTGGCGGCGAACTAGGTGGCCGGGGCCTTTGGGGGGCGACCATGCCAACAGTGATGTTGGCAGCGGGCTTGATCAGTTCGAAGTGGATGTTCAGGCCGTGGCCGAAGAAGATGGCATCGCCGTCTTTGAGGTGCGGTTCGATGTCTGTGGTAAAGATATTGGCCTGGGAGGTGTCGGGGGCCAGCAGCATGATCAGGTCGGCCCATTCGGCGGCTTCGGCGTTGCTCTTGACGGTGAAGCCTGCTTCTTTGGCCTTTTCGGCAGATTTGGAGCCTTCTCGCAGTCCGATCACAACCTCAACGCCTGAGTCGCGCAGGCACTGTGCGTGCGCGTGGCCTTGGGAACCGTAGCCAATGATGGCCACTTTGCGGCCCTGGATCAGGGATAGGTCAGCGTCGGCGTCGTAGAGCACTTCAATAGCCATGGGAGATAAACTCGCCTTTCCTTTGTCTTTATTCTTTGCTGCCGCGCCATGTGATTGGCGGCGACACGCACATCATCAGTTGTACCACAGAATGGGAATTCCATGCGTTTGTGCGTGCCACACCACGCACGTAATCCCATATTGTGGGATTTATAGTTTGTTGGGCATCATGATCTTCGGACCGCGGTTCAATGCGATCTGCCCACATTCAAGCAACTCACGGATGCCAAAAGGCTCCAGCACGTCCAACAATGCACGCAGCTTGTCATGACTCCCAGTGGCCTCAATGACCACCGATTCTTGCGCGACGTCGACAACTCGGGCGCGGAAAAGTTTCGCGGCGTCGACAACCTGCGGGCGGTTGGAGTTATCGGCGGATACTTTGACCATGAGCAGGGCGCGGGCAATCATCTGGTCCTCAGCCAGACGCACCACCTTCAGCACGGGCACCAGCTTGTTCAGTTGCTTAGTGATCTGCTCGATCTTTCCTCATCAGTGTCCACCACAATGGTGATGCGGTTGACACCGGGAGTTTCCGTTGTCGCCGAGGTGATGGACACCATGGTGAACGCACGACGAGTGAACATGGCGGCGACACGGGAAATGATGCCGTCAATGTCTTCAACGAGGACGCTCAGGGTGTGGCGGGAGATGTCGGTGGCGGCCATCAGTTGTTGTCCTCCTTGGTGACCTTGTGGGAAGCGGCGGTGGCATTGGCATCCACAACCTCATCAATGTGGGCGGGACTTTCAGCGGCGGAATCTTCGTCGAACAGTGGACGCAGACCAAGCGCGTATTGAATGTCCGAGTTAGACGATCCTGCGGACACCATCGGCCACACCTGGGCGTCCTCGCCGACAATAAAGTCGATGACCACGGGCCGGTCGTTGATTTCTCGGGCCTTGCGGATGGCGGGCAGCACTTCTTCTTCTTTGGTCACGCGGATGGCCACGCATCCCATGGATTCCGATAGTTTCACAAAATCAGGCATGTAGTTGCCCTGTTCCCGCAGCCTCGTGTTGGAGTAACGTTCGCCGTAGAACAATGCCTGCCACTGGCGCACCATGCCGAGGTTGCCGTTGTTAATCAACGCAACCTTGATGGGGAACCCTTCCATGGCGCAGGTCACCAGCTCCTGGTTGGTCATTTGGAAACAACCATCGCCGTCAATGGCCCACACTTCCGCATCAGGACGGCCGGCTTTAGCCCCCATGGCTGCGGGAATGGCATACCCCATGGTGCCCAAACCACCCGAGTTCAGCCACGTACGCGGCTTCTCGTAGTCAACAAACTGCGCTGCCCACATTTGGTGCTGTCCCACACCCGCGCAGTAGATGGCATCCGGTCCCGCCTCCTGCGACAGCGTTTGGATCACAAACTGTGGGGACAGGGAACCATCACTCTGGCCCTCCCAGCCGCGGGGGAAACGCTGCTTCAAATCGTTGAGGTAGTCGCGCCAGTTGCCCAGCGACGGCACGGCAAGGCCGCTGTTTTGGTACACCGACAACAGCCTGACAGCACCTCACGAGCATCCCCCACAATGGGGACGTCTACGGCACGAATCTTGCCGATCTCCGCAGGGTCAATATCGGCGTGAATCACCTTTGCATCTGGGGCAAACGACGCAACATCGCCGGTCACGCGATCGTCGAAACGCGCCCCAATGGTGATCAGCAGGTCGCTGCGCTGCATAGCGGCAACAGCCGGGACCGTGCCGTGCATGCCGGGCATACCCATGTGCAGCTCATGGGAATCCGGGAACGATCCCAACGCCATGAGAGTGGTCACCACGGGAATGCCCGTGTACTCGGCAAATTCCTTCAGCTCTTTGTGCGCATTGGCCTTGATCACACCGCCGCCGATATAAAACACGGGCTGCTTGGCCTGGGAAATGAGCCGCACGGCCTCCTCAATCTGGCGGGCGTGTGGGGTGGTCACCGGACGGTAGCCAGGCAGGTTGATCTTTGGCGGCCACACAAAATCCATCTCCGCGTTTTGAATATCCTTGGGCACATCCACCAACACAGCACCTGGGCGTCCCGTCGATGCCACGTAAAACGCCTCTGCCAAAGCGGCAGGAATATCGTTTGGGTCGGTGACCATGAAATTATGTTTGGTCACCGGCAGGGTGATGCCGCGGATGTCCGCCTCCTGGAACGCGTCGGTTCCCAGCAGCGTGTGCCCCACCTGGCCAGTGATGGCCACCATGGGTACGGAGTCAAGATTGGCATCGGCGATGGGTGTGACCAAGTTGGTCGCGCCGGGTCCTGAGGTAGCAATACACACACCGACTTTGCCGGAGACTTGGGCGTACCCGGTAGCAGCATGCCCCGCGCCCTGTTCGTGACGCACAAGCACGTGGCGCATTTTCGTGGAGGAATAAATGGGGTCGTAGAGGGGAAGTACTGCCCCACCGGGAAGGCCGAACACAACGTCCGCACCGAGCTCTTCGAGAGATCGCACAATGGCTTGGGCGCCGGTCATCCGCTCAGAGGCTACGGTTTCTTTTGTTGCAGAGTCCTGTGCAGCCGCACGACCGTTAGCCGCCGCGCGTGCTGCGTTGCGGTGTGCCACGGTGGCGGGTGTGGGCTGATGTTGAGCTGCCACGTTCACTACGTCTGGCTCCTTATGAATACACAACTGACAAATACTAAGGCGACTGACCGTCCTCCCACCCTCCTGCCCACGGGGTTTCCGTGTCCATTGCGGGTAAACAACGAGCAGCAACAAAAATCAAAGCCCCCGAGGCACCGTGTGGTGTGGTGCTTCCGAGGGCGCTGACGAAACGACTTGTATAACCGTTACGGCAAGCGCCGAGGGCTTACGAGTACAAGTCGAATAATGGTCATGGGAGCAAATTCTACACACACTTAAGAAAATTGCCACTGACCAAACTCACAATCCCCCCGTTTGGGAGAAACATCTCACATCATGGAACTTGCAGCACAGGGTGACCGCGCCATTATTGGCCTTTTCTCTAGGATCTACCCTTGTCTGACTCAGGCAGGCACACGCAACACAACGCCGATATTCGCACATGCGATAAGCAAATCTGAGCATAATCTAAACGCCACGATGTAGAGCGCGAACACCACTGTCACAGCCACCCACCACCCACCACAACTCACGCTAGCCTAGATGGCATGCCTGTCGGATACCTCCTTGATTCTGCACAAAACTGGATACTTCATCACGGCGTTACACTGGCTCTTTTGTTTGTGATTGCCGTTCTAGTCCCCCGCGTGGGGCGCTTTACCAAGCGGGTGTTGAGTCGGCGGCTAGAGAACATCGACGACCAGAGCAATAAAAGCCGCCTAGCCCTCATTGGCGCAGGCGTATACATCGCCCAAATGGTGGCCTACTTCATCCTTGTTGTGTTGGCCTTGCAGGAGTTCGGGTTCTCCCCCACAAGCGCCGCTATTCCCGCAACAGTGATCTCCGCTGCCCTCGGTTTGGGCGCACAAAGCATCATCGCTGACTTTCTTGCCGGCTTTTTCATCATCTCGGAAAAGCAGTTCGGTGTGGGCGACTGGGTGCAGTTCATCGGCTCAAATATGGATCTTCAAGGTGACGTCATCCAGATCACCATGCGTGCCACCACTATCCGCACCCTCAGCGGTGAAACCGTGATCGTACCCAACAGCACCGCGCGCGTGTGCGTCAACCACTCAAACTTCTGGGCGCGCGCCGTGGTGGTCATCCCAATTCCGCTGTTGGGTTCCCAATCCATCCACGAGGCGATCGCTCGGTCCGAAAGGCAACCCGGCGTTCCCTGGCCGCACCCGAACTGCGTGGAGACATCACGGGCGACCTGGACGTACACCCCGCTGTGGACATTCAAACCCCCACCACGGTGGGCATGCCGTGGTTGGTGGACATGCGTTTTGTAGTGCAGGTCAACCCGGCTCGGCAGTGGGCAGTCGAGCGTGCAATCCGCACCGCCGTGCTTGAGGAATTCTGGGACGAATACGGTTCCGCGACCACAGTCTCCGGTGCCGTGCGCGAATCCCTGGAGGCCGAACCCACCATCACCAACCGCACATTCAGCTCCCAGCCGCTTATCGACGTCGATCTTCCCGATGCCGCAACCCGCAGCACCGCTGGTGGCACGACGCACGCCCAGGCTGCCCAGGCTGACGCCGCCTCGCGGGAAAACACCCCCACCGCACCCCAACCGGCAGTCACGCGCGATGTTGCGCGGCAGGATTCCGAACAGTCCCGCAGCGATCTTTCCGTCGAAAACCCAGTGGATATGGAGGACGACCCCACTGAGGACGACGAGCCAACCCAAATTTTCCGGCAAGCCACCTACGACAACATATGGCTACGCATGGCCTCCTTAGGCGGCCGTGTACGTCCCTCCACAACCCTGCTGTTTACGCTATTGTTCCTCCTCTTATTTGCCAAGACCTGGACTGTGGGCGCGGAGGCCACCAACGCTAACGCGATCCAAAACTCCCAGCAAATGGAACAGGAAACCCAGGCGCCGGCACCTGCGCCATCAACGGAATCCTCCCGCCAACCCAGCACTACCTCCGATTCGACTGCACCAACCAGTACCAATGCATCAGAAAGCTCATCTCCCGCTGAGACCAGCACTCCGGAAAGCGCAGCACCGACCAGCGAACCGGCAACCCCAGAACGCCAAAGCACCAACCAGCAGAACCAGAATCAGAATCAAAACCAAAGCCAGTATCAGCAGCAGCAAGATAACAGTGGCTACAGCCCCCAACGTCAACAGCAGCAGCAACAGCAACAGCAGTCTGACCAGACGTCCAATGCTGATCAACAGAGCGGTAATTCTGACAACTCAAACAGTGGAAACACGGGTGGCGGCACCACTGGACAGGAGTAGACACCACAAACCATGAGGGGATGGGTGCGAAAAACCGGGGCTGGCATACAATAGCCCCCATGAGTTCAGAAGCGGAATCAGCAACCGGTGTTTTTCGCCCGGACCGCGCCCACCTCATTGGTGCTGGTGTGATGGGCTTGATGTCCCTGCTTGCAGTGGGCATGGCGCCCATTTTTCTCTTCTGGATTCCGCTCCTACCGGCCGTCTTTGCGTATTGGGTGCTCACAGCACGCACCATCATTACCGAAGACGGCATTGAGGCACGTTACGCTTTTTCCCGGCCCAAAAAGATGACGTGGGATAATTTCAACGGAATTCTCTTTGGATCCAGCCGAGCATTCGCATGCGGCACTGACGATAACAAATTCCCTTTGCCTGGAGTAACATTCAACTCCTTGCCCGAACTCACTGAGGCTTCACAAGGCCGAATCCCCGATGCACTCACAGCAGGCCACCATGCCGCTGACGAGAAAGTTGTGGTCATTCACCAGGATGGCCGCCAGGTGCTCACAGACAAATCCGATGTTGCTGATGACACCGATGAGGCTAGCTAGCGCTTTCCACCCAGCTCCTTACTCACCCTGATCCTTCCATCTTGTTGAGGACAACTGACTCCCCATGATCCCCCTACGCTCAAAAGTCACCACCGTTGGCCGTAACGCTGCAGGTGCCCGCGCCCTGTGGCGTGCCACTGGCATGAAAGACAACGACTTCGGCAAACCCATCGTCGCCATCGCGAACTCCTACACGCAGTTCGTCCCTGGGCACGTCCACTTGAAAGACGTCGGAGAGATCGTCGCCGACGCAGTTCGTGCCGCTGGCGGCGTTGCCAAGGAATTCAATACCATCGCCGTGGATGATGGCATCGCCATGGGGCACGGCGGCATGCTGTACTCCCTACCGAGCCGCGAAATTATTGCCGACTCCGTGGAGTACATGGTCAACGCCCATACCGCCGACGCCCTCGTATGCATCTCCAACTGCGATAAAATCACGCCCGGCATGCTCAACGCCGCTATGAGGCTCAACATCCCTGTGGTTTTTGTTTCCGGCGGCCCATGGAAGCTGGTAAAGCCGTGGTTGTCGACGGCGTGGCACACGCCCCCACTGACCTGGTTACCGCCATCTCCGCCTCCGCGTCCGACGACGTGAGCGACGAAGGACTCAGCTCCGTTGAGCGCTCCGCCTGCCCTACCTGTGGATCCTGCTCGGGCATGTTCACCGCCAACTCCATGAACTGCCTCACTGAAGCCCTTGGTTTGTCCCTGCCCGGCAACGGCTCAACCCTGGCCACGCATAAAGCCCGAAGGGCATTGTTTACCCGCGCTGGCGAAATCATCGTGGAACTGTGCCGCCGCTACTACGGCGAAGAAGATGAATCAGTATTGCCGCGCAGCATTGCCACGCAGCATGCCTTTGACAACGCCATGGCACTGGATATGGCAATGGGCGGCTCCACCAACACAGTCCTTCACATCCTTGCCGCTGCGCAGGAAGGCGAGGTGGATTTTAACCTTGATGATATTGATGCTCTTTCCCGGCGAGTCGGTTGCCTCTCTAAAGTTGCTCCAAACTCGGACTACCACATGGAGGATGTTCACCGCGCTGGTGGCATCCCCGCGATCCTAGGCGAGCTTTTCCGCGGTGGTCTTCTACACACAGATGTCCATTCCATTCACTCAGATAACTTGGCTAGCTGGATTGATGAATGGGATATTCGCAGCGGCAAAGCCAGCGACGAGGCCATTGAGCTTTTCCACGCCGCACCGGGTGGCGTGCGCACTACTGAGCCTTTTTCCACTGATAACCGGTGGGACACGTTGGACACGGACGCGGAGCATGGTTGCATCCACGACGTAGAGCACGCCTACACCTCTGACGGTGGACTCGCGGTGCTGCGCGGCAATCTCGCGGTTGACGGCGCGATCATCAAAGCCGCCGGCGTGGACGAATCCTTGTGGCATTTCAGCGGCCCCGCCCGGGTGGTGGAAAGCCAAGAAGAAGCCGTGTCGGTGATTTTGAACCGCACGATACAGCCGGGCGAGGTGCTGGTGGTGCGCTACGAAGGCCCGTCTGGTGGTCCCGGTATGCAGGAGATGCTGCATCCTACGGCGTTTCTGAAGGGTGCTGGCCTGGGTAAAAATGCGCGCTGGTGACCGACGGCCGCTTCTCTGGTGGTTCGTCCGGGTTGTCGGTGGGGCACGTCTCCCCTGAAGCCGCTCACGGTGGGGTGATTGGTCTAGTGGAGGATGGCGACATCATCACCATTGATGTGCATGCCCGCGAACTGTCGGTGGATGTGCCTGATCATGTGTTGGCAGAGCGCCGCGCCCGCATGGAGGCATCAGATAAACCCTGGCAGCCCGTCGGGCGTGATCGCCACGTGACCAAGGCGCTGCGAGCCTACGCAAAAATGGCCACCTCTGCCGATAAGGGTGCTGTGCGCCAGGTGGACTAGAAATAGCGTTCGGTGGGGGTAGCAAACCCCACCATATTCGGTGTCCCATCGCCGCAAAAGAGCTGGTGCCCCATAAGCAACCAGTGCATCTATGGTTTCTTTTTTGATTACGTGTGCATATACTTCTCGCGTGAACTCCCCCAATAGCACTAGATCTACCGTCACGTTCGGCATCCAAGACGTCCTCCGGCTCATTGCTTTCGTGGGCACAGCCGCCGGGCTGATTATGACGAAGATCCAAATCCGCGCAACGGATTTTCATGTGGACATGATTATCTACCGCGCCGGAGCACAGGCGTTTTTAGAGAACCGTCCCTTATATTTTCAGGCATTTTCAGCCGGCGATTTGGGGCTGCCGTTTATTTACCCGCCCTTTGGCGCATTGATTTTAGGTCCACTGGCCAAACCTGAATGGATCACGGATGAGGACGCCGCAGCATTTGTGGTGATGTTGTCGTCATTGGGGATGTTGCTGTGCTTGTACCTCGTAGCATCGGCGCTGCTGAATCGTGATGCCTCGGCGTTGAAGGAAGCAGCGACCAACGCGGCGTCGATAAGCATGAACAGTGACAGGTTGGTGCCATTTACAGTTGCGGCGGTGTTGTGGCCGCTGGCGCTGCTGAGTGAACCGGTCTGGCTGAATTCGCAGTTCGCACAAATCAACGTGGTCGTGATGACGCTGGTGGTGTTGGATCTGATGCCGCGTCAGCGTCGTATCCCCCAGGGCTGGCTGATTGGCGTGGCGGCGGCGATCAAGCTAACTCCCCTGGTGATGCTGCTGTATTTTGTGGTGCGTAAAGAGTGGCGCGGCATCGCCTCAGCAGGCGTATCTGTGGTGGTCATGACGGCCATTGGTGCGGTGTTTTCGTGGAGCCGTACCCAGGAATTTACACCCGGGTGCTGTTTCAGATGGGGTCGGGTGGGGACTTCGGCGTTAATTCGTCATACACCTCCAATAGCTCCATCCACGCGTTTCTAGAACGGTGGTGGTCTTCTAAAGACAGGATGCTGGCTCACCAGCACACGATTAGCCTGTGGTGGCTGGCGCTCAGCCTGATCACCATTGCTATTGTTTTTTTCCTCATGCGCGCACTTGTACGTCGCGGATACAACGTGGAGTCGGTGATGCTGAATTCGGCGCTTATGCTGCTGGTCTCACCGGTGTCGTGGTCGCATCACTGGGTGTGGATTCCCCTCTGGATCGCTGTATTGCTGTGGCATTGGCGTACCGCAACGACGGTGCACGGGCGGAGAGCCTTCGCTGTGACATCACTGGCGCTCAGCGCGCTGGTGCTGTTTGAACCGCCAAAATGGTGGTTTGGCGACGGCGTGAACGTGTGGGAGCTGGAAGTATGGAAGAAGATCGTGGTCAACGACTACACTATCGCCGCGTACCTATTGTTCGTGTTTGTTTTCGTGGCGCTGCGCTTCCGGCAGGCACATGCCCACGACGCGCACCCTCACTAAACGCGCACGCCGCTCCCCCTCACTCAGGATGTGGGAGAATCTGCAGTAGGTACAAATGAGGAGAGCCCTGTGAAAAAGTCGTTTGCCGCGCAGATTCCAGCATCGGTGCTAGCAATTTTGTCGCTGCTTGGTTTCGCTGCCGGGTGGATTGTCACCAGGTTTCAGGCCGCGATGGAGGATTTTCACATTGACATGGAAGTCTACCGCGCAGGCGGACGAGCCATTCTGGATAACACTCCCCTGTACGACCACTGGTTTCAAGCCGGAAACATTCAGCTTCCCTTCACTTACCCACCGTTTGGCGCGCTGATCCTCACTCCCCTGTCCATATTTGACTTCATGGACTCCCAAGACTCCTCAGTGGCAATGATTTACTTCTCATCATTGCTAATGCTTCTGTGCCTTTTCCTGGTCGCCCGAACTCTCCTCGGCACGCTTATCGACGCCCCGAATGCTCTGGGGTTCACCCTCGCCACCGCGATCTGGCCACTGGCCATGCTCACTGAACCATTGTGGAAAAACGCGGTATACACGCAGGTGAACGTGCTGATCATGACACTGATTCTGCTGGATCTACTGCCCCGCAAGCGGCGCATCCCCCAAGGCTGGTTGATCGGCATCGCCGCCGCCATCAAACTCACCCCGGCCGTCATGCTGCTGGTGTTCCTTGTGCGCAAAGATTGGCGCAGCATCATCACAGCGGCGGCGTCGGCAGTGGGTGCCACAGCCTTCGCGGCACTGATCCGACCGAAAGACACGTGGGCTTACTTCACCTCCGTGCTGTACGACGTCAACCGCATCGGCGACGTTGGCTACGCCACCAACGGCTCCTCAAGGGCGCTATCACCCGCTTCTGGCCGAGCAAACAAGCCGCCCTGGAGGCCGGCACACTCATCAACATTCTGTGGTTGGCGTGCTCACTGGTTGCCATTGCCGCAGCCTATGTGGCTATTCGCGCTCTGCTGCAGCGCGGTTTGCTTGTCGACGCCGTGATGGTCAACGCCGCGCTCATGTTACTGATTTCCCCCATCTCCTGGTCCCACCACTGGGTGTGGATGCCCCTCTGGGCGCTGGTGCTGGTGTGGCGTTGGTGGCACACCAATGACCGACCTGTTGTTCTGTTGGTTGGTGCTGCGGTTCTGGCAGCCCTCACCTTGTACACTCCCCCGCACTGGTGGTTTGGCGACTACTTCGGTGTGGAATACACCTTCGCCGTGTGGAAGAAATTCCTTGTTATGGACTTCACCTGGTACGCAATGTTCTTCATCGGTGTGGTGTGGTGGGCTGCACGACGTACCCCTGCTCCTACCAGCACTGATGAAGACTAGCTCGGCGGATTGAGCTTATGTTGCTGAGCTGGGAAATACCCACTCTCCAGCCTTATAGTCTGCACCCTGGCAAACACCGCGACATCAGAAAGCACACCAGTTTTTCAAAAACATGTGCATTTTCTGATGGATAGCATCTCTTGACCCCGAGTTTTGCAAGGGGCCATGTCAGAAAAGTCGGTGAAATTTTAAAACTGGTGCGTTTTCTAACAAAACGCAGGCGAAAACCTCTGCGTCTGAGTGACTATAATCCGGTCAGACATCAGACGAAGGGGCAACATATACCTTGAGGGCCTCGAAAGAGACAATCTCTAGCTTCGTGTTCGGGCTGACAGAATTCCCTGAGATGCCATCTCCCGATTAAAGTTACGGCGTGCATTGATCACGTCAACAAGCCAGCCCAGGAAAAACAGCCCTCCCGTGAAGGTGTAGAGCAGTCCTTTGCCAATATTTCCTGTGTAGTAGTGATGTACGCCAAGCCAGCCACCAAACAACGCGCACATAAAATATGTTCCAAAACTCTTTTCATGCTTTGAAATCACTGGCTCATTTGATCCAACATGTACGTTTACAACCTGCTGGATATTTTTGCATTGGCGCGCTCACCTGCGAGGTATCAGCCACCGAACCAGGCTGAAGATTTTCCCCCTGCGCGTCATATCCTTGTGGAATAGTCATTGCGTTTGCCTCCTGCAAAAGCTAGAAAGATATTACATTTCACACAGCACAATATTAGCGTCGCATTAGTTTCATAAACGGAAACAAAACGGGCATCCCCCTTTGTTAGGGGGATGCCCGTTTATATCTCTGCAATCAGTTCAGCGGATTAACCCCTGCCCCGAACCACCACAACGCGGCCGCGCCGCCAAGACCCAAGACAACGAAGATCCAGGAGCTGGCTAGCGGACGCTGCGTCCAGCCTCGACCCATGTCAAAGGAGATTTTGCCGGGACCAGTGAACTGCAAGCCAACCAACACAACAAGCATCAGGGCGCTGAGCCTCAGGGCGCTATCGGCCCCAAAGATACTGAGCCCTGATGCGCTCGTATGCATTGTGTGGAGGAAGGTAAATGCCGCAACAATGGTGCCCACCGCAGCAGATACAGGTGTGATCAAGCCCAGGAACAAGAACACACCCGCTGCGAGTTCTGCCGAGGGAATGGCAATGGAAAGGATGCCGGGATACGCGTACCCGCTGTAACTGTGTTCCAACCCAGGGACACCAGAGTTTCCGCCAAGTTGGAAGAACACACTCACCGAATCAAGGATGAGATATAGGGAAGCCACCGCGCGAATCAGGAAAATACCAAAATCCATGGTTCCGCGGCGGGCATCTCCCACCGGTTCCGCTGGCATATCCTGCTGCGGAATTTGGCTGCCATCTGCAACGTCAGCTGGCGGATATACCTGAGCAGGATACGAATCCGCTGGAGCCGCATAGGGATCACCAGATAAATCCACAGGCGCTGTGGGCTCTACCGGCGGAGCGACTTCGGTTGGGGCGTAAGCGTTCGGATCTGTGCCAGCCGCAGCTGCGGCGCGGTCAAACTGACTGAAACTTAACGCAACAGTAGGTTGCTCCTCATAGGGCGGAGGGTCTGCGTAGCCTCGCGGGGTATGCGCCGAGGGGTGGGCAGGCATGGCACTGGGGTCATAGTCGGAGACCCCACTGGACGCAGCCGGCCTGAAAATTGTCGTGGGTGCATCGGACGCCAGCGGCGAATTCTTGTCACCGTGGTAGGTGGGCACATCCGCGCCATCGAAATCGTCAAAGTTCTGGTTCTTATCACTCATGGTTCCCAGGGTAGGTGAGTCAGGGCGGGTGCTGCTGTTGACGCTTCGACAAAAGCAATTATTTGCCGTATTCTTTGACTCACTTAAGATACGACGTTTGCTAGTAGCAAGTGAAAAACCAAAGAAGAGTGATGACTTTAATTTCACAGGACCAGGGAAAATATGTGGCAACAGACGGCGAATTCATTCGCGATACCACCTACATATCGGACCGAATTGTCGCCAGCGCACACCCCGGAATCCCAACCGCTCAGTTGGACGGCACGTTCCACTGGCCTGTCGAACCGAACCGATATCGCCTAATCGCCGCCCGCGCCTGCCCGTGGGCGCACCGCACGGTGATTGTGCGCAGCTTGCTGGGGCTGGACAAGGTCATCTCACTGGGGCTCGCAGCCCCGACCCATGACGTGCGGTCTTGGAACTTTGACCTCGACCCAGATGGTGTAGACCCGGTACTGGGGATTTCGCGTTTGCAGGATGCCTACTTCAAGCGCTTCCCTAACTATCCCCGCGGCATCACAGTGCCCGCCATCGTGGATGTCCCCACAGGAACAGTAGTCACCAACGACTATGCCTCCATGACCCTGGATTTTTCCACCGAGTGGCACCAGTACCACAAGCCAGATGCCCCAGATCTGTATCCCGAGGACCTGCGCCCAGAGATTGACGAACTCAATGCCATGATGTTCACCACCATCAATAACGGCGTGTACCGCTGTGGTTTCTCCGGCTCCCAGGACGCCTACAACAACGCTTTTGACCAGCTGTTTGGGGCACTAGACACCCTTGAGGAGCGCTTGGCCGATAACCGTTACCTCATGGGTGATCGCATCACCGAGGCTGATGTTCGCCTGTTCCCCACCCTGGTGCGTTTCGACGCCGTGTACCACAACCATTTCAAGTGCAACCGCAACCGCATCAGCGACATGCCTCATCTCTGGGGTTATCTCCGCGACCTCTACCAAACACCCGGGTTCGGTGACACCACAGATTTTCAGCAGATCAAAGAGCACTATTACATTGTCCACCGGGATATCAACCCCACCGGAATTGTTCCGAAAGGCCCGGACACCAGCCAGTTCGCCTCCCCGCATCATCGCGAGCGGCTAAGCAGGCGAGGACACTAGTGCCTCACGCGCAGCACTGATCACCGCTTGGCTGAGGCGCTGGAGCAGCGGTGATTCGAGCCGCCAGTGCTGCCAATAGAGCGGAACGCGGGAGACGCGGTCGTCGAGAAGCACCAGGTCGCCGGAGTCAAGCGCGGGCCGGGCTTGAAGATGCGAGACCAAAGCCCAACCCAGGCCCACGCGTGCCGCCTCTAGAAACCCTTCCGACGACGGGATTTGGGAGATGCGGCGATGTCGCGGAAATTCCTCGACCCGGCCGATCAAGTCTTCGTCTTGGAGCTTGTCGTTGGGGCCGTAGCGCAGTGCGGGCATCGCGGCCCAGTCGAGCATGCCGTCGTGGGTAAAGCGGTCACGGAACTCGGGGCTAGCAACGGAAAAGTAGTGCATCTCCCCCCAGCGGATGTACCTCACAGCCTGACACGGCCTTTGATTCGCGAGTCACTGCGCCGAGGCAGTCGCCGCTGCGGAGCAAATGCAACGATTGTGATTCGTCCTCAACTCGCAGCCGCAGTGAAGCGGAGTCCCATCGCGCCACTTCAGCCAACACCGGGCGGAACCAGGTGGCTAGCGAGTCAGCATTAATGGCCACGCTCAGCGGGACTCGGGCGAGTCGGCCGTGCATCATGGCGTCGGTTTCCGCCTGCAGCAGCGCCATACGCCGGGCTGTTTGAGCAAGCACCTCCCCTGCCTCTGTTGCGGTGGCGGGCGTGGACCGCCGAACCAACACTCGACCCGCCTCTTTTTCCAGAGCCTTGATGCGTTGACTCACTGCGGAAGGCGTGATGCCTAGGTGGTCGGCGGCGGCCTCAAAGCTGCCTTGGTCAAGGACGGCCAGCAGCGTGGCCATGTGTTTCGAGTTCACGTAAGCAATCCTTAATCAACTTAAATAAGATTAATTTTACTTAAAAGCATAGCGTTGGTTTACTGGACGCCATGAGCATCGCACTGAACGGGTTTATCACGGGACTCTCCCTGATCATTGCCATCGGCCCACAAAACGCACTCCTGCTTCGCCAGGGTCTCAAACGCGTGGCCGTCACCCATGTCATTGCAGTATGCCTGATCAGTGATGTTTTCCTTATTGTCGGCGGCACGCTCGGAGTTGGCGTGATAGTGGAGAAAGCCCCGATTATCCTTGTAGCACTGAAATGGCTGGGCTTTTTCTACCTTCTCTACTTGCCTACACCTGCTTCCGCGACGCCCTGAAATCGCACTCGCTGGCGGTGGATGAGTCCGCCCCCAGCACACCGGACAACGGCGAAACACTCGTTTCCACCTCCGGCACCGATAATGGCGCAGGTGGTGTGGCGGTCGCCCAGCGAACCATGGCACCAGCGAAGACTCAGCCAGATTGGGTAAAGCCAGTCATTGCGGCCCTCGTGTTTACCTGGCTAAACCCAGCCGCCTATGTGGATACGCTGGTGATGCTCGGTGGCATCGCCAACCAGTATGGTGACCCGGGTCGCTGGCACTTCACCGCTGGTGTGCTAGCAGCAAGTACCGTGTGGTTCCCCCTCATTGGTTACGGTGCCGCGAAGCTATCCAAGCCACTATCCAATCACCGCGTGTGGCAGGGCCTCAACGTGGTCATTGGCTTTGTCATGATCGGTATCGCCCTCAGGCTACTCATGCACTAACCGGCATAAAAAGGGCCGCTCCCTTGCAGGAAGCGGCCCGTTTTTTGTTCTGCTACTTCGTCTTCTCCGCGATGAGTTTGTTCACCAGCGCGGGGTCGGCCTTGCCACGCGTGGCTTTCATCACAGCGCCGACGATGGCGCCGCCAGCCTTGGCGTTTCCGCCGCGAATCTTTTCCACAATGTCAGGGTTGGCTGCCAATGCCTCGTCCACGGCCTTTTCAATCGCGGCGTCGTCACGCACCACCTCAAGCCCACGTGCCTTGATGACCTCAGCGACCGTCCCTTCCCCATCAAGCACACCATCAACGGCGGCGCGGGCGAGCTTGTTGGTGAGCTTGCCTTCCTTCACCAAACCCACAACCTCAGCGACCTGGGCGGGTGTGATGGCCAGATCCGCAAGCTCTACACCAGCGGCGTTGGCTTTCTGGGCGAGGTAGGACACCCACCAGGACCGTGCCTCCCCAGAGGTGGCACCGGCCTCAACGGTGTCAATGATCAGGTCAAGCGCGCCAGCGTTGATCAGGTCGCGCATCTCCGCATCGGAAAGACCCCATTCCTTCTGGATGCGGGCCTTACGTACCCACGGTAGCTCGGGCAGAGTGGCGCGAATTTCTTCCACCCATTCACGCGGGGCAATGACCGGGGGCAGGTCGGGGTCGTTGAAGTAGCGGTAGTCTTCGGCGGTTTCCTTCAACCGTCCGGGGCTGGTGGAACCGTCGGTCTCCTGGTAGTGGCGGGTTTCCTGGATGATCTCACCACCGTCTTCCAGCACCTGGGCCTGGCGCTGCATTTCAAAACGCACGGCCTGTTCAACAGACCGCAGCGAGTTGATGTTTGGTTTCCGTCCGGGTGCCAAACTCGGTGGTGTCTTTCGGGCGGAGCGAGACGTTGGAATCCACGCGCATGGACCCCTGATCCATGCGTGCATCAGAAACACCCAGGGCTTTCACCAGGTCACGCAGCGCAGAAACGTAGGCGCGGGCAACCTCAGGGGCACGCTCACCTGCACCTTCGATGGGTTTGGTCACAATCTCAATGAGAGGCACACCGGCGCGGTTGCAGTCCACAAGCGAGCTTGTTGCGCCGTGGATGCGTCCGTCAGCACCGCCGAGGTGAGTGAGCTTGCCGGTGTCTTCCTCCATGTGGGCGCGTTCAATCTCCACGCGCCATTCCGTGCCGTCGTCGAGCACGACGTCAAGGTAGCCGTCGTAGGCGATGGGTTCGTCGTACTGGGAGATTTGGTAGTTTTTCGGCTGGTCCGGGTAGAAGTAGTTCTTCCGGGCAAAGCGTGAAGATTCCGCAATGGAGCAGTTCAAAGCCAGCCCGATTTTAATGGCCCATTCGACGCCTTTAGCGTTGACCACGGGTAGTGCCCCCGGGAGGCCGAGGCTCACGGGATCAACGTTGGAGTTGGGTTCCGCCCCGAAGTGCGCGGAGCTTGCGGAAAACATTTTGGTTTCCGTTGCCAGCTCAACGTGTACTTCCATGCCCATGACGGGGTCGTATTTCTCCAGAACGTCGTCGTAATCCATGAGGTCGTAAACGGCTGCAGTCATACCGTCACACTATACCGTCTGCCCTGGGTGCAGTCGGGTTTGGGTGGTGCTGCATGCGCTTATCGACGTCGCGACACGGATGCCGCACTACGGTCACCGTTTACACACAGGACGGTTAGGTGGCGTACGGCATGACGGATGGGAGCCTACAATTAATTAACACAGCGTTTTTTACCGTCAGTGCATACTCCCTAAGCATATATAGAGTTGGTGTTTAAGACCTCATGAATTCCCCGTCATCGAATTCACCGCGCATCGCTGTGCTTGGCGCTGGGGTAATTGGGCAGGTGTACGCGTCACTTCTGCATAGAGCAGGTGCCCACGTTACATTATTAGCCCGTGGTAGTCGTAGAGAACAACTACACAATAATGGTGTGAACATGCTGCGCAACGATCCACATCCACAGAAATTGATCGTTCCAGTGCCTGTTGCAGATGCAGAACAACCACCCCCTACCGACATTGTATTGCTTGCAGTTCGTACTCAACAATTACCTAGCGCGCTAGAATTTATAAGCTCAATGGGCACACCCATGGTAGTCACGATGATGCACTTGACTGACCAACAGGATCTACTTGAACGCGCAGTTGGCCATGACCGGATTATTCGTGGATTTCCAGGCATTGGTGGTTACCTCGATAAAACCGGGCAGGTCGTGTGGGCACCGGTTCGCCAGCAACCTACAACACTTGATGCCAAAGCCCCAAACAGTGCACAAATCCAGAAATTGTTATCATCCACAGGCTTGAAGACCATACGTGAACCGTGGATGACAGATTGGCTCAATATCCATACGATATTCATCGCCTGTTTATCAGCTGCCATTGTGCGAGCTGGAGGAAGCGCTACACAGGCAGCAGGAAATCGGCAGATCATGCACCCCATGGTGCAGGCTATACGGCAAGGTTTTCGCGCTTATCGACAATCCGGTGGACGAGTCCGCCCACGCTCCTTAGCCATGCTTTTTGGATTGATGCCCTCCTGGTTCGCAGCTCACTATTGGCAACGCGAACTACAAGGAACACTCGGAAGAATCATTCTTGCTCCCCATACCCGCAACAATGAAAAAGACGAGGTTCCCTTGGTATGGCACAACGCAAAGATGCTGTTAGAAGGCACAGCTCCTTTCCTACAAGAATGGGTGAGTCCGAACATGGTGGACGGATTCTAGAGGATGTAACGTACCCCCAAAAAAATGACGCAGCACGAGCGCGGTTCATGATGAGTGTTCACTACTTTGCCCACAACTAGCGCGCCTAGCGATTATCGATGCTTAACCATGCTACGGTGGCGGTATACATGATGACGTGTCCACATCTTCCCTGTTCAAACTCACTTTGAACGGGGTTAACCTGCAGGGGTGGTGGGGTGGTCTCAGATAACTCGATACCGGCGTTTGGTGTGTAGTGGGTTGACCTGGTGTTTTTATCGTGATTTAAGGAAGCAAATGTGGGAATGTGATCTATTCGACGGGGGGTGTGTAAATCGTTTCCTCCGCCGCTGGTCAGAGGGGGCGTTTTTGAGGTAGGGTTGGAAACCAAGTATCGCGATATAGCGGATGGAAACTCGACCCGCCCTTCAAAGACCAGGCCGACTACATGTTGGAAACCAAGTACCGCGATATAGCGGATGGAAACAGGAGACCTCCCCCTCCAATGCTGATTCAAGGTCAAGTTGGAAACCAAGTACCGCGATATAGCGGATGGAAACAAGCGTGCAATGCTAATTGCAAGTTCGGCTGCACGTTGGAAACCAAGTACCGCGATATAGCGGATGGAAACTGGATGTGGCGGGCGATAATCCCGCTATCCGACAGGCAGGTTGGAAACCAAGTACCGCGATATAGCGGATGGAAACTACATGACGGCCCCGACGACTTTGCCTTGCTGCCTGAGTTGGAAACCAAGTACCGCGATATAGCGGATGGAAACAACAATGTCACGCTCATTCGACACCGTGATCACAGCGTTAGAAACCAAGTACCGCGATATAGCGGATGGAAATATCGCCTTGTTGGTGGTACCACCTGTTTGGTGAACTTCTGGGTGTATGAGTCGTCGGTGCGCATAACAATGCCACCCAAATGTAAGATCATCTCGCCTGCTATTTCCTGGCCTGCGGGCACTTTTTTAAGTTTGGGGCTTGCAAGGAGATAGCTTCTAATGCTTAGCGTAGATAACAATAGGTAATACTTTGGTTAATCCAACAGTCATGGACCAAGCGATAATGCGGGGTGGCGTTATTATTGGGCGAAGCTTTAGGCGTGGCTTTTATTGGCACTACGAGCGCGTGAGATAATCCCGTGACCAGAGTGGATTCCGCCTCTAACTGTCCAGAACCTATCTTGCGTCACTTACCTGGTTATCAATGCTGCAACATCCTCAACATTCCTACTGCATCTTCCACCGTTTTACCGTCCCTCCCGGAGTAGCCCAGGCCGTATAAGTTCAAGCCAGCGCTGGCGGTCCTCTGCTGACATGTCTTCGGGAAGATGGAATGTAAGGAGGTAAATATCTCTCACAGTGAGGTCTGCGCGAAGAGTTTTTGCCTTTTTTCCTGCATCGATAATGCTTGACAACGCGGCGACTGACTGGCGTTCCGCGTCGGAGTAGTCGGGCGTGGCACCTAAGGCGTGGGCTGCGGCTTTGATCGCTTTGTTGTGAGCAGTGACATCAAGGAAGTGGCTTATGAAGTCGAGCAGTTCATCTGCGGGTTCCGTTACCCCAGTATGTACGCGTTGCCATGCGGCATCGGCCGCGCGGGCGAGTTCGTCAACACTGTCGGCAACAACGGTTGCAACGAGGTCGGCTTTGGTAAGAAAGTGCCGGTACAGGGTTCCTACTGCCACTCCCGCTGCGGCCGCTATCTCACTCATGCTGACATCGGGGCCATGTTCGGTGATCTGTTGGCACGCGACGTTCATGATGGTGATGCGGTTACGCGCCGCGTCAGCGCGGGGTTGTCGTGGTGGTGTCACAGTTGACCCTTCTAAGTGCGTTATGCCTGTTCAGAGCAGGAAGATTGCAATAAAGTGAATGTCAGTTCACAATAGAAAGTGAACCAGCATTCATAATTGTATATCACCAGGGAGACACCACCATCATGAGCAAGACCGCACTCGTCACAGGCGCATCCTCCGGCATCGGCGAAGAAACAGCACGCACCCTCCACAAGCTCGGCTACACCGTCTACGCCGCCGCACGCCGTACCGACCGACTGGAACAACTCACCCCTACAGGAATCCATGCCTTGACCATGGATGTCACCGACGATGAATCCATGAGCAGCGGCATCGAGAAAATCATCGCCGAAACCGGACGTATCGACGTCCTGGTCAACAACGCCGGCTACGGATCCTTCGGCGCCATTGAAGACGTCCCCATCGATGAGGCCCGCCGCCAGTTCGAGGTCAACGTTTTTGGTCTCGCACGCCTCACCCAACTTGTCCTCCCCCCACATGCGCGCCCAACGATCCGGCACCATCATCAACATCTCCTCCATAGGCGGTCGCTTTACCACTCTCCTGGGCGGCTGGTATCACGCCAGCAAACACGCCGTCGAAGCGTTGAGCGATGCCCTCCGCATGGAGACCGCCCCCTTCGGCATTGACGTTGTGGTCATCGAACCCGGTTTGATCCGCACCGAGTGGTCCGGCATTGCTGCCAACCACCTTGAGGAAACCGCTGAGGGCAGCGCCTACGCCTCCCAAATCAAAGCCGTGGCCAACTCCATGCGCTCCGAATCAACCAACAAACGCCAGTCTCCGCCCAGTGTCATTGCCGATACTGTGGAAAAGATCGTCACAGCACGCAAGCCACGCACTCGTTATGTGGTCGGGTTCGCAGCCAAACCCTTGGTAACCCTCCGCCACATCCTCCCCGACCGCGCCTTTGATCGCCTCATCAGTGCGGGACAGGGTGCGCGACGCTAGGTGTGCTGCTAGGTGTGCGACGCTAAAGCACCTTCCTAGGAACCTCTTTGGTTAATCAGATCACGCTCTAAAACAGGGTTCCTAAACTAGGATGCGTGTCTATCAACAAACACCACGCCGACAAGCATTTCGCCTTCACCGGGGAAACGCTGAGATTTGAGGGCGTAACCCTACGACGCATCCAGGCCACGCGGGACGTCGACAAGCATGGGGTTCGTGCGGGCGAGCTTGGCGGTTGGATCGAGTCGGAATATAACCTCGGCGGCAATGCATGGGTGCATGACCAGGCCAAAGTGTACGGAAGTGCCAGAGTGCTTGACGACGCTCGCGTTCGCGGCAACGCCCAAGTTGGGGACCAAGCCAGCGTGTCTGGATCGGCCGAAGTCAGCGACAACGGCCGAGTATTCGGGCGCGCGGTGCTGTCCGCCAACGCCTGGGTGTACGGCAACGCACGCATCTCCGGCAACGCCGAAATCTACGGCGAGGCGGAAGTGTTTGACCATGCCCGCATCTATGGCCACGCACAGGTGTTCGCCAGCGCGGAAGTCTACGGGAAAGCACACGTCAGCGACCAGTCATGGGTGTTTGACTCCGCTGAAGTTTACGGGAACGCGCACATCTCAGGGCGCAGTTGGGTGTACGGCAACGCCAAAGTTCACGGTGAGGCCTCCGTTGAAGGCAACACCTATATTCGAGATTCCATGAACATTGCCGACCATGTGGAGCTTCATGGCGCCCACCACATTATGGTGGCTTCCGGGTTCGGCCCCACAAATTCCCTGGTCAGCGTTCTGCGAACTGCGGGCGGCGGGCATGTGATCACCCTTGGGAGCAGCAAGGCGACCACCTGGCAGGGTGACGCGGACGACTTTGCGCGGGAAATCCACAGGCAAGCACGCCGCTGGGAGTGCTCCGATGCACAGCGCCGACAATGGCTTGATGAGTATCAGGAGCTCGACCATCTCATCCACGCGCGTATCCAGGCGTGGGCCGGTGTGCTGGCGGGGACACACTGATGAGCAAGCATTTCGAATTCACCGGGGAAACTCAGCGCCTTAACCGTGTGACCCTCCACCGCATCCGCGCAACCCGCAACCTTGACAATATCGGAGTGGAGAAGGGCGATCTTGGCGGGTGGATCGAGCATGAATCCAACCTTGACGATAGCGGCTGGGTCTTCGACCAGGGGAAAGTCCACGGGCATGCCCGGGTGTTTGACAATGCCATCGTGGCGGAAAACGCCACCGTCCACGGCAACGCTCGGGTATCTGGGCTCTCGCAGATCCTGGGGCAAACCCAAGTTTTTGGGGATGCCTGGGTGTTTGACCAGGCCATTGTCCACGGTCGGGCCTGGCTGTACGGCAACACCAAACTGTTTGGGCAGGCACAGGTCTCCGGGAAGGCGGAAATCAGCGGCAACGCTGTGATCCAGGGGGAAAGTGGTTGTTGGGGATAATGCCGTGATCGGCGATAGCGCCGAACTTCATGATCGCGCCCGCGTCTATGGCGATGCAATCGTCCGTGGCGAATCCCAGGTCAGCGGCCGTGCGGTCGTCGCTGGCAACGCCGAGCTGACCAACTATTCTATTGTCTCCGGCACAGCTGAAATCTTTGAACCGGGGCATGTGATGACGTTTTCTTCCCTCGGTCCCAACAACATTCACATCACTGCTTTTCGCACTGCGGACGGTGGGCATGTGGTGAAAATCAGCGAGTGGACGGTGAACAAAACAGTGGAATCCAAAGTCACCGACTGGGAAGGCTCCATTAGTGACTTTCTCGAAGAGGTTCACCGCCGCGCCGACAATTGGGAAGAAGCCACGGTCGAACAGCGCGACCAGTGGCTTCAGGAATATACGGCGTTAAGTGCTTTGATTGGAAACAGAGTGTCAACCTGGAGCTAACCGAACAGCGCTTGCGCGGTGCGGTAGCGTCCAAGAGGAACAGTTTTCAGCGTACCCACGGCTTCTTCCAGTTCGATCAGGTCAATGTGCTCGCCGCGCAGGGCAACGCACTTGCCAAAGGAACCAGTGTGGCAGGCGCGGGCGGCATGCACGCCAAAGCGAGTGGCCAGCACACGGTCGAACGCTGTGGGTGTCCCACCACGCTGGATGTGGCCCAGCACAGTGGTGCGCACATCGTGACCCAGGCGCTTCTGAATCTCATCACCAATGACCTGGCCAATGCCGTTGAATGTGCGGTGGCCGAACTGGTCCACGCCGCCCTCGGCGAATTCCATGGTGCCTTCCTTGGGTAATGACCCCTCGGCGACCACAATAATGCCGTATTTCTCGCCCATCTGGAAGCGACGTTCCATGGCTTTACAAATATCGGCAATATCAAATGGGGCTTCGGGGACAACGATGTAATGGGCACCGCCGGCCATGCCGGAGTTCAGGGCAATCCAGCCAACGTGCCGACCCATGACCTCCACGATCATCACACGATTGTGGGATTCAGCGGTGGTGTGCAGCCGGTCAATGGCATCGGTTGCCACGGATACTGCGGTGTCAAAACCGAAGGTAAAATCGGTGCCATTCACATCGTTGTCAATGGTCTTAGGCACCCCCACAACCGGAATCCCGTTATCGGCGAGCCATTTCGCGCCTTTCAGCGTTCCCTCACCACCGATGGGAATCAGCGCGTCAATTTCCGCGTCAGCGAGGTTTTCTTTAATTTTTTCAATTCCATTTTTAAATTTGTCGGGATGCAAACGCCCGGTACCCAGGATCGTTCCGCCGCGCAGCAGGATTCGGTCAATGTGTTCGTCATCATAAAGCTGAATTCTGCGGTCTTCCATAAGACCGACCCATCCGTCTTCATAACCAACAACTGTGGAACCGTATTCGGTGCTGGCGGTGCGGACGACTCCTCGGATAACCGCGTTGAGGCCGGGACAGTCACCACCAGAAGTTAGTGTCGCAATTCGCATACAGCCCATCCTAGTCTGCTGCGGCAGTGTCCGTGCGTTCGGTAAAGCGTGATACAGCTATCAATCCGAAATTAAAACGATTACGCACAGAACCATCGAATTACCCATCGAGTTAGCGTATCCACTATTCGCCACTCCCATCTGCATCACGCCACCAATCGCCGCTGAACCCAACACCGATCCGATTTGCCGTGTGGTGTTGTACACGCCAGATGCCGCACCTAAGGACTGAATTGGCAGATCACGCATGGACGTCGCCGAGTTTGGGGACCACACAAATCCGTTGCCAAACCCCAGAAGCACAGCAGGCAACAGCATCCACCACCGCCCGACACCGTCGCGCATGATGGCTGCCAACGCAAGCGCGGCAGCTGTCATAAAACCAAAGCCAATCATGGAGAGGACACGGGGATGAATGCGGTCCGCAAGCCTGCCTACAAACGGCGCGAGTGTACCGGAAATCACGGCCATAGGAATGAGCATGAAGGCTGCCTGTTGAGCGTTCATACCTTGAACATCCTGCAGAAATAGCATGATGGGGACCATAGTTCCACCCACCACAAAACCCATGGCGGAGATAGAAAACGACCCCAGCGCGAAGTTGCGGTTGCGGAACATCACCAACGGAACCAGAGGCTCGGTACCCCGGCGCGCAGCGGTGTATTGTAGCCACACGAACCAGGCGAACGCACCAACACCGGCAGCGAGCAGTCCCCACAGCCACAGTGGCCACCCCAAGTGCGGCCCCTCTTGTAGGGTGAACACAAAAGCAAACACGGAGATTACTGAGGCAACAACGCTGAGGGCATCGATGCTTCTCGACGCCCTGGGAAGCACTGGAACCCACCGCGCCACCAGCACCAGCGACACCACGCCAATGGGCACGTTGATAAAGAAAAATCCACTGCCACCCCACGTAGGCCACTATGACACCGCCAAGGAGTGGCCCCATCAGGGAAGCAAATCCCGCCACGGCGCCCCACATTCCCATGGCGGCACCGCGTTTGTCGCGCGGGAAGATGCGGTTGATCACACTCATTGTCTGGGGTGCGATCAGCGATGCACCAAAACCCTGGAGGGCGCGGGCGATGATCAGCAGCTCAATCGTGGATGCTAGTCCGCAGGCCAGCGAGCTGAGGGTAAACACCACCATGCCAATGAGGTATATGGTGCGTTGACCAAAGCGGTCCCCGAGCCGCCCGGTCACCAGCAGCGGTACCGCAAAGGTGAGGAGGTAGACGGAGGTGACCCAGATGACGTCGTTCAGGGAGGCGTCGAGATCTTTGTGGAAGTGTGGTGTTGCCACCGCAACAATTGTTTGATCCAGAAGGATCATAAAAAACCCGACACACAACGCACTGAGGGCGCGCCATGCGTCGGAAAGGGGCAGCTCAGCTGTGTGCTGCGGATGCGGAGGCTTCTGACTCATTCTCCTTATCATACTGGGCAGCATCGGGAAGGATCATGATGCCACGAAGAGAGGAATACACTGCCGCAGCGGTCCAGATGACGGCCACCGCAATGGCCACCGTATAAATGGACACACGGGTCAGAGACACTGTGGCCACGCTAAGGCCGATGGGGGCGGCAAACTGTCCAATGGCGTTGAACACGGAGAACGCCCGACCGCGTAGGTTTTCTGGGATTTGTTCAGTAATCAACACCATTTGCAACGGGGTACTGATGCCGCCACCAATACCGGCCACGAACATACCGGCAAGCAGAATCCAGGAGTGGGCCATCATTGCGATGCACGCAAATCCAATGGTGAAGAACACCATGCTGGTCACCCAGATGAGCCGCCGCTTGTTGGAACCAACAGCCGCAATCACGCCGCCGCCTGCGATCATGCCGACCGCATATGCAGACAACGCAAAACCGAGCATGGACGGGTTATGGCTATTTTGGAAGTGCGTAGGCAGGATAAGCATCAAGTAGGGCGCGATGAGAGTAGATGACACCAAGGCCACAAATGCAAGAAGTTGAACAACAGGGGACTGGAGCACAACCATCCAGGCCCTGCCCCAGTTGCGCCAACCTTTGATGTTCTCTTCGATTTCCTGGTCGGGGTTAACCTGCAGCCGCAAGAGTGCCGTAAACGCCGCAGCGAGCAACGAGCAGATGGCGGTGATCCACAGAACTTCTTGGATCGGCAGCGTGGCCATGAGCATGCCCGCAGCCGCTGGGCCAACAAGAAACGCCAATCCACCGAGAGACTGCACAACGCCGGAAATAAAATCCATGGACTTGCCGGAGGTGTAGGAGACATCGCCACCGAGCGCAGCACGAGCTGCCATTCCTGGGATATCACCCACCGCACCGAGAATGCCGATGATGATGAACCAGGTGAGGTTCAACCCCAGCCATGCGTCTACCGCAATGACGGCGATAACGGAAAGCCCACTGACAATGTCGGAGATAATACTCATGGGTTTGCGGCCAACTGTATCAATCAGCTGTCCACCCAAGATCGCAAACAACAGCGATGGAATAGCAATGGCCGTGGCTACCAAGCCAGCGGCGGCGGGGTTTCCTGTGCGTTCCAAAACCAGCCATGGCCATACAACGGTAGCGACCCCATTGCCCAACAGCGATAAGCCTGCGGATGTTAGGTACAGCCACGCCACGCTTGATCGTTTGGCTGAGCCAGCGGTTCCCGTCGTCTCGCTAGCCTGCTGATCCGGCATCATTGGCGGTTCAGCGTCCGTTGCTTTCATACGCAGTCCTCATGTGTTTTATCGTTCCTTAATGGGCAGGTGTCATATCGTCTGCTACCAGTTCCATTATTTCCATTCGCAAAATTATTTCGTCAACAAAAATCGGATAAAAATCCATTCATTGTGATGGAAGCGACCTGGTCGTGGACATGTGTCCACCCCCACAAGCCACCCCTATCACACAGTGTCAACTGCGAATGCATATCTTCCCACAATAAAGGATAAGAGGGGCTAACTCTGCATCCTCTGATGCTTGGCTAGCCCCTCTCCCCCATCTATCAGTGGAAATACTCTTGGCCAGCAACACTGTCCGGCAGCGTCAAGCTCGGCGTAATGTCTGAAGCGGGAACAAGATTGAACTTCTCCATTCCCTTACGCACGTGCTCGGCAGCATCAATGTTCAAAGGTCCAGAACACCACATGGCATATGGCAGGTTGATAAAGCGATTTTCCTGCACTGCGGGAAGATCTTTGGTGGCGGGGTTGCTTTTCAGAATATCTACTTTCTGCTGAAAATCCTGGCCAGGATAGTCAACGAACACAAACACGTCCGGCGCGGAAGCGCTGATCTTTTCCCAACCCACCTGGGTCCAGGTGTCGTCGACGTCCTCGTTGGCGTTGCGCGCACCCGCAGTGTCGATAATTGCCTGCGGTGCCCCGAACTTCCCGGAGGTGAAAATGGTGTCGGAGGCCGAGTCGAACACAAACGCGGTGGGCTTTCTCTGGTTGTTCGGCGGAGCGCAGCGTCTTCAAACGTGCGTCCTGATCGGCCACAACCTCGCGCGCGGTGTCGGCATTACCAACAAGGGTGCCAATGTTCTTCAGGTCCTCGCTCACCGCCGTCCACGGATCGGTGGTACCACGTTTATCGGTGCCCTGCTGCCTGCACGATTCGGTGATCAGATATGTGCCAATCCCCTGTTCTTTCAGCGTCTCCGGCGTCATGTTCTTCGATTCGGACAGACCGTAGCCCCAACCCGCGACGTACACGTTCGGCTGTTTGCTCACCACCTCTTCCAGCGAGGGGTATTCTTTGGACACCGCGTTCAGGCCGTCGATCGTCTCGGCACCGTACTTGGCTTTCAGAATATCCACGTCACGCTGCAGGGAGCTGACATTTTTGATCTTGTCTTTCCCACCCGCAGACAGTGCTGTCGCGATGATATTGCCGTCGTTGACAAACAACGAATCCGTCTTGCTGTAGGTCACCTCCTCGCCGCAGTTTGTCAGGGTCACTCCCCCGTTCGCGCTTGTCGACGCCTCGTTGTTTCCTGTGGTGCCGCAGCCTGCGGCGAGAATGCCAACGCTGCAGAGAATTGCAAGGTACTTTTTCATGACTGGTCTCCTTATCACTTAGAGTGCGTCAATGATGAGGTGGGGGCTAGAGGCCTCCGGCAACTGTGCAATAAGCGCCTGAACATCAAACACTTTCCGCAGGTTGTCGGGTATCAGCACGGTCTGTGGGTGTCCGGCACACAACATGCCGCCCTGGTGCAGCACAACAACCTGGTCGAAGTAGGACATAGCCAGGTCGAGGTCGTGAATGGTGGCAACGATGGTGCGGCCTGAATTTTTCAGCACACTCAATAGGTGCAGCTGGTGATGCACATCCAAATGGTTGGTTGGTTCATCCAGAAGCACCAGGTCTGTTTCCTGGGCAAAGCCACGGGCTAGCAATGCGCGTCGGCGCTGACCACCAGAGAGCTGGTCGCATGGACGGTCGGCGAGGTCGGAAATACCCACGGTAGCCAGTGAACGGGCAATAATGTCCTTTTCCTTCGAGCTGCCCAGCTGCCAGGATTTCAAATAGGGCAGGCGCCCTAACGCCACCATTTCCGCAACGGTGAGGTCGCCGGGCGGGCTTTCCTCTGCCCCACCAGCGTCATCAGGGTGGCGCGGTGCCGTGGCTTGATGGCGTGGACATTCGCGGCGTCGATAAGCACCTGGCCAGCGTGAGGTTTCGTGATACCCCCGAGGGCGCGCAGGAGAGTTGATTTTCCCACGCCGTTAATACCCACGATGGCGGTCATGGTGCCGCGCTCGACGGTGAAGGAAACTCCACGGAGCAGCGTTTTTTTGCCGATGCCTGCAGCTACGGAATCAACAACAAACATTAATCTTGACCCCCAAACCGGTAGCGGTTACGCCCCATGAGCAGCAGAAACAGCGGCGCACCCAGCACGCCTGTAACCACACCCAGTGGAATTTCTTGCGGCGGTGCCGAAATACGCGCGATCACGTCCACCCACAGCACAAACAATGCGCCGAGCACAGCGGCGATCGGCAGTAGTCGCAGGTGTAGTGAACCCACCAGCATTCGCGCAAGATGCGGAATCACCAAGCCCACAAAACCAATACCACCCGCAATGGCCACCATCGCCCCCACCAGCAGGGCCTGAATGAAAAACAGCACCTGCCGTAGCAGCCCCACGCGAACACCCAGCGCAGCGGCAGTATCCGGCCCCGCAGCCAGCGCATCCATCGGGCGACTCAGCGCAACAAGAACTACAAGAGCAATGGCTACCACGACAGCTGGGAGCAGCAGTTTATTCCACTGCCCGCCAGCCACGGAACCCAGCATCCAAAACATCACGCCCTGGGCCGCACGCGCATCTGGACCTTTGAACACCAAAAAACTCGCCAGCGCCGAAAACGCCGAGGACAGCACCACACCCGACAGGATCAGTCGCAACGGGGTCAGCCCACCCTGCGCCATGGTGATGGCATACACGGTGGCGGTGGCAACCAGCGCACCGATAAGCGCACCGCCTGAAAGGGCATACAACCCAAGGCCGCTGAAAAGGCCAAACGTCAAGACGGCAGTGGCTCCCACGCTCGCACCGGACGACACCCCCAGCAGATAGGGATCAGCCAGCGGGTTCCGCACCAGGGTTTGCATAGCGACGCCCGCCAGCGACAGGCCCGCACCTACAATCAACGCCAGCACACCACGTGGGGCGCGCAGCTCCCACACAATCGAATCCACGGCCTGGTTAGGCTGCCTTGCTACCTTGAAGGTGAGCCTGAACGACCTCCCACACTTGAGCATTGTTGTAGTCCACCGAGCCGAAGGTGAGTGACACCACAAAGCTCACAGCTGTCAGCGCCATCAGCACCACACACAATGTGGGCGCAGCTAACTTTTTTTACCATGTACGCACTTCTTGCCAGTCCCGCTGCTTGGACGCGAAGCGCGGGAGGATAACCGCTGAGTCGGCAGGTTTTCGGACTCGGAGGATCATTCCATCCCACAGAAACCTTCCCAGCACAATCCACGCCAGTGGTCTTGATCTCTACCTGCGGGCGGTACTCTCCTGACCGCTGCGCGCCAGTTCTGGATTCACACCAGATTCCCTTGGCCGACTCACTGTCTCGTTAGCTAAAGTGTAACCCAGCAGACAGCAACAGGTAAAATAGTTGCCACACCACAGCTGCGACTGCTGACCGTTAATGCGCGTATTTTTCCCATCCGGCGCGCGCCTCCTGAGTGGCACCAAATCGGGTCAAAGTATCCACGACATTGGGCGCGTAGGCATGAAGTTCTTGAAGAGATTGAACATAAAGGCTGTCCATGAGTTCCATGCCGTTATCGTCAAGAAAGTCGAAAAACTCTTCCATCTCGTCATCGTTCATCTGAAAAAGTTCTTCAAGCAGCGTGTTATCCACCCGTGGTTTTTCTTCGGGGACATCATAGTCTATAGACGACCCCAGCTCCCCCAACCATTCCAGCACCCCACTGATGGCACATTGCTGTGATATCGCCTTTTCATTGAGCGCGGTGACAATGAACTGTGCGCAGGTCACCGCCGCAGGCGCGACGGTTCCTTGATGCAGCGGCGCACTATCGAGGTGCTGTAGCGCTCTGCGTATTGCTTCGGTGTCGTTTCCTAAAAGCGCCCGCAGATGCGTTGGCGTGTCCGTTGCCTTTCCATACATATGGATTTGCCGAGACCAGTCAACGCTATCCAACAGCAATACGCTTAGCATATTCACTACGTTAGCAGCATTTGTAGGTTAAGAAACGTCTCTTCCCAGAAATGCAGCTAATGCAACAGTGGGACCCGCATTTCGGGGGCACGAGTTTCTGGGTCAAAAGGTGTCTCCTCACGGGGATAGTTTGAGACGATTTCGATGGCCGCCTCGAGTGCGGCTTGCGCCACAGCTTCTGGACCTTCGAGGGGCTGACCTGTTGCGTAGGCGAGGTCGTAGCCATGACAGACCATTTCGAACAGGTATAGGCCAACGGTCTCAGGACCACTGTACACTGCACCCCAGGACATGGTGTAGTCCCTGTGCATGGCTTCGTCAGTCCACACGGCGCGGGCGCGTTGTGACGAGGCGTTCCATTCTTGAAGGTAGTCATCCACTGTCCGCGTCTCGGCGGGGGTTCTATCCACAGGGAAGCTCTCAATCTTGTCGCAGACACACATGTAGTGGTCCAACAGATCCTTCACAGTGAACTCAGAGCAGGGTGTGGGCAGGGAGTACTGCTCGGGCTTTGTGTTGCTGATCAGCTCAGCCACCCAGTCCTGGGCACCGAAAAGTTCTTGCCGTAGGTCGCGCATATCTTCTCTTCTCCTTCGTGGTTGATTGCACGTACCCTGAAGGCTATGCGTCAACGGTGTCAGGACCTGTCACAGTTATATGAGGAGATGGGGATGTGAAGGAGCACCGTTTAGCTGAAATCGTCCGCATGCTGCGTGGAAATGCACAGGTCACGGCGTCGATACTCGCGGACCGCCTGCAGGTGTCGCGTCGCACCATTCTTCGGGACTTGCAGGAGCTGCAGCACCGTGGCGTGCCCATCAGGACCGAATGCGGCGCAAATGGCGGGGTATCCATCCTGCCGGGCTGGTTGCCGCCGATGGAGCAGCTGACCGACAGCGAACTGCTCGCGTTCATGATGCCGGGTGGTGAGTACGTAGCGCAGGAACTGGGCCTGGCCCAGCATTTTCGCCGCGCACAGCACAAAATTGACGCTCGCCTCAACCCCACCCAAAGCCGCAAGGTGGGCTTACTTCAGGATCGACTGCTTATCGTCCCCACGGGGTGGAGAGAGCCCCTGGACACTCCACCGGTGCTGCGGGAGTTGTTATTGGCCATCGCCGCCGACTACATCGTTGACGTGGACTACAGCCCCGGCAAAGGTCGCGCGGCGGTGCGACGCTGCGAGCCATTGGGCCTCATTTTCGCTGGTACACACTGGTATGTGCTGGTTCGAAAGGTTCCCGACGGCGAGATCCGCACCTACCGCGCCGACCGCATGAGCTCCGTGACCCGCACCAACCAGCGCTTCACCCGCGACCCCAGCGAATCCGTCGCTGACCTGTGGCGATCCGCGCGCCGCACCTACAAAAAAGGTGGCAGTATCCCCATCACCGTCCGCGCAACTAGCCCCGTGCGTAACGACGTCGCGTTTTGCCTCCGCCTCCTGGGCTCCGAACCCGCCGAAGAACCCATTGAGGGAAGCAGCGACGTCCTTATCCACGGAAACACCAAAGCGCTCTCCCCCCGCCGTAGGCGTACTGTCTGGCTTTGGCTGCGCTGCAGAAGTGCTTGAACCGGTTGAACTGCGTGAACGCATACGGGAGGTTGGCGAAGAAAACGTCAGACTCTACAGCGCCGCTCCTACAATGGGAAGCCATGACAACCAATGAGATCCGCATTGTGCCGGACGAGCACATCCCCACCATCACCGTAACTGACAGCGTTACCGTTGAGGCACTCGCTGACAAAGCCACCGTCACAGTCAAGGTAACCAGCAACAACAAGGATCAAAAAACCACCTTCACCCGGCGCGACATTGGGGTGCGTAAAGCGCAGCAGGTGCTCGCCCAGGCGACTCTTCTGCAGCGACAGGGCGAGCACCTCGCTGAATACTCGGACTACAAAAACCGCATCGACTCCACGTGGCGCTGCACGATTGTTGCCGTCGACGTGGACAACCCCGAGGTGCAGGCCCAGCTACGGGATGTGATTGCGCGGCTGGCGAACCTGGAAAACTGTGTGATTGACGGTCCGAACTGGTCCTTATCTGCAGACAAGCAGGCAGAACTGAATGCAACGGCGCAGGCTCTGGCCATCAAAAATGCGAAAGCGAAGGCAGAAATGCATGTCGCAGAACTGGGTGGGACCATCAGTGGAGTTGTGCAGGTGGATTCCACGCCTACCCAGGTGACCTCCACACAAACTTTCAGGCGTGGCCGCGGGACTCCTGAATTTGCATCCCTAGGCAAGTCCTCCCTGCCTGAGCCCAGTCTGGAGATCAGCACGGAACCGGACGTTGTTTCTGTCCCAGGTACCGTGACAGTGGTTTTCTCTGCACGTTTCGAGGACACAGCGTTGTAGCCTGCAAACTCTGGATATCGGGACCGCTGATTTCGGGACGTCGAAACGCGAATCCTTGGGGGCGAGATGTCATCTAACCTGCTGCTGCAGACCCCCGGCGAGGCAAAACGCTACACTGGGCTGCCATGGGATTTAAAAACGCAGAAGACGTCAACACAGCAGCTGTCGTGGCCACCGGCCTGATCGGCGGCTGGCTCACGGCACGCGAAACCGGCATCCGCCCCATCGGCGGCGCGCTCCTCGGCGCGGCCGGACTCTACGCGGGACGGAGCTGGCTGGCAAACAGGGGGCCACTCGTTACCGCTGGACTCAGCGCACTCTACATTGGCGCTTTTGGAGCATCCCACCCACTGGCCAAGAAAATCGGTGCCTGGCCGTCCGTGCTTACTGTCACTGCGCTGACCAGCGGGGCGGCACATCTACTCTCTGACAGAAAGTAACCCCTTCTTTTCTTCACCATGTCTTTTACGCCCCCGCAGCAGCCGCAACCATCATCGCACTACCCGCCCGCTCCGGCGGGGCAGCAGCACCCAAGCGCACGGTACCCATCAGTACCGCAACCGACGCAGCAGCGCCCCATCATGTCCTATGTTGTGCCGTCGCGCCGGGCAGTGACGGGGCTCGAATTATTGGCGATACTTGTACTACCCGTCGTAGCATCTTTGGTTGCGATTCTTATCAGCACCATCGCCATGATGCTCATGTTCGATGATCTTAAGACCATAGAGGTCTACGTCATTCCAGCGGCGCTCGCCGGGTACGGCATAACCTTTGTTCACCACATTGCGGGTACAACGATGGTCATTGTCGGACCTGGGGTTTCACCCGATAAAACGCACTTGGGCACACCTACTCTGGCAAGTTCCGGCGATTATTACGGTGTGCGGCATGATTTCACTAGCTGCCACCGTGTTGGTCACGCCGCCAGCGACTTCGGACTCGCAAGAAATGGCTGACACGTTCAAGTTTGGACTTGTTGCTGTGGTGTTGTCGATCCTGGCCATATCTATTATCGGTCCGATCATTGAAGAAATCTGCTTCCGACGCTTCATCATGGGCTACCTGGATCAGAAACTACTTCCACGGATGCAGGCACGCACCGCCATCATCTGTTCAACACTAGCGTCATCGTTGGTCTTTGCCCTGGCCCACGGCGTGCCCACCATCATGATCTACACATTCTTCCTGGGAATTGGGGCGGCCGCACTCATTCGATGGCACCAATCGCTGTGGGCCGGCGTGGCCATACATATAGCCAATAACACGATGGTATGTTTGGCCGGGCTATCTATATACCTCAATGGCATGCTGAACTAACACATGTCGAAACCCGCACCGACCATCGGTGCAACATACCTACTCTCTGGCAGAAAGGAACCCCTCTTTTTCCTACTATGTCTTTTACACCACCACAGCCGACGCAACGACGGCCCATAATGTCCTATGTTGTACCCTCGCGCCGAGCGGTGACGGGGCTTGAACTGCTTGCCCTCATCGCGTTACCCATAGCTGGGGCAATGTTTTTGGCAGTTATCACTAACATAGCCACGAACATTATCACGCACAATCTTGACAACGAAACCTTCAATGCCGCCATTCCAGCTAGCATGGCTGGGTTTGCTCTGACATTGTTAGCCACACTGAAGCTTCAAAAATGGACGTTATCGGACCTGGGATTTCACCCACTACGACACACCCGGAAGTACCTATTCTGGCAAGTTCCAGCGATCATAGCTGCTAACTTTGCTCTGCTAGGCCTCATACTCATGACTCCCCTAGCAAGTACAGGCGGGCGAGAGGATATAGCTAATACGCTCAACCTCGGGCCAATCGGCTTTAGCCTGTCTATTTTTGCAATCTCCATCGTCGCCCCGATTATGGAGGAAATCTATTACCGGCGCTTCATTATGGGCTACCTGGATCAGAAACTACTACCACGGATGCAGGCACACACCGCCATCATCTGCTCGACGCTTATATCGTCGGTACTGTTTGCCCTGATGCATGGCGTGCCCATGGCCATGATCACTGCCTTCTTTTTAGGGACCTGCGCAGCGGCACTCATTCGGTGGCACCAATCCCTCTGGGCCAGTGTGGCCCTGCACATTGCCAACAACACCGTGGTGTCCCTGGTTCTGCTCTTCATCTACTTCACCGGCACTAACGTGCTGAGCTAATAGATACGGCCCGCGTTTAGTAGTTGTTCAGCGCGGACCTTACGTACATACCGTGCGAATATTATAGCGAGTTAGCTCGTGACTTCCGCCGCTACCTCATCAAACGTAGAAGTGTCGATGACAAAGCGGAACTTCACATCACCAGCAACAACGCGGTCGTAGGCAGCATCTACGTCCTGGACACCAATCTTCTCGATGCGTGCACCCAAACCATGCTCGGCACAGAAGTCCAGCATCTCCTGGGTTGCTTTCAGTCCGCCGATGTTGGAACCAGTGAGCACCTTCCCACCCATGATCAGGGAAGCAAAATGAACATTCTGCCCCTCGGGAGGCAAGCCGACAACAGCCATGACACCACGAGGCTTCAGCAACCGCATGTAGGAATCAACATCAATGTCGGCGCTGATGGTGTTCAGAATGAAGTCAAACTCACCCCTGTGGTTATCAAAGAAACCCTCCTCAGAGGTGGCCAGGGTGCGTGAGGCGCCGAGGGACTTCGCGGTCTCGGCTTTCTTCAGGCTCCGGCTGAGAACGGTGACATCGGCACCCTTCGCCGCGGCGATCTGCACACCCATGTGACCAAGACCACCAAGGCCCAGGACGGCTACTTTATCACCGGGCTTAATATCCCAGTTCACAATTGGGGAATAGGTGGTAATTCCTGCGCAAAGAAGTGGTGCGGCGACGTCAAATCTAAGCCGTCGGGAATGCGACACACAAAGTGCTCATTCACCACAATCTTTTCACTGTAGCCACCTTGAGTAATGGTGCCATCAACGTCAGTGGAATTGTAGGTACCCACAAGGCCATTGCGGCAGTTTTGCTCCTGGTCGGCTTTGCATTCTTCACATTCACCGCAGGAATTGACCAGGCAGCCCACTCCCACGCGATCGCCAATTTTCCAGCGGGTCACCTCAGACCCCACTGCAGAGACCACACCAGCGATTTCATGCCCAACTGCAAGCGGGAAGTGGGCTTCTCCCCACTCGTTGCGGATGGTGTGAATGTCGCTGTGACAAATGCCAGCGGCCTTGATGTCAATGACCACGTCTTTGGGGCCGGGGTCGCGGCGTTCAAGATTGGTGACCACAAAAGGTTTATCAGGTCCGAATTTCTGAAGTGCTTTGACAGTAAAGGTCATGACAAATAAGCATACGTGCATAATGCCAATATCGCTTAATGGGCATTATTTCCATTTTTGGAAATAAGGTAATTTATAAAAATATACCGTGAACAAAAAACTGCGACATAAAAGAAGCATGAGAAGCGCTAGCCTCCCGTATCCCACCCCGCAGCATGCCGCTGTACTCTTGCAGCCAAACATATCCGAGCAGATCGTTCTATTGTTATGCATGAGGACGGCGTCCCACACAGAAAGCACAACTGGAAAGGAAGACGCAGCATGAAAAATCGGAATGTTACCAGGAAGATCGTCGCAGCCGGAACGGCAACCGCGTTGGTTGTTGGCGGTATTTCCCCGGCATCTGCGGACCCAATGAACTCAAGTCGGCCCTACTCTGCCGCCGACTGGGCGATGCGCGGGATCCAGATGCTTGGAAACCCCGCCACCATCCAGTTCGGCGCCAACCACCTTTTGAGCAGTGCCCCCTCTGTGCTGAGCTACGACTCGCTACTGGTAGCTAACCAGGCATTTCAACGCGGTCAGGTTCTTGACCCCGTAGCACAGTTAGTGTTGGCCCACCTCAAAGGCAGCACCAACCTTGTACAGGCGGTCGTCGGCAAACGCGGGAGCCATGATCTGCAGGCCGACCGGAAGCCCCGTGTCGCTGGCCAGCCCTGCGGGGACTGACATGCCAGACAGGCCCGCAAGGTTCAGCGGCAGAGTGCACAAGTCGAAGTTGTACATGGCCATCGGGTCGGAAACCTTCTCCCCCAGCTTGAACGCGGTGGTGGGGGTGGTAGGAGAAACCAGCACGTCACAGGTCTCAAAGGCCGCAGCAAAATCCTGGGCAATGAGGGTGCGCACGCGCTGCGCCTGCAGATAGTAAGCGTCATAGTAACCCACGGATAGGGCGTAAGTACCCAGGATGATGCGACGTTTAACCTCGGGGCCAAAGCCTGCCGCACGAGTCATGGCCATCACTTCTTCTGCAGAGTGGGTGCCGTCGTCGCCGACGCGGAGGCCGTAGCGCATGCCGTCGAAACGCGCGAGGTTGGACGACACTTCGCACGGGAGAATCAGATAGTAGGCCGCAAGTGCGGAATCAAAGTGCGGGCAATCCACCTCGACAACCGTGGCGCCTTGGGATTCAAGCTGGGACACAGCCTTGTGGAATTGCTCCAGGACCCCCTGCTGATAACCGTCCCGGTCGAATTGTTTGACCACTCCGATGCGCACGCCGGAAAGGTCACCGGCCATTCCCGCACGGGCAGCCTCAACGACGGGGGCGACGGGACGGTCCACCGATGTGGCGTCAAAATGGTCAGGGCCAGCGATAACCTCGTGAAGCAGCGCCGTGTCCAGCACAGTGCGCGCCGTGGGTCCGCCTTGGTCCAGGGAGGATGCACATGCGACCAGGCCGTATCGGGACACGGTACCGTAGGTAGGCTTAACGCCCACAGTGTTGGTCAGCGCAGCAGGCTGACGAATGGAACCGCCCGTATCCGTGCCGATAGCCAGTGGCGCTTCACCAGCGGCAAGCGCTGCTGAGGAACCACCGCCCGAACCACCTGCGGTGCGGGTGACGTCCCAGGGGTTGTGGGTGGGACCGTATGCGGAGTTCTCGGTAGATGACCCCATGGCGAACTCGTCCATGTTGGTCTTACCCAAAATCGGGATACCGGCCTCGCGAATGCGACGCGTCACGGTGGCATCGTAGGGTGCCATGTAGCCTTCGAGCATCTTCGAACCGCAGGTTGTGGGCGCATCCGTGGTGGTGAACACGTCTTTCAGCGCCAACGGCACGCCAGCTAACGCTGAGGCCGGTGCTTCTCCCGCAGCCAGTGATTCATCAACTGCACGTGCGGCGTCCAGCGCTTCCTTGGCCCCCACGTGTAGGAAGGCGTGAATATCGCCATCAACGTCGGCGATGCGATCGAGGTGAGCCTGGGTCACCTCCACAGACGACACGTCGCGGCTGTGAATCTTCTCCGCCAGCTCTGCCGCAGTCATGGCGGTGAGTTCCGATGCACCTTTAGCGCCGACCAAGTACTTGTTTTCGCTCATGGTTTACTCCCCCAGAATCTGCGGTACGACGAAACGCTGCTCCTCCACCGCTGGCGCCTGGTCAAGCGCCTGCTCGGCGGTGAGGGTCTTTTCTACGACATCTTCACGCATGGTTGTGTGGATGGAATGCGGGTGGCTCATCGGCTCTACGCCTTCCGCAGCCACCAGGCCAACGGCACTGACATTGGCAACAATGTCATCAATCTGACCTGCGTATTGGTCGAGTTCTTCCTCAGTTAGGGCGAGGCGGGCCAGTCGTGCGAGGTGAGCGACCTCGTCGCGCGAAATTTCAGGCACGGTTGCGTGTCCCCTTCTTATCTCCCAGGGTTTTTACAATTCAATCAGCTTAACGCACTCATTTTAGACGCTACCGACTGGTTACCGCTGCCACTGCACCCGCGTATCGACGTCCCGACTTCCACCTCTTCCTCAAATATATGCAGGGGTGATGCGGAAGTAACGCAGTTTAGGGTGTGCTGCGGCGTCGAAAAGCCTACGCATGTGAGTTAACTCCAACCCACACGTTAGCAGAATCAATGCGGGCCCCCTGACCGGCCATAACGGCCATACCAGGAAAGTTATACAGCGTCCAAGAGTTCTCCGGCATCGCTGACACGAAAAATATTTACTCGCAAGCTACTTAACATCCACTGAGAAATTGGTAGGTTGGATAACTGTTTGAGGGAACCGAACTCCATCAGTTTCGTTTCCTTCGTAGAACCCACGTCCACGTCACAATAAAAGCCCCTGTGAAAGGCACCTGCCATGTCCTACTTGATCCGCGTCCTGCTTCCTGATACTCCAGGCAGTCTCGGGCAACTCGCCGACGCGTTCGGAATGGTAGATGCCAATATTCAATCCGTAGATGTTGTCCAAGTATTTCCCGACGGCACAGCCATGGATGACATCGTGGTATCTCTTCCCAAAACCGCCCTACCCGACACATTGATCACCGCTGCCCAAGCATTAGATGGCGTGGAGGTAGATTCCATCCGCCCCTTCTCTGGAACCATCGACCGACGTGGGCAAATTCGCATGCTAGCCTCCATCGCCAAGCATAAAAACAATACGACGCGCGCAATGGAAGAACTCGTCGACGTCCTTCCCCGCTCCATTACCTCTGGGTGGTGTCTAGTTCTTGATACCACCGGGCCAAGCCGACGCATCGCCGCTAACCCGGCCGCCCCCGAAGACGACGCGACCACCCCCTCTGTACCCCCCGTGACATCAGCACGCGTACTCGACGTGGAACATGAGGATTGGATACCCAGCAGCTGGTCCCTGCTGGACTCAGCCCTGGCCGTCGCCCCCATCGGCGACACGGGCATGATCCTCATCGTCGGCCGACCCGGCGGCCCCTGACTTCTTGGCCAGTGAAGTCGAGCACCTCGGCAACATGGGCATCATTATCGGATCAATCCTCAAAGTATAGGATCACTTTCATAGGACAACACAAGAAAGGTCATTTCATGAAGGTTCTAGTCACTGGTGGAGCAGGATTCATTGGATCCACAGTTATCTCCCGACTCCTTGATGATGGACACGAAGCCGTCATCCTCGACGATTTCAGCACAGGACGCCGCGAATTCGCCGAAGGACGAACCTTCTACGAAGGCGACTTCGCCGACCGCGCACTTCTCGAACAAATCTGGAACGATCATCCCAGATATTGATGCGGTCATGCACTGCGCAGCCCTGATCGTGGTGCCCGACTCGGTGTCCAACCCCATCGGCTACTACCGCAATAACGTCTCCAAGACCATCGAGTTGCTGGACTTCCTGCAAAGCCACGGCTGCACCCGCTTCCTGTTCAGTGGTTCGGCATCCATCTACGCAGTCACCGACGACTTCACCGTGGACGAGAACTCCCCCTTCGCCCCCATGAGTCCCTATGCTCGAACAAAAGCCGTGCTTGAGGGCGTGTTTGCCGACATCGCCGCAGCCACACCCATCAACATCATCTCCCTCCGCTACTTCAACCCCATCGGTGCCGACCCGAGCATGCGCACCGGCCTGCAGCTCGAATTCCCATCACACGCGCTGGGCAAGCTCATTGAGGCACGCAACACGGGAACCCCCTTCACCATCACTGGTGTGGACTGGCCCACCCGCGATGGCTCTGGCATCCGCGACTACATCCATGTCTGGGATCTAGCTGCCGCACACGTCGCAGCTATTGAAAAGTTCGACTCCGTGGTAGGCGACAACGACTACCTGGCGATTAACCTGGGCACCGGCACCGGCACCACAGTGTTTGAGCTTGTCGACGCCTTCGATGCCGTCACCGGCGAAAAACTCACCACAACCACCGGTCCCGCCCGCCCCGGCGATGCCGCCGGTGCATATCCCCGCAGTTCTCGCGCCAAAGAGCTGCTGGGATGGGTACCTAAGCACGACATCAAAGACGGCATCGCTGACACCTTAAAATGGTTCGAGGTGCGCGAAAACATCCTTGACGGGTTCTGATCACTATTGGTGGTCATTGGGGGGGTGTGACCACCAACCGTGCCATTCCCCTAGGGCATGCCCCAGGGACTACTCTGGCGAACCGGTTTCTAACAGCCGAACAAACTGCTCCTCATCCAGAATGGTGAGTCCAAGGTCGCGGGCTTTGGTTTCTTTAGAACCCGCCTTTCCCCCACCACCACGTAGGTGGTTTTCTTGGATACAGACCCGGAGGCTTTACCACCACGGGAGACGATGGCTTCCTTCGCCGAGTCGCGGGAGAATCCCTCCAGCGAACCAGTGACCACCACGGTCATGCCTTCCAGTGTTTGCGGTAACTGTTCGGTGGTGTTCTCCTCCATATTCACGCCGGCAGCTGCCCATTTATCCACAATGTTGCGGTGCCAGTCCACCTCGAACCAGTCTTTGAACGACTGAGCAATGGTGCTGCCGATGCCCTCAGTTTCGGCAATATCCTCCACCGTTGCGGCTCGAAGTGCATCCATGGAGCGGTAGCGCGCAGCCAGCGCCCGGGACGCGGTGGAGCCGACATGGCGGATAGACAGCCCAACAAGCACGCGCGACAGAGGTACCTCTTTAGCTGCAGCAATGTTGTTCAGGAGTTTTTCGCCGTTGCTGTTGATCTTGCCACTTTTTGCCGTGTACACCTTAGAGGCTGATAGCTTCTCGCGATCAAGGTCAAAAAGGTCAGCCTCATCGGTAAGAATGCCGCTTCGGATCAGGTCAAACGCGCCTTTCTCCCCCAGCACCTCAATGTCAAAAGCTTTGCGGCCAGCAAGGTAGGTCAGTCGCTCGGCGAGCTGGTTGGGGCAATTCCTCGTGTTCGGACACCGCCAGTCTGCGTCTTCTTCCTTGGCAGGTGCAAGCCTGGTTCCGCAGGCCGGGCAGAATGTGGGGAAAATATATTCCCGTTCGGTGCCGTCACGTTTCCACCACCGGCCCTAACACTTCGGGAATGATCTCGCCTGCTTTGCGGATCACCACGGTGTCTCCTAGCAACACGCCTTTTCGCTTAATTTCGGTCTGGTTGTGCAGGGTCGCTTTGGATACCGTCGTTCCGGCCACAAATACCGGTTCCATAATGGCGAAGGGCGTGACACGACCGGTTCGCCCCACCCCCACTTGAATATCCAACAGGGTTGTCGTAACTTCCTCCGGCGGGTACTTGTAAGCAATCGCCCAGCGCGGCGCACGGCTGGTGGATCCGAGCGCACGCTGCTCAGCGATGGAATCGACTTTAATCACCAAACCATCAATTTCATGAAGCAGGTCCTCGCGGTTTGCGGGATCCGCCCAGTAGTCAACGCGTTCAATAATCTCTTTGGTTGTGTGCACCAGCATGGTTTTTGAAGACACTGGCAGCCCCCACGCCTCCAACGCGCGGTATGCCTCGTCCAAGGTGGCGGGTGTGAAACCTTCGCTGTAGCCAATGCCGTGGCAGATCATGCGTAGTTTGCGTTTACGCACGTCTTCCACATTCTTTTGCCGGAGCGAACCGGCCGCCGCATTCCTAGGGTTGGCGAAGGGTTTTCCGCCTTCCGCGATGCGCTGCGCGTTGACCTCTGGGAAATCGTCGATGGAGATATAGACTTCCCCGCGCACTTCCAGCACCGCAGGAACAGGGTAGTCATCACTGCCGTTAAGCACGTGCGGAATATCGCTGATAACCCGCGCATTTGCGGTGACATCTTCACCCACGCGGCCGTCGCCACGCGTCGCCGCCTGCACGAGTTCACCGTCACGATAGGTGAGGTTGATGGACAGCCCGTCGATTTTCAACTCGGTGAGGTAGCTTTCCGACGGCGTACGTTCCAACCATTTCCTCAACTCGTCCAGGTCGAACACATTATCCAAGCTGCGCATGGGTTCCAAGTGCTCAACGTTGGCAAAGCTTGACGACGCCGCGACAGGCGCTCCCACCTCCATGGTTGGGCTGTCAGGAACAGCCAGCTCAGGGTGCTCAGCCTCTAGTTTCTGTAGCTTTGCAAAAAGCTCATCGAACTCGGCGTCGGAAATGATGGGTTGCTTGTTGTAGTAGAGGTCGCGGTGTTGACGAACCTCCTGCGCAAGGTCGTTCCATTCGCGGCGGAGATCAGCAAATCGGTCACGGTGCACCAGTCTAACGTTTCGGGCGGACACGGCGGGTTGGCTTCACAGCCTGCTTCACATAGCCCCACAGCTCCGAAGAATGAATAGGGTGAAAATCTGTCGCCTCCAAACTCACATTCACATGATGTGGGGCGAGCAGCTGGTCAGAATGGGTGTGCCCATGCACGACACAGTCAAAACCGTCGCGGGCTATCCAGCGGTTAAGCGCACCTTTGCGGTATGGGTCGTCTGTCCTGGGAATATGCGTAAACAGTACATCAAGACCGTCGTGGTTGAGCTGGAAATTTTCAACAACAATGTCGAACACAGCCTGATACTGCGGCAACCACGTCAGCTGGGATTCCACGCCGAACATGGGATGGCATTTGTCGTGATTACCTGGGGTAAGGATCAGACTAAGGTCTTTAGCAAACTTCAGTTCCGCAAGCTTATCCAGCGCATACTGGTCTTTGCGAACAGAAATATCGCCAAGGCATACCAATGTTGCGTTATCAGGGAGTTCAGACAACGCGGCCATGACAGTGCTGTCATGATGATAGGTCTCGGTGAATCCACGGTTGTGGGTCACCAATGGATGCCCCAGATGCAGGTCTGAGGTGATCCAGAAATCACTGGGATCAAACATCGTTGACATTGCTTTCCTTGTAGTCGGGTCCATTGGTTTTTCTGACCATCGCAATCATGGCACAAGGGGCAGACACGCATAGCATCTCTGGTACATAAACGCGGTTTGCACATCGCCGCCACAATGATAAGAAACCAAGCCTTAGCAGCGATGTTATACCCTTTTTGCCCCCGTGTTTACCCCCCTTGTCTACGCTAGGTTCCATGACGCACTTTGACGTAAACGCAATGCTCTCCTTCGACCTCGAAACAACCTCGGCGAACCCGTTGGAGGCGCGGATCGTTACGTCCGCCATGGTCCGTATCCACAACAAAGATGTGGAACCCCTTGAGCTGCTCGCGGATCCTGGTGTGGAAATCCCAGAGGCTGCCAGCAAGGTCCACGGCATCACTACCGAGCATGCGCGTGAACACGGTCAGCCGCATGAGAAGGTGCTGGCGGAAACCGTGGAGCGTATTCGTCAAGGTTGGGCCGATGGTTTGACGCTCATTGTGTTTAACGCGCCTTACGATCTCACCGTTTTGCGTCAACTCACGGGTGATTTCACTGTCACCGGCGCCGTGTACGATCCTTTTGTTATTGACCGAGCCAAGGATCCTTACCGTAAAGGCCCCCGAACGCTCAGCGACCTCAGCCAGTTTTATGGTGTGCGTTTGGATAACGCCCACGAGGCAACGGCCGATGCCCTGGCGGCCGCCCGCATCGCGTGGAAGCAGTTGAAACTATGGCCTGACCTGGGGACTATGGATTTGGATAGCCTCATGGAAGCGCAAGCGGTGTGGTACTACGAGCGCCAGACGAGCTTCCGTAAATACTTAGAAGGCCAAGGACGAGACACCAGTGATGTGAGCACGTCCTGGCCAATGCGCGGCTAGTACGCCGCTGCCGAGAAGCGTTAGAACCGCAGATGGGAGACTTCCTCCCAGCCCGGGTCGAACGACGGTACCAAGTTAACGTTGCCACGGTCCCACAGTGCTAGGACTTCCTCCATACGCTGGATGACTTCGCTGCTGCTGTCGACATAGAAGTGCATGAGGCGCTGGCCTTGCCCGGTTTCGATGGCCACGCACCGGCCGTCGTTGGCCACAGCGGAGTCCAGGGCGTCCTCAATGGAGCCAAGCGCCTGCATTGTTTCCTCATCACGAGGCAAGCCAGTTTCGTGCGCGTCGTAGGCGAACGCAACTGCGACGTGGGTTTCAAACAACGGCGCGGCCAGCGTGACCAGCGGTGGAAGCACGCGGATAATGATTGGGTGGTCGTCCACCATCGCCTCAGCGACCTGCCAATTACGGTTACCAATCAGCGGGAATTCGGATGTTAAATCGTGCAGCACATCAGTGAATTCGGAGATGGGTACGGCATCATCGGGGTTTTCGCGCACAAACTCAATGGCCCCGATCCACATTTCCACATTCAACTCGCCCAGGGTTTTATCGAGCAGAAGGAATCCAAGCCTTGTCACAATGGCATCGTCGTCAAACTCATTAAACGCGGGGTTGTACACGGCAATGTCCACCAGGGAGTTACGCCGCTGGTACAGCACAGTAGTCTCGCTCAACTGTACGTAAACGCCCTCATAATTGATCTTTACATCGAGGTCCTGTGCTGGTCGGCGAAATTCGGAAAACGCCCACACGTCGTCAGCATCGGGGGCAGCCTCGAACCAGCGGCGCGCTACGCCGCGCAACTCAGCGCCAGCGGCAGTCACGGTGAGGGCGTGTCGCGCGCCGTCGAAACCCGGGGTGAATTCCCACTGCAACTGCTCGGCGATTGCAACAATCCTCGGGTGCACCAGCCCCATGACATCCGCTTGCTCCTGTCCGGTAAAAACTCGGTCGAGCAATTCGGCACCTTCGTCGCGCCACCATGACCAGAACGCATCAATTGCGACTTGTTGTTCCTCTAGGGTGGGGTGATGAGTTTCAGCCATGGCTGTCCTTTCGCTGGATCGGTGCACTTATTTTGGCGCACAACATACGCGTACTAACGCTACCGAATTCCTCGGCAAAGTCACACACGCCACAGTCACAAATCGCCAGCGTCTTTGTCCAGCATGTCCGCGACCGTTCGGGCAGTGCGGAGGGCTGCTGCGGCGTCGAGAAGCGTGCAGTCGGCTAAACCACCGCGGGGGTGCACATCAACGGCATGGGTGAGCAGTGTGCGGTCAAGTCCCAGTTCGTCCCACATGTGTGCGACATTGACCGCAAGGTGGCGCGGGTCACGGTCGTCCCCGGCGCGGGTCATGCCCAGGCCGACGCGCATGCCTGCGGCTAGTGCGTGCCCCATGCCGTCGTACTGTTCGCTGCCGCGTACTGTGTCCAGAGTTATCTGGCAGGTCTCCACGCCTGCGACCTGGGCGACTTTCCACAGCGGCGGATACCCGGTTTGGTTGAGGTAGCGCACCTCCGCACGCTCGATGACACCAGCCAACCGTTCCCCCAAGTCGGCATCGTTAATGGAAGGAATCTCATCAAATTGAGATGTCCCGGGCAGGGAGCCATCGCGAACCTGCGCAAGTAGTGGCTCGTCTAGCTGCACATACACCTCGGTGTCAAAGCGCGCTCGCACGTCGGCACTGTATTCCTGGATTCCGGCGATCAGGGATTCCGTGAGGTCGCGCAGGGCACCGGCATCGGTGAGTGCGCGGTGTCCGTTGCTCAGTTCGATGGATGCTGATAGCGTCCACGGGCCTGCGACCTGGATTTTCACGGCGTCGATACGCGTACCCCATGCCTGTTCGCACTGGTCCAGTCTGCCTCTACCCGATCCCACATGCGGCGAGTGCGCAGCTGCGGGCGAGCACTGAGCACCCAGCTTCGCGGCCCCGCATCCACGTTAATTCCGGGAAGTATCCCCGTCGTGAGCCCCACCACGTCCACCCCGCGAGCGGGAAGAATGGGTAGTTGCCGCAGGTCACCGGTTTCACCCACGACGATGTCGGCGGCGGCGATTATCGACGCCCCGGGCAGCTCGCCCAGTCCGTAAAAGTTGACGGTCATGAGTGGGCCGTCCCACAGATCGTGCCGGAACCCAGCACAATATCGCCATCAGGATCGGGCAAGTACAGTACAGCGGCTTGACCGCGCGCCACACCCTGAAGCGGAGTGTGCAGGGACAGTTCCATGCGGTCGTTGTCCTTGTCGATGCGGGCGCGACACGGAACGACGCTGCCATGGGCACGGACCTGCACTTCACATTCCACCTCCCCCGTCATGGCCGGGTGCAGGAATTTGAGGCGGTCGGCGTGAATTGTTGTGATGGCTAGGTTTTCGCGCGGACCAACGGTCACCACTCCCGTCTGCGCGTTGATATCGGTGACGTAGCGGGGACGCCCATCGGCTGCGGGATTGCGCAAGTCAAGTCCTTTTCGCTGACCGATAGTGAACTCATGCACGCCTTGATGCTCCCGCAGAGGCGTTCCTTCCTGATCCACAATCAGCCCCGGACGCACGCCAATATGCTTACCTAAAAACGCCTGGGTGTTGCCATCGGGAATGAAGCAAATATCGTAGGAATCCGGCTTCTTGGCCACGGAAAAGCCCATCTCACCGGCTTCTTCGCGGATCTGAGGCTTCTTGGTGTCGCCCACTGGGAACATGCACCGCTTGATCTCCTCCGCGCCCAACACCCCGAGCACGTAGGACTGGTCTTTGTCCGGATCAATGGCACGGCGGAGGTACCCATCGCCACCGTCAATGGGTTGGGTGAGCCGCGCGTAGTGCCCGGTAGCCACGGCGTCGAAACCCAGCGCCACACCCCGTTCTAGCAAGGCGCGAAACTTGATTTTCTCGTTGCAGCGCAGGCACGGGTTGGGGGTTTCGCCGATGGCGTAGGAATCAATAAAATCATCAATCACATCCTCCTTGAACCGGTCCGAAAAGTCCCAGACGTAAAAGGGAATGCCCAGTTTGTCGCACACGCGGCGAGCATCGGCGGAATCTTCCAGCGAGCAGCATCCGCGCGAGGATTCACGCACAGCCTGCGGATCACGCGACAACGCCAAATGCACCCCCACCACCTCATGACCGGCTTTCACCGCGCGTGCCGCCGCCACTGCGGAATCCACGCCGCCGCTCATCGCCGCCAAAACTCGCACTGCCTGTGATCCTTCCTGAATTGCCTTGTGGCCCGACCCATTGGAGCCATATGGGCCTAACAGAATAAGCCCGTTACGTGGGAAAAGGCAAGTTGAAAGCAGGCTGCCGGTAGCCATTGCGCAACCATCTACTTGCACTATTCCATTATTTTAGTATTTTAAAACTATGGACTCGATAGAACCGCCAGCCAGCACACAGCCACCTCCGCAAACACCTTCACAGCGCGAGCAAGAGCTGGAACGCAGGCTCGCCACGATTGAGGCGCGACTTGCTGCTTTGGAAGAACACGCACCTAAAGAAACGGCAGTCACACCACCCACCACTCCAACCGGAACCAAGCAGGTAGACGACTCTGCTGACACCTATTGGGCACTCACCGAACTGTCATTACAAAACAACACTGCCGACAACACCGGTGCCGTCATGTTCGCGGGTCACGTCACCACCAGCGAGCAAGAAGCCATGTACCAGTGGACTCGCCCCACCGACTTCTTCCTCGCCACCAGCTGGGACGACCCCATGACACGCCTTACCGCGCTGGCACATCCGGTGCGGGGAACCATCCTCCGCACGCTTCTCGACGCCCCGGCTACCGCAGCACAACTTGCCGAAAACAATGTGGTCACCTCCACCGGAACGGCGTACCACCACCTTAACGCCCTCATGGCCGCTGGTTGGATCAGCAAGAAACCCACTGGGGAATTCAGTATTCGCATCAGCAGGATCGTCCCCTTACTCACCATCCTCGCGTGCTGCGAAGACCATTAACAAGAAAGGCGTAATCGCGTGAAATCAAGCCGCGACACCTGACTGCCGGGACAGTTGCAAGCCTTATTGCCATGTCAATCCTTGTAGCAGGCTTGACTTTTGGCCCCAAACACATCACAGTAGCGCAGACAGCAACGGGCGACCCCGAGCTCGCTGGTCACCTCGCGCAACACGCGCCGAAGGGTGCGCACAACCTTTGCTGCGGCGGTCGTCGATAGTAATGGTGCAGTGAAGTTCGCTGGGCTTGGTGCGGATGAGAATACGGAGTTTGAAATCGGGTCTGTGAGTAAAACCTTCACTGCCGAGCTTCTTCGGCAGGCGGTGGAGCGTGGAGAGGTCACTTTGGACACCACTGTTGGCGAAATTCTGGACGATGCCGATATGTCCACGTCAGACATCACCCTCAAGGAACTAGCCACCCACACATCAGGGCTGCCGCGGATTCTTGGTATATCGGCCTTCGCAGTGGCGATCAGTATGCAGCGAAAACAGAACCCATATGATGGCTTTACCACTCGGAGGATTCTGGATGAAGCCCGCACCGCAACTCTCACAGACCGCGGAACGTACAACTACTCCAATTTTGGAATGGCGCTGCTCGGACATTTGCTGGCGCGACGGGCTGGTACAACCTACGCGCAGCTTGCTCAAGAACGCATTTTCACTCCCCTTGGCATGAGCAACACCTACGTCATGACTCCCGAAACCACACCTGCGAACGCACCACGGGGGCTGGACATTACTGGACACCTCACCGCCGCATGGGACGACGAAGGGTACGGACCGGCCGGCGGAATTCGGTCAACTGCCGCCGACATGACTCACTTTATGAAGCATCTGCTAGCCCAGGGACTCCCCGATTACACCTGGGTACACGAGCAGGACGTGGCCTGGCACAACGGCATGACCGGCGGCTTCGCATCCATGCTGGTGATTGACACACGGAACAACAACGCCAGTTTTGTAGCCAATGACAGCAACGTAGCTATTGATGAGCTCGGAATGGAACTGCCACGATGAATCCAGCCATTGTCAGCACGATTTTGACCGTCCTCATACTCTTCATTGCAGCTCGTTCACTTCGCCGACGACGCCGCCCTGGGATAGCGCTACTAGATTGCGGTGTCAACTGTGCCATAGTGTTCTTCATCGCCAACGGCGACGGTATCGCCTGGACAAGCCAGATATCCGTTGTCCTGTGGTGGCTCACCGTGGCGCTCTGCGTAGCCGGAACAGCTTGTAGCATATTCACATATCTGCTAACGTTGCGTTCGGATTAAAAAGGAGTTCTCCACATGTAATAGCAACGTCCCCTCCCGCACCGCTGACCACTGCTTTAAGAGCACAAGCACCCAGCGGGATTTCATCGTTGCCATCTTTTCCCTTTTTGCATGTGGAGTCACCGTGTCTACCAACCCGTACGGGTTCCCCATCACTGTTCCCGGCTCAAAAGCCCCAGTTCGCATGTGGTCACCGCTTTACGACGTCGACCACACCGCTCAACAGCAAATCCGCAACGCATCTCTCCTTCCGTGGGTTCACGGCGTCGCCGTCATGCCCGATGTTCACGCAGGCGCTGGCGTGACTGTTGGAAGCGTCATCGCCATGCACGGTGCCGTTTCACCGGCCGCTGTCGGCGTGGATATTGGTTGCGGAATGATGGCGGTAAAAACAACCGCCACACTTTCCGATCTGCCCGATAACCTCGCCGGCATCCGCGCCGCCTGGGAAAACGTTGTTCCCGTTGGTTTTGCCAAGCATAAAACCCATGCCGCACTGCTGGGGCGAGACGGTTTTATGCGCCGCGATGTCAAGAAGCTTTTCTCACGTTTCACTAATCTCCGCGTTGATGTCTCCGCAAAGGAAAACAACGCGGTCCGGCAATGCGGAACGCTCGGCAGCGGCAACCACTTCATCGAGTTGTGCAGCGACAACCACGGCATTCTGTGGCTGATGTTGCATTCCGGGTCACGCAACATCGGCAAGGAAATCGCCGAGCGGCACATCTATCGCGCGAAACACCTGGAATGGAACAGCGATATTCCAGACCGCAACCTCGCTGTATTCTTGCACCGCGACCAGGACGGCACAGAATACAAGGAATGGGCCGACTACCTTCATGACATCTACTGGGCACAGGAATACGCCCTGCTCAACCGACGCATCATGATGGGCTCCATCAAAGCCGCCCTACAGAACATTCTTCCGCAGGTTGCCTTTACCCAGGAAATCAACTGTCACCACAACTACGTCTCTGAGGAAACCTACGACGGTCTTGACTTGGTAATCACCCGCAAAGGGGCAATCAGCGCGCAAACAGGTGAATTGGGCATCATTCCGGGTTCGATGGGAACCGGCTCATACATTGTGCGCGGGCTGGGAAATACAGCATCGTATTGTTCCGCCTCTCACGGTGCTGGCCGAACAATGAGCCGTGGAGCGGCAAGGCAGGCATTCACCCTCGCTGACTTGATCGAGCAAACCCGTGGCGTGGAGTGCCGGAAAGACTACGGGGTTCTTGATGAAATCCCTGGCGCCTACAAAGACTTGAGCCAGGTTCTCTCACACGAGGTAGACCTGGTGGAAATTGTGGCCAAACTCGACACACTACTGTGCATCAAAGGATAAAAAATGAGTAACAACAATCGCTACGTGCGACTCAGCAAAACAATGTCCGTCGCACTGCGGCACGACCCTGATTCTTTCGGAATCGAGCTGGACAAAGAAGGCTGGGTGGATGTCGATAAACTTCTCGACGCCCTGCGCAAACATAAGCGCTGGGAGGACATCACCGAAGAGGACTTCCATACGGTCATGAGCATTTCAGATAAGAAGCGTTTCGAAATCAGCGATGGTCACATCCGCGCACTCTACGGCCATTCCATCCCCATGAAGATCGTTAAAGAACCAACCACTCCTCCTCCGTTGCTCTATCACGGTACCGCCAGGCGGAATCTGGATAATATTCTCCAACAGGGCATTCTTCCCATGTCGCGCCAGTATGTGCACATGTCAGAAGATGTGGAAACGGCAACGAAAGTGGGGCGTCGAAAAGCGCAGGACATTGTGATCCTGGCAATAAACACACAGGCAGAACCGGGGGTGCCGTTCTACTGTGGCAATGATCAAACATGGCTCGCTGACCGGGTTCCGCCCAGTATGATTGAGGTTCTGAACTAACCTCATTTCGCATTGGGAAGCACGCATGACTCAGAACAATGATCATCTGCGGATCGGTGATACCGAGCGCATCCACGCACTTGACGCCCTCAGCCGCCATTACGCCGACGGCAGGCTTGACGACGCCGAGTTCAACCGCCGCTCCGACATCATCACCACCGCAACCACCCAAGGCGAACTGCGGGAACAATTTGCTGACCTCCCGGGAGGATTCCCATTCACAGCCGACACCACAGGCGCACTTGTCCCCTATGAACAGGCCGAAGGCCACTCACTTGTCGCAGATGTAGATCCCGAGGCCAAGGAGCTGGAAAGGCTCAAGAAAAAAGGCAAGATCATCAACCTCATTGATGGGTTGAACGGCACTGTCTCTCTGGCCGCATTCTTCTTGCTGATGTTTGTATTCAACGTCTCCTACGCGTGGCTTGTCTTCCTAGCAGTTCCCGCCATTGGCGCAGGTGCGCGCCTACTTTTGCGCTTCGACGAATCAGAGGAAGACGCGTATGACAAATACCAGGAAATAGCGCAAAAACAACGTGCCCAGCGCCTCGAACAAGCAGCATTCAAGATGCAGGAACTGGAAAACAGGAACCGTGAGGGGCGGTAACCACTTATCTAACCGCTTGTAGCAACACACCGAGATTAAAAATATGCACACTGGGTGATAGAAAAATCGTTACGCTGCTACTAGCGGCCATACTGGCATCTCCACTTAGCCATCAACCTCAAGCGGGGTACGGTAATCCAGCCTGGAATGCAACCACTTCCGCGTTAAGCCACTCCCCGTGCTCCGCAGTCGCCGCTTCCACTTTTGTCAGGCATGCCCGAGATTAACACTACGCTGGTCGGCGATACGTTAGCTTCAGACCGTTAGATCTTTTGAGCCAAGGTAGACATTGTGGTTCATCGCCTTGCGAGAGTGTCTAGTTTCCTCACAGACAGAGCATTAGACGCTCCCGTTTTGCTGTGTTGGAATAGAACCGTATCTCAAACTTGAAAAACCCTATTCCAGGATGGACAGAGCAATCCACTCTAACCGAGAAAATATTTAGGGATAGTCTTATAAGTTGCCAACTTTGCGGGCACGTATTGACATAATACAAAATAAACAATACAATATTTAATAGCAATTTCCTTTTACTCAAATCTTCTACAATGTATAAGCCTTGATATGAGTGAAGGAAATTACCCGAGACTCCAGGGCGCTATAGTGTGTCTCACTGGTTTTTTACGTGGCATCCACATGTATCTACTGTTATAGAAAGAAGCAATGATGAGAAAGGTGACTTCTACGAATAACATGTAGGGCAGCGTTGATTTTACCCGACACAACGTCGGTCGAAGCTGATAGTTGCCAAAATTTCACTATTCACATCTCAAATGTGAAGTTAAGCCCGTCGGACTCCTCTAAAGAGAGTTTTTTGACGCATCAATGACAACTATAGAGCATTTTGATGAATCAGCTACCGAAAAACTGGAGTTTCACCTTTCTTGATGCAGGCCGGACACGACAACGATAGGCTCAAAAAGCTTGATTCAAAAGAAGCTTTCTAGCTACGGAAAATGGTGTGAGTCAGGAGATCTGATGAACATGATAGATAGCAATTGCCAAAAACATGACAAGTATTACGGAAAATAAGGCATTTTGCCTATTCACACGATCGTGAGATGGTTGAAGATAGTAAAAATAATCGCGGTTTAGATGTTTTGGAGAAAACGCCGCGGCACTAGCTGCAGCAACACATGTCAAAAACACTCTACGAAATTCATTTAAGTAAGGATGATAGTTATGCAGAAATTTCCGAGGTTCAAGAATAAATACGAAGTTGCATCATTTTTGTGTTCGATTGCAATAGTGATATTTCCATTCATCGGCGAATCAGTCTTCCATATTTTTCCCCAGGGTAATTTTTCGGCAATTTCCCTGACAATTCCCATTGGGATCATTCCAGGAGTGCTGGCGTGGTTAGGGCGTAGTCTGCGCTGTGGGATACTGGCTTTCTTTGCGGCCTTTTCCCCAGTTTTTCTTCTCTGGATATCGTATTATGTCTTTATGATTCTCTACATTGTTTCTGGAGGAAGGGTAAAGCCAGTTTAATATCAGATAACTAACGCAGTTTCAGTCCGGTTCTAAACTCCAAATGAGCAAATTAAAATGTGGGACATAATTATCGGTCACTACTTTGGCAAATCCAGCCTTGCCTGACGACTCTCGGTAGATAACCGTGCTACGATGACAACATCGACGATGGCGCCCCCTAAAAGACCATCTCTCCAGTTCAGATACCGTTTTGAACGGGGTTAATGCCTGGGGGTGCAAAACCGGCTTGAGAAAACTCGATACCGGCGTTTGGTGTGTAGTGGTTTGACCTGGTGTTTTTATCGTGATTTAAGGAAGCAAATGTGGGAATGTGATCTATTCGACGGGGGGTGTGTAAATCGTTTCCTCCGCCGCTGGTCAGAGGGGATGTTTTTCTGGTAGGGTCAGATACCAAGTACCGCGATATAGCGGATGGAAACTCGCTTGGCCACGACCCATACAATTGCAACCAGGTCAGATACCAAGTACCGCGATATAGCGGATGGAAACTTCGACGCTGTGAATATATGTAGCCTTGACTCCTAAAGTCAGATACCAAGTACCGCGATATAGCGGATGGAAACGTCTGCGTGGTAGCTGTACGATCCGAAATCTTCCAACGTCAGATACCAAGTACCGCGATATAGCGGATGGAAACGTCTGCGTGGTAGCTGTACGATCCGAAATCTTCCAACGTCAGATACCAAGTACCGCGATATAGCCGATAAGAACAAAGGCAAGTTGACGAGATATATTTCGACAACATATATTTCGACAACTTTTTGAAACATATAGGCCTTATTATTGCCTTTTTCAGCTAGATTGATAGCTTTATCGCACGAAAAAGGCCGACAAGCTCACATTCAAGCTTGTCGGCCTTGTGTGTTCGGTTACTGCTCTAGCGGCAGCACGACCTACGGTCTATTCTTCGCTGGTTTCCTTTGCTTTCTTGCTGCGTGGGGACAGCCAGGTTGCCAGGATTCCGATGACAAAGAGCAGGAGGAACAGCCACCAGACGCCTGTCCACTGAGATGAGTGTTCGTTGCCGTTGCTGCTTGCGCTGTATTTGGCCAGATCGGGGCCATGTTCGCCTTCACCAGTGGATGCGACAGCGAGTGTGACATTCACGGGTTCACTACCCGCATCGGCAGGTGCGTTGTGGCGGACAGCTACAAGCTGCTCACCCGCCAGGAAGGAGGTGTTAACAGCGCCAGCCTTCTTCATGTTGGCCCACCGAATCGGCTCGGTAGCAAACGTTGCCGAGGTAGCCTCATCAGCGTTCAAAACCACGTTGCCTTCGCTGCGGTCAGTCCCGTCTGCGCCGCCGTCAGTCGTGGCAGACAGGTGGTTGTACAGCGGGCTGAAAGCCTGCCAGCTGATGCTGTGATCATTTTTGCCTGCAGCCTGTGCCTCAAGGTGCATCTGCAAGCGCTGTCCGTCTTTGACAGGAACCCTGAACCACTGAGTTTCGCCCGGTTTGAGAGCAGCGGTGTACGTTCCTGCCTTGACGCTGGGTGCGGCCGCAACGTTGGTGTTGGTCGGAAGTTCACCAGCGACGTCGCCAAGCGGAAGGTCAGCAATCTTTGGTTTGCTGGAGGATTGAGGCAGTTTGGCGTCGTCAACCTGCGGAACAGCCCAGGTGGAAATACGGATGGGCAGATCCTTGTCAGCGGCGAGTTCGCCTGTGCGCTTGAGCACGAGGTCGTACTTACCGGGCGGGCAGTCGGTACCCTTCTTGATTTCTTTCGAAAGTAGCGAGGCGGATTGTGCACCCGTGAAGTTGCCGTCTACCTTGACTTTTTCTGAGGTGGCGACGCAGGCCTTCCCCTTGGGGTTGAGGAGTTCAGGGGTGACAGTTAGCTCCTTGCCCTTGGCGCTCACATTACCCTCAGGAGTCGGAATCAAGAATCCAACGTTGAGTTGCTGACCTTCCTTCAGCGTCACAGACCAGTGGCGTTCCTGGTCTTTCGAATCGCCACTTACAGCCGGAAGTGAGTCAGTGAACAGCTGCTGGTGAATACGCCCGTCACGGGTCGTACCCACGGCAAGCGTGGGCGCACCGTCAGCCTTGTTGGTGCCCTTCATGTCCTTAGCTGCGGTCTGGGTTGCAGAGGCAGCCTCAGAGCTTTCAGAGGCCTTAGCCGTGGTGGAATTTTCGGTTGACTTCTTGTCTTCGGTCTTCGTCTCGGACTTTTCGTCAGACTTGGGAGTCTCTGCCTTGGATTCCTCCGCCTTGGGCTCCTCAGATTTCGGCAGACTTCTCGTCAGATTTCGACGTTTCAGCCTTGCTTGGCTCGCCGTTCGCCTTCGATTCGGAAGACTTCTCAGCGGACTTCTCGGCCGACTTGTCTACAGACTTATCCTCGCTCTTGTCGCCGTCATGCTTATGCCCATCGTGCTTGTGGGTGTCCTTCTTGTCGCCCTTGTCACCGTCATGCTTGTGCCCGTCATGATCGCCGCTGTCTTTCTTGTCAGCGTCTTTCTTATCCGCGTCCTTCTTATCACCTTTACTGCATCGTTTGCTGCAGCTGCGCCTTGAGCAGACAATGCGGTGACGAGTGTGCCGACGGATGCTTCGTCAGTGGCATCAGCGTAGGTGCCGCCGCCTGCTGCTGCGAGTTCTTTCAGCTGTTCGCGGACGGTTTCGTCGGCGTTGAGGCCAACAACATCAATGGTGACGTTGCTGTTGCGCTTGTGGATGTCTCGGGCTACTTCAGCCATCTCTGGCGGCGCGCAGGTGTCAATGCCGTCAGAAACTAGCACGATGTGGCGCTTGTTCTTTTCCGTCTTCTTTGTGTCCAGGGTCTTTTCGGCCGCGAGGAGGGCCGGGCCGATCGGGGTGTATCCGCTGGCAACCAGGCCGTCGATCTGGGCAGCAATTTCGTCGCGCGAACCGCCGAGAGGCACCAGGGTTTGGACGTCTTTACAACCAGCTTCTTTTTCTTCGTCGCTGTTTCCGGTGCCAGTACCGTAGGTCAGCAGAGCAAGTTGCTGGTCACCCGGCAGTTCGCCGAGGAGGGTGTGTGCCACACGGTTGGCGGTGTTGGTGCGTAGTTCACCGGAGCCATCAGGTGCCCACATGGAGCCGGAGGCGTCGATAATCAGCGCGGTGTCTGGGTGTTCAGACGATGGCTCAGCGCTGCTAGCGAGTGGGGCATGCATCCCAATGAGAGTGCACGCTGTTGTTAATGCGGCAACGCCAACACGCATGCGTCCCGGACCAGTGTGAGGCATGCGTGTTCCTAATAGGGTTGTGAATCTCATGTTTTCTATTAGAAAGAATTCTAAGCACATCCGCTACTACTTTGATAAACTTTTATCATTTTTTAAGAATATTCTTATAAAATGGGCGATATTTTGAGACTTATGCCACACTAAAAGAGTGACACGACAACGCAAAATCACATCAATACCTGTGCTACCCAGCGACTATATATCCCGACATCTACGACACACTATGGACCACATCGCCGGATAAGCACTACTGCTAAGATCATACCTTCGCAGTGTCATTTCCTCAGTTTCAGCCCCACTTAAACAGCCGTGCCCCGAGAGCGCCGAAGATAACGATCATGCCGAGCAACACTGCCGTCGCAACGCCATAGTCGGACCACGCGTGACCCGCCCACAGCCCTTGCATCAATTCCACCAGGTGCCGCAGTGGGGAAAACTGCGTGGCATGCCGCACCCCACTCGGCAACGCCTCCATTGGAATGAAAGCGCCGGACGTGATCATCAATACAATCATCACGCCGTTACCAATACCGGTTGCCGCCGCCGCTGACGGATACACCGCAGCCAGCGTGTATCCCAGCGCCAGGAACGCAATAAGCCCACACGCCCCCGCGACGAGCACGAGCAGAACACTCCCCTGCGCCCGGACGCCAAACATGAGCATTCCAACAATCAAAGCCAGAACCACACCGGTCATCCCCACAAGGAAATGAACGGTCACGTCCGCCGCCACGTACGTCCACGACTTCAACGGTGTGGCGCGAAGACGCGCAAAGGCACCGCTTTCACGCAGTTGCAGCTGCGTTGCGGGCAGTATTAGGATTCCCATAATCGCCACTACCAGCGACGACATCGCCGGAAGCGTGGCGTCCACAAAGCCCTTACCGTCAAACTGTGGTGTTGGATCGTTGCCAAATATTGTGCCAAGTATCGCCACCAACAGCGGTGGAAAAATGAGGGTGAAAAACAGCCCGACAGGTTCTCGCAGCATGGATCTGCCAAGGGTTATCACAAGGGTTTGGTACGCGCGCATCAGTGTTCCTTCCGCAGTGTGCGTCCAGTGAGATTAAGAAAAACGTCCTCCAGACCCGGTGTGGTCGTTTCCATATCGTGCACAGCAAGTCCGGATTGAGTGAGGTAAGCCAACACATTTTGAGCAAAAGCTCCCCGCCCCTTAACGACGATCGCGTCACCGTCACCGTCCACACTGGTCACTCCCTGCACCGATGTCAGCTCTGCTAGCACTGGGTGATCGAGGACGGGCGAGTTGAGGTTGAGGCGCAGCGTGGAGTCCCCGCCGTAGCGCTGGATGAGTCCCGCAACAGTGTCCAGCGCGACGAGCTTTCCACTGTCTATGATGGCCACACGATCACAGAGCGCCTCGGCTTCTTCCATGTAATGCGTGGTCAGAACGACGGTTTTGCCACGATCGCGGATGCCACGCACAACGTCCCACATGGCAAGTCGCGCCTGCGGATCAAGAGCAGTAGTCAGCTCATCGAGGAAAAGCAGCTCGGGATCATGGATAAGGGCAAGGGCAATAAATACTCGTTGACGTTCACCGCCGGACAGCCTGGCAACAAAAGAGCGCTCCTTCACGCCAATACCAAGCAGCTCCAGCAGCGGCCGCCACGGCACAGGATTGTCGTAGAAAGAGGAAAATAGTTGCAGTGCTTCGCCAACTTTGAGCCTGGGCAACAACGCGGCTTGTTGTAGCTGAATCCCGGTTCTTTGCACCAGCTGGTGCATGTCTTTTATGGGGTGCATTCCCAGGACGTCGATAGTGCCGGATGTTGGGGTGTCCAGCCCTTCAATACAGCTGAGGAGCGTGGTCTTTCCTGCCCCATTTGGTCCGATGATTCCAAAAATCTCATTATCCTCAACAGCAAAGCTCACCTTGTCTACGGCGGTAAGCTCACCGAAACGGCGGGTCACATCACGGCACACGATCGCACTCATCACAACTCCTCGGTTGCGTCGCCTGATTGCCTTATGTTTCCCACCCTAGCACGGTAATACAAGTAATACTAGTATTACCGATTGGAAATTAGGGATGTACCGATTCTGATGCGCACCGTACATAGCGGTGGAGGTGTGAAGGCGTGGAGGTGCGGGAGGGCGTCGAAACGCGGGCCCCACCACGTGGTGAGCACCCGCGCCTGCGCCTCAGCTAACCTGTGCGGCTACCCTCTAGACCTCAAACAGCGAGACGAGCTGCTTGGTGTAGTCGTCGCGGTCGTCGGCAAAGAGCTCGTCCTTGCCGCATTCGTCCACCAATTCGCCCTTGCGCATCACCACCATGCGGTCGCTCATAAAGCGAACCGCTGTGAGGTCATGGGAGATAAACAAGTAGGAAAGATTCAACTGCTCCTGAAGATCCTTCAACAGATTGAGCACTCGGGCCTGCACGGAAACGTCGAGGCTAGCCGTCGGCTCGTCCAAAATAATCACCGCGGGTTCCGTGCTCAAGGAGCGCGCGATGGCAATACGCTGCTTCTGCCCGCCCGAGAGCTGCCCCGGGTAGCGCTGCAACAAACCCGGATCTAGCTGCACAAGCCCCATCAGCTCTTCCGCGTACTGCTGTAGCGTGAGCCCCTTTCTTTCAAGGATGGCGTTGCGTTTTTCCGGGAAGCACGCAAGCGGTTCCAGCAAGGAATCCCCCACCCGGAGGCGGTTGTTAAAAGACGAACTTGGGTTCTGGAACACCATCTGCATGGTGCGTCGCTTTTTCCGCTGCACCCGCGACGGCAGAGCCGTCAGCTCCTCCCCCTGCAACCACATCTGCCCACTATGAAGCGACTCCAAGCCGAGCAGGCACCGCGACAACGTGGACTTTCCACTCCCAGACTCACCGACCAGGCCCAAGCACTCGCCGCTGTTTACGGCGAGGTCTACTCCACGGACCGCCTGGGTGCCATCACGGTACGTTTTGGAAAGGTTTTTTGTTGCAAGAACTTCTGTCATAGTTGATCATCCACCGGTAGTCGCTCTAGGTCACTATGAAGCGTTGGAACTGACGCAAAAAGGTGTCGCGTATAAGGGTGCTCAGGATGCGCGACAACAGTCGCAGTATCGCCTTGTTCGACAATGGCCCCCTGTCGCATCACCGCAACCCGATCCGCATGCTGAATCACGCACCGGAGATCGTGAGTAATAAAAAGCACCGAACAATCGTGCTTCTCCCGCAATGCGTTAATAAGGTCAAGCACCGCGGCCTGGCTCACAGCATCAAGGGCGGTCGTGGGTTCATCCGCGATAAGGAGCTTCGGCTTGAGCATCATCGCGGTGGCAAGCGCCGCACGCTGAAGTTGACCGCCGCTCAGCTGGAAAGGATAGCGTTGCGAAAAAGCAACATCCAGTCCCACCTCTTCCAGCGACGTATTCACCAACTGTGTTTCCTCGCTCCGCGAATAATTCTTGTGCGCGCGTATCGCCTCCACCATCTGGCTGCCGATTTAAGGAAAGGCGTAAAGGCACCGGAATAGTCTTGGAAGACGTAAGAAATCTCCGCACCCCGCACGCGCCGCATATCACTGGGGTTAATATTTAGCAGGTCCCGACCATCCAAAGAAATTTCAGCGGCAGTCCGGCGCAGACCTCCGGGGAGCATATCAGTAATGGCAAAAGCGGAGACGGATTTTCCACTGCCGGATTCGCCAATAATGGAAAACCATTCCCCTTTCTATATCAATATCCAACGACGGGACCAGCGTTCGCCCCGCCTTTGTTGACACGTTCAATTCTTTAACGTGCAGTCGCGACATCAATAACCTCTTCCGTTCCTTGAGTGCCGGAGAATTTCTCGGTGAGCTTATCCCCCACAAGATTCGTCGCAAGAACAACAATCAGAATCGCCATGCCAGGGGCAAACATGAGCAGCGAGGTTTCCGCAAAGTAGGTGCGCCCTTCAGACAGCATGGAACCCCACTCCGGTGAAGGCTGTGGAACACCCAGGCCCAAGAACGAGAGCGACGCGACCAGCAACACAACTTTGCCAAGGTCAAGCGTTGCCAGGGCCATAACCGGACCAACCACATGCGGGAGGAAATGATGCCGCAGCGTGCGGAACACGCTCGAACCGCTAATGCGCGCAGCCTGGAGATAATCTTGCGTTTTCTCCTGCAACACCACACTTCGAGCCAAACGGGCATAACCAACCCACTTTACTAAAAGAATAGCGATAAGGAGGTTCACATAACCCGGCCCCAGCAAGCCCGTAATAACAATTGCAACAATGTATTCGGGAAGCGCCATGAACGTGTCGCTTGTTCGCATGAGGATCCAGTCCACATATTTGCCAAGATAGCCAGCAAAGAGACCAATAGGAACGCCAACAATCATCGACAACACAAGCGCCGCGAGAGAAATACCCACAGTTGTTTGACCACCAGTAAGCAGACGGGAAAATACGTCGCGCCCAAGCTGATCCGTCCCAACAAGGTGCGCTGCGCTCGGACCCTGGAGTGCATTATTCAAATCCACGGCGATGGGATCATAAGGGGCAAGCCACGGGCCCACGATAACCAAGACAAGAAGCGCGGCGGTAAGGATCATGCCCCACGGAAGCTTTAACAATTTATGCATCATCCGCGCTCCTGTTCCTTGATCTTGATGGATGGGTCGATCATTCGGCACAGCCCATCAACAAGGCCATAATCACCAGAATTGCGATCCCCACTACTAACACAAACCCCTGGATAACGGCATAGTCGCGGCGCGCAATCGCTTCGACCGCGAGCCGACCCATTCCTGGCAGGCCGAACACCACCTCAATGACCACAGAACCCGAAAGCAAACTGCCCAAACTGACGGCCAGCATAGTCACAACCGGGATCAGCGATCCGCGCGTCACGTGCCGCAGCACCACATTCCTCTCTGGCACTCCCCGCATTCTGGCCGCCCGAACATAGTCTTCGGCGTTAATTTCTACGTAGCGGTTGCGGAACATTTTGACAAAGGGCGGGGCAATAGCCACCACAAGGCAGATGACTGGAAGCACAAGTCCAGCGCCGTTATGCCACCCTGATGATGGAAGGAGTTTCACCTTCACGGCAAACATGGTGATCAGGAGCAAGCCCAACCAAAACGCGGGTATTGAGGCACCGAGGTAACAAAACCACATGATGATTTTGTCCACCCAGGTGTTGCGGTACCGCGCGGCCAACCAGCCCAGCAGCACCACAACAAGCGCAGTGACCAGCAGCGATACCCCCGAGAGGATGGAGGAGGCGGGCAATGCCTTAGAAATCTCGTAAGAGACAGGCTTGCCAGTCATCACTGACGTGCCCATGTCGCCCCGAAGCAATCCCTCAAGGTAATGCCAGTACCGAACAATCAATGGATCATTCAGGCCCATGCGCTCCCGGGTGGCTTCTATTTCGGACTTGCTCACCGCCACATCGTCGATGCGCAGCACCGACAATACGGCGTCTCCCGGGGCGAGGGCGACGATAAAGAAGCTCGCAATGGTGAGGAGCCAGACGGCTATCACCGCCTCCCCGAGCCTGCGAAGCGCCCATACTTTATTCAATGTCTAGATCCTTCGTGACCATCTGGAACTCAAACTCGTTGCTGGGGGTGAACCAACCAGTGACGGTTTTCTTGTAGGCAGCAGTCTCGTAGGGCGACACGATGTAGCAGTTATATGCTTTACTGCGAATGTCTTCCGCGATTTCGCGCATCTGTGTTGCCCGCTCGTCCTCATTCACGGTCTCGTTGAAGGTGTTGATCTTGGCAATAAGCTCGGGATCATCGAGCCCGCCATAGTTCTGTGCGCCGTCGGGCATGAATGCGCCGTTAACAAAGTAGGAGCCGTCGCCGCGCGTGAGCGTTGCAAGGGAGAATGTGGCAGCGTCCCAGTCGCCACCGGCGAGGTATTCGTCGATGTTTTCTGCGTTGTGGATCTCCATATTCAGCCCCACCTTCGCTGCGCTGTCTTGGAAAGCCTGCGCAATTTGGGGAAGTTCGGGGCGGGCGTTGTAGGTGGCCAGTTTCATGGAGATTGGCTCCGCAAGTTTCCCGTCTTTCACCTCAAGCCCTGCGGCTTTGAAGTGTTCGAGGGCTTTTTCCGGGTTGTAGGTGGATTCAAGCTGCTTGGGTGAGGTCGGCAGATCGCCCGGGAAGGGATTGTCGGTGACGATTGCGCGGCCCCTGAGAATTGTTTTTGCTATGGCTTCTCGGTCAACCAGCGCGTCAACGCCTTTGCGGAATTCGATGTTGTTCCACAGGTCAGCGTGGGCGCCCTTGTAGTTGTAGATGAGGTGATAGACGCGCGATCCGGGGACGGCATCAACTGCCAGGCTGCTGTCTTTGCTGATCGCATCAAGGCTTTCTAGTGACGGCCGGTAGATAACATCCGATTGCCCTGATTGGAGCGACAACATGCGCGCATTTGCGTCTTCATTCGCCGTCATGGTCACGCTATCGAGCTTGGCTTTTCCATCCCAGTAGTCGTCGAAGCGTGTGAGGCGAGCAGCACCTTTAATGTCAAAGGATTCGAACTTGAAGGCACCGGTGCCAATGGGAAAGTCTTTGCTGGCGTCAACGTCGGTGATCACGTTGTTGTAGTGCACAAGCTCGGATGGCAGCGACGCGTATTTTTGGGTCGTGCGAATTTTCAGCGTTTGGCCATCGGCCTCAATCGACTCAGCTTTCAGGGCTGTTGCCACACCAGGGTTGACTTCAATGCCGTGTTCCAGGCTTTTCTTCACGGCCTCCGCGGTGACATCTTTGCCGTTGTGGAATTTCACGCCTTCGCGGATGTGGAAGGTCCAGTTTTGCGCGTCCTCGGAACTCCACTCATCGGCAAGCCAACCATAGAGCTTGTTGGTGTTTCGGTCCAGGCCAATGAGGGTTTCTGTTGTCCCGGAGTTCATGATGAAGCTGGTCCTGTTGAGCTGCGCATCTACCGTGTTTGCAGCGAACACAGTTTGAAGGTTGAGCGTTTTCCCGTCTGCGGAGGAGCCACTTCCGTCTTCGATGCCACATGACGTGAGTGCCAACGCAGCTACACACAGCGTTGCTGCCATAGCTTTAATTTTCATCTTCTACTCCCTGGTATTGGGTTACATTCCCACGAAGCGCAATGGAGTAGTAGAACGCAGGCGTATAAGGCAGCGACTTATCCAGCCGCATTATACAAGGCCGCACAATCCATACTCCGTGGGTCACGACAGCAAAGGTCTGAGCAGTTCTCCTGGCTCCAGTTCAGCGCTACGTTTCTTTCCTTCCCGATAAAAATCAGTGGCACGCAAGAAACAGCTCCCTGTTACAGTGGCGGGACCGCTCCGGTTTTTCACCGGATTCTCTATTAATGCATAGTGCACTCAGACCTCTATGAAATTGAAACACAGAATGTGATCCACGAAATCATAGCATCTAGGTTGTCGCAACCAGAATTGATGTGCGAAAAAACACCTTTCACAGTTCGTACACTTCATCCCCGGCGATATACATAACGCGCCCCTCCAGCACCGGCGGCGTTACTCCCCCGTTGGTGTTCAACCGCAAAAACCCAGGCACAGGCAGCCGCGCCTCCAGCACGCCGTCACGCACCGCCGATGCAACATCCGCGAGAATATCCTCGTACGTATCCACCGTCGCCCACGCATTAAACTGCCTGATCAGCACGCTTATCGACGCCCCGTCATCCCCGCCGCACGTCCCACCGCGCGGAAGCGTCGGCATAGTCCCACCCCCTGCACCTGCCAAGTGTAGGTATCGATCCCCCACCTCAGCGTTGCGTTGTGACTACTCAAAGCATCGGTGAGCATCACGCCGTAGCTTCGAATATCTGCCCCGCCATAGCGCTCAACCGCACTTTTGTACGCCTCAGAAAGCACGGCCCGAACGCCCGCGCGGAGGTGAGAACGTTGGTCCGATCCCACCTAGCCTTTACCCTGCCATTCCCGCGATCCGCGCCCTGGCTACTACATCCCCAATAACGCCGAGCACAGTAGCCACATCGTCCGACGTGGTGGTGCGCCCAAGCGTGAAGCGAATAGCACCACGCGCATCGTGTTCGGACATCCCCATCGCGAGTAGTACCTCACTGGCGCGGTTCACGCCGCTGGAGCATGCGGACCCTGTGGAGCATTCAATCCCGAGGGAATCGAGCAGCATAATCAGGCTGTCCCCCCTCCGCTCCCGGGAAGGAAAGGTGCAGGTGACCGGGTAGTGCCTCGTCGGGTGTGTGTACGATAACGTCATCGACCTGGGAGAGTATCCCGGCGCGCATCTGGTCCCGCAGGTCGGCAACGCGTTGCCTGTCCGTGTCCATCTCGTGGATTGCTTCTTTCAGGGCTGCGGCGGTGGCCACGGCCCCGGCAACGTCGGCGGTGCCGGGGCGGATGCCTCGTTCTTGTCCGCCGCCGAAGAGCACTCCTGTTGGCGCTGGTGAGCGGGCCGCCAGCAGCAGCCCTGTTCCCCTGGGTCCGCCGAATTTGTGTGCGCTGGCGGCTAGTGTGGTGGCACCGGATTCTGCGAAGGAGACGGGGATGTGCCCGATGGCTTGCACGGCGTCGATATGCACGGGGATTTTCTGCGCGGCGGCGGCCGATACGATGTCGCCGATGGGCTGGATTGCGCCGGTTTCGTTGTTGGCCCACATGCAGCTGACCAGGGCTGCGGGGGTGTCCAGTGTTGTTCCAGGAACAACCGTTCCTGTTGGCGTGACGTCCATCCAGGTCACCTCGGCCCCGGCACCGGCGGCAAGCCCGCGCACTGTTTCTAACGCTGCGGGGTGTTCGATGGGTGAGCTGACAATCCGGCGGGAGTCGCTTGCCTTGTAGAGCCCTTGGATGGCGATGTTGTCGGCTTCGGTTCCCGAGGCGGTGAAGACGACTTCAATGGGTTCGCAGTCCAGCAATGAGGCAATGTCTTCCCTGGCTTGTTCCAGGGCGGCGCGGGCGCGGCGTCCCGTGGCGTATTGCCCACCCGGGTTGAGCAGCTGGGATGCCTCCAACCACGCCTCACGCGCGGAGTCCCGCATGGGCATGGTGGCTGCGTGGTCGAGGTAGACGGGCGGCATTGTCCCCGTTATCCTCGCTTCTTTATTTCTTCGATGAGTTTCGGGGCGATGTCAAAAAGGTCTCCCACAACACCGAGGTCGGCGATCTCAAACAGAGGCGCGTCCTCATCGTTATTGATCACAATGATCTTCTTCGCAGTCTGCATGCCGGATTTGTGCTGGATGGCACCGGACACACCGAGGCCGATGTACAGGTCAGGCGAGACGGTCACGCCGGTTTGCCCGATCTGGAATTGTCCGGGGTAGTAACCGGAGTCCACAACGTCGCGGGTGACACCAACGGCACCGCCGAGGGCGTCGGCAAGCGGTTCCACGATGTCCGTAAAACCTTCAGCGGATCCGACGCCGCGGCCGCCAGCGACGACTACTTTGGCTTGGGCGAGGTCGGGGCGGTTGCCGCGTTCGGCGGGCGTAAATCCAGTGACCACGGGTTCTGTCGCGTTGGCGTCCGGCAATTCCAGCGCAACGAGTTCACCTGCAGCGGCTTCGGGGGCAGCATCAACCGCGCCGGGGCGCAGGGTGTAGATGGGACTGTTGCCGCTGGCGGCTGCGGTGACGGCAACAGTGTCGCCAAAGATGGACATGGCGGCGGTGCCGTCGGCGTTCACACCAACCACATCGTAGAGCGCACCCGAGGCGAGACGAGCGGCGAGGCGACCTGCGATTTCATTCCCAGTAACGCCCGCAGCGATGAGCAGCGGCGCTGGGTTGGCACCGGCGAGGATGGACAGGGCATCGGTAGCCGGGATGACCACGCGGGAGTCTGCGGAGGGGGTCTCGGCGGCAACGATCTGTGCGGCACCCCATTCGGCAAGTTGCGGGGTGAAGGCTGCGGCGGTTCCGGGGGTTCCCACTACAACAGCGCTGACCACGCCAAAGGCGCGTCCGGCGGTGATGAGTTCGGTGGTTACTGGGTCAAGTTCACCGTTAGAGTGCTCGACCAGAATGTAGGCAAAGGACATGGGGTTTTCTCCAAAATCAGACGAACGGCACTCAGATGAACTTTTCAGCGGCGAGGAAGTCCGCAATGACGGTGGCGGCATCGCCGTGGTCCACCACAATCTGGCCTTGGCTGCGCTCTGGACGGGTTTCAGCACTACGAACCGTTGTTGCAGCATGTGCCAAACCGACGTGTTCGGGGGCTACCCCAATATCGGCAAGGCTGAGGTGCCGGATAGTGGCGGCTTTGGCGGCACGGATGCCCTGGAAGTTGGCAAAGCGCGGCTTGTCGGATTTTTCCGTTACAGACACCAGCGCAGGCAAAGGTGCCTCCAAGGTGTATTCACCTTCCATGACCTCGCGGATACCGGTGAGTTTTCCGTCAACAAGGTCACAGGAGCGCAAGCTGGTGAGCGCTGGAATCTGACGATATTCGGCGATAATACCTGGCAGCGCGCCCGTCGCACCGTCGGAGGAGGCAACTCCGGTGACAATTAACTGGACGTCATCAATAGCGTTGATGGCGTTGTGGAGTGCCCAAGCGGTACCGAGGGCGTCGGAGCCTTTCAACGCATCGTCGACAAGCAACACCGCTTCATCAGCGCCCATGGCGAGTGCTTTGCGCAGCGCATCTTCAGCGCGTTCCGGCCCGGCACTGAGCGCCACAACGCGGAAACCCTCGTTGGAGTCCCGCAGCGCTAGTGCTTTTTCCACAGCGTACTCGTTGATTTCATCAATAACTTCGGTAACGCTCTCGCGGTCTAGCGTGTAGTCGGGGTTTAAGGAATGCTCCGACCAGGAATCAGGAACGTTTTTCACCAGAACCACAATCGTGGGCATAGTGCAGTCGCCTTTCCGTATTGTCATGTCTCAATTATGTAACTCGCAGCTAGTTTAGTCTGACCAGTCTAGTATGCATAGACAACTCAGGTCATACTAACTTGGTGACGGATTATCCGCACCGGACCCCACTCGCGGACCACACACCAAGGCCACACCAGCAGCCCCGATGCGCGTACACACCAGGGTCAGCGGGCGCTTTCCACCCAGTTTCAGCTGTTTGCGCAGCTTATCCGGGTTCACATCCACGCCACGCACCAGGATTTCCAGGCTCCCACAATCCAGCTCCCGCAGCAGGCGTTTCACGTCTTTCATTTTCTTCAGCGGCAACTGCACCACAAACTCAGCACCCGTGTGGCCCGCCGGTATTCGATCCCCTGTGAGGTATGCGATCCGTTCATCTAGCATCCACAGCCCCTCCCGCACCGCCATTTGGCGCACCAGCCCCGCCCGCACGATCGCCCCATCTGGGTCGATAATAAAACGCCCCGGCGCGCCCGCCAGGTCCCCACCAGGGCGATCGTCCATATCAGAGTTCAGCACATCCACCGATTGCGTATCGACGCTCGCGTTCGCACCGCTGCGCAGCACCACAGCTTCCCTGCCCCGCCCAAAATGCTGACTGTACAGGCAGGTTTCCTTCACTTTGCCGTCCGCACTCACCACGCTGACCATTCCGGGCCACTGGCTGTAATCGATACCCGGCGCGCATTTCACGGCCAGCGGCACATCAGGCCATGCCGCGATCAGGTCCGGCAAGGGTGGAATAAGGTGCGCGGGGTCGCTGATGCGGCGGCCACCGTCACGGCGTGCTGGATCAGCAATAACACAACCCACATCGTTGAGCTGAATCGCGGGAACAAGCGCATCCGCCGCGTAGATCAAGGAGCTGGTACCCGCAAGATTGTGGCGCGCCATGTCAAGTCGGACCAGGTCCACATCGGAACCTGCGTATCGCAGTCCAGCCCTGGAGACTGCCAATCCCTCCGTTCCCACTGAACAGGTCACATCAGCAACAAACGCACCCTCCCCCACAATGTCGCGAATTTTTGCCGAACGCACATCCGCTACCGCAGACGGTGTGGCCTGCTGCGCTGATTCGTAGCAGAAAAGCCAGCGTGCGCGGGCGTCGTCACGCAATTTTCCCGAAGCCGCGCGACGGGCATGAAGCAGTTCACCAACAGCGCGGGCGTGGTCACCGAAACGACCACGTAACACCCCCATGTCCGCAATGAGGGTGTTTTTATTCATCTGCAGCCCCTGCTCCGCATCAGAAATATTCCCCTGATGCGCAATCAGAAACCGGACTTCGTCCCGGGTGTAACTCATACCCTACGGGCGAAGAAACGTCCGTCGATCCTATCAATCTGAATCGGCTGGTGGAACGTCTTAGACAAATTGTCGCTGGTCAGCACCTGATCAATCAAGCCCTGAGCAACCACCTCACCCGAATCCAGCAACATAGCATGGGTGAATCCAGCAGGAATTTCCTCCACATGGTGGGTGATCATCACCATCGCTGGAGCGTCCGGATCCACGGCCAATTCCCCCAGGTAGCCAACCAAATCCTCACGGCCACCCAGGTCCAAACCCGCGCCAGGTTCATCCAACAACAGCAACTCTGGGTTGGTCATCAACGCACGGGCAATAAGTACGCGCTTCTTCTCCCCCTCGCTGAGCGTTCCCCACATGCGATCCTTCAAGTGCGAAGCACCTACCTGCTCCAATACAGCGTCTGCATGGCCGAAATCCATGTCATTGTATTCCTCGCGCCACCGCCCAAGAATGGCGTAGCCTGCGGAAACCACCAGGTCACTGACTTGCTCTTCCGTCGGGATGCGGTTAGCCAGAGCGGAGGATGACATACCAATCATGGTGCGCAGGTCACGCATATCTGTCTTGCCCAGTTGTTCACCCATGATGTGCGCAATGCCGCTGGACGGAAATTCCTCAGCCCCCGCCAAACGCATAAGAGTGGTTTTGCCTGCACCATTAGGCCCAAGAACCACCCAGCGTTCATCTAATTCAACTTTCCACGTCAGCGGACCAACAAGGTTTCTGCCGCCTCGGATGAAAGAAACGTCGTCAAAATCGATAAGCAAATCTGGATTAAAATCGTTCACCTTCTCCATCATGGTGGAAAGTGCAGGAAAAATCACTATTTTCAGCCGTGTCCCGCTACTTTTGTTGATCTAGACTTTTAGGGAGTCGGTCTCAGGCAGTGCGCACGGGCAGACATCCAGGTTTTCGTAACGTTTACGTAACGCAGTTTCTCGCCGCACTACCTGTAGCAGACCTCAAGAATGCGAATACACCACATCCATCACCCGCGCATCAGCGTTGGGTCCCTGCAATCGGAAGGTAATAAACTGTGACCGGACGACTTGGAATAGACGACGTCCGCCCCGTTGTGTCAGGCGGAGCCTATCCATCTAAAGCTGTTGTGGGGGAACTTATCCCTGTTTTTGCTTTTGTATGGCGTGAAGGCCATGACGCACTCTCCGCGACCCTCAACGTGAAGGGCCCCGACGATTCATCTGTGGCCCCGCGCACCAAGCGGATACCCATGCAGCGCAGCGATGATGACCCAGACCAAGTCAATGCCATTTTCGTTCCCGATGTACCCGGTCGTTGGACTTTCCGCGTGGATGTATGGTCCGATCCGCTCGCCACATGGCGGCACGCTGTGACCGCAAAAATTGAGGCGGGACAGTCCGCTGAAGAACTTGCCAATGATCTTGAGCATGGCGCCCGGTTGTTTGAAAAAGCCGCGAAAGCTGTCCCCAAAGCGCAACGTCCACACCTTCAGGACGTGGCGCAATCGCTGCGTGGCAATGGCGACCTACGTGCTCGCGTCGCACCCGGATTGTCCCGCGAAACCTTAAACATTCTTGAGCTTCATCCACTGCGTGAACTACTCACACGCGGCAAAGGTCACAAGGTTAATGTAGAGCGTCGTAAAGCCTTGGTGAGCTCCTGGTACGAATTCTTCCCCCGCTCCACGGGCGGCTGGGACGAGAACGGCAACCCGGTGCACGGCACCTTCGCCACCGCCGCCGAAGAACTGGACCGTGTGGCACGGATGGGCTTTGACACTGTGTACTTCCCGCCAATCCACCCGATCGGCGAGATCAACCGCAAGGGTCGCAACAACACTCTTGACCCCGAACCACACGATGTAGGCTCCCCGTGGGCTATCGGTTCAGAAGCCGGTGGCCACGATGCGGTACACCCGCAACTGGGCACCATTAAGGATTCGACGCCCTGATGGCCAAGGCCAAGAAGCTGGGTCTTGAGGTGGCCCTGGACTTAGCGTTGCAGTGCGCCCCCGATCACCCCTGGGCCGCAGAGCACCCCGAATGGTTCACCGTGTTGCCGGACGGCACGATTGCCTATGCAGAAAACCCACCGAAGAAATACCAGGACATTTACCCCCTGAACTTCGACAACGATCAAAAGGGCATCTACAAGGAAATTCTCCGCGTGGTGCAGTACTGGATCAAACATGGTGTGCGCACATTCCGCGTGGATAACCCCCACACCAAGCCAGCAAACTTCTGGGAATGGTTGATTTCCACTGTGCATGAAACCCACCCTGAAGTGATTTTCCTGGCCGAGGCGTTCACCCGCCGCCCACGCCTCTATGGCTTGGCCAAGGTTGGGTTCTCCCAGAACTACACGTATTTCACCTGGCAGACCAACAAATACGAACTCACACAGTTTGGCGAGGAAATCTCCCGTATGGCTGACATCAGCCGTCCGAATCTGTTTGTGAACACCCCGGATATTCTGCACGCATCGTTGCAGCACGGCGGTCGGGGAATGTTCGCCATTCGCGCCGCTCTCGCTGCCACCTTGTCTCCACTGTGGGGCGTCTATTCGGGCTACGAACTTTACGAAAGACCAGGCGGTGAAGCCTGGCAGTGAAGAATACATGAACAGCGAAAAATATGAGCTTCGCCCCCGCGATTTCGACGCAGCGTTGGAGAACAACGATTCGCTGGAGCCGTTCATCACCGCCCTGAACCGCATCCGCAAGGACAACCCGGCGTTGCAGCAGCTACGTAACATCTACTTCCACCAGATTGATAACGACAACCTGATTGCGTACTCCAAGGTTGATGCGCTGACAGGCAACTGCATTCTGGTGATTGTGAACTTGGACCCCTATAACGCCCAGGAAGGCACCATCCACCTGAACCTACCGGAACTGGGCCTGGATATGGATTCCACGTTCGAGGTCTACGACGAGATTACCGGTGCCACCTACCACTGGGGAACGCACAATTTCGTGCGTCTGGAACCGTGGAACAACGTCGCCCATGTGTTCGTCCTTCCAGAGATTCCTGCCAACAGGCGCGAAAAACTGGCATGGTTGCATGTAGACGAATATCGCGGCTAAAACCCGCCCCCTATGTCCCTTCTGAAGATAGGAACTACCATTGACCCCCGCACCTGAGCACGATCCCCGCTTCATTTTCGAAGAAGACCTGCACCGCCTACGTCACTGCCAACACCACGATCCTCATGGTTTCTACGGTTGGCACGCCGTTGACGGAGGTGCGGTGGTGCGCACCCGCCAACTAGGAGCGGAGCGCGTTGAGCTGCTTATCAACGGCCGCAGTCCTGTTGACATGGACCCCATTGGCGACGACATCTTCGCCATCTGGCTTGACGACGCCCAGCCGCAGGACTATCGCCTGCGCATCACCTGGCCCAACCAGGATCCCATCACCACCGCCGATCCTTACTATTTCCTACCCACACTTGGCGAAACGGACATCTACCTCATCTCCGAAGGCCGTCACGAACGTCTCTGGGAGGTTCTTGGTTCCACTGTGCGCAGCTACACCACCGTCATGGGTGAGGTCCACGGCACGTCCTTCGCTGTTTGGGCACCCAACGCCATCGGCGTTGCCGTGGTGGGCGACTTTTGCGGATGGAACTCATCCCAATACCCCATGCGCTCCCTCGGAAGTTCCGGGATCTGGGAACTGTTCATTCCGAACGTCGGTGACGGCGACGTGTACAAGTACGCCATCCAGACACGTGAAGGTCACCGCCGTGACAAGGCCGACCCATTGGCTAAGCTCTCGGAGACCCCACCGCGCACGGGTTCGGTGGTCACTGCCTCCCAGTACACATGGCAGGACAGTGAGTGGATGGAGCGTCGAGAAGCGATCAACAACATCGACGCACCCATCAGCGTGTATGAGGTGCACCTTGGGTCCTGGAAGCAGGGACTGAGCTACAGCGACCTCGCCACAGAACTGGTGGATTACGTAGTCGAGCAAGGCTTTACCCACGTCGAGTTCTTACCCGTCGCGGAACACCCCTTCGGTGGTTCCTGGGGATATCAGGTGTCCGGCTACTTCGCACCCAGTTCCCGCTGGGGCACCCCTGATGAATTCCGTGCCCTTGTTGATGCCTTCCACCAGCACGGCATCGGTGTGCTGGTGGACTGGGTGCCAGGTCACTTCCCCAAGGACGATTTCGCCCTCGCCCGCTTCGACGGTGAAGCCCTCTACGAGCACCCTGACTGGCGGCGCGGCGAGCAGAAAGAATGGGGCACCTACGTTTTTGATTTCGGCCGCACCGAGGTCCGCAACTTCCTAGTGGCCAATGCCCTCTACTGGCTCGACGAGTTCCACATTGATGGCCTGCGTGTTGACGCCGTGGCCTCCATGCTCTACCTCGATTACTCCCGCAAAGACGGCGAATGGCTGCCCAACCAATACGGCGGCCGAGAAAATCTTGACGCCGTGCAACTCCTGCAAGAAGTCAACGCCACCGTCCACCGCGCGTTCCCTGGGGTTCTCACCGTTGCCGAAGAATCAACCTCCTGGCCTGGCGTGACCGCCCCCACCGAAGAGGGTGGTCTTGGCTTCTCCTTGAAGTGGAACATGGGCTGGATGAACGACACCCTGGAGTACTTCTCCAAGGACCCCGTGCACCGCGAATACCACCACAATGAGATCACTTTCTCCATGGTGTACGCCTACTCGGAGAAGTTCATCCTGCCGTTTTCCCACGATGAGGGTCGTCCACGGGAAAGGCTCCTTGTGGAACCGCATGCCCGGCGATGCCTGGAACAAAGCAGCAGGTCTTCGCAGCCTATTCGCCTATATGTGGGCGCACCCCGGCAAGAACCTGCTTTTCCAAGGCCAGGAGTTTGGTCAGATAGAGGAATGGTCCGAGGCCCGCTCTATTGACTGGTATGACATGGAAGGCTGGGAAGGCGAATATCACTGCGGCATCAATGCCTTGGTCCGCACCCTGAACAGCCTGTACAAGGAACTGCCCGCACTGTATTCGCAGGACCACACCTACAGAAGGGTTCAGTTGGGCCAAGTCCGACGACGCAAGCCACAACGTTCTGGCGTTCCACCGACACGGCACTGACGGCTCCAAGCTACTCTGCGTGTTCAACTTTGGTGGAGCATCCCATCTGGGGTACACACTCGGCGTGCCGGAAGGAGGCCAGTGGGTGCGCATCCTCAACACGGATGACGGAATCTACGAAGGTGCCGACAACGACCTTCCTACTGAGGTTGAGGCCGTGTCCTTCCCCTGGGATGGATACGACTTCTCCGTGCAACTTCACGTGCCCGCCATGAGCGGCCAGTGGTACCGCTGGGAACCAGAGAAGTAATTAATTTCCTCCGGACATAACGCGCAGCGTCTAGAAGATCCATCATGGTGCTTCTAGACGCTGTTTCACCACCACACAGTGCGCAGGTTCAGAAAAGAGCATTCGCCATCCGCGCACGAGCATCAGCCACGCGCGGGTCGCCCGCATCAAACAGAGCAAACAACTCCACCATGCGAGTACGCACCCGCTCCTTATCTTTCATAATTACTGCCAACAGGCGATCAAATGCCTGTTCCACCTTACCTGCGGCTATCTCGGCATCAGCGGCAGTCAGAGCAAGATCGACATCGCCCGGCGCGGCGTCGGCACGCGCAATGGGATCAGCCTCGCCATCAGCCATGGCGGCCGAAATACGGGCAAGGAAATCGGGCATTATCGCGGGCAGCTTTAGCCTCAGCATTGGCCGGTTCTTGAGCGAGGATGGAATCATAGACGGCAATTGCAGCATCAAAATCGCCGTTATTCAGTGCCTCTGTAGCGGGCTCAAAGCGCGGATCCTCGGGGGTGCTCTGCGCTGGAGCACCCTGCGCACCCTCATCATCCGATCCCTCAACAGCTGCGTCACTCAACCCGACGAGCTTGCCCTCAACGGCCGAGACCACGGCAGTAGTCCACTGCTGAAGTGCCTCCAACGGTTGACCGCCCTGGAAATCAGCGAGTGGGCGGCCGTCGGCAAGCGCAATAACAGTGGGAAGCCCGGTAACGCCGAGCATCTGGGCTAATTCCGGCGTGGCATCTGCATCAAGGTAGGCGAAAATCCAGGCGAGGTTGGCCTGTGTTGCTAGCGTGGTAAAGTCAGCGCGAAGCTGTTCGGATTGCTCACTCCGGGACGTTCCTACCAGCACAATCACTGGAACCTGTAAGGAGCGACGCACCACATCATGCTCAAAATTTTCTTGCGTAATGGTTAACGTCGGTGCCACACTACCGGCAGGCTGGCGGCTAGCCTGGGCACGTGCCTCCGCGCGGGCTTTGACCTCACCAAGGTCGATGGCTCCGGCAACAAAACGGTCAGGCGTCGTCATTCTTTTGTCCTTTCTTTATTGCGACAGGTGGCGTTCCACCGACTCAACTTTAGCCGTAATTTGATTCGTGTATCCGGGCCGGATATCGGCCTTCAGCACCAGCGACACGCGTGGCGATACCTCCAACACAGCGTCGGTGGCGCGCTTGACCACAGCCATGACCTCATCCCACTCCCCTTCCACCAAGGTGAACATGGCGTTTGTCTCATTAGGTAGCCCGGATTCTCGGACGATCTTGATGGCAGCGGACACCGCCTCTGACATTTCGGCCTGGTTATTGGGGGTTTCGGTGGGTGCGACGGAGAAAGCAATAATCATGAGTTACAGGGTAGTCACATGATGAGGTTCATTGTGACTTTTGGCGCATTGTGTCAGCGATCTGACTACACTTGTAGGCATGACTCATGATATTTCTTCCATTGATATTCCACACGAGTACGTCATCTGCCTCGATCACGTAGGCATCGCCGTGCCGGATCTTGACGCCGCCGTTGAGTTCTACCGCTCCAACTTCGGCTGGGTGAACCACCACCAGGAAACCAATGAGGAGCAGGGTGTCGTGGAGGCCATGATCGGCCCGAAGAACCTTGGTGCCACCGATGGCATGGTGCAGCTCCTCGCTCCGCTGAACGAGGACTCCACCATCGCCAAATTCATCGATAAAAAGGCCCTGGCCTGCAGCAGATGTGCGTGCGCACCAACAACATTGACGCACTGAGCGAGCACCTGCGCGCACAGGGAACCCGCCTGCTGTACCCCGAACCCAAAATCGGCACCGGCGGAGCACGCATCAACTTCGTTCACCCGAAAGACGCTAACGGCGTTCTTCTCGAAATCACCGAACCAGCCTCCTAACCAACCGCTTATCGACGCCGTTCCCAGCACGGCTTGTGCCAATGCCTACGGTCGTCCGCACCCCGCCCGTAATCCCGTGGCCACGCGACAATGTGTGCCACGCCGGGCGGGATATTTTGATTGCATCCTGGGCACACGTAGTATTTCTTCGCCGCAGCCGATCCCATGTGCCGCACCAGATATATTTCCCCAAACGCTTCCTGCGTCTGGGTGCCAAAATACGCAGCGCCATCCTGAGGCAGCTGACGAGACGGAGTCGTATTCAACCGCCTATTTTTTCGTGGCATGCTGCACCGCTTTCCTCACTGATCCTCTAGAAGAGCCGAAGCTCATCAGATTCAATGCCGCGCAACGCCTGATAGTCCAACGTCACGCATCGGATTCCGCGATCCTCCGCCAGCGTCCGAGCCTGTGGCTTAATCTCCTGCGCCGCAAAGACCCCCTGCACCGGCTTCAACAGCTCATCCCTGTTCAGCAGCTCCAAATACCGTGACAGCTGCTCTACACCATCGATACCACCGCGACGTTTAATCTCCACAGCAACCGTTGCGCCGTCGCTATCCCGGCACAAAATATCCACCGGGCCAATCGCCGTCGGGTATTCACGGCGGATCAGCGTATACCCATCCCCCAATGTGGTGATGTGCTCGGCTAACAGCTCCTGAAGATGCATCTCCACCCCATCCTTAACCAGCCCGGGATCCTCGCCGAGGTCGTAGTAGTAATCCGAATGCACTGCCTCCAACGTGATGCGCAGCTGCTCCCCCTTCTTGTTCTCCACGATCCACATGCGCACGCCCACATCCTGCCCGTCTACATCCGTAATCTCCTGCTCCTCCAGGGTGCATGGCGGTGTCATCCAGTTCAATGGCTTATATGCACGGTCATCAGCGTGAATGGACACAGACCCATCGGCCTTGACCATCAACAAACGATCCGCCATCGGAAGGTGCGCTTCCAACCGGCCAACATAATCCACGGAGCAACGGGCAATGACAAGACGCATTCCCCTACCTTATCCCACACCCAACAAAAATCCGGTCAATCCGGTGTGTGCTAGCGGCCACCCAATTCCCGGGCCTGCTGCATTGCAAAATGACGCATAGCCTGGCGCGGATTCACCCGAATCACCTGACGCATTGGCGCTGACTCCAACCAGGCAATAAACGCCGTATCCCCACGGTTTTCAAACGCCAACTCATATTCCGTGCCCGCAATCTCGATCAACAAAATACGAGTGTTCGGGTGCATGTACAGCACCTCGTTCGAGGTTGGCTCGCGGCGAGCCAGCACCTTCAAATCCCCTCGCATAACAAAAAGATCCGCTCGTGGTGACAGTGATCGAAGCTTGTAATACTCAATCTTTTCACCTACGTAGCGGATCGCACCGTGCCTCCAACCGTGATCTCCCGGCGCTGGCATCTTACGCAATAACACCGGTGTGCCCTTGGAACGCAGCGTGATAAAGCGCCATGTGGCCAGCAGAGTAATCACAATGACGGCCAGAATCAGCGCAAACCACACATATTCCATAGCGGTGTCCCTCTTGAAAGTTGCTCCAGGTGTGTGAACCTAGATGGCGTTTAAGCTGTTAACAGCTCATAGTACACTTTATTAGAGTTTTATTAAAAACTGGGGCGTTGCTTAGTGCACCCAGCCCCATCGAACTGCAGTTTTAGATGTCTACGACTACGTGTAAGCCGCTTCCCTTCATATCACCATGTCACATGCCGTCAACGCAAAAAAGGACCCTCCCCCATGATGGGAAGGGTCCTTAGGTCACCATGCGCAGTACGCTTTTCAACACCGCGCACTCACGACGAGCGTGTGCTCTAGGCCGTCGTTATGACTCCTGATTTCGCCGAACCGCACGCAGCTTAGCTTCACCAAGAGCCTTGGTCTCCTCATCGTCCGATGCCGCCGCAACTTCAGCCTCAGCAACATCAATCTCGTCCGCCCACACGGCGAATTCAGCAAGTATAGTTACCTTGTCCTCGGAGACCGACAGAAAACCACCCTGTACAGCGGCGACAAGCTTGTCACCATCTACAGGACGGATGACCACAACACCATTGTCAACCAGCTGGCCAAGCATAGGTTCATGGCCGGGCAACACGCCAATCTCACCCTCAGTGGTCTGCGCAGTGACGATGCTGGCCTGACCGGACCACAGCATACGTTCAACAGCAACCAGTTCAACGGCGATTTCAGCCATGTGACACGCCCCTCTACTCTCCGGTCAGCTTCTTGTATGCGGCCTCGACATCTTCCAATCCACCCAAACCATTGAAAGCCTGCTCTGGGTAGTGGTCAAAGTCACCATTGCAGATACGCTCGAATGCCTCGATCGTCTCCTCTAGCGGCACATAAGAGCCGGGGATACCGGTGAACTTCTCTGCGACGAAGAAGTTCTGGCCAAGGAAACGCTCCAGACGGCGGGCACGCTGAACCGTGATCTTGTCTTCTTCAGACAGCTCATCCATACCAAGAATGGCGATGATGTCCTGAAGTTCTTTGTTCTTCTGCAGGATATTGATCACGCGCTGAGCCACTGCGTAGTGGCGCTCGCCCACAATGCCAGGCTCCAAATACGAGACGTGGAGGTCAGCGGGTTCACAGCCGGGTAGATACCCTTCGAGGCAATACCACGGTCAAGCTCGGTGGTGGCATCCAGGTGAGCGAAGGTCGTGGCCGGGGCCGGGTCGGTGTAGTCGTCGGCGGGCACGTACACGGCCTGCAGTGACGTAATCGACTTACCCTTGGTGGAGGTGATTCGCTCCTGCAGGATACCCATCTCATCAGCCAGGGTGGGCTGGTAACCCACAGCGGACGGCATACGGCCGAGCAGGGTGGACACCTCGGAACCTGCCTGCGTGAAACGGAAGATGTTGTCAATGAACAACAGCACATCCTGGTGCTGAACATCGCGGAAGTACTCCGCCATGGTCAAGCCCGACAGAGCCACACGCATACGGACTCCTGGAGGCTCATCCATCTGACCAAAGACCAGTGCGGTGTCCTGAAGAACACCCATTTCTTCCATCTCAAGGAACAAGTCCGTACCCTCACGGGTACGTTCGCCCACACCGGCAAACACCGAGGTACCGGAGAATTCGCGAGCGATACGGGTGATCATTTCCTGGATCAACACCGTCTTGCCCACACCAGCGCCACCGAACAGGCCGATCTTTCCGCCCTTCACGTACGGGGTGAGCAGGTCAATGACCTTAATACCGGTTTCCAGAATCTCGGTCTTACCTTCAAGCTGGTCAAAAGGTGGCGGGTCGCGGTGGATGCCCCACTGCTCACCGTCACGGCCGAGACCAGGCTCGTCAAGGCAGTCACCCAGTGCGTTGAACACGTGCCCCTTCACAACGTCCCCAACCGGGACGGAAATAGGTTTGCCGCTGTCAACAACCTCGGCACCACGGACAAGACCGTCGGTTGGTGCCATGGAAATGGCACGAACCAGGTTATCGCCGAGGTGCTGTGCCACCTCAAGGGTAATGGTTTTGGCGACTGCTTCGAGGGTGACCTCGACAGTCAGTGCGTTAAACAGGGCCGGTAGCTCGCCGCGCGGGAATTCCACGTCGACGACCGGACCAATGACACGCACGACACGGCCGACGGTAGCCGCCTGCTGTGCGTTCTGCTCGTTGAGAGCTGTAGTCATAATCTAGTCACTTTCTCCGCTTTCGGCGAGCGCACCAGCGCCACCGACGATCTCTGTGATTTCCTGGGTAATCTGTGCCTGGCGGGCTTGGTTAGCCACACGGGACAGATCTTTAACCAACGCTGTGGCGTTGTCGGTGGCAGACTTCATGGCGTTACGGCGAGAAGCCGACTCCGATGCTGCAGCTTCCAAAAGCATGGCGTACAGACCACGTGAGACGTACTGCGGAAGCAACGCCTCCAAAAGAGTGTCCGCATCAGGTTCGAACTCGTAGTCTGAGGTGGCTTTATCCTCGCCACTGCCCAAAATGCCATCATCACCGAGGTCAACCTCGTCAATTTCAATGACAGGCTCCATGGGAAGCAGTTGGTGGGCGCGTGCAGTCTGAGTCAACATAGATTCAAACTCGGTATACACCACGTGAAGCTGATCAAAGCCTTGGACAGGAGTACCTTCCTCGCCATTGATGCCCTCACGCCACTTGGCAGTACCCACAGACCCGGCAACAAACGCATCTACGAGGTGACGACGCAGGTCATGAGTATCCTGGTATTTCGGATCTTGGGAAACCAGACCATGCACCTGCAATATCTTCGCCACGGAACTTGTAGTAGCCAATGCCTTTGTTACCAGCGACATACAAGACAACCTCGTAGCCCTTATCTTCAAGAAGTCCACGCAGTTCCGCAGTTTTTTTGAAGACGTTGTAGTTGTAGCCACCTGCCATGCCACGGTCACTCGTGACCACCAAGATTGCGGCACGCTTGCCGTTCTCACGCTCACGGAGCATGGGGTGATCGAGGGAACTTGCGGACGCCAGACGTTCCACCACATTGCGGATCTCTCTGGCGTACGGAAGCGAAGCCTCAACCCGTGCCTGGGCCTTGGTGATTCGCGAGGTGGCGATCAGTTCCTGGGCTTTGGTGATCTTCTTGGTCGAGTTCACCGACTTGATTCGGTTACGTAATTCGCGAAGATTTGCCATGGATTATCGCCTCCCTTCTTTTCCTTGGACGGTCATAGTGCTCTACTACCAGCCCTACTTTTTAGCCGTCTTACGGGACACCGTGATCTGGTTCTTCTGCAGTTCGCCTTCAGCCAAAGATCAACGTCAGGGTCGTGAATCACGGGAGTGCCATCAGTGGTTTGGAAGGTGCGTTTGAACTGATCAGTAGCCTCAACAAGTGCGGTCAGAGACTCTTCAGAGAAAGCAGCACCGCCCTTGATCTGCTCGTACACTGCCGGGATGTTAGCGTGCAGGTACTCGTGCAGTTCTACTTCAAAGCGGCGGACATCTTCGACGGGAACGGTGTCAAAGTGGCCTTCACCAGCCAACCAGATGGACACCATCTGGTCTTCCACAGCCATGGGGTTGTTTTCAGACTGCTTGAGCAGTTCAACCAGCCGCTGACCGCGCTGAAGCTGTGCTTTAGAAGCCGGATCAAGGTCGGATGCGAATGCGGCGAATGCTTCCAAGTCGCGGTAGGCCGCAAGATCAAGACGCAGAGAGCCAGACACTTTCTTCATACCCTTGGTCTGAGCTGCACCACCCACACGAGACACCGACACACCAACGTTAATGGCGGGACGAACACCCTGGTTGAACAGATCAGACTCAAGGAACACCTGTCCGTCGGTGATAGAAATCACGTTGGTCGGAATGAAGGCGGAGACGTCGTTAGCTTTAGTCTCAATGATCGGTAGAGCGGTCATGGAGCCTGCGCCCATGTCGTCGGACAACTTAGCGGCACGTTCCAGCAAGCGGGAGTGCAAGTAGAACACGTCACCTGGATATGCTTCACGTCCCGGCGGACGACGCAGCAACAGTGAAATGGCACGGTAAGCTTCTGCCTGCTTGGTCAGATCATCGTAGATCACCAAGACATGCTTGCCCTGGTACATCCAGTGCTGGCCGAGAGCAGCACCAGCGAAAGGTGCGAGCCATTTGAAGCCAGCGGAATCAGATGCCGGAGCTGCGACGATAGTGGTGTATTCCAGCGCGCCATGCTCTTCCAGGGTACGACGAATCGCCGCGATGGTCGAGCCTTTCTGGCCGATGGCTACGTAGATGCACCGCACCTGCTTGGTGGGATCACCAGATTCCCAGTTGGCTTTCTGGTTAAGAATGGTGTCCAAGCAGACAGCAGTCTTACCAGTCTTGCGGTCGCCAATGACCAGCTGACGCTGACCGCGACCGATGGGGGTCATGGCGTCGATAGCCTTAATACCGGTCTGCAGTGGTTCACCCACGGGTTGGCGCTGCAGCACAGACGGTGCCTGCAACTCCAGCACACGGTCTTCTTCTTTTTCAATTGCACCCAGGCCGTCAATGGGCTGGCCCAGGGGGTTAATGACGCGGCCGAGGAATGCATCTCCGACCGGTATGGAAAGGACCTCGCCGGTCCGCTTTACTTCGTCGCCCTCTTTAAGAGTCTCGTAGTTACCCAGCACCACGACACCGATGCGGTCAGTGTCAAGGTTCTGTGCGACGCCAATGACGCCGCGCGGGAACTCAAGCAGCTCATTCGCCATGACTGACGGGAGGCCCGAAACCTGGGCGATACCGTCAGCTGCCGAAATGACCACACCGACCTCCTCACGGGAGGCCTCCGGGGAGTAGCTCGAGGTGTAGTTCGCAATCGCGCTACGGATCTCATCGGAGGAGATCGTCAGCTCCGCCATGTTCTTCCTGCTCTCGGTTGTTTCTTCCAGCATTGTTGTCTAGTAATTAGTCGTGTCTTAGACGATGCCTGCGCGCAGACGTTCGAGTTTACCTGCGGTACTGCCATCGATAACTTCGTCTCCGACTCGGATGACCACTCCACCGAGGAGGCTGGTATCGACCTCAGAGTGGATGCTCATCTCACGACCATAAATTCGGCCCAGTTTTGCGGCCAGTGCTTGCTCTTGTGGTGTGCTCAACGCAACAGCTGCGATGACGTGTGCGACAGTCTTTCCCTGCAGTTCAGCTGCGAGGGCGGACAAATTCGCAATATCGTCAATGAGATTGCTGTCTGGGCGTCCCACCACTTGCAGCGCCAGGGCCTCAGTGACGGCGCTGACTTTTCCGTACAGCACAGATGCAAGCAGTTGACGTTTAGCAGCGACAGTTGTTGTCTTGTCGCTCAGCAGCTGGGTGAGCTGCGTCTGGCCCTCCAGGATTCGGCTGAGGCGGAAGAGTTCATCCTCCACCTGGGCCAGTTGCCCCTGCTGTTCCGCGGACCGGAGAAGAGCGCGGCGGCCCAACGCAACCAAACCCTGTCGCATTTCGCGCGGGGTGGACCACACCTGGGCCGCAGCATCGGTGAGGAGTGCAAGGGTCACTGCGGACACCTTGCCACCAAAAACTTCCTTCACCAGACCAGAGCGCTGCTCCGCAGGAGCTGATGCCTCAGCCACTGCGACGCGCAGGCCGCGGTCGCCGTCGAGGACATCAACGACGTCGAAAATTTCGGTACCGGTCTGTGCGGCAACTACGACTGCATTGTCAATGCCAGACAGGGTGTTGTCTAGGTTCAAAGTTGCATTCGCAAGTGCTTCGCGGCTCGCTGCGTGCATGTCGCTCACTTTCCTGCTGGGGCCACAGTGTCAAGATCGGACAGGAAAGCATCGATCGTTCCCGAGCGTTTGACATCGTCGGAGAGTTGCTCCCCGAGGAGGCGTTCGGCCAGGTTGATCGAGTTCTGTCCCATCTCACGGCGCAGCTCTGTGACGACCTGCTCACGCTGGGCCTGGAGCTGCTTTTCACCGGACTCAATGATGCGGTTGCTTTCTTCGGTGGCCTGGGCCTTCATATCCGCGACAATTTGCTTGCCCTTTTCGCGGGCTTCTTCGCGGATCTGTGCAGCTTCGGCACGAGCCTCAGCAAGCTGTGCGTTGTACTTTTCAAGGGCTGCCTTGGCTTCCGCCTGTGCAGCTTCGGCACGCTGGATGCCACCCTTAATCCGGTCCTCACGCTCAGTTAGGACCTCCTGGAACTTTGGAAGAACAAACTTCCAAAAGAGGAACAGGACGACGATGAGCGAAACTGCGGACCAGACGACATCGTATGACGCAGGCAGAAGCGGGTTAACGGACTTCTCTAGAGGAAGCCCCTCACCGCCTTCTGATGCGGCCAAGTAGTAAATGACGTTCGTCATGTGTCTGTCGGCTTTCGTTGTCTGTTCGGATTAGGTGAAGATGAAGCCGGCAACCAGGCCGATCAGGGCGAGAGCCTCAACGAAGGCGATACCCAGGAACATGGTGGTGCGCAGCTGACCAGCCATCTCGGGCTGACGTGCCATGCCCTCAAGTGCTTTACCAACGAGGATGCCGATGCCAATGCCCGGGCCGATGGTGGCAATGCCGTAGCCGATGGTGGCGATGTTGCCCGTGATGCCAGATTCAGCGGCCTGTGCGAGGATGACGTCGTTCATGAGTGTGTCGTTCCCTTTCTAGCTGCCCGGACTTTCACCGGGCGAAATATATCTTTATGTGTGTCGGTGTGACTGTGGTCCGCGACCTGCGTACAGGCCAACGGGTCAGTGCTCGTCTGCGTGCAACGCCAATTCGATATACACGGCGGACAGCAGGCTGAAAATATAAGCCTGCAGGAAAATCACCAGTAGCTCAAAGAGTGTGAACGCAATCGCAGCAATGATGGTTCCAAAAGACACTGTTGTCCAACCATTCATCTGGAAGAAGAAGAAGTTGGTGGCAGAGAACATCAGAACCAAAATGATGTGGCCTGCGAGCATGTTGGCCATGAGACGGAGAGTCAACGTGGCCGGGCGCAGGATAAACGTGGAGAGGAATTCCAGCGGCACCACTAGTATGTGAAGCGCTGGTGGCAAATTCGGGATAACAATCGAGGACTTGACGTATTTGAAAAAGCCGTACCGCTTTGCACCTGCATAGATGAAAACAAAGTATCCAACAATGGCGAGCACAAGGGGCATACCCACACGGGCATTGGGCGAGATGTTAAGGCCCGGAATAACCGAAGGAAGGTTCATCGCAAAGATCAGGAAGAACATGGTGGCCAGCACTGGCAAGAAGCGCCGCCCCTCTTTCTTACCCAGAATTTCTTCAGCGATGTTTACCCGCACAAAGTCGAGTGCAATTTCTGCCACGTTTTGCACGCCAGACGGAACCAACTTGGGGCTGCGCATGGCGATAACAAAAAACACTGCAACGACCGCTGCCATAAGCAAGCGGACGAACATCAGACGGTCGATGGCAAACCAGCCGTTCGCTACGTGTTCGAACCACAGGATTCCCGGGAAAAATTCGTGTTCCAGAGAGGGCGCATGGAATTCACCCTTCATGGACAGTGTTGTAACGCTCAGCGTTCTCTCCCGTGTTCGGGCCGCACGGGCATAAAAACCGCACGGTGCGATGGACGTCTGAAATCTTCCTTGACCGCTGCGGACTCCGTCGCACATCATCGCAGCGATCATGGGGAAAACCGGCAAACATCTTGACTCGCACAAACGCATCTCAAGTAGTTTGTTGGAAACCCGGTGCATAGATTATCAGGTGTTTCTGCGTTTCGACGAAGTACGATGGGGGTATTTGAACTCCCCACAGTTCACTGAAATAAATGCCGCCTAAGCGGCGGTTTTCATCACATGTAAGGTCAGTCACACTTGCTAAAAACCCGCCCTTGTCGGGGGTAGTTTCTTGCACCATAGTCTGTTATTGGTCCGACCAAAGCGGCAATCCTCGCTGGCATTTCACCAATTACACACCCCGGAACGCCCCCCGTTTTACCCCTCATCTCCTACAAAATGCTGTGCGCATGAGGTGAATTTTTTTAAGAATCAGTATCACCGTTAGTGCGCGCACTGGACCGCGCACTGGACTCAGTGGAAGGTTGTACATAGGTCACCCGCGAGGTAATCACACTCCACACTTCCACGCTAAGCACAGCTATGAGTACAAGGGTTGTGGTGACGACGAAGGCCCAGCGGTCGTAAAACGTCATTCCACGAATGACCATGAGAACCCCCAGCAATACCACAATTTTCAGCAGCCAACTCCCTAGCACCACCGCTCCTGTGGTTGACGGAGTGGTATTGGCAGTAACAAGCACGCTGATCGCTGTGAGCAGCACAAATCCCCCACCGATTGCCGCTCCCATCAGTACTCCCCAGATTCCAGCGATCCCAGCTGCCCAGCCCCAGATAGACAGAGACACGACACTCACTGTCAACAGTGCCAACGATCCAAATCGAATGGCGCGCTGCAGTGGCCGACGGTGGTCGTCAAACTCAGAAACATTGGAGGTGGGTTGAGTAGTCACGAGGGTGCATCTTACCTTGCATCGGTGGCGGTTCGAAGTGACGCTTGTCGACGCCCTTCCGGTGCCGCCGTATTCCCCTCGCCAGTACGCGCAGATCGGAACACAGGACTAAATGTGTACACCAGTGCCATTGCCAGCGATATCAGGATCCCCGCCAGCGCGTAAGGCGCAGGGATAGCACTAAAGGCCACTGCGCCGAAAGCCACCACACTCACCCACATGTACAACAGAAGAACAACACTACGGTGGCTATGCCCCAGGCCCAAGAGACGGTGATGCAGGTGCATTTTGTCTGCACTGAAGGGTGAACGTCCCTTTGACACGCGCCGGACCACCGCCATTACTAGGTCCAGCAGGGGGACGAACACGGCGGCAACGACCACAATGAAAGGGGAAATTAACGCCACCATGTCCACTGCACCATACAGGCTCATGTTGATTTTGCCGGAGGCAGAGGTTGCGGCCGCTGCGAGCAGCAAGCCGATCAGCATAGAACCAGAGTCCCCCATGAAAATGCGGGAAGGTTCAAAATTATGGGGCAAAAATCCCAGGCATATGCCCACCAGCGCAGCGGCAATAATAGCAGGTGGGTAAGCAGAAACGGTACCGCCTTGGTCATGAAGAATCGTCAGAGCAAACACCAAAATCGCACACCCAGAGATCATGCCTAGCCCGGCAGCCAAACCGTCAAGACCATCCACAAAATTGATGGCGTTAATGAGGGTGACAGTGAATAATGCGGTAACAACAGTGGATTGAAACTGATCTATCACGACGGTCGTCCCATCCCCGAAAGGCAGGTACAACAGCGTCCACGATAGTCCCATCAGACTCATCACCATCGCGCCAAGGATCTGGCCAATAAGTTTGGTGATGGCATCAATTTCAAAAATATCGTCAATGATGCCCACAATCACAATGACAAAGCCAGCCATCACCACAGCCCCCATTTCAGGCGTGATGGGCTTGAAACCCCTGGTCAAAGCCGGAAGTTGTTGTGCAATGAACACGGCAGCCAAGAATCCGGTGAACATGGCAGCACCACCAAGTCGCGGCTTGGGCTGGGTGTGTACGTCACGGTCGCGAATCGCGGCGATGCGGCCGCTACGCACCATAATCGAGCGGATGATACCCGTGCAAAGATAGGTGACTGTGCATGCCACAAGAAAGACGAGACCGAGCTCGCGCAGCGGAATGCCTGCTCCACCCGACCCCATTAGCGAAGGCTTTCCACGTCCACGCCTAGAATTTCGGCGATTTTCTCGGCGGGCACCGCACCTTCACGTAACAGCTTAGGCTCGCGGTGGGACAGGTCAATGATGGTACTGGCCGTGCCGACAGCACATTCTCCACCGTCCAGGTAGACATTGACGGCGGAACCCAGTTGGTTCTTCGCATCCTCAGCAGTGGTTGCTGGTGGCTGACCGGAGATGTTTGCACTGGATACGGCCATGGGCCCGGTCTCACGCAACAACTCTATAGCTACGGGGTGCAAGGGCATGCGTAGCATGACAGTGCCGCGGGTGTCCCCCAGGTTCCAGGGAAGGCTAGGCGCCTGACGAATCACGATGGACAAGCCGCCAGGCCATAACGCCTCAACGAGAGCACGTGCTTGCGGGCTATATTCGGCGACAAGCCCCTGAATGGTGTCCCAGCTGCCCACGAGAACAGGAACAGGCATATTGGGTCCGCGATTTTTCGCAGCCAGCAGCCTGTTCACTGCGTCGTTATCAAACGCGTCGCAGCCAAGTCCGTACAGGGTGTCAGTGGGCAGAACCACGAGCCGTCCACCTTTTACCGCATTGAACGCAGCCCTCAGCCCCAGTTCGCGGCTTTCGCTCTCGGCACAGTCATAGATTCTGCTCAACGTCGTCTCTCCTAGTACAAGGGTTTTCTTACCAAGGTTATAGCTTACGCGCTGTGACAAACCGCTCGCGACCAGCGAGGTCCCGTCGCGCAACAATCTCATCACAGCGTCCCGTCGCAGCCAGTACGGCCTTGACCTCTGCGGAGGTCGTGTCGTCGTGTTCAATGCCCAGGTATCCCCTAGGTTTCAGCAGATCAAGCATCACATCAATCATGGGGGTGATCACGTCCATACCGCTAACCCCACCAAATACAGCCTGTGGCGGATCATAATGCACTTCCGTTTCCACTTCAGCCGCTTCTGGAACATAAGGTGGGTTCGATAACACCAGGTCACACGCACCACGCAGCTGCGGCAATACCTGGTCATACGTAGCATCACCCATCACCAACTCGACCTGCGGAGCGAACGCATCAAAGTTTGCCTGCGCCCATTCAGCCGCCGCCGAGTCAATCTCCACAGCAGTCACACGCGCTGCGGGTACCACCGTCGCCACATATGCCGCAATCGCACCCGATCCAGTGCATAGGTCCACCACTGTGGGCTTATCGACGCCCGCGACTACCGAAACACCCCACTCTGCCAGCAGCTCCGTCTCGGGTCTCGGAATAAAAACGCCTGGACCTACACGCAGTTCAAGTGGCCCCATAGGTGCGACACCCAGAATGTGCTGAAGTGGTTCCCTGCGTGCGCGGCGGGCAACCGCATCGTGAAAACCTGCGGGAGTTGAGTCGTCGCTACGCAGGAAAGGTCAGTGCGCGAGCAACCCAGCAGGTGAGCAGCAATGAGCTGGGCGTCGTAAAGCGGCGACGCCACCCCCGCATCTGCGAGGATGACGGCAGCAGCAGTGATGTCCTGGGAGATCACTCGGCCTCAAGACGCGCGGCGCGCTCGGCGGTTTGAAGGGCAGTGAACAGGTCGTCCAGTTCGCCATTCAACACTGTGTCAAGGTTGTTGGCTTTATAACCAATACGATGATCGCTGATGCGGTTTTCCGGCCAGTTGTAGGTGCGGATGCGCTCAGAGCGATCCATAGTGCGAATCTGCGCGGCGCGCCCCTCGGCTGCTTCGGCATCAGCGGCTTCCTCCGCCATCTGCTGCAGCCTTGCGGCGAGCACCTGCATGGCGCGAGCCTTGTTCTGAATCTGCGACCTCTCCTTTTGGCACGTCACCACAATGCCCGTGGGCAGGTGCGTGATGCGCACTGCGGAGTCGGTGGTGTTCACGCCCTGTCCGCCTTTACCAGAGGAACGGTAGACGTCCACGCGGATGTCTTTATCGTCAATTTCCACGGCCTCCACCTCGTCCGGCTCTGGATAGACCAGCACACCGGCCGCAGAGGTTTGGATACGACCCTGAGATTCCGTGACGGGCACACGCTGCACGCGATGCACTCCACCCTCGAACTTGAACACACTCCAAGCACCATCACGTGAGGGCTGCTTGGAACGGATAGACAAGGTCATATCCTTGACTCCACCCAAATCAGATTCAGACAGTCCAAGGATTTCGGTGGCAAAGCCATGCTTTTCCGCATACCGCTGATACATGCGGGCAAGTTCGCTGGCAAACAGTGCCGCCTCTTCCCCGCCGGCACCCGACTTGATCTCCATGACAATGTCATCACTGTCGTGGGGGTCGCGCGGTGCCAGCAGATCAGCAAGCTTTTCTTCCAACTGCACGGATTCCTCGGCAAGGCGCTCTGCCTCCGCCGCGAACTCGGCGTCCTCGTAGGCCATTTCCTGCGCAGCCTCTAAATCCTCCCGAACCTGCGAGAGCTCAGCGTGCACCTTGATGATGGGCTGCAACTCTGAATAGCGTTTGCCTACCTTGCGGGCCTGAACAGGATCATTGTGCAACTCGGGGTCACTGAGCTGGGCTTCCAAGCCTTGGTACTCGGCGAGGATGTCATCAACAGCCGAAACTTGGTTGGCCATCTTAGGAGAAGTCCTCCTCAACATCACCAGCCATCGGTGCGCTCGACGCGATCTGCATGAGGAATTCACCGTTGGACTTCGTCTTCTTCAACTGCTTAATCAGCAGGTCAATCGCTTGCTGATTATCCAAGTTGGACAGAATGCGGCGAAGCTTGTGCATAATGCGGGCCTCTTCGGGGGCCAGCAGCAACTCATCCTTGCGAGTACCGGATGGGTTCACATCCACGGCGGGGAATACGCGCCGCTCGGAGATACGACGATCCAGCTTCAACTCAGCATTGCCAGTGCCCTTGAACTCCTCGAAGATCACGGTGTCACCGGCAGAACCAGTCTCCACCATAGCGGTGGCAATAATCGTCAACGAACCGCCGTTTTCAATGTTGCGAGCAGCACCCAGGAACCGCTTGGGCGGGTACAAGGCGTTGGAATCCACACCACCAGAGAGGATACGCCCCGATGCCGGAGAGCTGTTGTTGTATGCCCGACCCAGACGCGTGATGGAATCCAGGAGAACCACCACGTCTTGCCCCTGCTCAACAAGGCGCTTCGCGCGCTCAATGGCAAGTTCCGCCACAGTGGTGTGCTCACTTGGCGGACGGTCGAAGGTGGAAGCGATCACCTCGCCGTGAACACTGCGCTGCATGTCAGTGACCTCTTCGGGCCGCTCATCGACCAACACAACCATGAGGTAACACTCAGGGTTGTTTTTGGCAATAGCGTTGGCAACGTTCTGCAGAATGGTGGTCTTACCGGCCTTTGGCGGGGAAACGATCAACGCGCGCTGTCCCTTACCAATCGGCATGATCAAGTCGATCACGCGCGTGGTCAGGATCTTCGGGTCCGTCTCCAGGCGCAAGCGCTGATTCGGATACAACGGGGTGAGCTTGGAAAACTCAGGACGCTGGCGCGCTTCCTCAACGGTCATGCCATTGATGGTGTCCACCCGCACTAACGGGTTGTACTTCTGACGGTTGCGTCCACCCTGGTAGTTGTTCTGCCCCTCACGCGGAGCCTTAACCTGACCAATGATGGCGTCACCACGACGCAGCCCCAGGCGGCGGATCATTTGCTGGGTCACAAACACATCGGCGGGGCCGGACTGGTACCCAGAGGTACGTAGGAAAGCGACATTGTTGTCCACAATGTCCAGGATGCCGGCAACGTTCTGCAGAACATCGTCCTCCCGCACCTCATCGTCATTACGGTTGTCCCGGCCACGGCGTGGCCGTTCACGGCGGTTGTTGCGGCGCCCACGACGATCATCCCCGTCATCATCGCGGTAATTGCGCTGCTGGCGGCGGTCCTGTTGATTGTCGCGGTTGCCGTCCTGGCGAGCATTGTCGTCGCTCGTGTTTGCAGTATTGCCAGCCGAGTCAGCAGATGTATCGGCCGCAGGCGCGGCGTCGTCAGTATCGCGGGAATCACGCGCGCCAGAGGCATTGCGCTGCTGTCCGCGGTCCTTATCCCGCTGTTCGCGCTGATTCATGCGGGCACGATTGCGACGTGCACGACGTGCCGCAGACCGGGATTCGTAGCGAACCTCTTCGCCGTCACCTGTGTTGCTGGACTCTGCGGGTGCGTTTGTTGAAGCCTCATCGGCAGCGGCAGCTGCATCGGACGCAGAGGAGGATGACGCGGCGTCGTCACTCACCGCAGCGACTCGTTTGGTGGCGCGGCGTCGAGTGGGTGCCTTAGTAGGCTCAGTAGTTCCGGCGGCCTCCACGGCCTCTGCCGCCTCTGATGCAGTCTCACGCGCAGGCTTTGCTAACGATGCCCCATTGGATTGAATCGCCTCAATGAGGGCTCCTTTACGCAACGTAGAGGTACCCCGAATACCCATGCGCTGTGCGATTTGGCGTAATTCTGGGAGCCGCAGTGCGCTGAGGTTCTGCTGCTGTGCACCGCTCGTTGAATCGGTGGCGGTGATATCCGTATCTGTCACAGATTTCCTTTCAATGGCTTACCAGGTCACCGCATACTGAGCGAGACCGGAAAGCGGCTGTGAATTTACACTTCTGAGCACCGCAGACTCACGTTCCCATCACAATGAGCCGTGGCCCTTACGGACCTGTGGGTGATGAAGTGCCTCAAATGCATTATCTTTGAGCAACGCAAAAGCGTTTCCAAAGAATTTTGATTAAGCCGACTTTTACAGTGGAGCACCAGCTGAAACGGGTTGCTCATCAGTGACTATTCGCCGGTTCACCAACAGTGTAGCGCACTCACACGAAATTGTGTCATTTACTAGAGTAGTGTCCATGCTCAGCACCATGCATGACATTCCGTTGTCGATCGCACGAATACTCACTTACGGGTCACAAATTCACGGAAATACCACCGTGACCAGCTGCGATAATGGAAGCAAGGAGACCACAACCTTCGCTGAGATCGGAGCACGTGCCGCCGCGTTGGCACATGCGTTGCGCTCTGAACTTAATGTGACTGACGATCAACGCGTAGGCACATTCATGTACAACTGTGCCGAGCATCTGGAGTCCTTCTTTGCCGTCACGTGCATGGGTGCGGTGTTCAACCCGCTCAACAAGCAGCTGATGGATGACCAATTGCAGCACATCATCAATCATGCTGAGGACCAGGTCATCATCGCTGATCCGCGCTTGGCGCATAAGCTTTCGGCGATCCTGGAGCACTGCCCCGGGGTGCGCGCCGTCGTCTTCATCGGCGTCGGTTCCTTGGATGCCGCCATCGCTACCCTTCCAGACGGTGTGGCTGGGTACTCCTATGAGGCGCTTATCGACGGCCACCCCTCAACATTTCCATGGCCTGTACTGCCAGAAAAAACGGCCGCCGTCTTGTGTTACTCAACGGGAACCACCGGCGCCCCGAAAGGTGTTGTTTATTCGCACCGCTCCATCTATCTGCATTCCATGAACCTATGCACCACGGATTCATTCGCAGTCACCCACGGTGTGCCGTTCCTCTGCTGTGTTCCCATCTATCACGTGCTCAGCTGGGGTATTCCCATTGCCGCGTTTATGTGCGGCGCCCCGCTGGTCTTTCCAGGATCCGATGTATCCGCCCCGGCACTCGCAGCCATCATCGCCACCACACATCCGCGCGTGGCCACCGGTGTTCCCACTCTGTGGATTTCCCTCATGGTGCACTACATCAACAACCCACCGGAACGCATGAGCCTCACCGAGATTTCGCCGGCGGCTCCCCCGTCCCGCCGATCCTGATCAAGCTATGGGAGGAACGCTACGGTGTAGACGTCATTCACATCTGGGGAATGACCGAAACCTCCCCCATCGGCACGGTCGCCCGCCCGCCATCAGGCGTGTCCGGCGAAGCGCGCTGGAATTACCGCATCAGCCAGGGGCGATTCCCTGCAAGCATGGAATACCGCGTGGTGAACGATGGCGAGGTTGTTGCCAGCACCGACCGCAACCAGGGGGAAATTCAGGTGCGCGGAAATTGGGTCACCGCATCGTACTACCACTCCCCAGCAGACGTGGAAGGCGGACTCGCCCACACTTTCCGAGGAGACAACATTGACGATGCCCTAGAAAAGTTCACGCCGGACGGTTGGTTACGCACCGGCGACGTAGGATCCGTGACCAAAGACGGCTTCCTCACCATTGAGGACCGCGCCCGCGATGTGATCCGCTCCGGCGGAGAGTGGATTTACTCAGTGCAGTTGGAGAACCTGATCATGGAATCGAGCAGGGTGGTCGAGGCTGCGGTGATCGGTTACAGCGACGAGAAATGGGGCGAACGTCCCCTTGCCGTCACAGTGCTGCATGCTCATGTTGAACCGAACCGCGACACCGCCGAAATCCTCCGCGACGGCCTTCGAGAAAAGCTTCCCAGCTGGATGCTGCCTGAATACTGGACGTTTGTGGACAGCATCGATAAGACATCGGTGGACAAGTTCGACAAGAAGGACCTGCGCAAACACCTCGCCGACGGTGACTTTGAAGTGATCAAGTTGCGTGGCCCTGGCGAAAAGTAAATGCACTTAGTGCACGGTCACCTCAACCGGTCCCGCAACCGGCAACTCCATGACGCGGAGACCAGCATCGCGGGCATCCTGAAGAGATTTCTCGTCCACACCATCTCCTGTAGTCAATACCATGCACGTGGGCCCAGCCCCGGAAAGATAGGCGGCATAACCCTTATTGCGCAAGCGATTCACCCATTCAGCTGTCACTGGCAGTACATCCGCACGATAGGGCTGATGTAGGCGATCCCTCGTACCTTCCCACAGCAGTTCTGGGTGATGCTGCAATGCGACGGTCATCACCGCACAGCGCGACACGTTGAAACGTGCGTCAACGTGCGTGACATCGGACGGCAGTACGCGACGCACCGCCTCTGTGGAGGCGTGGAACGCCGGAACCAGCGCAAAAGCACGAATGGAGGGATGCACGGGAATGCTCACCGCTTTGTATTGCGGGTGAGTACGTCCGTCAACAGGAATTTCCGTCCAACTCACCACCGCGTTGCCGAGCACAGAGGCAGCAGCGTTGTCAGGATGCCCCTCAAAGGCAGAGGACAGCTGGACCACCTGGGCGTCATCAAGAGGAAAACCCGCAAGCCCATTCGCCGCAGCAACACCAGCAACAGCGGCAGCGGCAGAGGATCCCAGCCCCCGAGATTGGGGAATATTGTTGTGGCAGACCACTCGCAAACCAGGAACATCCACGTCGGCGGCTTTTAGCCCTGCGCGAATAGCCTTGACCACCAGGTGTGAACCGTCTCGAGGAAGATCGTCTTCGCCTTCGCCGAAATCTCCACCTCTAGCCCCTGGGGAATGACCTCCACATCCACCGTGTCGTACAACCCCAGCGCGAGCCCGAGGGTGTCAAAGCCTGGACCGAGGTTTGCCGATGAGGCAGGTACTTTGACAGTAACTTTCTGTCCAGCAGGTACTTCAATTGCCATGTGATTATTCGCCCTCCAACCGAATCACGCTGTTGACGGCCTTCACTGCTGGCAGGTTGTTGAGCGACTCAATCGTGGCGGCGAGATCGGATTCCTTGGCCTTATGTGTGACGATGACAAGACGTGCATGATCCTCACCGCCTTCCTCTTGGCGTACGGTCCGCAGGGAAATTCCGCGGTCGCTAAACACCGCAGCGGTCTCGGCCAGGACTCCGATGCGGTCATCGACCTCCATGTCGATGTGGTAGCGGGTTTCTACATCGCCGAAGTCGGCGATAGGCAGACTGGCGTAGGTGGATTCACCTGGCGCACGGCCTCCATGGACTTTATTGCGTGCTGCACCGACAATGTCGCCAAGAACCGCAGATGCAGTCGGTGCTCCGCCGGCGCCGTTTCCATAAAACATGAGACGACCAGCTGCTTCTGCTTCAATAAAAATGGCGTTGAAGGATTTATCCACGCTGGCCAAGGGGTGGCTGCGCGGGACGAGGGTGGGATGTACTCGAGCGGAAACGGTTTCCTGCCCGTTGTCATCAATGAGTCGTTCGCAAATGGCGAGAAGTTTGATGGTGTAGCCAGCTGACTGCGCAGCTTTGATGTCAGTTGCCGAAATGTTGGAGATGCCTTCGCAATATACATCATCGGAGGTCACGCGCGTGTGGAACGCCAAAGATGCGAGGATGGCGGCCTTGGATGCCGCATCATGGCCATCAATGTCGGCGGAGGGATCGGCTTCGACATACCCCAGACGCTGCGCTTCGGCGAACATGTCGTCGTAGGAGGCCCCAGTAGAGTCCATGGCGTCCAGGATGAAGTTGGTGGTGCCGTTAACAATGCCCTTGACTGACAGAACGCGGTCACCAGCGAGGGACCGGCGTAGCGGGCCAAGCACCGGGATTGCTGCGGCGACAGCTGCTTCAAAGTACAAATCGACGCCCGCTTCATCAGCCGCTTCTGCCAACTCTGCCGAGTGCGCAGCTACGAGGGCTTTATTCGCCGTAACCACTGATTTTCCGGCACGGAGCGCGGCAAGCACGACCTCACGGGGATAGTCGATACCGCCGATAACCTCAACCACAATGTCCACATCATCGCGGTTGATCAGTTCCATAGCGTCATCGGTAAATAGTTCCTTAGGCACGCCGGGGCGAACTTTGGCAAGGTCCCCCACTGCCACGCCTTTGAGCTCAAAGGCGCCACCGATGCGGTGCACTAAATCATCTTCGTATTTGTTCAGAAGCCGAAGCACTTCACTCCCCACGGTGCCGTGGCCCAAAATGGCGATACCAACCGGCTCGCCAGTACCTTTACCGGGGTTGAAGGTGGATGAGGTTGTAGACATCGTTCTCCCAGTTCTCCCTAAAGTTATCCAGCGTGGGCATTCCCAGTTATTGTAGACCAAGCTGTCTTTCGGCGCCCCTCTACCCCCATCCTTGAAATACTCCTTGGTACACTCGCACCACACGCCACAACCTTAGATGAAAAGATATTTCCAATGTACTAAATATATTCTTATCCTCATTTTGAATTAATAAAATATTATTTTCTGCTATATTTTTTCAAAGAAATGCTGTTGTGAAAATTTTTTACGTAGCAATACCACTGCATTTCATGGTGCTTGTCGCCTATTTCTTAAGGAGAATATTATGAAAATGCCTCGTCGTATCGCCACCAGCATGGTCGCCGCGAGCCTGGCAACGTCTTTAGCCGTCGCCCCCGCGCAAGCGCAGAGCCTTTCTCATACCGCCCTAGCAACCTCCACTGGTCTTGGTTCAAGCGCGGTTAACACCGTAATCGGTGTGGGCATCAACGTAGCTGTCGCAGTTGCCGTGTACAACTTCCTGGTCCAGAACCGCATCATCGCTCCCATCATCCGCTAGCACTTAGCCGGGAGTTGCACCAAAAAGATCTATCCCTGAACAGGAAAAATCACTGTTTTCTGAGTTCAGGGATAGACCTTTTTGCCGTTCAGCGTGCTACTTGTTCTTACATCACCTCAAGCGCCAAATATCGTCAATGGTTTCGCGGCGGACCATCAATGTTGTATTCCCGCCCTTCACGCTCACCACAGCTGGCCGAGTGAACATGTTGTAGCGGCTGCTCATGGGATAGCAGTATGCGCCGGTCCCCGCCAAAGCGATGTAGTCGCCGGTCGCAATATCGTTGGGGTACGTGGCATCAGAGACCAGGATATCTCCAGCCTCACAGTGGCTACCCACAATGCGGGAATCTACTTCCTCACCATCAACAAAGCGGTTGACCACACGGGCGTCGTATTCCGCCTGGTAGAGGCTGGGTCGAATATTGTCGCTCATGCCACCGTCCACCGCGAGGTAACGCCGAACCCTATCCGAGGCAACGTGGACGTCTTTGATCACTCCAACTTCGTACACAGTCACTGTCGACGGCCCTGCAATCGCGCGCCCAGGCTCTACTTTCACGATGAGTTCTGGAAGCCCCAGTTCCTTGCTGTGCCGATTCACACGACCGATCAGATCAGCGGCAACAGCAGCAACGTCAAGGCCCTTCTGTTCCTCCACATAGGCGATGCCGTATCCTCCGCCGAGGTCCAGCACGCTGAAGTCGTGTGAAATCTCCTCGCCGAGGGCGTCAAAAAGCTGATCCACCAGCCCCAACACACGTTCAGCGGCTAGGGAGAAGCCTTCCGCGTCAAAAACCTGCGAGCCGACGTGGCAATGCAAACCAACCAACCGCAGGTTTTCGGCACGAACGGCAGCACAGGCGGCGTCGAAAGCCGAGCCGGAAGCCAGGGAAAAGCCGAATTTTTGGTCTTCGTGGCTGGTGGCGATGAATTCATGTGTGTGGGCCTCGATACCAGGTTTCACCCGCACCAGCACGTTTTGTGTGCAGTTTTCATTGGCAGCGATGAGGTCCAGCAGCTCCAGCTCCTGGCTGGCATCAATAACAACAATGCCCACGCCGTTTTTACACAAGCACGCAGGAAATCGGATGACTTGTTGTTGCCGTGCGCCGCGATGCGCGACGGCGGGAATCCCGCAGCCAAAGCCACCGTAAGTTCCCCGAGCGAGGCCACATCAAGGCACAGCCCTTCCTCATCGACCCACCGCACAATAGCCGTGGTGAGAAAGGCTTTTGACGCATAATGCACACGGTCACCACCACCGAAGGCTGCAGCCATATCGCGGCACCGAGAGCGGAAATCGGCCTCGTCTACCACCATGACAGGCGTGCCATATTCCTCGGCAATCTCTCCGAGCGGCACACCCGCGACGGTCACCACGCCGTCTTCTTGACGGCGTGCATTCAGGGGCCACACGTGCGCGGGTAAGCCGTTAAAACCAGTGGCTTCGTCACTATGGCTAAGGTTGTTGGCGTTGTGATCAGCAGACATAGTGCACTCCTACATTCGCTCGGGGGCGGTCACACCGACAAGACCCAAGGCGTTCGCCAGGGCTTGGCGAGTCGCCATGGCCAGCGCAAACCTCGCCTTATGAATTGGCTGTACATCCTCACCTGCTTTCGGCAGGATTTGGCAGTTGTCGTAAAACCTGTGGAACGTACCTGCAAGTTCTTCCGCGTAGCGCGCGATACGGTGGGGTTCGCGGAGTTCAGCGGCTGCCGTGACCACGGCGGGAAACTCACCAAGCGTACGGATGAGGTCGCCTTCGCGTTCATGGGTGAGCAACGAGTAATCCACGTTATCGGTGTCAGCAAGCTCCAACCCAACATCGGCGGCTTTCCGGGCGATGGAGCACAAGCGCGCGTGCCCGTACTGCACGTAGTAGACCGGATTGTCTGAGGATTGCGATGCCCACAGGTCCATGTCAATGTCCAGCGTAGAGTCTACCGAGGAACGGATAAGGGCGTAACGCGCGGCGTCGATACCGATCAGTTCCACCAAGTCATCGAGGGTAATCACCGTCCCCGCGCGTTTAGACATACGGATGGCCTCACCGTCTTTCACCAGGTTCACCATCTGTCCAATCAGCACTTCCACCTGCGCCGGATCGTATCCCAGCGCAGCCGCAGCTGCCTTCAGCCTGGCGATATAGCCGTGGTGGTCCGCGCCTAGCATGTAAATGCACAGGTTGTGTCCGCGGCCAATCTTGTCGGCCACGTAGGCAATGTCACCAGCAATATACGCGGCATTACCGTCGGATTTGATCACCACACGATCTTTGTCATCGCCAAACGCTGAGCTGCGCAGCCACCACGCACCATCAGCCTCATACAGGTTGCCGTTGTCCTTCAACACAGCAATCGCGCGATCCACCGCGCCCGACTCGAACAGTGAATTTTCGTGGAAATACACATCAAAGTCGGTGCCAAACTCGTGCAGCGACTCCTTGATGTGATTAAACATCAGCTCCACGCCCGCAGAACGGAACGTCTCCTGCATGTTCTCTGGACTTTGCTCCAGCACCCCAGGATGCTTATCGACGACCACCCGAGCAATGTCCGCAATATACTGCCCACCGTAGCCGTCTTCTGGAGTTGGCTCACCTTTCGCGGCAGCAACTAACGAACGCGCAAACCTATCAATCTGGGTTCCGTGGTCATTGAAATAGTATTCGCGAGTAACGCTCGCGCCTGTGGCACTCAAAATACGCCCAAGTGAATCTCCCACTGCAGCCCAGCGCGTGCCTCCAAGATGGATGGGGCCTGTGGGATTCGCGGAAACGAACTCAAGGTTGACGACAGTACCCGCATACCCATCGGAATGCCCGTAATTCTCCCCTGCGCGCAGGATCTCTGCCACAATCTGCCCTTGGGCATCGGCAGCGAGTCGAATATTGATAAACCCGGGACCAGCCACCTCGGCAGACTCAATTGCCGGATTGGTGGCCAGTGAATCTACCAACCACGCTGCTAACTCTCGGGGACTCACGCCCACTTTCTTGGCCGCCTGCAAAGCCACATTTGTTGCATAATCCCCGTGTTCGGGGTTACGTGGACGTTCAACAACCACCGTCTCAGGAAGAACGCTAGCATCTAGGTCCTTATCACTGAGAACGGTGGTTGCGGTGGTTTTAATCAGTGAGGCTAAATCTGCAGGAGTCACGAAAAGCGATTCTATCGCACCACAACGTGTTTCCCGAACTTGGTTTAACCTCCTGAACTCTTAACTTGTGCTAGGACACAACCATCCACCCGAGAATCGGGGTGGACTGCAGGAACACCAGCACACAGGCGAACAATATCAAGCCGATGGAGAAGCCAATGATGTTCTTCATAATCTTGGCTTCGCCGTTTTCCATCTGTACCGCAGCGCTCGCGATGGTCAAGGTCTGCGGAGACAGCATCTTGCCGATCACAGCACCAGTGGTATTTGCGCCCACCATGAGAGCGGGTTCCGCCCCCACTGAAGTGGCAGCGGTGGCCTGCATCTTGGAGAACAGTGCGTTGGCGGAAGTTGCAGAACCAGTCACTGCAGTACCAACCCACCCAAGGATCGGCGAAATGAATGGGAAGAAGGAACCAGAACCAGCCAAGAATGCACCAATAGCACCAGTTTGACCAGAGAAGTTCATCACATATGCCAAGCCCATAACCGCTGCAATGGTCAGCGCAGCCAAACGCATGCGGTAGGCACCGCCAAACAATTCCCCGAATCCCAGTTTAAAGGACATGGGGTACTTTCCACCTTCGGTGTTGAGCATGTAGACAATGACGGTAATCAGGCCAGACAGGAAGAGTAGGGTGCCCGGGTTGGACAGCCAGTTGAAGTTAAACACAGTGGCGGTCAACGGTTTACCAGTGCTGTCAACCAGATGGCCATCCAGACCAGGCCATGGGAATTTAATATCAGTGGAGGTCAGGGCCTTCGGGATATTGACGCCCACGGTCCACAGCTTTGCCACGGCAAAGACCACGATAACCAGTAGGTACGGGAACAGCGCGAGGCTGGTGCGCTGAACGTTGAGTTCGTTTCCGCTGCTTGCACTGGTCTGACTAGCCTGTTCCTCAGGGGTTTTTGGAGCCCACACCATAAGGAACAAGACGCCGACGGTCAGGGAGAGCAGGCAGGCAACCACGTCGGTGAGGTCATAGAGGAAGTAGTTGGACGCGAGGAACTGTCCACTACCGAACGCCACACCCAGTACCAACGCCATGGGCCATACCTGCCTAAATCCGCGGACACCGTCCATGATGAAGCACAGGATAAACGGCACAATCACAGCCAGAACACTGACTTGACGACCAGCCATAGCGGCTACAATTTCTGGCTTAATACCAGTGAGTCCACCAGCAGTGGTCAAAGGAATGGCCATTGCGCCGAACGCCACGGGAGCGGTGTTGGCCACCAGCGTGACCAACACGGCTTTCATAGGCTTCATGCCAATAGCCAGCAGCATGGCAGCCACAATGGCCACAGGCGCACCAAAACCGGCCAGGGCCTCCAACAAGCCGCCAAACGAAAAACCAATAAGTAGGGCCTGTACGCGCATATCCCCACGGCCAATCTTGGAGAAGATCAGTCGGAGATCTTCAAAACGATTGGACTTAACCGTGAGGTCGTACACCCACACCGCCATCCAGATGATGAATACGATGGGGAACAAACCGAACGCGATGCCCTCTGTCATGGTGAGAACCGCAAGATTGGCGGGCATGGCAAACAACACAATAGCGACAATGAGTGCCATGACCATCGCGCCGATTGCTGACCAGTGAGCCTTAAGCTTCACAACCATCAACAACACGAAGAACGTGGCCAAAGGCACAATTCCGACGAGGGCACTGAGCGCTGAGCTATCCGCGACTGCTTTGTTGTTTGATGTAAAAGTGTCAGACGCAGCAAGTGTATGCTGCGCAGTGTTCACCAACGTCGGTGGGGCAGCGGCGAGGAGAAAATCCACCGTAAGCTCCTTTGTGGGATCGAAGGGGTCTCACTTTGGCAAAGTGAGTGCCGGTACGGCACTAGGAAGTATGAAATTTTGGCACAACATAAACGTGCCCTTGGGTGACGCTCCCCAAGAGGCAGCAAACACCCTTTCCTCATTGTGAGCCATTGGGACGTAAATCAATAGCAAAATGGTTCAGATACGACGTGAACCATCCTCAATCTTTCGACCCAGTGGGAGCTATCCCAAGGTCACGGTAGCATTATGATTTGTGTCATATTTTAGCCCCACCGTAAATGTTACCAACCCCGAACAAGGACATAACCACCTTGGGATGAGCATATTTTCAAAACATTAATGTTTCAGAAAAACCGCAGGTTAGGGCTACCTTATCGGGAGGAAGTTAGCACAAAGGAAAGCTAGGATAGGTTATGTCCAGCTAGGTCAGTAGCACTCTGCGATAACACTGCTGCCACCCATGCATGTTTCCGCATAGCTACTCCCTAACCAACCGCCCGATCAGATAAGTGAGGAGCACCCGTGCGTGTCGCTCTCTTCTCCACCTGTATTGGTGATGCCATGTTCCCCGACGTGGTCAAAGCCACTGCAGTGATTTTGTCACGGCTCGGCTATGACGTGGTCTTCCCGCCAGAACAATCCTGCTGTGGACAGATGCACGTCAACACCGGCTACCAACGTGAAGCGATCCCCCAGATCCGCAACTACGTTGATGCTTTCTCTGACCCCTCCATTGATTACGTGGTCGCCCCCTCCGGCTCCTGCACCGGAGCGGTCCGCGAACAACACGAGTTCGTAGCAAAGCGCTACGGCGATGCAGCGCTTGTCGACGGCGCTCGTACCACGGCCGCAAACCCTTGACCTGTCCGAATTTCTTATCGACGTCGCGGGCGTCGAAAATCTCGGTGCGTTCTTCCCGCACCGGGTGACCTACCACTCCACCTGCCACTCTCTGCGCTTCCTGAAAGTCGGGGATCGTCCGCTGCGTCTACTGCGCAACGTTGAGGGAATCGACCTGGTGGAACTCCCCCATGCCGATGAATGCTGCGGCTTCGGCGGCACCTTCTCTGTGAAAAACGCTGAAACATCCGCGGCTATGGTCACCGACAAAACCCGCAATATCCGTTCAACACAAGCCGAATATGTCACTGCAGGTGACGCTTCCTGCTTGATGAACATCGGTGGTGCCCTTTCTCGCCAGCACGGTGGTGTACGTGCTGTGCACATGGCTGAGATCCTCGCCTCCACCAAAGAACACCCCTGGTCCCCCACCTCCGCTGTGTACTCAAAGGAGGCAATGCTATGAGCATCCTACTTGGCACCCCGTCCATGCCGCCACGCGCGCCTAAAGACGTTGGACACCTCCGAGGTGATCGATCCTTCCAAAAAGCAGCACACGTGGACCTCTATAACGCCACGCAGCGCCGCAACTTGCATAAAGCTACCCACACCATTCGCGCAAAGCGCGCTAATGTCATCTCAGAAATCGATGACTGGGAGGATCTACGCGAAGCAGGTCCGGCATTAAGCGAGACGTGATGGCCCGCATGCCTGAGCTGCTGGAGCAGTTTGAGGCAGCCGTCACTGCCCGCGGCGGTCACGTGCACTGGGCGCGTGACGCCAAAGAAGCAGGCGAGATTGTCACCGAGCTGGTGAAGGAAACCGGCGAAACCAATGTAGTCAAGATCAAGTCAATGGCCACGATGGAAATTGGCCTGAATGACCAGTTGCGTGACGCTGGCATCTCAGCCCGCGAAACCGACCTCGCGGAGCTGATTGTGCAGCTGGGCCATGACCGTCCTTCCCACATTCTGGTTCCTGCCATTCACCGAAACCGTGCCGAGATTCGCGACATCTTCATCAAGGAGATGCCGCATACCGATGACTCGCTATCGACCGAACCGGCCGAACTAGCCGAAGCGTCACGTCTGTTCCTGCGTAAGCAGTTCATGGAAGCAAAGGTCGCTATCTCTGGCGCAAACTTTGGTGTTGCTGAGACAGGGACCGTTGCCATCGTCGAATCAGAGGGTAACGGCCGTATGTGCCTCACCTTGCCTGAAACCCTCATTTCAGTGATGGGCATCGAGAAGCTGCTCCCCACGTACGAGGATTTTGAGGTATTCCTACAGCTCCTCCCCCGCTCCTCCACTGGTGAGCGCATGAACCCCTACACCTCATTGTGGTCGGGTGTGACGGAAGGCGACGGCCCGAAGAACTTCCACATCGTCCTCGTGGATAACGGACGTACCGCAGCACTATCCAACGAAATCGGACGCGAAGCACTGAAGTGCATCCGTTGTTCCGCGTGCTTGAACGTCTGCCCAGTTTACGAACGCGCTGGTGGTCACGCTTACGGCTCCACCTACCCAGGTCCGATTGGCGCTATTCTCACGCCGCAACTGACCGGTATTGACTCCGCACATGACCCGAACGCGTCACTGCCGTACGCGTCCTCGCTGTGTGGCGCATGCTTTGAAGTGTGCCCGGTCCGGATTGATATTCCATCAGCACTGCTGGAGCTACGCCACCAGAAGATCGAAAGCCACAAGCCCAAGATTGAAGGCGTCATCATGGGCGCCATGGGCCTGACCTTTGGCAACCAGATGATCTGGAGCAACGTCACCAAGATGGTTGCACTGGGACGTGTCCTCGGCGGATTCAACGGCAAGATCACTCATCTCCCCAGCTTCCTCGCCGGCTGGACGGATATCCGCGACACTGCTGTGCCGCCGAAGAAGTCCTTCCGTAAGTGGTTTAACTCGGATGAGGCTAAGGATCTACTAGCTAAATCTAGGGCTGAGGGGATTCCCCACACCACCCCTAAGACTGAGAGTCAAGAGGAGGCACAGTAGATGACCATCACTTCTAAGAGCACTGACAGCGTCAGCAAAGCTCGCGCTTCCCGCAATGAGGCAGCGAAGAAAGAAATTCTCAAGCGCATCCACAACGCGCATCGGCTCGCTCACACCCCCGAGGGACCCTACCCGGTGGTACGTAACTACCACCGCGAGTATGACTTTTCCGACGATGAACTTCGTGAGATCCTGATTGATCGCCTTCTGGACTACAAGGCGATTGTGAAGGAATCCAGCGAGGCTAAGCTGAGCGACACCATTGTGGGACTGCTGGAGGAACGTGGCGCGAAGGATGTGCGCTTCGCTGAAGGACTCGATCCCGAGCTGTTCGCTGGATTCAGCGGCAGCGCCACGCCTGACGACCGCTCCTCCGATCCCCGTCTTCTTGATGCCGTGGATGTTGTGGTCACTGATTCTCACGTCACAAGCGCACAAACGGGCACCATTTGCCTGGAGAGTAATCCCACCAATGGCCGCCGTGCTCTGACGCTGGTTCCCGATTGCCACATTTGTATCGTGCGGCAACCGTCTATCGTCTATGGTGTGCCGGAAATGGTAGAGCGGCTCGACCGTAAGCTTCCCATCACGATGATCTCTGGCCCATCCGCAACGTCGGATATTGAGCTCAACCGTGTGGAAGGTGTGCACGGCCCCCGTACGCTCATCGTGGTTATCGTCTCGTAAGCACGACACCGACATTAAACCCGCAGTGAACACCTATCCTGCGGGTTTAATGTTTTTCCTGCAACGGTGCTAAGATCAGCAACGTTGTTTCGCCTCCGTAGCTCAGGGGATAGAGCACTGGTTTCCGGTACCAGCGGTCGCACGTTCGAATCGTGTCGGGGGCACCACAGCACTAATCCCAGCCTCCCGCATAGGGGATGGCTGGGATTAGCCGTTGTTACAAGCCCTAAAAGCCCAAAGAGTTATCGTCCGGCATCAGGACCCAGGCAACGAAGTACAGGATGAACTGGGGGCCAGGAAGCAGCCACGACAAGACAAAAAGCAGACGCAGCACGTTAGCGTCCCAGCCATAGGTTTCAGCGATGCCACCCAGCACACCCGCAATTATACGGTTGGTCCGGCTGCGGTGTAGCCTGCGTGACAGCTTCGGGAGGTTCGACATGGTGATCAGTGTCTCCTTCACGGGTGGGTAGTTAAAATCTGATTCACCATTTAGTGTGCCTGGAGATACGGACCTATCGCATCAGGGTTCTCCCTGATTTATCCCTGATTTAAGGGTATCCGGGGCTTAGGTTTCGGCACCAGGGATGCCCTTCACGTTGATCACCTTCTCCATGAAGCCCTTGAGCGCTCGTGCTTCTTCCTCAGTGAGGTGGTCAAAGAGCAGCTGTCGTACTGACTCAACATGAGCCGGAGCTGCTTTTTCTAATCTGCGTTGCCCTTCATCCGTCAATTCCACAACCACACCTCGGGCATCACCGGAGCATTTTTGCTTGCGCACAAGCCCCCCTGCGTTCCATCCTGGTGATTTGATGTGACGTGCGGCTGCGATCCCAGTTGAGGTCGCTACACAGGTCACGAAGCCTAATTTCATGGTGTGGACTTTCAGACAAACTAACCAAAACCGCAAACTCTGGGGTCGATAGTTCATATCCTCTTTGCAAAGTCTCATCTATGCAGCGACTTGCTTTACGCACAGACGCCAAACACAAGCGCCATAGCGCTTGTTCTTCATCACTAAGCCAGCGCGGTTCATTCATACCACAACAATAATCAAATAAGCCCAGTAAATAAAACCGGGACGGTATTTACATCTTTTGCACCCCCACCCGATGTTCTGCGCACGTCACGATTCTCATGCAAATATATTGCATCAGCAGCCATCACCGAATTTTATTCATACCCCCGATTGTCAGTCACTTTCACTAAGGACTAGCGCTATCCTGCATCGACTACACTCTCATCAATCAATCCTCTTGCCCCGCGGGGGCAGGACCACAGGCAGATCACATAGCTACGACACTGCACATGAGATAACAAATCTGCGACATCAATAATGCAACACATATAGCTCTTTTTTCATCGCATGGGTAATGGTTTATTTGCATTCAAAATTCTTCCCTGCCGCAACGGCTCCTGTTCGCATAGCAGCTATCTGTAAGTACCTACATTTTTTGCCGCTAAATATACTAGCTTTATACCTATCTGCATATTTTATTTTACGCTTGATAATGCCAAGGACAGCTTTCTCACAGGTCATCTGATGACTACACACGGTAACCCCATCACAACGCTTAAGGTAAAGGTAGGTGGGATTTTGGGGACATCTCATCGATCCTTTAACAACCTCCCACCACCCCCACATTCCCCATTTTCACCCCCAGCACAGACCCGAAATTACCCCCGTAAAAGCAATTTTGCTACCCCAGACTAAACCATTAGTTCAATGAAATTGAAGCATCTACAATTCAGAGAACTTTGAGCGATTCAGAGACCAATCTGTGATGATTGTTTCATACCCCCAGGCCAGGGCGGGCGATTCAATCTACCGCATACCTTTCATTAAATTTATTTCATATTTCCTTTTTATATCGACTCGGGTGTAACGCTGCGGCTGGCAACTCAGCATGAAGACCTGCTTGTCTGCGCTGACCTCGCTCAACACGGCTGCCATCGCCTTCAACCGCTCGTCATCGGTGTTCCCCAGGACATCGTCAACAAACACCGGAACCCCTTCCATGTCACCGTTCTCAGCCACCAGCTCCGCGATGGCCAGTCGCACCAACATGGCAAGTTGCTCCTGCGCCCCGCCGGACAACCAGGAAACGTCCATGACCTCACTCCCCGCAGTCCGCCGTGTTACTTGCAACTCTTCATTGAGCTCGAAGCCGACGCCAGCACCAAAAAGAAGGCGCGCAAGCTGACCTAACTTTTCCGCAAAAGGACCGGCATAGCGACGCTGTGCCGCATCCCTATGCCGGTGTAGTGTCTCTCGAAGAAGTTTCACTGCTGCCGCACGTCGCTGAGTTGCCGCCAGCACAATGTGCGCACTGGATAGCCTCGCGTTGAGGGTGTCACGGTGTTCCTCGGCACCAGCAGACTGTTCGATTCTTCCGCGATTTCGGCAATATGTGTCTGCGTATCGACGACCTGCCGCTCCGCGTCCGCAAGTTCATTACGCGCCCCGTCCAACAGGCGCGAGGTGGCATGATAGTCATGCTGTGCTGCAGTTTCGCGCGCATAATCAACAGCCTGTCGCGCCTCCATCAGCGCCGCATTTGTTACCTGCATGCGGTGTTCGGTCTCACTATCAGCATCGTGAGAGCGTTCGTCTGCAAGGCGTGCACCAGCGGCGTCACCTCGCTGACTGGCCGCCTTCAGTTGTGCCTCCACAACCCGAATATCTACGTCAATGGTGTGGTCACGAGCAGCGTCCAGCTCGGCTTTAGCAGCATCAACGGCAGCAAGCGAGACGTCGTACCGTTCGGAGAGTTCAGTCTGTTGTTCACGTAGCACGCTGAGCTGTTCGGGATCTCCCAAGGTCCTCCCCTAGTTGTTCGACCAGTGTTGCTTCCTCGGACTGCAACGCATCAAGATCGCGCCCTTGGAGAGTAGCTTTTCGCTCCCGCTCTAGGCCGCTACTGCTTCTTGTGCTGATTGTTGCTCGGCATACCGCGACCGCAGTTCGGCCACGTCAGCACAATGCGTGCCATCAAGGATCTCCGCTAGGGCTTCTTTGCTATCCACCACCGCCTGCTGCGCATCAATCTGGCTTTGTCCTGGGAGTGCACGAATCCGCACGCCGGAAACATTGATGTCTAGAGTGTCCACAATCTCATAGGTACGGGGCTGTGCACCAATGGTCTCTTCTTCTCCATTGATCATCACCGACTGTGCTTCAGCAGCGGAAAGCTCAAGCTGGGCGCTGTGTGCGTCGCGCTTGGCTGTCGCAAGCAGGACGGCATGCTCAGCTTGCGCGGCAGCATCAATCATATCTGTGGTGATGGCGGGAATGTGTGCGTTACTGTGGCGGCGCTTGTGGATTTCAGCATCGAGATTTGTCACGGCGTCGATAAGCCGACGAAGTTCCTGCAGGCGTTGCGTGCCAACAATGATGTGTAGTTGTTCATTGACAGCCGTGAGATTGGCGGCATCAGTAGCAGCTTGTTGTTTGGCCAGTTCAACGCGATCCTTCAGGTGAGCAAGCTGCTTGTCCCGGTGAGTACGCTCGGAATGCTTGTCCGCCAGCTGCTTTGTGAGGTCGGTGATCTCGGCGGATATCTGCGTAACTTCAGTAATACGGTCTTGGCGGCGTTCCCAGTCGCGTGTAGCATTCTCCGCTGCGGCAGAGGCCAGCTCAGCGGCTTGCAAGGCCTGCTTCACACGGTTCTGTGCCGCTTCTGCTGCGGTAAAGGCGAGTTCACGCTGGGCGATTTCGTCTTTGATCTGGGGTATGCGCTGTTCGGCGGCAGCTTTTTGCTCAGCCAGTGCGGCTACCCTATCGACATAAATGGCGAGATCTTGGACCCGCTGTTCAGCGGTGTGCATCTCGGCTGTGAGTTGCTCGACATCGTCCATCGCGGCTTTGAGCTCTCCCGTCGCCGCCCCCTTACCCAGCGTGTAGTACCGGCGGTATTCCTCATCCACGCGGTCAAGAAGTGCTGTGTTATCGGTGGGCTGTGCAGCAGAATCAGCGACATCTGTGCCGCTCAAGACGCTGCTCAAGGTAGGTATTCCCGCTGCCTTCAGGCTATGCGAAAGCTCACCCTGGCGGACAAAGCGCCGTGAACAAGGAACGGTCAAGGTGTTGTTCAAGAATCTCTGCGAGGACTCGCTCTGCATCAGCACCTGTGTAATTGTCCACTTTCGGTCGCGTAATAGCCAGATGCGCACTCCGCTGTTTGTTAAAGGTCTTGGTCACGCTCAGCGTATAAGGGCCGATGGTGGCATCCACGATGATTGTTGAACCAACATCTTTTCCTATAGGTTGTAGGGCTTTCACGTCACGATTGTTCGCCGTGTGTTTGTGGAACAACGCAGTGTACAAAGCGTCCATCACGGTCGATTTTCCCTGCTCATTGGGGCCGGTGATGAGGATGAATCCAGTATCTGGAATCTCATCAAGATCGAGGTGTTCGATACCACGCACATTGTTCAGGGCAATTCGGTGAATTTTCATCTGGCTGTCCTACCTCTGCTGAGCCAAACGGAAGAGCAAACGCAAGGCATCATGGGCCGTATCCCGCTCAGGCGTACGAGATGTACCGGGAGGCTGCGCCGCTAGCTCGGATAATTCCGCCAGCGCGTGACCCGCATATCCGCCGAGTTCACACTGCGCGAGGTCCTCATCGCTGGGTGCCAGGCTCAGGTCCATGAGCCGCTGTCGTTCGTAAAGCGCCCCAAAAACTGGGGCAAGGTCGGCAAGTCCAGCGTCTAGCTGCTGCATCGTGCTCATATCCACGCTTCCCTGCAAGGCGTATTTGACCACGGTTTCCGCTTTGTTGGGGTACGCCGAAAGGAAGGCGAGGAATGCTTCTACGTCTGAGGCATCGTTGACGTCCCACTCCACGGCGTCGAACGTCCACGTCCCTACTTGGTGCTCGTGCACCTCAACTCGGCTGGGTTCTGGGCTGTGTGGCTGCTTGGTCACTGCAACAGTTAGCGCAACACCCGAGTTATTTTCGCCTCGGGAATGCTGCCCCCGCAGCCCGCGCTCATGAAAGTCTGTGGTCTCCGGGGTTCCGCTGAACCACACTGCGCCAGCGGAATCGAGTGCCATAGCGGAATGCGTATCACCGAGCGCCACATAGTCAATAGTGCGATCAGCCACGGCGCGTTCCAGAGCCGATAGGTCAATGAGTTCTGGGGCAAACTCTCCACTACGGTTTTCTACCTGCCCATGGCCCACAACAATACGCACCCGATCTGTAGGTTCCAGCGGCGCGATGGCATCGGAGACGAGGTCGCGGGTTGCGTGTTTTGTCAGCCACGGTGCGCCAACTATCTCCACCACACCCGCCGGGGTATCTACAGCAACGGGTTCGGTGTTGGTCAACACGGTCACGTTGTCGATATCCTGCGTCCGATAAAAAATGCTGTCAGCGGTCAAGGGGTCATGATTTCCAGGAAGGAGAAAAACTGGAACTGGCAGGTGTTTCAGCACTTCCAGTGCCCGCCCGATAGTGTGTCGTTCGAGGCTGTTGTGTTCAAACACGTCTCCAGCAACCACGATGAAAGAGCAATCCTGGGCGATGGCCAGCTGCCCGAGGGCGCGAACGGCGGCGAGGCGGGCGGCATCGAAACGCGCCTGCGCATCGGCATTGTCGTGGGTGTGCAGGAACCAGCGTCGTATGCCGAGCTGCCAGTCGGACGTGTGCAGGAAACGAACAGTCGTATCTGATGTCATAGATAAAATCCCTGGACGCTAGTGATTCTGGGTAAGAAAATCGTACATTTCTTCAATGTCAGCGACGGCTCGCAGCTCATCGATGGCGGTGTAGGAAATTGAGCGCATGGCTTTATGGAGCGCGTCAAGGTCGGAATCGTCCAGCGCAGAGGCTATTTCGGGTTCGGTAGCTGCGGCAAGGCGGTCTTATCGCCCCAGAAGTTTCCGTCGTTGGTCTGCGCTGCGGAATCAGCCTTGGCATGGGCCTCACGCTGCAGGGATTTCTCTATGGTATCCATGTCAAGACCACGCAGAGCGAACGCTAACTGCGCGTCAGCGTCGATACGTTCGGTGGCTCGAAAGACGGTTGCAATGCTGTGTTTGCAGACCATCGCGAAGTCAGGGCAGTCACATAGGAAACGCACCTGTTCATCCGAAGCACATATCAGGGTTTCTGCCAACTGCTGGCTAAGCTTTCCCCTCTTCGCCTCAGCTAAACTCCCCGGCTCAAGTAGAAGCTGCGTGACGGTGTTCAGCTGGTCCGCATTGCGCGGTGGAAGCACCACATCGACGTTGAAGGGCTGATTTTGAGATCCGGCCACGGCGGCAATGATGCGTCCGTTGGTGAACTCCAGGTTCAAGACGTTTCCGTTTCGTGCATAGGCCCGACCACGCTTGACGCGCTCGGAGTCGGTGGCGGTCGTCGCAGCGTCGATAAGCAGCATAGACGCGAGGCTGGTGCGGGTTTCCTTCTGAACCGCTGGCTTCGGCGTGCTGACCTTCGTGGTGTTGCCGAAATTGGCGTAAATAACATTGCCGACGCTCGGGTGCGTACGACGGGAACGCTCAGAATCCGCCACGGACTACTCCTTTCCCCGATAGCTCATCAGTTGCGCCAGCTGCTCCGGCGAAAGTTCGGTGATCCAGCCCTCACCCTGGCCTATGACGGCACCGGCAAGTTGAAGTTTCCCGTCGATAATGTCCTGGATGGACTCCTCCATTGTTCCTTCCGTCACCATTTTGTACACATGCACGTTCTTACGCTGACCAATGCGATAGGCACGATCGGTTGCCTGATTCTCCACCGCAGGGTTCCACCAGCGATCCATGTGCACAACTATCGACGCCGCGGTCAGATTCAGGCCCGTACCTCCCGCCTTGAGAGACAAGATCATTGTCGGCGGACCGTCCTCAGCCTGGAACTTCTGCACCATAGCATCCCGTCCGGTTTTAGAAATACCTCCATGCAAGAAGGGAATATCCACGCCGTAACGTTCACTCAAGTAGGGCTGAATGAGATCACCGAACGCCTTGTACTGGGTGAACACCAACACCCGTTCCCGCCGTTCAATGGCACCATCGACAATGCCAACCAACGCCTCTATCTTGCCGGATCGGTGCTTGCCTTGGAGAGTGATCGAGGAACCGTCCCCCAGAAAATGAGCTGGGTGGTTGCAGATCTGTTTAATTTTTGTGATGGTCGCCAGCACCAATCCCCTTTTGGCCATACCCTCGGCATTTTCTAGCTGCTGCTGAATGTCATCCACCAGTGCCTTGTACAGCGCCGCCTGCTCTGTGGTCATGTGAACGGTGACGATGTCTTCGTTCTTGTCGGGGAGGTCGTCAATAATATAGGGGTCGGTTTTCACCCGCCGCAGGATAAACGGCGCAGTTAGGGAACGAAGCTTCTCCGCAACCTCCTCATCCTGGTGGCGTTCAATCGCCGTGGCAAAGTGATTCCTAAAAAACGACGCGCTTCCCAGCATTCCTGGGTTGCAGAAATCCAAGATAGACCGCAGCTCCGCCAGACGATTTTCCACTGGCGTACCCGTCAAGGCCAGTCGATGCCGGGAAGGAATGCTGCGCACGGCTTTCGACGCTCGCGTTGTGGAGTTTTTGATCTGTTGTGCCTCGTCCAGCACCACACGCTCCCAGTCCACGGAACCAAACGCGTCATAATCCCTGGTAACCACACCATACGACGTGATCACCAGATCCGCCTCTTTCGCCGCGGCAGCAAACTCTTCATCGTGTTTGCGTTGGCTACCGTACTGAACCAGAACGTTGAAGGACGGCACGAATTTCTTCGCCTCCGCAGCCCAGTTACCCACCACTGACGTCGGGCACACCACCAGGGTCGGTTTTGCCGACTCCTCTGCAGCATCCTCACGTGCGGCGCGTTCCACCGCAACCAGCGCCAACAGTTGCAGGGTCTTCCCCAAGCCCATGTCATCCGCAAGCACGGCGCCAAGATTGTTACGGGACATCCAATACAGCCAGTCCACACCACGGCGCTGATACTCCCGAAGCTGCGCATGCACCGTCTCAGGAATATCAATGCGTTCCGGCGCAGGAGCTATGTCACCTCCCAACAGGCTGGTATGCCACTGGCTTCCAGTGAACTCCACGGGAGTTTTTGCCGTGGCTTCCAGGGCAATCTGACGCAGCTCGGCCAGAGTCACCTGTCCCACACCAACGTGGCGGTTATCAAACTCTTCCTGCAGCTTCTGCGCCTGCTGAACAAGTTCCTCCCACCCGGGTTCTTGCTGTGCTTTGGCGTGATCGGCGCGTTGTTTTGCGCTGTCCAGCTCGGCGCGCAGACGGCTTTCGGATGCCTTGGCAATCTCAGCCATGTAGTCAGAAATGTGGCGCAGCGCCGCAGCATCGGCCATCATCCATTCCCCACGCAGTTTCACCAGCCCAGCCTTGGAATTGACCAGTTCCTGCATTTCGGAGGCACTCAGCTCGATGTCGCCAAGGCTCAGCTGCCAGTTGTACTCAACAAGTTGCTCTAAGCCAAGCTTCGACCCTGCCGCGCTGACCTCGCCACTCTCAGTCGTGTTTACCGTGAGGTGGGGCTCGTAGGAACCCCAGGATTTGGGCAGCATGACCTGGAATCCAGCGGTCTTCAACGTCGTCACGTCTTTAGACACAAACTGCACTATCTCCTCAGTGCTGAAGAAAAGATCCCAGTCACCGAGGTTGTCATCATAATTGGCAATCACAATGGGCACCGCACCCACATTGGACTGCATCACCGGGCTGCGTTTGAACAGCGCCGCATGTATTTTGCGTAGTTGTTCTTGCGCGGCCTCATCCCACTGCGCGAGGCGCACGGGATACGGTGCATCCACACCGCGACGCACGCGGATACGCACAGGCCAGACGGGCTCATCCCAGGTGGTAACACCAGGAACCTCGAATCCGCCACTTGCCTCTATCAAATCAGGGGGAAACATTGTGGAGCGGCAAATGTTCAAACGGTTCTTCAACAATAACCACAAGCTCTAGGCCCATCGTGCTGGCGGAATTCTTCCAATCGTTCAATTTGGACACCAAGCCTGGACCACCGCGACGCAGCGGACGGGAATGCAACAGGCTTGAACTGAATTCATGCCATGGGCTTGGCCTGGGCGCATCGCGCAGACCCTCAAGCAGCGAAGAAGCAATCCAATGCGGCAGTTCCTCCGCCATCAGTTCTGCGGTGCGTGAACCTCCATTTGCACTGACAACGCCAGGAGTTGCCGCGACCATCTCCGCTACCCACGCGTTCTCCCCCATTCCAGTAGCCAGCTGCCACTGCGGCCACCACTCATTATCCCGCCAAGCGCAACGCAAGAGCACACGCCCGGCACGAACGAATTGCTCCAAGCCGCGATACATGCGCAGGAGCCACATAAAGTCCGGTGCGAGGGCGGTGCGTTGTTGTTCGGTGGCGGCGGGTGACGCGCCGTCGAGAAACGCGACGCGGGCGAAGAAGGACACAGCCTGTTCTGGTGTAAATACTCCGACGGGGATGGGTAGTTCCACCATGCGTCCGCGAGGGGTTGCAGGGTGGCGTGAAGGCGGTGCCGGAAGGATTTTGCAGCGAGTTCCGCCTCGACGATCGGAGGGAATGTGCCTGTGGGGACCTGTTCAGGGAGGACGATTTTGTGTCCCTCTACTTGCTCCACCCAAAGCGCAAGCCCATGGTCAGGAGTCCATAGGCCATGGAGCAGGTGTGTCGTCATGATTACCGTTCTACCAGTTGCCTGCAACATCCTTGTCATTTATCCCCGAATCATGCGAACGCGTGTTCATGCCCTGTTGTGCCCCCTTATTCAACAACATGATGCTAAAGTTCTTCCCATTGCATGTGATTCAGGCTACGCTTACGGAGTTGCTATTCATAGCATCATTACTCAGCACCACGCACTCCTGGGATAAGAACTGCCCACACTACTTTTGGAGGACATGTGAGCGAGCACACTTGGTTCATTGTTGCCATTGTTATGTACATGCTGGCCATGCTGGCTATCGGCTATTGGAGTTACCGCCAGACAAGCCAATACGACGACTACATGCTGGCTGGCCGCGGCCTTAACCCCATGGTAGCGGCACTATCCGCCGGAGCATCGGACATGTCGGGGTGGCTGCTCATGGGTTTGCCCGGCGCGTTGTTTGTCAGCGGCTTTTCCGGGCTATGGATAGCCATTGGCCTGCTCGTCGGTTGTTGGGCGAACTGGTATTGGGTGGCACCGCGCCTTCGCGCTTATACGGAAGCATCGCGGGATTCGTTGACGTTGCCGTCGTTTTTGGAAAATCGCCTGCGAGATAGTTCGCACGTACTAAGGATCGTGTCATCGCTGGTTATCGTGGTGTTCTTTACGTTTTATGTGTCCTCAGGCATGGTGTCCGGCGGCAAGTATTTTGAATCCACGTTTGGTGGTTCATATGTGGATGGCATGCTGATTGTTGCTTCGGTGACGGTGGCGTACACGTTTATTGGTGGGTTCTTGGCCGTGTCGTACACGGATGCTGTGCAGGGGATGATCATGTTCGCAGCATTAGTGCTGGTTCCAGCGGTGGCCTTGTTTTCTCTGGACGACATGTCGAGCATCTGGACGTTTGCTACGAGCAATAACTACGGTCCTTACACGAACGGCGGGAATCCGCACTATTTCTCCTTGATTAGTGGAGTGTCGTTCGCGGCCATTGTGGGATATTTGTCGTGGGGCTTGGGCTATTTTGGACAACCACACATCATCGTGCGGTTTATGGCTCTGCGTAAGCCGTCGGAAGCTAAGCAGGGCCGCCGCATTGGGGTGTCGTGGATGCTCATCTGCATTCTTGGCGCGGTTGCGGTAGCACTGATTGGCACGGCGTTTTTCGGCCAGAACGCAGAGTACACGGTCACTGACCAGAAAGATTATGAGACGGTCTTCCTGGACATGGGGCGGATTTTGTTCCACCCGCTCGTTGCTGGGTTGGTGCTTACTGCGGTGTTGGCAGCCATCATGTCGACGATTTCGTCGCAGTTGCTGGTCACGTCGAGTGCGTTGATTGAGGACTTGTACATGATCGTGACTAAACGCAAGCTTTCTGACAAGGTACTTATTAACCTGTCCCGTACCGCTGTGGTGGGGGTTGCCATCATTGCGGCTTTACTGTCAATTAAGCCGTCAAATTCGATTCTCGGATTGGTGGCGTTCGCGTGGGCTGGTTTTGGTAGCGCATTGGCCCGCTGGTGGTGGCCTCCCTGTACTGGCGCCGTTTGAATACGCCCGGGGCGCTTGCTGGGATCATTGTTGGAGCGGTTGTCTCCTTCGGCTGGGGTATGTCTTCCCTGGGTGACAGCCTTTATGAGATGGTTCCGGGATTCCTGTGCGGCACCCTAGCCATGGTGGCGGTGTCGCTGCTGACTAAACCGCCAGCACAGGAGATTCTTGACGAGTTCGACAGGGCTGCCCACATGGCCCGCACCGACGAGTTGGTGGCCTAGGTCACGGAACCTGCGCAACATCCCGGCGGTCTGACAAGGTATGTCCCCTTGTTCTCAGACGCGCCGGGTTTTTTCGGTATTAACCCTGTTAACACTGGTCTTTCTGGGGTTCTACCTCCGCCTGGCTCTGCATCCCGGCTACGCTGCCGACCACCCACCCCGGCTTTCAGTCACGCTTGCTCGCATATCGACGGTTGCGCAGCGCACAAGTGTACTCGGATACGAGCGCACCAACTTCGGCCAAGGCTGGGCCGCCGCCCCGCAACTCGGCGGTTCCTGCACCACCAGGGATGCCATCATTGCTATGTCGCTTGCCGACGTCGCTTTTTCCTCACGCTGCACACCTACCTCCGGTGTCGGCCCTGACCCATATACGGGGTCGCAGTTGCGGGTTGGGGAGACTCCCATTGAGATTGACCATGTGTATCCCCTCCGCGCCGCATGGGATATGGGGGCGCATTCGTGGGATGCCTCCAAGCGGCTAGCCTTTGCTAATGACCCCATGAATCTTGTGGCCACCTCGAAAGGAGAATCAGGACAAGTCGGATTCCCTGCCTAGCGAATGGTTACCAAGTGGTATCGGGGCGCGGTGTTGGTACGTGCGTCGATTAGCGCATGTTGCTTCGGCATACGGGTTGCCATTGACCACGGCGGATGTGGCGGTGATGCGTCGACAGTGTTGGGTTCGCGATCTGTTGCGTGGATAGCTTAGGGTTAGTGGGATCTGATTCATCCCCTATCTGAAAGGTACTGCACTTACTGTGACTACGTTGATGCTGATTCTCCATGTGGTGGCCGCACTGCTGCTTCTTGGTCCGGTGACGGTGGCTGTGTCTACCTTCCACGTTCGTGCACGCGAGGCGCACAATGGCAACGATCTGGCACGGGGTTCTGTACGGACGCTGTTCACAATTACGAACACCTATGGCCTGATTTCCTTGATTGTTCCACTACTGGGTGTGGGCCTGCTTTTAAGCAACATGTCCTACCTGCGAGAAGGCCGCTTCCATGCATCGATTTTGCTCAGCGTTATCGCGTGGGGAATCCTGTTTTTTCTGATCGTCCCACGTCAGAAGAAGATGATGGCAGCGTTGGGGTTGTCCGATGATGACGATGGCGTGCCTAGCGAAAAGCACGCTGGCGCAGCAACGATTGAAAACTGGGACAAGGCGGTGTCACAGCTCTCAATGTTTGGCGGCATCTTCTCTGCACTGTGGGTCATCGTCGCCGTACTTATGGTGATCTAAATCATATTAGATTCGGGAGTTATCCCACCTGGGACACCGCAACAAAAACGCGGCCCAGCTGGCATAAAGACCAGCTGGGTCGCGTTGCGGCTTTTAGTAGCAACTATTACCGGTCACCACGGAATCCGCGGTCGCGGTCACGGCGGTTTCCGCGGTAACCGCGATCGTCACGGTAACCGCGGTCATCGCGACGTCGGAAATTGCGACCGTTATCGCGTCGGTCACGGTAGTCCCCACGGTCCCGGTCACGGCGGTTGGAGGAACGCCCTGGCGCACCCGGGTCGCGTTCAAACCGAATCGGCTGGCCAGAGATGCGAGTGTCGGCGAGGTTGTCAAAAACCTCTTGTGGCAGATCCTTGGGCAGTTCAACCAGCGTATGGTCGAAGCCAATGTGGATGCGCCCAAAATCCTTGGAGTTCAGGCCGCCTTCATTGGCCAGTGCACCAACCACAGCACCTGGGCGCACGTTGTGACGTTTGCCCACGTCAAGGCGGTACAAGGCCATGTTGCGATCCCCGCGATCGTAACGATCACGTCCACCACGGTCGCGGTCACCCCGGTCAAAGCGGTCACGGCGATCGCCACGGTCACGCCCGCCCCTTTCGAAGCGGTCACGGCGTCGCTCTGGCGGGGGTTCCTTCATCAGGAACTCGTCACCAGCTTGCGCCTGCGTGGCCAGAGCTGCAGCGATGTCCTCCAACGGGACGTCGTGTTCCTCCGAATATGCCTTCACGAGGTTACGGAAGACGCTGATCTGGTTGTCTTCCAGTGACTCGGTGATGGAGTCTGCAAACTTTTCCTTACGGGATTCGTTAACCTCGTCAACGGTCGGCAGTTCCATCTCCACCAGAGTCGCGTTGGTGGCGCGCTCAATGGAGCGGAGCATGCGGCGTTCGCGCGGCGTCACAAAAAAGGATCGCCTCACCGCTGCGCCCGGCGCGACCGGTGCGCCCAATGCGGTGCACGTAAGACTCAGTGTCATGGGGGATGTCGTAGTTCAGCACGTGGCTGATACGTTCCACGTCGAGTCCACGGGCAGCAACGTCGGTTGCCACCAAAATATCCAAGCGGCCATCTTTCAGCTGGTCAACCGTGCGTTCACGTTGTGCCTGTGCGATGTCGCCGTTGATGGCAGCAGCAGAGAAACCGCGGGCACGAAGCTTTTCCGCCAGTTCCTCGGTTTCGTGCTTGGTACGCACGAACATGATCATCGCAGCAAATTCGGTGACCTCAAGAATGCGGGTCAACGCGTCCAGCTTGTTGCGATGCGCAACGTTGAGGAACTTCTGCGTGATGTTTGTGTTGGTACGGGTTTCAGACTTGACGGTGATCTCTCGCGGATCCTTCAAGTACTGCTTGGACATGCGGCGAATCGCAGATGGCATGGTCGCGGAGAACAACGCCACTTGCTTGTCGTCCGGGGTGTCTTCCAGGATTCGTTCCACATCCTCCTGGAACCCCATGTTGAGCATCTCGTCTGCCTCATCCAACACAAGGAAACGCAGACCAGAAATGTCCAGCGACCCCTTTTCAAGGTGGTCAATCACTCGACCTGGGGTACCAACAACAATGTGTGCACCGCGGCGAAGCCCAGACAGCTGAATGCCGTAAGCCTGACCTCCGTAAATGGGCAGCACGTTCATGCTGCCCAGGTGATCGGCGAATGCCTGGAAAGAGTCAGCAACCTGGAGTGCCAGCTCACGTGTGGGAGCCAGTACCAGTGCTTGGGGGGCACGCACCGAGGGGTCGATGCGCGACAGGATCGGGAGGGCAAATGCGGCTGTTTTGCCGGTGCCGGTTTGCGCGAGGCCAACAACATCGTGGCCGTCCATTAAAACAGGAATGGTGTGCGCTTGGATGGGGGACGGTGTTTCAAAACCAACCTTGGTAATTGCCTTCAGTACTTCCGAGGGAAGACCAAGGTTTTCGAAACCTTCAGTAGGGTCGGTCGCCTCAGAAGTATCCGCATCCCTGGTGTCCTGTTCCGCAGCTTCGATAGCTTCCGCTGCGGGCGCATCTTCCAGCGCATGCACAGCTTCAGCCTGTTCGGCTACGACACCTTGCGAAGTTTCCTGAGAATCCGACGAAATGACGCTATCCGGCTCTTCAACGCCGCCGGTGGCGCTATCGGTAATGCTCATTGCCCCACTACGTTACGTCATCAAAGCGCACAAAGCGAACTGGGCACACAGCAGAGACACTCCATGTCACCTGGCAAAATAAAATCATGCACCTGCTACATGTGTCTTGCTGAACAATTAGTTCATAAATCCGTAGCGAATCACACTCTCTTGTGCGCATAATTGATTCCATAACTGATAGCACTAAGCACTGCACACGAGGAGGCGATAGCCATATGATTGGGCAAGGATTGAAAGCTCGCCATATTCACTTCATCGCGCTGGGATCAGCCATCGGCACGGGGCTTTTCTACGGCTCAGCAAAGGCCATCCAAGCGGCAGGACCGTCGGTACTTCTGGTGTATCTTCTGGGCGGAATTGTCGTGTACTTCATGCTCCGAGCACTGGGGGAAATGGCAGTATCTATGCCGGTCGTGGGTTCTTTTTCGGAGTATGCACGCACTCACCTCGGCGGCTGGGCAGGCTTTATCACTGGCTGGATGTACGCCTTCGAAATGGTCATTGTGTGCATCGCCGACCTCACTGCTGTAGGTATCTACATGGACTTCTGGTACGACGGCGTACCCCGCTGGATATGGGTCGCCCTAGCGCTGCTGATCGTGGGGGCCGTCAACCTGACAAGCGTGCGTCTGTTTGGCGAGCTGGAGTTCTGGTTCACCCTCATCAAAGTCACCGCTGTGATCGCCATGATCGTAGGCGGGGCCGCTATTCTCATCTTCGGTTTTGGTGAGCAACCTCACGCTGTTGGTGTGTCTAATCTGTGGAACGATGGCGGGTTCATGCCCAACGGCCCGACCGGCATGATTTCAGCGTTCATTCTGGTTCTCTTTGCCTTTGGCGGCACGGAAATTATCGGCGTCACGGCTGCGGAAGCTGATCATCCTGAACAGTCCATCCCCAAGGCCGTCAACACGGTGCCGGTTCGCATCCTGCTCTTCTATGTGCTGGCGATCTTTGTCATCCTCTGCATTAATCCGTGGCGCACAGTCAATGGCGACGAATCACCCTTCACACAGATCTTCTCTTCCTTAAACCATGACTGGTCCACTGGAGTGGCCGGCGTCCTGAACTTTGTGCTCATCACTGCTGCACTGTCAGCCATCAACTCGGACATCTTCGGTGCCGGACGCATTATTACGGGCATGGCGCAGGAGAAACTCGCCCCCAGAGTGTGCGCCAAACTATACAACGGCGTACCCGTTGTCACCGTCGCTGCTCTTATTGCCGTCTTGTCCCTTGGCGTGTGGCTTAACTACATCATCCCCGAGGAGGTCTTTGCCATCATCGCAGCTCTCGCCACATTCGCAACGATCTTCGTATGGCTCATGATCCTCCTCGCACACGTAGCATCACGCCGCAGGATGTCCCCAAGTCAGGTTCAAGAACTAAAATTCCCTGTGCCCTTCTGGCCATACGGACAGTACTTCGCCATCGCATTCATCCTGTTTACGTTCGGGATCATGGTGTGGCAAACCAGCTACCATGAAGCACTCATCGCCGGGATCGGGTTCACTGTTATCATGACAGCTATCTACTTTTTCACGGGTCGGGGCTCCACCACCCGCAGCATCGAATAATTCCTGCCGCGTATCGACGCCCCGGCTTCCGCCTGAAAGCTCGTTACATGCCCCGTCGCCCTAACCTGGGCCTGTTGGCCTGCATAGCAGGCACAGCGGGCCTCTTGAGCAGCTATGCACTGCACCTCCGCCGCGTGCACCCAGAACTGCGTGAGGGGGTATGGCGCAGGCACTACCTGAACAACCTTCCGGAAGTCTGGCGGTTCAGCCGCCCCGGTTGGTTGGTCACACACCCGCAGCCCCGCGACAGTTCTGGTGGATTGGCAAATATTGATGTGTCCGAACACGACGCGGCGGGGGTGCACGTACGCACTTACCGACGCAGCGATACCACTACACCTGCACTGACACTCCTATGGATTCACGGCGGGGGCTATGTCAGCGGAGTCCCCGAATACGACGACATTGTGTGCGCCTTCCTGGCACGTGAGCTCAACGCGGTGGTGGTGAGCCCCGACTATCGGCTTTCCAGCATCGCCCCTTACCCCGCTGCCCTTGACGACTGCTTCACCACGCTTCGCTGGCTCCTCAACTCCCCGACTATCCCTCTCCCCTGGTTGTTTCCGGGCAAAGCGCAGGCGCTGGAATCGCCGCCAGCCTGGTCCACAAGGCACACGATACGCACACCGGCCCCATTGCCTTCCAGCTGCTATTCGAACCCATGCTGGACAACACCACCACGCGGTCACCAGGTCGTGGTGTCCTCTGCTGGGGCATGATCACCAACATACTGGGATGGCGCGCTTATCTTCGTGGCGCCACCGAACCCCTCGACTACGCAGTGCCTGCGCGCCGGGCTGACCTGCGTGGCCTGCCGCCCGCGTTCATCGCTGTTGGCGATCTTGATTTGTTCTACAACGAGGACGCCGCCTACGCCCGCCGCCTCACACAAGCTGGGGTTCCCACCAGGTTCTACACCATGAAAGGCACCTATCACGGCACCCTGATTTGCTGCCTGCACACTTCCGCTATGCAGACGATGTGGGCGGAGGCGCTGGCAGCGGTTCGTCAGGCAGTTGGCTGAGGCCTGGTTTCTTTTCCGTGCACCAGCCACACACCAGCAGCAACAAGCCCGATAGCACCGCAGGCAGTAAAGGCGACATGGTAACCCTGGGCGTCGACAAGCATACCGATCGCAATAGGGCCGAGGATTGCTCCGAAATCCTGTGCCATCTGGAAGGTCGCAAGTACCTTGCCGCCGGAGCGTTTGTTTCCGATGACATCTGCAACGGTGGCCTGCTGCGCAGGGTTGAGCAAACCGCCGCCGATGCCAGCAATCACCGACACCAGCAGTATGAGCCACAGATTATCCATCCAGCCAAGAACACCCGTGAACGTTGCATTAACGATTAATCCCGCGATGATCAGCGGCTTTCTTCCCAGTGAATCTGCAAGTCTGCCCGAAAACTGCAAACACCCAGCATTACCCACCGCAAAGGCGGCCAGAACCATGCCCGCCACAGCGGTACCTTTAGGAAACAGCATGGCTGCGAACAAGGGAACGGTGGATACCCGCACTCCGAAGTTCACCCAGCCGTTAGCAAATCCCGATATCAAAGCACTGCGATAGGCTGGGTTTTTCACGGCCTCGCTCGCAAGCATTGGCGTTGATTCGTCGTGAGATTCAAGATCGTGAATTACCTCGGGCCGCAGCAGCTTCCACACCACCGCCGACGCGAGAATCAGAGACACACCGTAGATCAAAAACGGCGGGCGCATACCCAACACGGCGAGGCCGGAACCAGCCACCGGACCAATCACGCTACCCAGAAGAAACGCGGTAGCGTACGTTGACGAGGCACGTCCGCGAATACTGGGCGGCGCAATTCGCACAATCAACCCCGCAGCGGAGACAGTGAACATAGTTGAACCGATGCCGCCAATGGCGCGGAAAGCCAGGATATGCCAGTATTCCTGTGCGAAGGCGACGGCTCCGGTGGTCACCGCGACAGTCAATAGTCCGGTGATGTAGACCTTTCGGGACCCAATCAGGTCAATGAGCTTGCCCGAAGCAGGAGCAAATAATAATCGGCTAGCCGCGAACACAGATACCACGGCGCTGGCCGCCGTGGTGGAGACATCAAAGCTCCTGGCAAACTGCGGAATAATGGGCGATACCAGCCCAAACCCTGCGGCAATAATGAATGCGGCCGCAACAAGCACCCAAATTTCCCGAGGAATCTTTGGCGGAGGTGCGGTCTCAGTTACGTCGCGTGCAGCGTTGGGGTTGGTCACCTAGTTAGCGTAACCCCGCTGTCCAATTGGCTATGAATAGTTCATTTCCTCATCAATGGGCAGCAGTTGCTCCTCCCAGTTTTCGGCCTGGTCAGCGGCGAGCGATAGGACGTCGAAAAGCCGGTCGAAATCGGTGAAAGTCCCCAGGTCAAGCACCTCATCAGTGACCAGAGAAATATCGGAAGAAAGCTCAGACAACACACGCAAGCGTTCTTCTTCCGAGGGCTGCTCGTCAGAGTCTGGGGTCCACATTTCAGCCATCGCCTGGTTGACCAGCTCATCGTAGCTTTCGCCTAGAGCCACAAACATCACCGTTGCGGTAGGGGTTCCGCCCGCTGATTCAACCACCACGTGCAGCTCCGAGTTCTGTCCCACCTCAGCGCGGACAAGATTAGCGTCATTGAGATCCTGGAAAAATTCCAGGTCAGAGATGCGCTCGTCAGTGCCTTCCAGAAGATCGCGCAGAACAGTAACCACCTGGTCAGTGGCAACATGCCGGGCTACCGCATCCAAAGCATCATCCACAGAGAACACCACGGACACGAGCACCGCTTCAAATCATCGTCGTCTTCATCAACGTCTGCTGCAGCGATGTACACGTTAGCGGCCGGGAGGATCGGATCGATCTCCACGAATTGGATTTCTAGCTCTGGGGTGATGGGCACAAACATCGTGTCATCATGAACCCGCGATTCAATGCCATCCACATCCAGGGCAGCAGCGATATCTTCAAAAAAACTCATGGCGAACGAATCCTTTCAATCCGGCCAGTGCAGCTCGCTACACCAGCCTAGCCGCGCCCGTAGCCACCCGCAGCAACTTTGTTAAAAATCGAACGTAAAAGAATCAATAAGCTGGCGGTCACGTTCCTCTGGGGTCTGTTTCGGGCACGATAAACACATTCCCGCTGCTGGCGACCGATAAATCATGCAACAGGACACCCGCTGGGGAACAGTGTGCACATCGCGCTCTTCCCCCGCCAGGGCCGCCGCAACATCCGTTGGTTGAAAGTGCCCGTCACAGAAGTCTCTGAAATGCGGCTGCGGTAACCTCACGCCTTCGGGAACCCCCTCAGCCATGCCCGCGAGCAACGCCTGTGCAATCCGCACTCCTCGATACGGTTCAAAGGCATCATTACCAGCACCCACCGCTGCCCCTGCTACAGCATCCACACTCACGGCCCACAACGCGCGTGTCGACGCCCCGGCGACCTCAGCGAGCGCCTGAATAACCGGCGCAATCGACCGTGCGTAATCAGCACCGGCCGCGCGCCACGCGGCTTCGGAGTCGTCGGTGAAAACGTCGGTGAAAAAACTCATCCAATACCCCTGCCCGTGTTCCGTGCCGGGATTCTGAATGAACATCGCACCACGCGCCACATCAAGGGATGGTGTGACGTGGCATTCCACCATGGCTGTGAGCGCTGGCCCAAGCAGCGTGTTATTCAGGGAAAACCACCATACTTGGGCCTGATGTTTAGGCACTCCCATGGGGAAAAGCTCATCGCTGGCAGCAATGGCACGGTCGAGAACCTCAACGGATGCAAGTTCCTCCACACTGATGCGTCGACTGTTCTTCGTAGGGAACACGGCCGTAGAAAAACGCGGGTGTTCTGCAACAATGTGGTTCCACACCGGAGTGTTGGGCTTCATACCCCCAATTTTACCGTGGGCTTACACCGTCCCATTCGAGCATGTTGAAACCCGACCAGGCTTTACGACGTCCCGCACGTGGGTCAAAGACCAGTTCGCTTTCGGTGTTAAAAATCATGGTTGCCCGACCCGGACGGGTGTCTGTGGGCATCTGGTAACGCGGCCATTCCCAGCCTGGACTACCCACATGGATGAAGTTCCCCCACAGGTATTGGATGAATTCTGTCACTTCCTCTAGTTCCCCATCACCACCCCAGCGGGCGAGGCTGCGGGTGCGGGAGGCATCGGCGTCGCCAAACACGGCGAGGAGTTCCAGGGAGTGCATGGCCCCGATGCCCAGCATTTTAAGGGCTTTCGGCGCAAAATCGAAGCGATACATCCAGGTGGGTGCCACTCGAGAATGCGCTTGGGCAACTTTGAGCGAGGGGGCCCAAAACAGGGCGTCGCACAGCAATTCGGAAAAATGTTGCCGCTCCACCGCACCCCAATACGCGCTGAGCACTCGTTCAGTGTTACTGGGGTCGAAGGCATTGAGCATCCGCTGCGCGGCTTTACCCCGAGCTGATTGCCGCAGATAAAACAACTTGGAAAAAGAGGTCTCATCGCGGTTAGTTCCAATGAGCAGCGGAACCCGCACCTGATTTCCTTGATTGAATGCCTCAACTGGGTGCTGCAGAACAAAACTACCGTCAACCGTGGGACAATAACAGGGATTGAGCTGAAGAAACTCTCGTGATCGCCACATCATGGACTGCCCGGCGCGAACAACATCGTCGGCGGATTCGAGCCGGAGGTCCGTAATGCTGGAGTGCCGTGGCATGGCCATGTGATAGGCGAGTTCGCGGGCCCAGAATTCCGATTGCGCAGCGGAGTGGACTGCGGCAATGGGGGCGGATTGTGCAATGGCACGGTGGAAAAGACCACGTGCTGAGGGCACGCACATGAGGGTTGTCACGGCTGCCCCACCTGCGGATTCTCCCATGAGTGTGACGTTGGTGGGGTCACCGCCGAACGCAGCAATATTCTCGTGCACCCATTGGAGCGCGAGGAGTTGGTCCCGGATTGCGGGGTTGGCGACGCAGTCACCCTCACCGACGCTGTGCATGTTGAGGTAACCAAGCGCCCCGAGGCGGAAGTTGATGCTGACGTACACCACGTCGAGATTTTTGACGAAGGTGTGGCCCTGGAGGACGCTTTGGTGTGAGGCACCAACAATAAAGGATCCGCCGTGGAGATAGACGACTACAGGTAGTTCGTCGTCGGAGTCGGGCCGGACGATATCGAGGTTGAGACAGTCTTCGCTTCCCTGCACTTGGTCGGTCCAGGAATAGATGGGTTGCGGCGCGATGGGGCCGTAGGCTGTACAGTCACGAACCCCACGCCACTGGTGAGCCGCTCGTGGAGCACGCCAGCGATGTTTGCCGCTGGTGTCGGCACCGAAGGGCACACCGCGCCATGTTCTCACCCCGTTGTCCACCAGCCCGGCTACCAACCCTTGGGAGGTCCGTACAACTATCTCCATGGTCATCTACGGTAGTGAGTATGGTTAACCACGTCGATAGAAATACCACCCTCTGTGTGTCGCTTGCTGCACGTCCATCAAACCATGGTGTCCGGTTTCACAATTGGCTCTATGCGGAATTGGGGTTGAATTTTCTCTACAAAGCTATCGCCCCAACGGATATTGAGCAGGCTGTGGCAGGATACGTGGCCTGGATATTCGTGGCGCTGGTGTGTCCATGCCGTATAAGGCTGCGGTGATTCCGCTCATTGATCATGTTGATCCCTCTGCGGCCCGCATTCAGGCAGTGAACACCATCGTCAACGATGGCGGGGTGCTCACTGGGTATAACACTGACTACAGCGCGGTTTCCGAGTTATTAGCGTCACATTCTGTGGACACTGACCTGCGGGTTGCTGTGCGAGGTTCCGGGGGCATGGCCAAGGCTGTGGTGGCTGCGATCACCGACTATGGTATGGGCGGAACAGTGGTTGCCCGGAACGCTGAAACAGGCAGTGAACTGGCGGAACAGTATGGTTGGGCGTATAGCCCCGAGGTTCCCACTGACGCTCAGATGCTGGTAAACGTGACTCCGTTAGGCATGGCCGGAACTGATGAGAATGTGCAGTCGTTTAGTGATGAGGAAATAGGGCGAGCCGACGTCATATGTGATGTGGTGGCGTTTCCCGTTTCCACTCCGTTGATTCAGGCCGCTCAGCAGCGCGGCATCCCCACCATTAACGGTGGTGAGATTGTGGCACTTCAGGCAGCACAGCAGTTTGAACTGTACACCGGTGTTCGACCAAGCGATGAGCTTATTGAGGCCGCCGAGCGTTACAGTCAACAAGGCTAGTCAACAAGGTTCACCAACTATTCCAGGCAGGATTCTCAAGGCAGGATTATGAAGAATAACCGCATCGTGCTTGATGCCATCAGTTCCGACCCGAAAGCACTACATGACCAGGCAGGCACCACCGGTCGAATGCTCATCACAGCATTGGATAAAGCAGTGGCCGTGCAAACGTCCGTGGTGGAAAAGTACATCGACCATTTGCGCGAGAAGAACCCCAACGCCAGCACCGCTGATCTTCAGCACATGCTGGATAACCATTTCATGTACCTGGCTACTGGTACCGGCGCGAGTGTCGGCCTAACCTCTGCGCTTCCTGGCATCGGTTTGATGACCGGCCTTGCAGCCGTGAGTACTGAGTCGATGGTGTTTGTAGACGCTGCAGCGTTCTATACCATCGCATCGGCGCATCTTCGGGGCGTCGATATTCGGGATAGCGAGCGCCGCCGCGCATTAATCCTGGTCACGTTGATTGGTTCCGCTGGTACGGCGTTGGTGGATGCAGCTATTGGCGATCTGGGCAAACAGTACGCGCAAGCCCAGCAAAAAACCACGGCAGCAACCGCCCTTTCGCGTTTCGGCATGGCGCGGGTGAAGGAACTAAATGGCAGGCTGTTGTCTCTGGCTACGAAACGCCTGGGCAAGAGCGTGCGTAACGCCTGGTTGGGTAAGTTAATGCCGCTGGGTATTGGTGCTGTGATAGGTACGGTGGCAAACCGCAAGCTGGCTAAAGTGTGATCGCGAACGCCCAGGAATCACTGGGCCCGCTGGTCAACTAACCGTCAACGACGTGATGTCCACTTCCCTGGCTCCCCTTATCCGGGTGCTTCGACAGCACCGCGCCGCGAGCATCGGCGCGTTCTCTACCTCGATCGGCGTGACCGTGGTGGAGGTGCTGTTGCCTCTACTCACCCGGGATGCCGTGGATGTGGCAACCGGGCAGGCTGGGGCTGGGGAGTCTTCGACCGCCACCACGCTTTCCCGAGCCTTTCCCCGCTATGGGCCATTGTGGTGTGTCTGGTCATTGCGACGGTCGCGCGATATGCCCTGCAATTTTCCAGGCGTTTCAGCGCAGGTATTTTGTCCATTAATGTGCAGCACCGCCTGCGGGTATCCATGCTGGATACGGTGCTGAAACTGGGTGGACCTGCTCAGGATTCCCTGCACACAGGTCAAGCGGTGAGCCGTTCCATCTCGGATATTTCCACGGTGCAGGGTTTGTGTGCCGTGTTGCCGTTGACGGTGGGCAATGCCACCAAATTAGTACTCACGGCCGGGGTGATTGTGTGGCTTTCCCCTGTGCTGTCGTTGTTGGCGTTCGCTACATTGCCGCTGGTTTACCTGCTGGGGTACCGATCACGAACGCCCTTGTTTGAGGCGACTCGCGCAGCACAGGATCAGGCCGCCACTGTCACTGGCGTGGTTGAGGAGACGGTCACAGGTATCCGCGTGGTCAAGGCGTTTTCGCAGCAGCAGCGAGAAGTGGCACGCCTTCACACAGAAAGCCAGGAGTTGTATCGGCGCAGGCTGCAAGTTGCTCGGGTCACGGCGTTGTTTCAGCCAGTGATGGAGCAGCTTCCGCTGGCCGCGCTGGTGGCCAACATCATGGCTGGTGGTTGGTTAGCACTCCAGGGAACCATCAGCATCGGCACATTTGTGGCATTTGCAACGTATGTGACTACGCTCAGCCAGGTGACAAAAATGCTGTCTGGCATGGTCATTCGCGTACAAACAGGCATTAGCTCACTCGCCCGCATCACCGAAATACTGGATCTTGCGCCTCCGCACGCCCCCACGGCATCCACATCACTTCCCGATACCTCCACCGCACTGGGTATCGACGCCCAGAAGGTCACCGTCGCCGGTGTACTAGACAGCATCAGCTTCACTGCCCAACCTGGTAAAACGCTGTGTATTGTTGGGCCTCCAGGGTCTGGGAAAAGCATGATGGTGCAGCTACTGAGTGGCTTTTACCAGCCGGACTCGGGGTCTCTCGCATTGATCGATACTGCAGGTAACCGCACCGCCTACGCGGACCTCGACCCTGATACTGTGCGTTCCCAACTAACAAGCGTGCTGGACGACACCTTCTTGTATTCCTCGACCATCATGGACAACCTAACGATGGGCCGTGAGTTTTCGGAGGAGGAAATCCTTACCGCCACCACAACCGCTCAAGCTCATGAGTTCATCTCTGCCCTGCCACATGGCTACCAGGAGACCATTGGCGAGCGCGGATTAACCTTGTCCGGCGGCCAACGTCAACGCCTGGCACTGGCACGGGCTCTACTTGCGGGCCGGAAATCCTGGTGCTTGATGACGCTACCTCAGCCATTGATGCCATCACTGAGGCAGCAATCTACGATGCCCTGCGGGATAACTACCCCGAGGTGACGGTTATCGCGATCGCGCACCGCCCATCAACGATGAGAGTGGCTGACCACATTGTGGAGTTTCCAAATGCGCCATTCAAGTCGGAGGATGAACGCGACACTCATGCATTGTGGCCTGAGATATCCCCTCAGCCACATCCCCCATCTGACCAGTTCACAGCAGTGACCGAACAGCAGGATCCGTTTTCCCTGCGCCGCTTGCTTGGTCATGCAAAAACGCACATCATGCTGGTCGTAGCCTTACTCATAGTGGGGGTGCTGGCAGACTTGGCGTTCCCCAGCCTTGTGCGCCTGGCCGTTGATCAGGGTGTGCTCACACATAACGTTGGTACCTTGCAGCTGGCCACCGCCGTCGGCACAGTGATTGTTGTGGTCTCAGGGGCTGCTGCGGCGGCCCGTACACTGCTGACTGCACGGGTGGGTGAACGTTTGCTCTTGATCCTGCGGGTACGCAGTTTCGCGCACCTTCAACGACTCAGCATGAGCTATTTTGAATCCACTACGGCAGGACGCATCATCACGCGCATGACCACAGATATTGATGCTCTGAGCTCATTTCTACAGACCGGTGTAGCACAGGTGATCGTGGCCTGTGGAACTCTAGTTGGCATCACCATCATGCTTGTGGTCACTGATTTTTCCCTTGCGCTGATCGCACTGGCCGCTGTGCCAGTGATCATTGTGGCGACACTGATATTCCGGCGTATTTCCCGCAGACTCTACCAACGTGCCCGCGAGGAGATCAGTACGGTGAACTCGCAGTTTCATGAGGCATTCTCTGGACTGCGCACCACGCAGCTTTACCGCGCGGAACCGTTCATGCTTCGGCAGTTTCAGGACATGGCGGAGCAGTATCGGCGTACCCGCATCAAAGCTCAGACCGGGGTTGCTATCTATTTCCCCGGAATCAGCGCGGTGTCTGAGCTGACGCACGCGGCGGTGTTGGGAGTCGGCGCGCACCAGGTGATGCGTGGTGAACTCTCCCCCCGGTGTTCTCATCGCGTTCCTGATGTACCTCGGCCTGCTATTTGGCCCACTGCAAGACCTCTCCCAACTATTCGATGCGTACCAGCAGGCTGCGATCGGACTTCGCCGCATCGCGGATCTGCTGGCCACGCAACCTACTGTGCCTGATACCGGCACGCGAACAGGCGCACCTGGGGCAGCCGAAGGACCCCTTGCGCTTGTTGACACCTCGTTTACCTACCGTACTGACCAATCCACCGAGAACGCAGACATACTCAGCCAGCTGAACCTCCGCATCGAACCAGGGTCAACAGTAGCGATCGTGGGAGCAACAGGAGCCGGAAAGTCAACGCTGATAAAGCTTATTGCCCGCTTTTATGATCCACTTTCCGGCCTCGTGACGGCCAGTGGGACTGATATTCGAGAATTCCCCCTCGCGCAATGGCGCGGCACACTTGGGTACGTCCCCCAGGAGGCACACCTGTTCACAGGGACCGTAGCGTACAACATCGGGTACGGGCGGCCGTCGGCACGGGCGGAGGAGATTGTCGAGGCGGCACGGGCGGTGGGTGCACTGCCCGTGATTGAGGGCCTAGCGCATGGTTTCAACCAGGAGGTTGGTGAACGCGGGCGTGCTTTATCCTCTGGCCAGCGCCAACTGGTGGCGCTAGCACGCGCGGAACTGGTGGACCCCCACGTGTTGTTACTTGATGAGGCAACAGCAACCCTGGACCCGGAGACGGAGGCCTCAGTCGTGGAGGCATCGACAAGCATGATGCGGGGACGTACATCCATTTTGATCGCGCATCGCCTGTCCACCGCCGCGCAAGCAGACCGCATTCTTGTGATGCATCACGGCAACATCGTCGAAGACGGAACCCACGATCAGCTCATTGCTGCTGGTGGCAGGTATGCGGCCTTGTGGTCTGCCCACTGACACCCCCCAAAATGTAACTTTTTGCAAAGGCAAATGCGACATCTGGGGTGAAGACACGTTAGCCTGTAAAGGATAACGAGAGTTACAGAACTTACCCCCAAAAATAAGGAAATGAGGCGAGCACCTGCCGTGAGCAGCGCTAGTACTTTCGGCCAGAACCAATGGTTGGTAGACGAGATGTTCCAGCAGTTCCAGGAGGATCCACAGTCAGTAGATCCAGAATGGCGTGAACTGTTCGAAACCCAAGGCGCTCCCAACGGCGCCACCCCACCCGCAGCACCAGCGAAACCTACGCCCACCCTTCACCCTGCTAGTACCCCCGCAGCAGCAGCTTCCACTGCGACAGCAGCTACACAGCCCCCCGCTCCGCGGGCAGCAGCCGAAACGCCAAAGGCGCGCGCCGAACGCAGGGCAAAAAGCACGGGCCCGGATTCGCTTGCTGCGGAAAAGAAAGCCGCTGCTGAGCGCAAAAAAGCTGCGTCGCCTTTCACACACGCCAATTCCAAGGAAATGCCCCCGGCGGGCAGCACCGAGATGAAAGGCATTGCTAAGGCGATCGCCAAGAACATGGACATTTCCCTCGAAATGCCCACCGCAACCTCTGTGCGCGACATGCCCGCCAAGCTGATGTTCGAAAACCGCAGCATGGTGAACGAGCAGCTCAAGCGCACCCGCGGCGGCAAGATTTCCTTCACTCACATCATCGGCTACGCCATGGTGAAAGCCGTCATGGCCCACCCGGACATGAACAACATGTACCAGGTGGTGGACGGCAAACCCACACTGGTTGTACCGGAGCACATTAACCTAGGTCTGGCCATTGACCTGCCGCAGAAAGACGGTTCCCGCGCCCTCGTGGTGGCCGCGATCCGCGAATGCGAGACGCTTTCCTTCTCTGAATTTGTCGAAGCCTACGAAGATATTGTCAACCGTGGCCGCCAAGGAAAACTCACCGGCAAAGACTTCAGCGGCGTGACCATTACGCTGACCAACCCCGGTGGTATCGGTACCCGCCACTCCGTGCCGCGCCTTACCAAAGGTCAGGGTGCGATCATCGGCGTGGGATCCATGGATTACCCAGCGGAATTTGCTGGTGCTTCTGAAGACCGCCTGGCGGAACTGGGCGTCGGCAAGCTGGTGACCATCACCTCAACCTACGATCATCGCATCATTCAAGGTGCTGAATCCGGTGAATTTCTGCGCACCATGAGCCGACTGCTCGTGGACGATGCCTTCTGGGACCATATCTTCGAATGCATGAACGTGCCCTACACCCCCATGCGCTGGGCACAAGACCTACCCAACACCGGTGTAGACAAACACCCGTGTCATGCAGCTCATTGAGGCATACCGCTCCCGTGGTCACCTCATCGCTGACATTAACCCGCTGCACTACCATCAGAGCGGAATGCCAGTGCCAGACCACCGTGACCTGGATATTTCCACCCACGGCCTGAGCATCTGGGACCTTGACCGCACATTCCATGTTGGTGGCTTCGCAAACCGCGAAACAATGACGCTGCGCGATGTACTCTCCACGTTGCGCCGTGCCTACACTCTGAAAGTCGGTTCCGAATACACCCACATCCTTGACCGCGACGAGCGCACCTGGCTGCAGGATCACCTCGAAGCAGGCATGGATAAACCCACCCCAGCGCAGCAGAAATACATTCTGCAGAAGCTTAACGCCGCCGAGGCTTTTGAGAACTTCCTGCAAACCAAGTACGTGGGTCAAAAGCGTTTCTCCCTCGAAGGCGCGGAATCCCTCATCCCGCTCATGGACTCGGTGATTGATACTGCTGCAGGCCAGGGCCTTGATGAGGTAGTCATTGGTATGCCGCACCGTGGCCGCCTGAACGTGCTGGCAAACATTGTGGGCAAGCCTCTCCACGTCCTGTTCAACGAGTTTGAAGGCAACATGGACCCGGCACAGACCGGCGGTTCCGGCGATGTGAAATACCACCTGGGTGCGGAAGGTCAGCACATCCAGATGTTCGGCGACGGCGAAATCAAAATTTCGCTCACGGCCAATCCCTCTCACTTGGAAGCCGTTAACCCCGTCATGGAGGGTATTGTTCGCGCCAAGCAGGACATCCTGGACAAAGGCCACGACGGCTACACCGTTGTTCCGCTGCTACTGCATGGCGATGCCGCGTTCGCAGGACTGGGAATCGTGCCGGAAACCATTAACTTGGCGCAGCTGCGCGGCTACACCGTCGGCGGCACGATCCACATTGTGGTGAACAACCAGATCGGCTTCACCACCACCCCTGATTCCGGCCGGTCCAGCCACTACGCGACCGACCTTGCCAAGGCATACGGCTGCCCCGTCTTCCACGTCAACGGCGACGACCCCGAAGCCGTGGTCTGGGTGGGCAAACTGGCCACCGAGTATCGACGCCGCTTTGGCAAAGACGTCTTCATTGACCTCGTGTGCTACCGCCGCCGCGGCCACAACGAAGCCGACGACCCGTCGATGACTCAACCGCAGATGTACCACGTCATCGACGACAAAGAAGGCACCCGCGCACAGTACACCGAAGACCTCCTCGGCCGTGGTGACCTCTCTGCAAGCGACGCCGAGGCCGTCGCTCGGGACTTCCACGACCAGATGGAAACAGTCTTCAACGAAGTGCGGCTGGCAGGTAAGCCGAAAGCCACAGCGCAAGAAGGCATCGCCATGTCCCAGGCACTACCACACGGATTGGATACCTCCATCACGCGGGAAGAACTCGCGGCAATCGGCCAGTCCTACGCGGACCTGCCCGAAGGGTTCACTATTCACCCGCGCGTGGCCACAGTGGCAGAAAAGCGCGCCGAATCTGCCCGTGACGGCGGCATCGATTGGGGCTGGGGCGAACTGATCGCCTTCGGTTCTCTGGCGTTGGAAGGCAAGCTAGTGCGCTTGGCGGGTGAAGATTCCCGTCGAGGAACCTTCACCCAGCGTCACGCCGTGCTCATTAATCCCAGCAACGCCGAGGAATACAACCCCCTCGACGCGCTGGCCCGCTCCCAAGGCCCTGGCAAGTTCCTGGTGTACAACTCCGCACTCACCGAATACGCCGGCATGGGATTTGAATACGGCTACTCTGTGGGCAACCCGGATGCCGTGGTGGCCTGGGAGGCACAGTTTGGCGACTTTGCCAACGGTGCCCAAACCATCATTGATGAGTACGTGAGTTCCGGCGAAGCCAAGTGGGGCCAAACCTCCGACGTGATCCTCCTACTGCCACACGGCTACGAAGGCATGGGGCCTGACCACTCCTCCGCGCGCATTGAGCGCTACCTGCAGCTTTGTGCCGAAGGTTCCATGACCGTTGCGCAACCATCCACGCCAGCGAACTACTTCCACCTCCTGCGCCGCCACGCACTGGGTAACTTGAAGCGCCCGCTCGTGGTGTTCACACCAAAGTCGATGCTGCGCCTCAAAGCCGCATCCTCATCGGTTGACGAATTCACCGACGTGAAGAAATTCCGCTCCGTGATCAACGACCCCCGCCTTGTAGACCGCGACAACAACGTCATCGGGGACGTAAACAAGGTAAAGAAGATCCTCCTCGTCTCTGGAAAGCTCTACTACGAGCTGGAAAAGCGCCGGGCCAAGGACAACCGAGACGATATTGCCATCGTGCGCATCGAAATGCTGCACCCCATCCCCCTTCAACCGTCTCAAGGAAGCCTTTGACTTCTACCCCAACGCGGAGGAAATTCGCTTCTGCCAAGACGAGCCCGCAAACCAAGGCCCCTGGCCGTTCCTGGGGCTGCACCTTCCAGAGTTAATCCCTGGGTTGCTGCCCATGAAGCGCGTTTCCCGCCGCGCACAGTCCTCCACCTCGACGGGTGTGGCTAAGGTCCATCAATTCGAGCAGGACCAGCTTATCGACGCTGCGTTCGCCGACTAAGCCCACGCACGCTCAAGCTCCCCTGGTTATTCCGCCAGGGGAGCTTTTGTCTGTTGTTTTATATGGCTGGCTCTACAGCTATAGGTCGTTTTTCTCAATAAAGGGAATCACCACCGCAGACACGGAGGATTGTTTCTCCGCTTCTGCACTGAGTTCCGACAGGTCAGAAGTGGTCAGCAGCCCGTCAACATTGTTGAGCACCTGCCGGTCATTCCTATTCAAAATGGGTTTGCGATAAATCGGGACAATATTCTGTGGCAACTCCGGTCCAGAATATTGCTCACAACCCGTCGCATTTGAGGGGTCAGTGGCCATCATCGACCCAGGTAGAGACTTCACCATCTCCTTATACACACGATCCCGCCACTCCCCCGAGTTCGGGTCAACATCCCCGGGATTCCTTGGCGGCCACGTATTTTTCCGACAATTCCTTCGCGCGCGCCGGGTTCATTTGCTGCAGCAGCTCGCCCGTGCACCCCACCACCACGTCGGCGGTGCGTTCGTTGAGGCGTTGAACACGGCGCTGTTCATCGCTATCCACATCAAGGTTGATGTACGCCATGCGCCCCCTGTTGTTGAACGCTTGCACATACAGTTCGCCCAACACACGCTGTTCCATGGAGGATGAGTCAACCGAGACTTGAACCGGGAGGTACGCCGATTCATGTCGAACCCCTTGAGGCTCTGGGGCACATGCCGTCAGGGTGGTGGCTAACCCGACACCTGCGCTCATGGTGACGAGGACCGATCGGCAGCCTAAACCCTGGCGTATGGAAACCCTACGACGCTGCATGAGTGGTTGTTCTCCTAGGATGTTACGTTCCCGTATATTTCTCCTTAGTGTACGCGGGCGTGGTCACCACAGGTGATACAACATGCCTCAATAACTCCTCGATTCACCACAATTAATTATCGTTGCGGTGTGAGCTGCTAAAACTAAACCTGGCGATGGCATCCCGGGCCTCAGCAGCGTGGGCGGGTGTACACAGGACGTCGTAACGCCCGGCAACGATCTGGGTGCGGGTGGTAAAGTCGCGCCGTCCCCGGCTTGCTGCGTACGGCACAGCAGACGCGACAATGCCAAACACCACGCCCATAAGCATGCCAAGGAAGATCGGGGAGATGAAGTTCTCACTGAAAATCCCCAGCAGCATGCCAAAGAACAAACCCATCCACGCACCGGAGGCGGCCCCGCCGGCGATGACCCGACCCCAGGTCAGGCGCCCAACAACGTGTTCCACTTCCATGAGGTCAACACCAACAATGGTGAGTTCAGCGACGGGAAAATCAGACTTGTCACTCAGCATATCCACGGCGGCCTGGGCATCGGCGTAACTGTCAAAACTGCCCACAGGCCACCCTTCGGGTCGGGGGCGTAATGAAAGATCCCGGCTACCAGCATTACCAGCGTGTGGGGTGCTCATGGGGTTAATTCCTTAAGGCTCTTCATCGTTATTGTTGTGTCACCGGAATAACGTTGTGCAGCTGCTGCATGTTCCCACTGGTGTGTTAGTACACTTAGTCACTATGAGCCCAATTACAAAAGTCTACGCAGGCCGTCTCGCAGGTATGGTGGTTCGTGGACCGGACACGGAGGTGATCGGCCGTGTCCGCGATGTTGTTGTCATTGTACGGCCCAACGGCCACGTCACTCGAGCGTTGGGGCTTGTAGTTGAGGTAGTCAATAACCGCCGTATTTCCTGCCGATGCTTCGAGTGGCATCGATTGAACCGCAGGAAATCATGCTGGTGTCTGGATCGGTGAGCTTGCGTGCATTCAAACCCCGAACCGGCGAGTTGACCATCATGGGTGACCTTGTGGGCTCCAAGGTGCAGGTGGACGACCCGGAACTGGAAAATCTCCATGGTCGGCCTGTTGAAATTGCGGACATTGAGCTGGAACGCACCCGTACCAGGGACTGGATTGTCTCACGCGTGGCTGTGTTCGGAGAGAAGCCTAAATTCGGTCGACGTGGAAGCCTGCACGTGGTTCCGTGGTCCCACGTGCACGGTATTACGGCAGCAGGGTGCAGGGCAGTCAGATAAGGTGGCTGAGCTTATCGCGCGGTTTGATAACATGCGCCCCGCCGACATCGCGTCCTTGCTGCGTGCCATGCCGGCGGCAGAGCGCCAGACCGTGGCTGAACAGCTTGACGACGAGCGCCTCGCTGACATACTCCAGGAGCTGCCCGATGACCGGCAGGCCGAACTCATTGAAGCCCTAGCCATTGAACGCGCAGCCGTTGTGCTGGAAGAGATGGACCCTGACGATGCCGCCGACTTGCTGGGCGAACTCCCCGACGACAAGGCCGACGTGCTGCTGGAACTCATGGATCCAGAGGAATCAGCACCCGTGCGACGGTTGATGGACTTCTCCCCCGACACGGTGGGCGCGCTCATGACTCCCGAGCCGCTGATTCTCGCCCCGCAAACGACAGTGGCTGAAGCCCTGGCAATGGCCCGCAACCCTGACTTAACGACGTCGTTATCGTCCCTCATTTTTGTTGTCCGCCCACCGACAGCAACCCCCACCGGCAAATATCTGGGGTGCGTACACTTGCAAAAGCTGCTGCGTGAACCCCCCAGTTCCTTGATCGGCGGTATTTTGGATCCTGACCTTCCGCCGCTTTATGCTGATGATTCGCAGGAAACAGCGGCCCGTTACTTCGCCACCTACAACCTTGTGTGTGGACCAGTGCTTGACAGCGACAATCACCTCCTTGGTGCCGTCGCTGTGGATGACCTTCTTGACCACATGCTTCCTGAAGACTGGCGCGAAACTGGCCTCAGGCCAGCAACGACACATGCGTAAAGGAGAGTGATCATGGCTGATTTTAATCGCAGTGACCTTGACACCCCAGTCGCAGGAAACCGCCGAAAGTTCTTCAACTTTGACGGCGATTCTGTCGGTGCGTTCGCCGAGAAAGTCGCCCGTTTCTTCGGCACAGGCGAATATCTGTTTTGGCAAACCATTTTTGTTTTGATTTGGGTTGCATTCAATGTCGGCGGATACTGGTGGAACTGGGATGACTATCCATTTATCCTACTCAACCTGGCTTTTTCCACTCAGGCTGCCTACGCGGCACCGCTGATTTTGCTGGCACAAAACCGCCAAGAAGATCGGGACCGCATTGCCTTAAACGAAGACCGTCGGCGCTCTGAGCAGACAAAAGCCGACACTGAGTTTTTGGCTCGGGAACTCGCTGGCGTGCGCATTGCTATCGGTGACACGGTTACCCGCGACTACTTGCGGCATGAACTGGAGGACCTGCGTAGCGTCCTAGAACGCATTGAGGCAAAAATTGACGACGAGGCAGCAGCTCGCATCGCCCGAGGCGATGGTGAAACCCATGAGCTTGCCGAACCTACTCAGGGTGACTTGGCTTAGCCCTACCCCACTATGCGCGCTAAACTTGGTGGGTGATGTCTACACTTTCGGAATCCGCTGTACGTACTGCGCTATCCCGCGTTGATGACCCGGAAATTGGCAAGCCAATTACCGAGCTTGGCATGGTTAAATCGGTGACCCTTGACGGCAATAATGTTGCTGTGGAAATTTACCTCACCATCGCCGGGTGCCCGCTCAAAAGCACCTTGATCCGCAACACCCAGGCGGCTGTGGAGGAACTTGACGGCGTGGGGACTGTCACCGTCACCACAGACGTGATGAGCGATGAGCAGCGCCGCACCCTTCGCCAGGCACTTCGCGGCACAGACTCAGAACCGGTCATCCCCCTTCGCCCAGCCAAATTCAACCACCCGCGTGTTTGCAGTTGCCTCAGGTAAGGGCGGCGTCGGCAAATCCTCCATGACCGTTAACCTTGCAACAGCTTTGGCGGCGCGGGGACTCAACGTCGGAATCCTAGACGCCGACATCTACGGACATTCCATCCCACACATGTTAGGTTCTGACGCCCGCCCACACCAGGTCGATGACATGATCATGCCGCCCATTGCACATGGGGTAAAAATCATCTCCATCGGGCATTTCGTCGAAGGAAACACCCCCGTTATTTGGCGCGGACCAATGCTGCACCGCGCCATCCAGCAATTCCTCTCTGAAGTGTTTTGGAGTGACCTGGACATTTTGCTCCTTGACCTACCACCAGGAACCGGCGATATTGCCTTGTCGGTGGCACAGTTAGTGCCGAGCGCTGAACTTCTCATTGTGACCACCCCGCAGGCCGCCGCCGCTGAGGTTGCCGAGCGTGCCGGTGCTATGAGCCAGCAAACCCGCCAGAAGGTCGCTGGGGTGATTGAAAACATGTCCGCCATGGTCATGCCTGACGGATCAGTTGTAGATGTTTTTGGCTCAGGCGGTGGTCAGATGGTGGCAGATCGCCTGAGTACCCTGACCGGGACGAAGGTAGAACTGCTTGGTTCAGTTCCGCTTGATCCCGCGCTGCGGATTGGTGCCGACGACGGCAATCCCATCGCCATCACCGCCCCCGACTCGCACACAGGCGCTGCCCTGAACGCCATTGCCGACAAGTTGGCCATGCGGCGCGAATCCCTGGCGGGTCGTCCACTTGGACTGGGCGTAGTGCCTCATTAAACCCGCATTATAGGAAGTGCCCACTGCTTACCGAGCTTAGGGCACCCCACCTAGATCCCCCTATGTAATATCCGCCCAGGAGAAATCCCCCCGTGCAGCATCGTCAGGTCCCTTGCCGGGGGTTTGTTGCTCTTTTTCCACTGATTGCTTGGACTCTGGCTGCGACTGCTTAGGGTTGTGTGGATGCAGCGGCGCTGCTTGCGGGTTTTGGCTGCTCATCCTCCATGATCTTCTTCGGATCAAGCGCATCGAGGAAACTGCCATCCCCATCCAACAATGTTTTTGGTGAGCGCTGCGCGTGGACCCAAGCGTTGCAAAGCGGCAAGTTCGCTGAGTGGCTTACTGATTTCTTCAAAAATCAGCCCCCAGTTCATCGCCCAACCCCTGTTTAGCATTGTCAATGGCGGTACGAGCCGCAGTCAACGCAGCTTTAACATCCCGAACAACGCGAGGCAGCCGCTCCGGTCCAATAACCACTAAGCCCACAACAAAGAGGAGGAATATCTCTCCCCAACCAACATCGCTGAACACTCAACTTATTTTTACTTTATTTTCCAGCAGAGCGGCGTACTGCACGATAGATCAAATCAACCTTGCCCAGGAACGTTTCCGGGTGCTTCGTGGTAGCTTCCTCCGCATCGGGACCCGCAGGGCAGGAAAACGCGATACTGGTCAGGCGCGCCTTCAGCTCAGTGGACACACGGATCGTTTCAGTGTCTACGCAGTTTTTCAAGCATTCAGAGGCCCGGCGCTGTTGTGCAACCTCAGCACGGCATTCCTCACAGTGCACAAGGTGGACGCGCGCGCGATGCATAGCCAGTGGTGTCAACTCACCATCCACAAAAGCAGCGACAGCTTCAAGGCTGAGATGCTCAACAGAGGCAAATTCGCGGGGTTTTCGCGCTTTTCGACGCCGCGTATGCCCCGTGTTCCCACGCAAGGATTCACGAACCATAGGACCACTGACCTCCTTCAACAATGGTGATGATGCTGTCTTGTTACCGAGGATACGCTTTTAGTAGCGCATAGGAAGCAAAAGTTGGGCCGACTCGCTCGACTCCGCAGCAGCTTCCAAACTGGCACGAAGCTGGCTCCGGCCACGGTGGATACGACTACGAACCGTTCCCATCTTCACGCCGAGGGTGTCGGCAATCTCGTCGTAGGACATTCCCACGACGTCACAGAGCACCACCGCAACCCTGAAATCAGGGCTGAGTTCATCGAGTGCCTTTTGCAGGGCCGGGTCAAGATTCGACACCGTAAACGCCTGCTCGGGGGTGAGGTCGTTGCCAGGAACCCGGTCATAGTCCTCTGGCAATGCTTCCATCCTGATCTTTGCGCGTCGACGCACCATGTCAAGGAACAAGTTGGTGGTAATGCGGTGCAACCAGCCTTCAAACGTGCCAGGCTGGTAATTCTTCAGCGAACGGAACACGCGCATGAATGTCTCCTGCGTTAGATCCTCCGCATCGTATTGGTTACCAGACAGTCTGTACGCCAAGCGGTACACACTGTCTGCGTGTTCCTCAACCAATTCCGCCCATGTGGGCATGTCCCCCTGCCCGGCGTCAAACGCCGCAGTGCCACTCAACGTGGCGAACGGGACAGTGTCATCGCTCCCAGCATTGATCGTCGGGTCGGTAAACTCGGCCTGATGAGTGGAAGTCATAGTATTATTGTGCATTGTCCCTTTAGCATACACCAGCTATTTTAGCTGAGAGGTCACTGAATATTTTATGCATCTGGGGCGACAAACTGTGAACTTCTATTAAAAAGCCTGTCAACAGCCTGGATGTGGGAGGCTACAGCCTGGAAGTTGTCCCTCATCCCCGCGCTGGCCGGACAGTGTGGCACCCAACAATCATCAATAGGCTAATTCTGATGTTATTTCGGAGCGCGTCCACCTAAACTATCTAGTGTGAATGACACTGCTTCGACGCGTTACGTTCTTACATCACTGATACTACGGTGATTGACAATGCCCTTGCCGCAGCTCAGCAAGACGCCGAGGAATTCGGCCTTGCCGCCCCCGACGCCGCAGCAGGTTCGCTGCTCAGTGCATTAGCGGCGTCGTATATTGATGAGGCAGGCGTCGGAGCCATCGCAGTGACCCCTGCTGCTGGCGTGGTGGGCCTTTATCTTCTCCGGGGCTTGGGGTTGACGGGCACGCTCACGTGCATTGACCCGGAGACTGAGCACCAGCGTCAAGCACGTACCAATTTTATGGCAGCAGGCTACAAACCCAACCAGTTTAGGTTCCTGCCCTCCCGCCCCCTTGAGGTGATGAGCAGGCTCGCCGCTGATTCCTACCACGTGGTTTACGGTGATATTCGCCCGTCTGACTACCGGGCGTTTATCGACGCCGCATGGCCACTTCTGCGTAGCGGTGGCATACTCATCCTGGCCAATTCGCTGCTTGACGGTACGCTATCTGACACTACCCGGAAAGACCGGGACACCATCTGCGCGCGGGAAGCCGATGAATATGTGCGCAGTATGGATCAGGCTGTGGTGTGTCGCCTTCCTCTCGGGTCTGGGCTAACACTCATTACCAAAAAAGACGACGATTCAGAGTCTGAATAGCAACAGAAGGGGGCGCGGAGGTAACTTCTCCGCGCCCCTTCTGAGCATGCGTGCTAATAAAGCGTCACACCACTTCGTTTTTACCCACACACACACCACGCCGCCTGGGCTGATAGTGAATCGAGCTGCGTCACGATCGTGATCCACGCCAATGAACTCGCCCTCACTGACCACGACGTTTTTGTCCAAAATAGCGTGACGCACCACAGCGCCCTTGCCAATGCGGACACCTGGCATCAACACTGAACCCTCGACCGTTGCGCCCTCTTCAACTATGACGTTGTTGGACAGCACCGAGTTACGGACCGTGCCTGCGGAAATAATGGACCCCGATGCGACCATTGAGGACTGTGCAATACCACCCTGCACAAACTTCGCAGGAGGCAGATTGCCGTCATCGGTGTTGTGAATAGGCCACTGCTTGTTATAGAGGTTAAAAATCGGGTGAACCGAAATGAGATCCATGTGGGCCTCATAGAACGCATCAATCGTACCGACGTCACGCCAGTAACCTGCGTCGCGTTCGGTAGCACCAGGCACGCTATTGCCGGAGAAATCATAGACGTGTGCCTGATTCTTCTCCACAAAGTACGGAATAATGTCACCGCCCATATCGTGCGAGGAATCGGGGTTTTCCTCGTCATCCTTGAGCGCCTTAATCAGGTCTTTGGCGGTGAATACGTAGTTACCCATGGATGCAAAGGTCATCTCAGGGTCATCAGGGGTTCCAGGCGGATCGGCTGGCTTTTCGACAAAGTTGGTAATGTTACCGTCTTCGTCAGACTCAATACAGCCAAAGGCCGATGCCTCAGAACGTGGAATCCTAATGCCCGCAACAGAGACGGCTTTTCCAGAGGCAATATGTTCTTCCACCATCTGCTGGGGGTCCATGCGGTAGACATGGTCCGCGCCAAAAACAATGACGTACTCAGGGTCTTCATCGTAAATGAGGTTAAGGGACTGCAAAATGGCATCTGCAGAACCAGTAAACCACCGCTTACCCAGCCGTTGCTGAGCAGGAACCGGGGTGATGTACTGCCCTGCAAGACCGGAAAGCTGCCACGATTGCGAAATGTGACGGTCAAGCGAATGGGACTTGTACTGGGTAAGCACGCAAATCTGCATGTACCCGGCATTCACCAGGTTCGACAAGACGAAGTCAATGAGCCGGTAGGTGCCCCCAAAGGGCACGGCGGGTTTCGCACGGTCCGCAGTGAGCGGGAACAGGCGTTTTCCTTCACCGCCGGCAAGGACAATAGCTAGTACATGTGGTTGAATTCTCACACTGACCAACTTATAGCCTAACTCGCATCTTCGCCTCCAAAGTGAGTCATTCAACGTTTTTGGGCAGCGTTTCCGCAGCACATTGTCTGACGCGTGCGGCATTTATCACTATGCGTGTGTGCTGCGCAGCATGGTTTTTCAGGCTAGTGTCGTGGTTATGCGAGTAGCAATGATGACCAGAGAGTACCCACCAGAGATCTATGGCGGTGCTGGTGTGCACGTCACTGAACTGACCCGGTACATGCGTGAACTTGTTGAGGTAGATGTCCATTGCATGGGCGCGCCTCGCGATGAGGCTGGCGTATTTGTCCATGGAGTTGACCCCGCATTGGACGATGCCAACCCGGCAATTAAAACACTGTCCACTGGCCTGCGTATCGCAACGGCGGCCAACAATGTGGACGTTGCCCATTCTCACACGTGGTACGCAGGCCTTGGTGGACACTTGGCGGGCCGATTGTACGGCATTCCGCACGTGGTCACTGCACACTCACTGGAGCCTCACCGCCCGTGGAAACGTGAACAATTGGGCGGTGGTTATGAGGTGTCCAGCTGGTCTGAAAAGAACGCTATGGAATACGCGGATGCTGTGATTGCCGTTTCGGCACGCATGAAGGACGCGATCCTGGACGCATATCCTCGCATCGAACCCGACCGCGTTCACGTGGTACTCAATGGCATTGATACGCAACTGTGGCAGCCGCGCCCGATTTTCGACGCCGCAGAAAACTCCATCCTTACGGAACTCGGCGTTGACCCCAACCGCCCCATCGTGGCATTTGTTGGTCGTATTACTCGCCAAAAAGGCGTAGGTCATTTAGTCAAGGCCACACAATACTTCTCCCCCGATGTTCAGTTGGTTCTGTGCGCAGGTGCTCCTGATACCCCGGAAATCGCCGAGGAAACCACAGCACTGGTTGAGAAGCTCCAAGCCCAGCGCTATGGCATCTTCTGGGTTCAGGAGATGCTGCCTAAGGATAAGGTGCAGGAAATTTTGACGGCCGCTGACGTATTCGCCTGCCCGTCCATCTATGAGCCTTTGGGCATTGTGAATCTGGAGGCCATGGCTTGTGGAACAGCTGTTGTCGCTTCCGATGTCGGCGGCATCCCCGAGGTTGTGGTCGACGGTACGACGGGTACCTTGGTCCACTACGACGAAAACGACCCCGAAGGCTTTGAGCGGGGCATCGCCGATGCTGTGAACGCCCTGGTAGCCGACGAGGAACGCGCTAAAGCCTACGGCGAAGCAGGTCGGAAGCGCGCTGTTGAGGATTTCTCGTGGGCAACCATCGCTCAGCAGACCATTGATGTCTATAGATCCTTAATGTAGGTCGCCTGTGTCCGTGTATTTCCGCCCACGTTTCCACCTTGCACCGCCGAGTGGCCGACTGAATGACCCCAACGGACTCTATGTTGAAGATGGTGTCCTTCACGCCTACTACCAGCATGATCCACAGTGGCCCACTGCTGAAAAGCGCACCGGCTGGGGGCACGCGTCCACGCCGCTTCTCTCTGATAAACCCGAGCTGTGGACACATCATCCCGACGCCCTCTACCCCGCAGTCGATTACGATGACAAGGGGTGCTACTCGGGGTCGGCGGTGCTGGTCAACGGCGAGCTTGAGCTGTTTTACACCGGCAATGCCAAGCCTGGCGGACATAGGCGGGCTACCCAAAACCTTGTGCACGTTGGGGGTCGCCGCCGTGCTGATGGTGGAACGTATCTCCGCAGCGAGCGCAACCCGCTTATCGACGGCCCCGCACCCGGCTTTACCAACCACTACCGCGATCCACATGTGCTGTGGCGTGAGGACCACTGGCTGATGGTGTTAGGTGCACAACGCGATGACGAAACTGGCTCGGTGGTGCTCTACACCTCTGAGGACCGCCGCGCATGGGATTATGCTGGTGAAATCCAGTTCGACACCAGTTCCGCCGTACCTGGTGGCGCTCCCGACATGATCCCTGGAGGCTACATGTGGGAATGTCCGAATCTGGTGACACTTCGCGATGATGTGACCGGCGAGGACATGGACGTGTTGATTGTCCTTCCGCAAGGCTTGGAGCAAGTTGGCGATCATTACGCGAACAATCACCAGTGCGGCTATGTGGTCGGTCACCTTCAGGGCACAACATTCACGGTGAGCCGTGGTTTCACAGAACTCGATTACGGGCACGAGTTTTATGCACCGCAGGTAGTGCATGGTTCCCAACCTCCGTTGATGCTGGGGTGGATGGGTCTGCCTGACCTTGACGATCAACCGACACGACAGGATGGGTGGGTACACACCTTGACCGTGGCGCGCGAATTGCACCTCAGCGATGGTGTGCTGCGCCAAGTACCACGGGCGTCGATAAGCAGCAACAATGCGGATAGCGACCTGGAGGTTGGCGCATCGTTCGAGTGGAGTGGTGAGATGCCACCTGGGTCCGAGCTGGTGCTGGTTGATACTGCGGGGGATGCCGTGGCGCGGTTGAGTGTCAATGGCAACGTGGTTGAGCTCGATAGGCAGGATCAGCAGTACCACGCGGGCGGCGATGTTCGGCGCGCATATTTGCGGGGCGTCACCTCTGCAGTTGATGTGCGAGTACTGGTTGATGCGTCGTGCCTTGAGATATTTATTGACGAGGGCAGGATAAGTTTCGCAAGTCGAATTTTTCCACGTCACGAACCTAACGAGTGTATAGTGCGCGTCCTCACATAAACAAAACTAACCAGACATAAATCACATCTATTAGACTCACTCTCAGTGTTGTCTTTGTGCCCGTTTATGTTGGTTGGGCTTGAGGACTTCCGATTAGTATCAAACCGGTATACCTCAAGGAGGTCGCTGTGGATCATGCCGCAGTAGCCCGCCGAATGCTCGAAGCACTAGGTGGGGAATCTAATATCAAGGCAGCCGCGCACTGTGCGACAAGAATGCGGCTTGTTCTCAACGACAAAGAGAAAATCAACCAGCAAGCCCTTGATGACGACCCCGATCTCAAGGGAACATTTGAGGCCGGCGGGATGTTCCAAATCATCGTCGGCCCTGGTGACGTCGATATTGTCTACGACGAGTTCACTAAAATCACCGGCGACCGCCAAGTGTCCACCGAAGAGCTCAAGTCGGTAGCCGCCGAGGCGCAGGGCAACGCCCTGACCCGTGCTATTAAGGTACTGGCCGATATTTTCGTACCGCTGATCCCCATCCTGGTGGGCGGCGGTTTGCTTATGGCGCTCAATAACGTGTTGACCTCGGAAAACCTCTTTGGTGAGGGCACACGTTCGCTGGTCGAACAATTCCCGGCAATTGAGGGCATGGCCCAGATGATCAATCTGCTGGCCTCTGCGCCCTTTGCTTTCTTGCCCATTCTGGTGGGCTTTACCGCGACAAAGCGATTCGGCGGTAACGAATACCTCGGTGCCGGCATCGCCATGGCGATGGTCATGCCAGACCTAGTCAATGGCTACAAAGTTGCAGAGACCATCCAAAGAAGGCGGCATGACCTACTGGGATCTGTTCGGCTTCGACGTCGCCCAGGCTGGTTACCAGGGCACCGTGCTGCCGATCCTGCTGGTCGCGTGGATTTTGAGCATGGTGGAAAAATTCTTCCACAAGCACCTCAAAGGCACCGTAGACTTCCTAGTCACCCCTGTGCTGACACTGCTGATCACTGGTTTCCTCACCTTCATCGCCGTGGGTCCCGCCATGCGCTGGCTGGGCGATGCCATTGCGAGCGGCCTGCAGAACATCTACGACTTCGCTGGTCCCGTTGGCGGTTTCCTCTTCGGCTTGGTCTACTCCCCCATCGTGATCACTGGCCTTCACCAGTCCTTCCCGCCGGTTGAGCTGCAGCTCTTTGCCACTGGCGGCTCCTTCATCTTTGCCACGGCATCCGTAGCCAACGTCGCACAGGGTGCCGCCACCTTGGCTGTGGCAATCACCACTCGTGACGAGAAGCTTCGGGCTCTGGCTTCTGCCTCCGGTGTATCCGCCTGCTTCGGCATCACCGAACCGGCCATCTTCGGTGTGAACCTACGCCTACGCTGGCCGTTCTACATCGGCATGGGCACCGCAGCCATTGGTGGCGCCATGATCGCCCTGTTCAACGTGAAGGCCGTGGCTCTTGGTGCCGCTGGTTTTATCGGCTTTGTCTCCATCAGGACAACCGACTGGCCGATGTTCTTTGTCAGCCTAGTCACCGCGTTCATTATTTCCTTCGCATGCTCCTATGCCTACGCTATGTACCTGCATCGCCAGGTCGCGGGTGAAGCAGAAATGGAAAAGGCCGTGGGCACTCAGGCGGCTGCCGCAGCCAATGATGCAACTCCGGCAGCGACTGCTAGCGCAGGAACGGCAACCGCAGTGGCCACCGCTGTTGGCGCTGACCTGCTCACCTTCGCTTCCCCGCTCACTGGTGAACTGGTGGAGCTGAGCACAGTGTCCGATCAGATGTTTGCCCAGGGAAAGCTGGGTCCTGGTTTTGCTGTGGTCCCCAGCGAGGGTGTACTCCGCGCCCCAGCCGACGGCACCATCAAGGTGGCATTCCCCACTGGACATGCATTCGCTATAACCACGGCGGAAGGTGTGGAAATCCTCATGCATGTTGGCTTTGATACGGTCAACATGAAGGGCGAAGGCTTCACACCGAAGGTCAGCAAGGGTGACACCGTCAAGCGCGGCGACGTGCTCGGTGAGTTCGACATTGACGCTATCAAAGCCGCAGGTTATGACACGACCACACCGGTTGTTGTAGCGAACTTCAAAAAACTCGGCGGCGTACGGCTGACTGACAGCATCTCCGCACCACACAGCATTACCGCAGGTGACGACGCCGCGATTGTCTCCGCGAAAGCGTAGCAATCCTTCAGCCCCATCACGTCAGCACCCCGTCGTAGCTTCTCACGGCGGGGTGCTACTGTACATCAAATGCGGGGCGCACTGAACGTAACTATCCTCGGTTTTATCCCCACGTCCATCGTTTTAACGCGCACTGAACTTGAGGCCCACACTTATGTCGTCACACAGACCCGAACTGCATATCACGGCACAACACGGCGTTCTCGAAGCCCCGGCAGGAGCATTATTTACCGGCGAGCAGTGGCATGTGTTTCACCAGTACAGGTCCCAGCCCGACGTGAAGAAAAACAACTGGGGCCATGTGGTGTCAGCTGACATTCCGTTCAACTGGGCGCACCGCGACGACGTACTCAGTGCCGAAGCCCCAGAGGTTCAGGTGCGGGCAGGGTCTGTTGTCGCCCCACGATGCGGCGACGAGGCCGAATTGTTTTTCACCTCTGTCACGGACGAGGGACCGAGTATTCACCGTGCCCTCCTGACCAACCTTTCCGGGCCCCAATCAGACGTGCGTCGCGAAGGAAGCGTCGTCGATGCCCCTGTGCTGGGGATCGATAAACTCCAGGATTTTCGCTCCCCCCTGTGTCGTACCAGGTTGGGCTGATGAGGATGACCGTTCTGAGGGGCACGGTGGATGGCTCATGCTAGCCGTCGCAGGGCCGATGTCCGCCCCGGAATTGGTGATGCTGTCATCGCACGACCAACAATCCTGGACGCTAGACGGGCCCCTGGCTTTTCATGGTGATTCCGGTCTGGCGCATCACCCGATCCTCGTCAGCCCCAGGATTATCCGACTCCGCGACGAAGTGGACGGCCACGTCTACGACGTCCTCATCGTGACTGTTGAAGCAGATGGTGTAGACCTTTCCGGCTACCTGGTAGGCACCCTCCGTGGTTGTGACTTTTGGGTGAAAACCCCCTTCACGCAAATGGATTTTGGCCATGACTTCACCCGCCCGCGCAACACCAACACGGTACGCGGCGTGACCTACGGCAATAACGAACGCTATGATGCCGCCTTGATTTTCGGGTTAATGAACGGCGTCGGCAGACTTGACAACCCGGCCACGCACGAAAGCCTACGCGCCGAGGGCTGGGCAAACTGCCTGTCGCTCCCCCGTCTCACCACGCTCCAAGGTGGCCTGCTATTTCAAACCCCCACCCCCGGGCTTACTTCTGCAATCCCACACACAGCACATGCACGCATGTGGAGCGGACTTATCGACGCCCAGGAGGGCAGCGTCACCGTCACACTTCTGGATACTGCCACAGGACGTATCGCCGCAACCATCACCCACAGCGGGCATCACCTGCAACTAGACCGGTCCATGAATCCCCTGCATGCGGGGGATTCCCCGGCAGAAGCCTACCTCATTTCCGCCGACACCGACTCCCTTACCATCATTGTTGACGGATCCACCGTTGAAGTATTCGCCGACGGTGGTGTGATTGCCATGGCCTCCCGCGTGTATTTCGAGGGAATATGTGGCGGGTTCGATGTCACTGCGGAAGGCGGGGCGTCGATACTCAGATATTTTGAAGTCGCCGGTGAGGACGTCTAATCCTCAATCCGGGCGAGGCGTGTGACCTTTGCCCGCGCCGTCACGGTCATATGCATGGGTAACGCGGCAATGCGTTGCGCCAAAAGATCCGGGTGGATATGCCGAGCAGACGGACTCATGCCAATCTGCGCGGCAATGGACGGTTGATCAAGTGTCATGGAAAACTCCACAAGTTGAGGCTCAGTCACGGGGCGAAGATGCCCCGATGCCTGCTCGATCATGCGCTCCACCTTGCCCTTTTCTACATCAATGATGCCCAGGGGCTCCCGAAGCTCCGCGAGGTGCCCAGTATCGGCGGTCAACACAATCACCTGACCACCAGGTTTAAGCACTCGCGCGAACTCCGCAGCGTTACGGGGCGCAAAAATCACGGTGATGGCATCAATGGAGTCGTCACGCAACGGCAACCGTGCCCAGGCATCAGCCACCACCGCACCAACCCGAGGATGGCATTTAGCCAAATGCTTTGCGGCGTGAACTGACACGTCAATCCCCACGCCCCGGGCACCCTGAATAGCGTCAAGGGTGTGGGACAAGTAGTAGCCGGTGCCAGCGCCAATTTCGCAGATGGACACAGCGGCATCGTCATCCACCCCGGCATCATCAAGCGCGAGGTCCACGTTGTGCGTCACCGACTCCACAAAGGGCGCGTAATGCCCGCGAGACAGAAAGGTCTCGCGATCCTTGATCATCGTCGCATCGTCACCGCTGTAGCGCAGACCAGCACCTCCGGCTAGGTGACGTAGCCCTGACGGGCAACGTCGTAACTATGCCCCGAGTCAGAAACCAGACGAGTAAACTCATCGGCACCGTGGAGGTCGGTTCCGTCAACAGGGTCTGCTAAAAGGTCAATAATGTCTTTGAGCACAACAGGTGTGTTCTCCTCGATATCGCTGCATTGCTGCCCTGCGTACTGGCAGGGTATTCATATTACCGCGAGGGGTAGAACGCCCCGCGCTTACCCCGACACGTTGGTGAGTAGTGCCCCCAGCTCAGCCGCCTCTTCCTTGTTGAGTTCAATAACCAGGCGACCGCCGCCGTCGCTGGGAATGCGCATCACGATCTTTCGACTTTCTTCCACTGCTTCCATCGGACCGCTGCCAGTCCGGGGCTTCATTGCTGCCACTTGTCCCTGCTCCTTAAACGTGGGGGGATTTCACCATCCAGCCTAGCCCTTTTCTTTCGTTCCTGTAAGGTTTTCCAGGGCAATAATTCGTTGTCGCATGTTCTCAATAACGGCATCAACTTGATCCTGGCGATACCCACGAAGCACAACATCAAAAGAAATGTTGTCGAAACGATTGTCGCTCACCGCCGCAGCGTTAGCATCAATGCGTGCGGCGGACTCCATTCCAGCATCGGCTTCCGCCGGAATGAGATTATCGCCACCGAAAAAGTGTCCGAACATGACGCTGAACAGCACAATTAGCGCGCTCAGGACAAGGACGTAGAAGATCCAGGTAAACATCATCTACCCCATGTTGGCGTGTGCAGCCACAATGTGTGCAACAGCTTCGTCAACGCTGTCGGTCACCATAAAAAGGTCCACATCCGATGCTGCCACCATCGATTCCGCAACGAGTTTTTCTTTGATCCAATCAACAAGACCCGACCAGAATTGTGTACCAATCAACACAATGGGATAGTTGGTTATTTTTCCGGTTTGCACCATACAAAGGGCTTCAAATAGTTCATCTAATGTCCCGAAACCACCGGGTAGACACACAAATGCCTGCGAGTATTTCAAAAACATTGTTTTCCGCACGAAGAAATATCGGAAATTCATGCCCAAGTCCACCCAATCATTCAGGTGCTGTTCATGTGGAAGTTCAATCCCTAACCCAACCGACAAGCCGTCAGCATCGTAGGCACCACGGTTCGGGGCCTCCATCAGCCCTGGACCACCGCCGGTGATCACTGCATAGCCCGCTTCCACTAGCTGTCGGCCCAGTTCCAACCCCATTTCATAGTAACGATGGTCAGGCTTTATGCGCGCGGAACCAAACACAGTTACTGCCGAGGGCATCTCCGCCAAAGCACCAAATCCGTCGACAAATTCACTTTGGATACGTAACACCCGCCACGGATCTGTATGCAGCCATTCGAGGTTATTACTGTGGTCAAGCAGCCGTTGATCCGAGGTCGTTCCCGCCTCATCGTTGTTTCTCACAAGCACAGGGCCGCGCATCAGACGTTGCTTCAATTCGGAGGGGGTTTTGCTGGGAGGCATCGCTGCAGTCCTTTATTAGTTAGCTAGTCAAGTATTTCTTTACAGTCTCAGAGACGGACCTAATCATCTCTACAGGGCACTGTTCGTCCCGCTTATGGGCATACGCCGGGTCGCCGGGGCCGAAATTGACCGCTGGTATGCCCAATTCGGAGAACCTGGCCACATCAGTCCAGCCGTATTTTGCGCGGAAATTCCCACCAGTGGCAGCCACCAGTTCCGATGCAGCTGGCTGGGACAAACCGGGAAGCGCTCCCGGCACGGCGTCGTCAACCGTGTACGTGACACCCTGCGGGAGTGCAAGAACATCCAGCATGTACGTGAGAGCATCGTTAACGCTGCGGTCGGGTGCAAAGCGGAAGTTCACGAACATCCATGCCTCGTCGGGAATAGTGTTGGTGGCTACCCCGGCTTCGCAGTGCACAATGTTGAGTCCCTCGCGGTACTCACACCCATCAATGTCCACGGTTCGGGGCTGATAGTCAGCGATCCGCGTGATCACCGGAGCGAGCAGATGCATCGCGTTGACACCCATCCAAGAACGCGCGCTGTGAGCCCGCACCCCGGCGGCGGTGACGCGCAAGCGAATGCTTCCCTGGCACCCGGCCTCAATGACGGCACCAGACGGCTCGCCGAGGATAGCGACGTCGCCGCGCAACCAGTCGGGGTGTTCCGCGTGGATATGGCCTAGGCCGTTGAACTCACTGGCCACTTCCTCACCCTCATAGCAAATGAGTGTCATATCGCGTGTGAGGTCCGGTGAGGCCGCAAGCTCGGCGAAGGCATGAAGGAACACGGCGTCGCCACCCTTCATGTCCACCGTCCCGCACCCAAACAGAGTGTCCTTACCGTGCGTATCGACGCCCCGGTGCCCCGGCACGTTATCAGCGATCGGCACGGTGTCAATATGACCCGCGAGGATGACGCGACTCGGCAGATTCCGGCGGGTTCGCGCCAAAACATTGTTGCGGAATCGTAAAACCTCAACCGCAGCTGGACCCCCTGCTCTTGCACTGGCAGCTTGGTCAGTGAGCGCCTGTTCAATCACATCAGCAATGGCACGCTCATGATGGGAAGGGCTCGGAATATCCACAAGAGCTGCAGTTAAGGAAACAGGGTCTCCGGTTAGGTCCAGATGAGTGTCGTTCACCACCTCTACACTACTGGGGCGACCTTTTTGTGTGCACACCCGAACTTATTTTTTAGCATCTTGCGGAACTAACATGGGAGACATGAACACCACGGGAGTCAGCGCAATTGGTATCGCCAACATCGCGATGGATGGGACTGTCCTTGATACTTGGTATCCACATCCAGAACTATCCACAGACGATGCGCACCAGTGGCGGGACATCGGGGAACCAGGCACAGTTCGGCTAGGAGCACACGACTTATCTCCTCGCATGCTGTCCTTGGTGCGGCTTGATGAGGACCGCATGGTTGAGCAGGTTGCCGTACGCACCACCATTGCCGACTTATCCCAGCCCCCCCATTGACGCGCATGATGTTTATCTACGGCTTCACTTGCTTTCGCACAGGCTGGTACGCCCGCACGAGCTGAACATGGAGGGGGTGTATCAGAAGCTCACCACCGTGGTGTGGACCAACAAAGGGCCATGCCTGCCAGATAATTTTGAGTTTGTGCGCACTTCGCTGCGGTCTCGGGGTCTGATACACGTGTATAGCATCGACCACCTGCCGCGCATGGTGGATTATGTGGTTCCCACGGGTGTTCGCATCGCGGAGGCTGAGCGTGTGCGCTTGGGAGCCTATCTTGCTTCGGGGACAGAGGTGCTGCGGGAAGGTTTTGTCTCCTACAACGCGGGCACGCTGGGGCCCGCGACCGTGGAAGGATGCTTGTACTCGGGCGTCACGGTCGGGGAAGGCGCCGTTTTGCAGCACGACTCATCCGTAGTGTCCAATGCACTGTCCAACGGCGACCGCCCAGCACTACACGTGGGTGCGTCCACCGTTTTGGGGGTAAATTCAACGCTCATGGAATTGTCCCTCGGAGACAACTGCCTTCTCGGACCGAATCTACTCATCGAACCCGACACAACACTGTATTTTGCTGACGACGACCGCCTCGCCCCCGCCAGCACCATCGCTGGTGAAGATGGTTGGTCCATCGTCCATGAGCCAGGAAACGTGGAACCGGTAGCGCGCAAAGTTGCCGATACCACCAGCACAGGTAGCAGCGGACAAAGCAACCAGGGCAGCCGCAGTAGCCGCCGCGCGAAGGCTGAGCCTACAACCACAGAAGCCAAGGAACCCCGTACAAAGAAAACACGCGCAAGAAAGACCACAAAACGCACCAGGCGCTAGCCTGCATACTGATTGCTGGCGTGTATGTATACCGGCCCAGAACGCTCTTACAGTTTCTGGGCCTTTTTGCTGTGTTCTTGTGGCATGGGCTATAGACTGCTTGCATGAGTTCCGTGAATTCATCCGAAAAGTCAGGCGACAATCAGTTAGGTTCCGGACTGAAAACCCGGCATCTCACCATGATGGGATTGGGGTCGGCCATTGGCGCGGGTCTGTTCCTGGGCACTGGTGTTGGCATTAAAGCAGCAGGCCCGGCTGTATTGCTGGCCTACGTAATCGCTGGGGCGATTGTTGTATGCGTGATGCGAATGCTGGGTGAAATGGCTGCAGCACGTCCGGCATCGGGGTCATTCTCCACCTATGGTGAGATGGCGTTCGGTCGATGGGCTGGTTTTTCCACTGGATGGTTGTATTGGTTTTTGCTGGTCATGGTGATGGGGGCGGAAATGACCGGCGCTGCGGAACTGATGGGTCATTGGTTTGGGATACCGGCATGGATCCCGGCATTGGTGTGCGTGGTACTTTTCGCAGTGATCAATCTGGCTCAGGTTGGCGGCTTCGGAGAGTTTGAATTCTGGTTCGCTTTTGTCAAAGTCGCCGTGATTATATTTTTCCTGGTTGTGGGCGTATTACTTATTTTTGGACTGCTTCCTGGGCATTCAGCCGTAGGGCTTGATAATTTCATCGGCAAGTCTGGCTTCATGCCCAATGGCATTCCTGGTGTTGCCGCTGGTTTGCTAGCAGTGGCATTCGCCTTTGGCGGAATCGAGATTATCACTATTGCTGCCGCGGAATCTGAAATCCAACATCATCCATTGCCGTTGCTGTACGCTCGGTAATTTGGCGGATTTCGCTGTTCTATTTGGGATCAGTGCTTGTGATTTGCTTCCTGCTTCCCTACGACCAGATCAATGGTGCCGAGTCTGCTGCAGAATCACCATTCACCATTATCTTGCGCATGGCGCATGTGCCCGCAATTGTGGGGTTCATGGAAGCGGTGATTGTGCTGGCGTTGCTTTCTGCATTTAACGCGCAGATTTACGCGACTTCCCGACTGTGCCGCTCATTGTCGCAACGAGGGGATGCTCCACGACTGTTTGCCACCACGAACTCCCAGGGCGTGCCGATCAACGCCGTGCTGTTGTCCATGTTCTTTGCGTTTGTCTCTGTGGGATTGCAGTACTGGAACCCGCCGGGATTGCTGAACTTCCTCCTCAACGCGGTGGGCGGCTGCTTGGTGGTGGTGTGGTTGATGATCTGTTTCAGTTACCTGAAACTGCACCCTGAACTGGAGCAAGAAGGAAACGTGTCGGTTCGCATGTGGGGCTACCCGTGGTTGCCGTGGCTGACCATCATCAGCATTCTGGCGCTTATTGCGCTCATGCTGTCCGACCCGGGTTCCCGCAGCCAGGTGACCTCCGTTGCGATTGTCTTCGCCTTCCTCGTTGCCCTTTCCTTCATTCCACGTAAGGTAGCTTAGAATCCATGACTGCTGTACTTGCCACTGGCCTGGCCACTTATGACGCGAACGGAACCGTCCTAGATTGCTGGTTCCCCTCCTTCAGATTTGTTGATAATGCCACCGCCGGCACCACCCACCTCACGCTCTATGACACTCCCGGCGAACTTATCGCCCTCATCGGCGAAGACGAGGACCGCGGCACCACCCGAAAGTCAATCCGCACCGAGATTTCCTCACTTGACGACGCCCCGATTGACGCCCACGATGCTTACCTACGGCTTCACCTCCTCTCCCACCGTGCGGTTCAGCCACATGGGTTGAACCTGGATGGGGTATTCGGGCTGCTCGCCAACGTGGTATGGACGAACTTCGGCCCCTGCCCTGTGCAGAACTTCGAGCACACGAGGGCACGGCTGTCCAGGCGTGGACCAGTGACTGTCTATTCAATCGACAAATTCCCCCGCATGGTGGACTATGTAGTGCCGTCAGGTGTCCGCATTGGTGATGCGGACCGCGTGCGTCTGGGCGCCCACCTTGCCGAAGGCACAACCGTGATGCATGAGGGCTTTGTGAACTTCAACGCTGGCACCCTGGGCCATTCCATGGTGGAGGGCCGTATTTCCGGCGGCGTCGTGGTGGGCGAAGGTTCCGATATTGGCGGTGGTGCGTCCATCATGGGCACCCTATCGGGCGGTGGAAAGCAGGTTATCTCTATTGGGGAACGCTGCCTTCTTGGTGCGAACGCTGGTCTGGGCATCTCCCTAGGAAACGACTGTGTTGTTGAGGCAGGGCTGTACGTCACCGCAGGGACCAAAGTGACAGCCGTCGGTTCTGTTGCCGCAGCACTTGGAGTAGATGACGGTGCTGCAGTGAAAGCGCTAGATCTGTCTGGTGCCTCCAATGTGTTGTTCCGCAGGAACTCTCTCACCGGGACGGTGGAAGCGGTGCCGTGGAAGTCTGAGGCCGTGGAATTGAACGCGGACTTGCACGCAAACTAAAGGGCATCCATTAGGAGGGGTCTTCCGCGGCCACGACCTTATGGCCACGGAACGTCCATAGCTTGTTGATAATAAAATTCACAGGCATGGCGACGATGATGGACAACGCGCTAGCCCAGTAAAACTTAGTGCGGAACCCTGTCGAATCATCAAAAATACCGGAGGGAAGCGCCAACGGCGAAGTGGGGTTCATCAGCAAAACGAGCATAATCTGGGTCACGCATAGTGCACCGATTCCGGCGAGGAGAAATGAGAAAAACTCCTTGAACCAGCTGCCACCACCGTGGGCTTTGAACGTCCACATACGGTTGATCTGAAAGTTCCAGAGGTTGGCCACCAGGAACGCAATGATGGCGAAAATATTGAACCACCGGATGTTGAACTGGGAACCAAACAGGTTCATGGCCACGTCATGCTCGCTGATCTGAGCAGTCCACCAGCTAATTTTCTTGGCCAGGACAGTGATCACGAGGTTCACGATGGTGCCTGAGCCACCGACAATCCCAAATTTGAGGAATTGTCTGATGCTATTGCGGTATTTTTCCACGCGTCACTCCCAGGCTTTCCACTACCGATGGTCCATCATGAACAATTAATAGAAAACTTAATCTTACCCTCACGCGTCTCGTATCAGGTCATCTGCATGACATCTCACACTGATACGCACACGTGCTAGCTGCGGGAATGATCGAATGTGGCCAGCCGGGTCACGGCGGCGTCGATACGCTCGTCAGTTCCTGTCAGTGCCATGCGTATGTGCGAACTTCCACGTGGACCATAAATCACCAGGTGCGACAAGAATACCGAGCTGCGCCAGACGATCCACGGTGTCGCGGGCAGGTTCGCCGAGGGTTGCCCACAGGTACAGCCCGGCTTCGGAGTTGTCGATGGTAAATCCAGCGCTTTCAAGTGCCGCTTTGAGTTTGGCGCGTCGTGCGGCATAGCGGGTGCGTTGGATGGCTTCCTGTGTGTCGTCGTTAAGCGCGGCGATCATCGCTGCTTGGATGGGTCGGGGCACCATGAGTCCGTTGTGCCTGCGGACTTCAAGAAGTTCGGCGATGAGTGCGGCGTCACCTGCTATGAAACCGGCGCGGTAAGACGCCAGGTTGGAGGATTTGGAAAGAGAGTGGATGGCCAGCAGACCGGTGATGTTTCCGTCGTTTACGTCGGGGTTGAGGATGGAGAGGGGTTCCCCTTCCCAGCCCAGGCCGATGTAGCATTCATCGGAGGCGACGATGGTGCCGCGTTGGTGCGCCCAGTCAACAACTTTACGCAGGTGCCCGAGCCCCAGGATTTTTCCCGTGGGGTTGGAGGGGGTGTTGATGAACATGAAGGTCGGCGACGCGGGTCCGAGTTGCATCAGAGAGTCGGCACGCTGCGGGCGCGCACCTGACACCAATGCCGCAACTTCGTACGTAGGGTAGGCAACTTCGGGGATGACCACAGTGTGCCCTGGCCCCACGCCGAGGTGGGTAGGCATGAGTGCGATGGCTTCTTTGGTGCCAATAACGGGAAGCACATTGCTCTCGTCCAGCCCGGTCACCGCGTATCGACGCTCCAGCCACTCCACGATGGCACGTCGAAGCTCAGGGGTTCCCACAGTTTGGGGATAGCCCGGCTCCGCCGCCGCGTCGGCGAGCGCCTGTTGGATACTCGGGGCCACCTCGTCGACAGGGGGTGCCAACCGAAAGGTTGACGATGCCGTCGGGGTGTTGTTCGGCGGTGGCTTTGGCCTCAGCGAGAGTATCCCAGGGAAAGTCTGGAAGGTGGGCGCCAAGCGGCGTGCGTGCCGGGGGTGTCATTAGTCCTCCACTTGTGGGGGCAGCTCTGCAACGAGCGGCGGGTCGAAATCTTGGGGGCCGGTTTTTGCGGCACCACCAGGTGAGCCGAGGTCGTCAAAGAAGGCAGCGTTGGCGTCAAGGTAATCAACCCATTCGTCCGGCACGTCGTCTTCATAGAAGATGGCTTCGGTTGGGCACACCGGCTCGCAGGCTCCACAGTCCACACACTCATCAGGGTGAATGTAGAGGGAGCGTTTGCCTTCGTAGATGCAGTCCACGGGGCATTCTTCAACGCAGGCTCGGTCCATAACGTCAACGCAGGGCTGTGCGATTACGTAAGTCATTTCAGTTTTTAGTCTCCAGGAAGAGAGTCTCAAGTAGGTGAATGAATATTATTCTGTCATTTTTTTAGGGTAAGGGGCCAACTGCCACCAGCCAACCCGGCGACAAGGAGCAAAAGTCCACGCACGTCCGCCCCGACTAGGATATCCCCTTTTACACCGTCATTCACGGCAAACGCGAGGAACCCTGCGAGCCAGACCATGATGGGGATGGCGGCCACAATTTTATTCTTTGTCCACAATAGCGCTGTCTTGGACAGCACCCTGTTGAACAAGAACGCGACGAGTATGGAGAGGGGGAACACAATCGCCCCGCCACCAGGCAGTGACAGCCACGCGGTGAGGTAGATGACTTCCAGCACCAGGGACACAATGGCTCCAAGGGCCAACCAGAACAGCCCGAAAGCTGCTTCTAGCTTGGAAACCCAGTGTACACATAGGGTGTGGTGTTGTCCGTGCTGGTTGCATCCTCGCTGGTCGTTTCGCTCACCAGGACAATCCTGCCATGATGCTGGTATCGGACGTGCCACAGGGTAGCCCGTATCCCAGTTGGTAGTGTTCTCTGGCTGGTAGCGGCTGGGCGATCAGGTTACTCAAGGCGAACACGGTGGGGGCAGCCGCCGTGTCGGTGACGGTGGCTTGGGCCGCGTGCGGATTGGTGTCAGAGACCTCCCCGTCAGCGATCCACAGCTGGGTAGCGTGAGCTTTCATCGCGCGAAGTTTAGCTGAATAGGCGACCTCACTTAGGGGCAATACAAAGTCGGAGTGCTCCACAGCTGCGATATCCCCCTCCCCTGGCCACCGCCATCCTTCGGGAATGGTGGCGATGGCGGCAAGTCCGTGAGCCACATCCTCACGGCTCGTGACAGCCCACACAATCCGCTGAGGCTGTTCTTCCTCCGGGAGGCGAGGGATCGCCGCGTGGGTGATCTCGTGGGCGCGGATATGGTCAGGGTGCCCATAGCCGCCGTCGGGACCGTAGGTGACTACCACGTGCGGGCGGAGGCGGCTCAGAACGTGCACAAGCTGCTCCACGGCGGCATCACCCGAGTTGATGAAGGCGCGGGGATGGTTGTTGGCGGGGTCTCCCACCATGCCGGAATCCCGCCATCGGCCAGCACCGCCGAGAAACTCGCCACGAACACCCAGGTGGCGTAAGGATTCGCGTAGTTCCGCAATGCGTAATCCCCCAAGTTGATCCGCAGCGTCCGCCACAAGCCCCTGGTAGGTTTCTCCGATGACTTCGCCTTGTTCGCCAAGCGTGCAGGTCACCACGGTTACGTCGGCACCGCGCTCGGCGGCATCAGCGAGTAGGCCGCCGGTCCAGATTGCTTCATCGTCGGGGTGGGCATGGACCGCGACAATGCGCGCCCCCACCAGGTCACGTGATGGCATCATGCTTTACTCATCCTCAGCTTTAATCGATCCGGTGGACTTCCATGTAGGTGCGGTGACAAACGCACCGGCCTGACCACCAGTTGGCCACTGCGCAAGATCCTCCGACGGTCCAATAATGTTTTTGCCTAACACGTCAAGGCGACGGTCCGCCATGAGGGGAATCCGAAGGCGTTCGCGATGCTCAATGTCCTCGAAAAAGGGCGTGTAGTCGCTTTCTGCGGCAGTCCTGCCATGGCTTCCGTAACTTTGCGTTGCACATCGGGCAGGCACAGACCGGAGAGGTTTCCAGAAAACATCAAAGTGCCCGCGTTGTTGGCATCGTCTGTGCTATTGGGGGCTTGAATGGTGCCTGATGCTGTCACGGTGGTGGGAACTACGGGGCAGGCGTAGCGGCTGGCCATGACTTGCGGCGTAGACCCCACTCTGTTCCAGCTGATCACAGCATCTGCATCACCTCGCGGGAGTTGCGTCCCGGCGATCTCTTTCATATCGCCCATTACGGTCTCCACATCAATTCCTTCAGCGCGCAGCAGGTCAGCTATGGTAATCGCTGCGGCTGAGGCGGTCTGGTCGGTGGCGTCCACCGCCAACCGTAGCGGGCCTTTGGCTTTCACTGCCTGCACCACGGTGTCTCGGGCGGCGGCTCGTTCCTCCTCGCTGGGTTGCTCCAGGGGATCCGCTGTAGCCAGGTTAGTTGAGCGACCGGCGGCGAGGCGCGCAACCCGGGGGACGTCGATAAGCAATGTCAGTGCGTGCCGGAGTTCCGGGTCGGAGAGGATGCGGGAGTTGACGGACATGGTGAGTTCCAGCCGGGAATCGCGGTCGCGGGTACGGACCTGCGTGTAAGGCAGCAAATCCAGCGACTCCAGCGAGGTCTCCGTGGGCGTCAAGTCCGCGAAGCTGATCTGCCCACTGCGAAGCATTTCCGCCCCGTGCGTGGGGGTCCGCACCTCGCGGAATTGCAGGGTCTCTGTCGCGGCTGGATGCGCGCCCCAGAAACGGTCGTTACGGGCCAGCGTGACCACTCCCCGGGGGCGGTCAATCGAGCGAACCATGTAGCGTCCAGCTGATGCCGGAATGGAGGTAGCAAGCGCCTGCTCGAAGGTAGTTCCGGTGTTAAACATGTGACTGGGCAGCAAATTATTAAACAGCACCTGCCACTGCGCCACGCGTTCCGACAAATCCACCTCGACTGTTTTCCCCCCGTTACTCACCCGGATCTGTTTGATCGCGCGGTACGGTGCCGGGTCAATCGCACCGGGAGTACTCACCATGCCCGCCCACAAATACCGGAAATCGGCGCCGGTAATGGGCGTTCCATCACTCCACTGCGCCTCCCGACGAATCTGGTAACGCAGCGTCTGCACCGCCCCACTTTCCGACGCCTCGACCTCCTCGGCGCTGGTCAGCACATCTGTATTCATTTCCCCCCTGAACAAAAGCGCTGGGCAACACCAGCGCCGCAAGTGCCTGAACAAAAGCGTGATCGTCGGCGCTGAGGTGAGGGTTCAGCCCGCGGGTAAGCGGATCGATGCCAATGCCGATCACATCCGCCTTGTTCTTGGCACTATCTGCCGGTGGCGCGGACGTGGTGCTGGTCTGCTCCTGTGGGTCCTCCACGGGCGGTGGCCCCGGATTCGCCGAACATGCGGCAACACAACAACACGCCACGACGAGGGGCGCAAAAAACGGCAGATTTTTCACGCCTATATTTTTACCAGGTATGGCTGCGCTACTTCTGCGGTTTACTTGTTGCGCTGCTTTTCCCGAGACCGAGCGCGTGCACGGTCAGTGGCGTTCAAAATGACCTTACGAACACGAATCGTTTCTGGGGTAACTTCCACGCATTCGTCCTGGCCACAGAACTCCATGGCCTCGTCAAGAGACAGGTTGCGGGCCTTTGCCAGCGTTACCGTCGCCTCCGAGGTAGCGGAGCGCATATTCGTAAGTTTTTTCTCGCGGGTGATATTGATGTCCATATCCTCCTCGCGGTTATTGGAACCCACAACCATGCCCTCGTAGCTTCCGTGCCGGGTTCCACAAAGAAGGAACCACGGTCGGCTAGCTGTTGGAGCGCGTAGGCAGTGATCTGGCCGGAACGATCCGCCACGAGGGACCCCTGAGCGCGGTCTTTAATCTCGCCAGCCCACGGTTCGTAGCCATCGGAATAGTGGTTGGCAATGCCTGTACCACGCGTTTCCGTGAGGAAGGTAGTGCGGAATCCGATCAATCCACGGGCAGGGACCTTAAACTCCATGCGTACCCAGTCCGTCCCGGTATTATCCATGGACACCATCTGGCCTTTACGTGCGGCCATCAGCTGTGTGACCGCACCCTGATGTTCGGCAGGAACATCAATCACCATGTGCTCATACGGCTCGTGCAGGACACCGTCAATGGTCTTGGGCACCACCTGAGGCTTACCCACGGTGAGTTCAAAACCCTCGCGGCGCATGGTCTCCACCAGCACTGAGAGCGCCATCTCACCACGACCCTGCACCTCCCATGCGTCTGGGCGTTCGGTGGGAAGCACGCGGATGGAAACGTTACCGATCAGCTCCTGATCGAGGCGGGCCTTGACCATACGTGCGGTGAGTTTATCCCCGCCGCCACGGCCTGCCAGCGGGGAGGTGTTCACGCCGATGGTCATGGAAATGGCGGGTTCATCAACGGTGATGCGCGGCAGTGCCACCGGATTCTCGACGTCCGCGAGAGTATCACCGATCATGATTTCCTCAATGCCAGACACCGCCGCAATGTCCCCAGCAATGACCTCGGTGGCGGGCACGCGATTCACACCCTCAGTGCGCAGCAGTTCCGAGATTTTGGCGGTTTTGGTGTGCTGATTGCCGTCCGAGTCGTAGTGAATCCAAGCAACTTGCTGGCCTTTGCGTAGAATGCCTGCGTGCACACGGACCAGGCCAATGCGGCCCAGGAACGAGGAGGAGTCCAGATTGGTCACGTGGGCTTGCAGGGCACCGTCAATGTCGGCAGACGGTTCAGGCAGGACGTCGTATAGCACGTCAAACAGTTCCTGAAGGTTGTCCGCATCAGGGACATTGCCGTTCCCGGGGTTGGTTGTGGAGGCTTTGCCTTCCCTGCCGGATGCATACAAGACAGGAAGATCAAGAAGGGTCTCGGCGGCTTCTTGAGCCTCTGGGTCTTCCAGCGTAGAAGCAAGCTCCAGCAGAAGATCATGCGCTTCTTCCACCACCTCATCGATGCGGGCATCGGGGCGGTCGGTTTTATTCACCACGATGATCACAGGCATCTTGGCCGCCAGTGCTTTACCGAGTACGAAACGAGTCTGAGGCAGGGGGCCTTCCGAGGCGTCGATAAGCAACACCACACCGTCCACCATGGACAGTGCACGTTCCACTTCCCCACCGAAGTCTGCGTGGCCGGGGGTATCAATGACGTTGATGATCAGGTCCTGACCGTCCTTGCCAACCCCTTTGCGGCGAATAGCAGTGTTTTTTGCCAGAATGGTGATGCCTTTTTCTTTCTCGAGGTCACCAGAGTCCATGACGCGGTCGACGAGTTCAGCGTGGGCATCAAAGGCACCGGATTGGCGCAGCATGGCGTCGACAAGGGTGGTTTTTCCGTGGTCAACGTGCGCGACGATGGCAACGTTTCGGAACTCTGTATTGGTCACTGGGGCGGTCACTGCTGGCTTTCTCCTGCCGTTCAAGTTTGTCGATCGGTGCATAAGAGTACTCCGGCAGCAGCATGAACGCACCTTGAGGGCTTGTGTGAGATGGGCATGGGCATGATGTGGGCCTGGTTTTGCACCCAGAGAGGATCGTAAGGGATGGTGCAGCAAGGAAAGATATAGCACATGCGCTTCTGCTTTTGCTGTGTAACGTTCTCATTACTTTCAACGAAACTTAGGTGTAACGTTGTGTTCTGTTTGTTAGCTGAACATTAGCTTCGACTTTTAAGGTAGTCCTTTATCTATGCGTTTGATGAGTCCTCGCACCCGCCAGGCATACACCCGTCGGACACGGCCCCCACTTCACACCCCCAGCTCCACCCTGTTCAATCAGGAAGACTTCACAGGAGGGGCCAATGTGACTATTGTGAAAGAAGTTAATATTGTGACTAACTTGCGAGCGACCATATAGTAAAGGACACAGGTTACAGTGCGTTTTTCCACAAAGTTCCCTCTCAGCAGTGGTTTTGTCCACACCGAGCTGGTGGACCACCGCGGCAACCCGGCGTGCCATCGCCACCGTCATGACGGCTGGCGTACTGTTCACAGCCGGAACTGTTCCCATGGCCCCCAGCGCAGTGGTTCCCGTTGCTGCGGCAGCGGACAAAGACAAGGCTGACAAAGATAAGTCGGATAAGGATAAAGCCGACAAGAACAAGGCACGTCCTATCGCCTCCCCTGCCCCGAAAGGCCCAATCAACAACCCTGTTGACGCGGCCAACGCCATTGTGAAGGACATGTCACCCCTTGATGAACTTGGCCGGCCCAAGCCAGAAATCCTCAACAGCATGCGCGCCTTGGCCGATCAGCCGGGCATGGACAAGAAAATTGCCGACCTGATCCGCTCCGCCGTCAGCTACTACGAAGGTGAAGGCGAACCTGGAGTGAACATGCCCGCCCTGTCCGACGCCCCGGCGATCACGCAGTTCGGCTGGCCCGCTTTTGCCGGAGAGTGCATTGGTGGGTCACAAAACGCCACCGGCACCGCCTTTGCGGTATCCGGCCCGGCAAAGCTTCCCGTGCCCGGGGTGCCGGAAAACCACACTGCCTTTGTGTTCACCGCGCTGGGTACTGGCGCTTTGGCGGAGCAACAACGTGGTGAGATGACGGTGCAGTGGGTCAACATGAACACCCTGAAGCATGGAGTGGCACCGCTGAAATACAACGGAATCAATCCTTCAGGCCCCGCAACCGTCTCTGGTACCGCTGAAACCGGCCGCGGAACAATCGTGGCGTGGCTCAGCGGCACTATCAACACCAAGGAAAAGAACGCCGAAGGTGCTGAGACCGTGGCCAACTGCACTTTCACCCCCACCGCCGGAATTATTACAAATTAAGGTAGCCCTACCATGGTTGATCTGCACCCCGTGAAAAGCGAGACGTTTGGTGCCTGAGCGGATCAATATCGATCCCAAAGGCTTCAAACGCGCCGTTGATACTTACACGGAAACTGACTTTGGCCTCTACATGGCGCGGGGCGCAGATCACCCCGATTTTGGCTACCTGGAAAGCTGGCTGCTACCTGAACTCAACCTGCGGGTGAGCATTTTCCACTTCCGCGACAAGGACAAGTCCGACAGCGCAACGTCCGACACCACACGTTCCGACTACTACGTGGACATTGTGGATATTGCTGTAGACACCGCCAATGACACCAGTACATGGCACACCCGTGATCTCTACGTAGACCTCAGCTGCGTTGTGGGCGAACCCGTGGATGTGCTAGATATTGACGAGCTTGCGGCATCCACATCTGCGGGCATCATCACCGCCGATGAGGCAGAACGTGCCATCGAGGCAACATTGACCGCCGTGGATGGCATTACGCGGCACGGCGACAATATCCTGGAATGGCTGGCCGCCCAAGGTTATCCGCTCACATGGGCAGATAATGTGACCCTCACCTCACCTATGAGCACCTAGAACTACGTTAAACTTAAACGTCATGACCACAGCAGACAATCCTGGGATTCTCGGAGAACCAACCACTGGTGTCACCGAAGCCACCGTGTACCACAATCCGCAGTGCTCAAAATCCCGCGCTGCACTCGCCTACCTCGAACAACGCGGCATCACGCCTACGATCATCCACTACTTGACGGACACTCCCACGGCCGAGGAACTGACTGCTGTTCTCGCCACCGCTGGGTTGAAGGCACACGATATTATCCGTACCGGCGAGGCCGCCTACACGCACCTGGGGTTAAGCGCCGAAACCCCCGATGACGACCTCATCACAGCTATGGTTACCCACCCTGAACTGATCGAACGTCCTTTAGTTGTCACCCCAAAAGGGGCCATTCTCGCACGACCAACTGACCTTATCGCCACAATTCTTTAGGATTAAGTAATGCCGAACCACGCTATACGACGCACCAGCCTCGCACTCGCCACAGCAACCCTCACCGCAGCTGCCATGCTCGGCACTATCAGCCCCGCTTCTGCGATCAGCGGCGGCCGTAACGCTGATGGTGACGTGGCAGCCACCGCGTCTGCCCGCGTCATCCTTGGCAATACTGATTGCAGTGCCACCCGCATCTCCCCTGAATGGCTGATCACCGCTAAGCACTGTGTCGGCCAGGGCAACCGTTCTCTAGTCTCCCTGGGTGGAAACCGCCAGGGCGAACAGCGCCACGCTGCGGAGGTGGTCATGCACCCCACGGCCGATCTTGCAGTGATCAAACTGGACCAGCCGAGTAACGGGCCCGTCGCAAAGCTTTCTGGCCAGCATCTGACCCCCGGGACTCATGCACGCGCCGTGGGCTGGGGCGGAGGCACCCAGAACTACTTCCCGATGGTGCAGCAAGGCGACCTTGAGGTGCAGCGGCGTGTGTTCAACATTGATCCCGACAACCGCGAGGCCGATCTGCTTGAGGTGTGGGTGACCGGTGGGACACCTGACGCCCGGCGATTCCGGCGGTCCTCTGCTTATTGGCGATACCATCGCGGGCGTAGCCAGCATGTCCAACGAGAATGCGCTGCCCCACGTCAACGGCAGCATTGGCTGGTACGTTCCCCGTTGCTGAGCACACCGAGTGGATTACCCGCCAGACCGGAGTGGCCGCGACGGCAGCCGCTGGTCAACCTACGCCCCGTGCCGACATTCTACAGGCACCCGCCGTGCAACCGCGTTCCCTCGCACCTGCTGTAGGAAGCTCCGCCGTTGATTCCTGGCTGAGCACCCTGCCATTCAGGATTACGCACTCATAGCAGTAGCGCCCTAGCGGAAGCGTAAGGCACTAACCCCCTCTGCATCAGCTGACAAACCAGCCCATGCAGAGGGGGTTTCAGTATTTCTACTGGCCAACCCCCAGTTCAATCCCCAAACCGGGCACTGAATCAATGAGGTCGCGCGTGTAGGATTCCGTCGGGTTGGCAAAAATCTCATCGACCGTGCCAGACTCGACGAGTTTACCTTGACGCATAACCGCCACGTCATCAGCGGTCTGGCGGACCACCGCCAAGTCATGGGTGATGAACAAGTAGCTGAGGTCCAGCTCTTCCTGCAGCCCGGCCAACAACTGCAGAATCTGGTTCTGCACCAACACGTCCAGCGCGGACACGGCCTCATCCAGCACAATCACCTCTGGGTTCAACGCCAGTGCTCGGGCCACCGCGATGCGCTGGCGCTGACCGCCCGACAGCTCGTTTGGGTAGCGACGCATGGTTGAACGCGGCATGGCCACCATGTCTAGGAGTTCGGCCACGCGGGCCTCGCGTTCCTTCCGGTTTCCAGTCTTGTGCACCACCAAAGGTTCTTCAATACACCGGTAGATGGAATACATGGGATCCAAGGAACCGTAGGGGTTTTGGAACACCACCTGCAGCTTCCTGCGCATCTCAAACAACTCGGAGGATCCCAGCGTGGAAAGATCCGTTCCCTTATAGAACACCTTTCCGCTGGTTGGATCCAGCAGATTCAACACCATATTGGCCACGGTGGATTTGCCCGACCCGGACTCCCCCACCAGCGCTAGGGTGGTACCTTTGCGGAGGCTAAAGGACACATCATCCACCGCCAGCAGCTTTTTCTTCGCGCCTTTTTCGCCGCGAATATCAAACTCCTTGGTCAGGTTTTCCACCCGAATGACTTCCTCATCCGAGGCCTCTGCCTTCCCAGCCAGCAACTCAGAGGATTCGATGCCGTGTTCCTGCGCAGATTGGATACGCGCGGACGCCAGCGAGGGTGCCGCCTTAACTAGCGCTGCGTGTAGGGGTGCTGCGGGTCGCGCAGAATATCCAGACTCGGGCCAGATTCCACGACGCGGCCACGGTGCATAACAACAAGGTGCGAGGCCCGTTCAGCTGCCAGGCCCAGATCGTGGGTAATAAACAGCACCGCCGTGCCTAGTTCATGCGTCAACCCTTCCAGATGATCCAGAATACGACGCTGCACCGTCACATCGAGGGCAGAGGTGGGTTCGTCGGCGATGAGCAGCTTCGGGCGTGCAGCCAGCCCGATGCCAATGAGCGCACGCTGGCGCATACCACCGGAAAACTCGTGAGGGTACTGCTTGGCGCGGCGCTCGGCGTCGTCAAGCCCTGCCTCTTGCAGCAGCTCCACCACGCGTTTGTTGGCTTCGGATCCTTCCACCACGTTGTTCGCGCGCAACGATTCTTTCACCTGGGTGCCAATGCTCCATACCGGGTTAAGGTTACTCATCGGGTCTTGCGGCACCAGGCCGATGTCGGAGCCGCGGTAGTGCTGCATCTCCTTATCGCTCAGCCCCGTAATGTCCTCACCATTGAACAAAATCGTGCCGCCAGTGACTTTGCCCGTACCGGGAAGCAACCCGATCACCGCCATCGCCGTGGTGGACTTGCCTGAACCGGACTCCCCCACAATGGCCACGGACTGGCCCGGGTAGATGGTGAGGTTGACGCCGCGAACAGCATCCACCACACCCGTGGAGGAGGTGAAGGAGATTTTCAGATCCTTCAGTTCAAGCAATGGTTGGTCGTTGTTGTCAGTCATCGCTTTCTCACTCATCGTTTCCGGGACTTCGGGTCAAGGGCGTCACGCACAACATCACCCATCATGATGAAGCTGAGCACCGTCAGTGCTAGTGCCATGGCCGGGTAGAACAGCACCATGGGCTGCGTACGGAGCGATGCCTGTGCGCTGGAAATATCCCCACCCCACGACACAATTGTCGGCGGCAGGCCAATACCTAGGAAGGACAGCGTTGCTTCCGCCACAATGAAGGTGCCCAAAGCCACTGTTGCGTACACGATGATCGGCGCGGCAGCGTTCGGCAGGATGTGTTGCAGCAAAATCCTGCTTTTCGACGCCCCGAGAGCCTTCGCCGCAATCACATACTCATCGTTTTTCACGCTCATCACGGCACCGCGGGTGATGCGGGCAATGGAGGTCCAGCCGAAGATGCCCAGCACAAGCACCACAGTCACAATGGTGCGTTGTTCTTTGAACATCTGCATCACGACGATGGCGGCCAGCACAAGCGGAATGGCAAAGAAAATGTCAGTAACGCGGGACAGCACCGAATCAAGGAAACCGCCAATGTAGCCTGCGAGGGAACCGATCAGCGTACCAATAATCACCACCAACAAGGTGGTGAGCACGCCAACGGCCACGGAGGCACGAGCACCATAGACGGTGCGCGAGTAAATGTCACAGCCTTGACGATCAAAGCCAAACGGATGGCCAGGCTCGGGACCTTTCAGTTGCTGCCCCAGCACGCACACACCGGGTTTCACAGAGGTGAACCACTGCGGCACAAGTGCGAGGAGCAGTGCAATGAGGATCAGGGTAGCGGCGATCCAGAACAGGGGGCGGCGACGCAGGTAACGCCATGCCTCACTCCACACTGAGGTGGGGGCCGACTCGTCAGCCACGGCATCGACAGCACCTAGTCCGGTTTCGTCGGTGTCCGCAATGAAGCGCTCTTGACCACGGCGTGGTGTAACTGAGTTAGACATAGCGAATCCTTGGGTCGAGAAGGGCGTAGATCAAGTCTACGAGGAGGTTGGCGAAAATATAGACGATGACAAGCACCATGGTGAAGGACACGACAGTGGTAGGGCTCACCTTTCAGGATCGCCTGGTACATGGTTCCACCAACACCGCTGATACCGAAGATGCCTTCCGTGACAATAGCGCCAGCCATGAGTCCACCAAGGTCTGCGCCAATGTAGGTGACCACGGGGATCAGGGAATTACGCAACACATGCCGCCCCATCACAGCGCCGTTGCTCAAGCCTTTCGCCCGCGCGGTGCGAACATAATCGGCGGTGAGATTTTCACTGACGGATTGTCTTGTCAACCGAAGAATATACGCAAACGACAACGCACCCAGCACAATCGCGGGCATGAGTAGGGCTTGGAAGCTATCATTCGCACCCACTGTTACGGGCAGAAGTTTCCACTTCACACCCACCACAAACTGCAGTACAAAGCCGATCACGAACGAGGGAACGGCAATGACAAACAACGACATGACCAGGACAGTGGAGTCAAAGATACCGCCGCGGCGGATACCAGCAATCACGCCGAAGGCCACACCGAAGATGGTTTCAAAAACCAGTGCCATCACAGCCAGTTTGATGGTCACAGGGAACGCGTGCGCCATCACTTCAGTGACGGGCCGTCCAGAGAAGGTTGTACCGAAAGTCAAGGGAGAACACACCTTTGAGGTACAGCAAGTACTGGACGATAAATGGTTTATCCAGATTGTATTCAGCTCGGACGCGAGCTTCCGCTGCTGCTGAAAGGCCGCGGTCACCGCCGAGTGCCTGGACTGGATCACCAGGCATAAGAAAGACGAGGGCGTAAATCAGTAAGGTCGCTCCGAAAAAGACCGGAATCATCTGGAGCAAGCGGCGCCCAACATAACGCAACATGGTTGGTTTCCTTCACGAGTTTTGGTGAATTGGCAACGCCCCGAGTCCGCTCACATGCGGCCTCGGGGCATGCCGAAGGACGGGTTACATCCTGTTACTTCCTGGTGATCTTGTAGTAGAGCGGGGTGGTATTCCAGCCGAAATCCACGTTGCTCACGTTCTCGGAGTATCCACCAGTTACGTTGGCGTACCACAGTGGAATAGCCGGAAGATCCTTAAACAGCGTCTCCTGGGACTGGTTGTAGAGGGCATTGGATTCCTCAGAAGTCTTTGCGCTTGCGGCTTCCTTCAACTTGGCATCGAAGTCAGGGTTGGAGTAATCACCATCGTTGCTGCTGCCGCCTGTGCCGTAGAGCGGCACGAGGAAGTTACCCAAACCGGGGTAGTCACCCTGCCATCCGGAACGGAAGGCACCGCTGATGGTGCGGTTGGTGATGTCGTCCCGCAAGGACTTGAAGTCCGGGTAGGGGTTACCCACGGCCTCAATACCCAGGGTGTTCTTGATGGAGTTTGCCACAGCATCAACCCAGCCCTGGTGCCCGCCGTCGGCGTTGTAGGCAATGCTGAATTCACCTGTGAAGGGGGACATTTCGTCGGCCTTGGCCCACAACTCTTTGGCCTTCTCGGGGTTGTAGGCGAGAACATCGTTTCCTGCGATGTCAGCGGAGTAGCCTTCCGCGACAGGAGTGGTGAAGTCTTTTGCGGGAGTGCGAGTCTTGTTAAAGATCTTCTCGGTCACTTCCTCGCGATTGATGGCCAGCGAGATCGCCTGGCGGCGGAGTTTGCCTTCCTCACCGCTGAAGTGTTCCAGCTTCTGCGGAATGGTGAAGCTCTGGAACAGAGCGACAGATTCGTTGACGGCACGGTCGCCCAGTTCCTGCTGATAGCTCGTCATGGCGGAGTCCGGAACCGCATCCAGCACGTCGAGCTGGCCCGCGAGGAGGTCAGCGTAGGCGGGGTCGAGCTGGGGATAGAAGACGAACTTCACGCCCTCGTTTGGGCTTTGCGGTCGCCCTTGTAGCTGTCATTGGGAACGATGGTGGCGCTTTCGTTGTGGGACCACTCTTGCAGCTTATAGGGTCCGCTGCTCACGGGCTTTTCGCCGTAGGCATCCATGTCATCAAAAGCGGAATCGGGAAGCGGGAAGAAGGCCGTGTAGCCGAGACGGTTCGGGAAGTCAGCTTCCGGCTGGTTCAGCTCCACGGTAAATGTTTTGTCATCAACAACCTTCAAACCCTCCATGGGCTTTCCAGATTCATACCCCTGAATGGATTCGAAGTAGGAGGATCCAAGCTGATCATGTTCTACAACATAGTTCCATGCCTTGACAAAGTTATCAGCTTTGATGGGGGTGTCGTCGGAGAAGGACATGCCGTCTTTGAGGGTGATGCGGTAAGTTTTTTCGCCCTCAAGCTCAATGGATTCAGCGAGGTCTTTCTTGGCTTTACCCTCTGCGTCGTAGTACATCAGACCGGAGTTGATCATGTCGATGATGCGACCACCACCGTTTTCATTGGTATCACCCGGAAGAAGGGGATGCTGGGGTTCGCTGCCATTGACAACGATATAGTTCCCGTCGCCGCCGCTGCCTCCCGAGCCAGAGGAGCAGGCAGCCATTCCGACTGCGAGCGCTGCCGCTGTGAGTACAGCGATTGTTTTCTTAAGCGTCATGAAGACCTCCAGTGTCTGCGAACGACAAGGCGGGCAGCGAGGGAGCCAACCCGGTTTCGTTATTGGATATCTTAACTGTGAGGAACATCAAAAAAAGAAACAGGGTTGATACATGTTACAAAAATATGTTCACCACTCCCCCCTACCAGTCCCGTGAACTGCTAAAACCGGGACGTTATGTCGAAATCGCCACACTAACCCCGTTTCCCACGCAATCGGGGAAACACGACGTCTCTACTCAGTGGTGCTAACTTTGGACTTGTTGACGAGACATCACACCAGCATGCTTCATCAATTTCCGCCTGCACACTGGGCAAATGATCAAGAGTCCCGCTCCAGACAAACACGTCACAACACACGGTGGCATCTGGTTCGTTCGCCGCTGGCGCTGTCAGTGTATCCAGATACGTGAGTTCACTCAGCGGCAGCTCAAGCCCAATTTCCTCGAAAATCTCCCGCGCGGCTGTCTGGATAGGCTCCTCCCCTGGCTCAATTTTACCCCCGGGCAGCATCAATGCAGTGGTCCCACGTTTTCGAACGCTCAGAATTTTCCCATGTGGGTTTTCAATAACCACCGCAGCTATCCGTATGACAGTCATGGTGTTTCACCCTAGTTCATAGTCCACGGGCAGCTGCTCACCACGTGCATCCTCCTGCGCCGCCCACACGTCCCACCAGTCGGCGAAAGCTGGGTCCCGTGTCAAGGCACGTTGTTTACGCGTCTGAGTATCCAGGTGAAGCCGAATGCTCACTACCTTGCCGCGTTTCTGCGCCGCGCGTATCGACGCCTCGCTGACCGCACCCACCCCTTCTACAATCCTCGGCCGCTCAGGATCCAGGTTTACCCACCCACCAGACGTGTTGGTCTCCCAGTCCCAGCGCCGATAACCGGGATGCGTGGGATGAAGAACATCGTGGGCGACCATACTCATGGCATCGTTCAAGCCCCACCAACCGGGATAGAAATCATCAAGATGGATAACCTCATGGCCGGTGAGCCTGGCCAGTGCCGCAGCGAACGTGGTTTTGCCAGAGCCGGAGCGGCCGTCGATAAGTACCGTGCGGGCATCGGCGCAGGCATGGGCAATGGTGTGCAGGTGGTCCATTAAGCCCCCAGAAACCGGAATGTTCCAGCGTAGACGGCAACGGCGATGGCGGCGGTGGAGATGAGTGCTGCGATCATCAGCACCACCGCGTCCCGCCAGCCAACCGTGGATGCGCGACCCCATGTGCGCAGACCCGGCGCGCCAAATCCTCGGGCTTCCATGGCGGTGGCGAGCTTCGTACCGCGTCGCAGCGCCACAACGAGCAGGCTGAAGGACATGGTGGCGGCGTGGCGGATGCGGGAGGTGTCGGCAACACCCCGCGCGCGGCGTGCTCTGCCGAGGGATGCCCAGTCCCTGCGAAAGAGTCCAAGGAGGCGGACACCTGCGACAGTCCCCAATGACAAAAGCGTGCTGGAAAGTCGAAGGACTTGGGCAAGGCCGTCGCCAAAGTCAGTGGGGTCCACACGCGCGGTGAGCACCACCACTGGCAGGCCGATGGCCAGAACACGTACCATAATCGCCAACGCGAGCTGGAGGGAGTTGTCGGTGATGTGTGCGAAGAGGAAGCTGGCGTATTCGGTTCCTTCTGGGCGTCCGTAGAGCGCCATCGACAGTCCCGAGATGGGTGCGGCGGCGAGAATGGGCCAGCTGCGGCGGATGAGCTGTAACCATGGCATCCCCGCGAGGGGCGCGAGCAGAATAGTTGCTGTCAGTGCCACGGCGGCGGAGACCACATCGACGCTCACCAGCAGCGGCGTGGCCAGGAGAAGGACCGCGCCAATCCTGGTGACGGGGTTGATGGCATCCATGAAGCTGGTCATTTAACGCACCTCGATGTGGTGTTGGCCCATGAGGGCAATGAAGAGCTCGTCGTGAGTGATGGCGGCGAGGGTAATTCCCTCCTCACGCAGCCCGCGAAGGAGACGCACGAGTTCAATGAAGGTTCGACGATCCTGACCGAACGTGGGTTCGTCCATGATGATGACGCTGGGCGCGCACACCAGTGCGGTCGCCACCGACAACCTGCGCTTCTGCCCACCGGACAGCGAGAAAGGGTGCGCCTCGGCGAGATGGTCAAGGCGCAGCATATGAAGCAATTCATCGACGCGTTCCAGGTCTGCGGTGGTGGGTGTGCGACGCTTGCGGAACCAACCCCTACCCCTGCCACCTGCGCCGTCGCGCAACGTGGCACCGATGAGCAGTTCCTCCCGAACAGTGCGCGCTAGGAACTGGTGCTCGGGGTTTTGGAAGATGCACCCGATGCGGCTGGCCAACTCTTCCGATGTCCACCCGCCAGGGTTGGTGCCAAGCCCGCGCGCAACAGTAGCGTCGGCCTCAACGGTGCCCGCAATCGGGTTCAACAACCCAGCGAGAGTAAGACCAAGGGTGGTTTTACCCGCGCCGTTGGGTCCAGTGATCACCGTGGAGCAGCCGAGGGGAAGGTGCAATGTGCGGGGTTCGCCAACAGGGGTGTGAGAGTCCCAGCCAACGCTCAATTGTGTTGCCTGGAGAGCAGATTGTGCATCCCCAACCCCAGGCAGCGGTTCAATAGGAACATCCATGCCGGGCACCCACACGCCCACGTCGGCCAGACGTTGCCCATAGTGTTCCAGCACGTGGTGAGGCGGACCATCGGCAATGATGCCCCGCTCAGCGGTGCCGAGAACCACAAGCCGATCCACCACGTCACACCACGTGTCCACGCGATGTTCCACCACAATCAGCGTGGCGCCCGTCTCCGCCGCGACCTGGGCGACGGCATCGCGGACGTCCTGTACACCAGCCGGGTCAAGGTTCGCCGTGGGTTCATCAAGCACGATCACTTGCGCCCCCATGGCGATCACGCCGGCGAGAGCCAAGCGTTGCTTCTGCCCGCCGGAGAGGTGTTCCGTGGGGTGATCAAACGGCAGCGGTAATCCCACCATGTCCAGAGCGCGACGCGCACGATGCCACATCTCCTCACGTGGAACCCCCAGGTTCTCGCAGCCAAACACCACATCGTCGCCGACGCGGGAACAAATCACCTGCGAATCGGGGTCTTGCAGCACCAACCCCACCATGCCGCGGACGCTGCGAGAGGGGTGGCCGTCGATAAGCACCTGACCAGCCTGTTCCCCTTCATCATCACCGAGAATCCCGGCGATGGCGGCGAGCAACGTTGATTTGCCAGAGCCGGATTCCCCGAGCAAGAGCACCCGCTCACCTTGATCGATGCTCAGTGTCAGGCCCTCAAGGGTGGGGTTTTTGCGTCCGGCGTGCCGCCAGCCGAAATCCTGGACACGTACCGCAACGGGCATGGCGCTACACCAGGCGCTGGCGCTCGCGCCCCACGGCGAAACGATCCAGCGCGCCCGTCGCCGCCAAGCCGCGCACCAACACAAACCCCAACGCACCAGCAAGCAACGCGCCACTGATGCACATGGTGGACAGATAAATCACGTTGAAGGTCACAGACATTGCGTAGTTTGCACTAGTCACCAGTTCAAGCGCCCAGCCGCCAACGGCCGCGCCAATACCCCCGAGCACAGCCACCGGAAGGGAAAACCGGCGGTAAACAAAAATCGCAAACATTAGTTCCGCACCCAACCCTTGAGCCAGGCCGGAATACACCGTCTCTATCCCCCACTGGTTACCCAGAATGGCCGACACACAAGCCGCCACCACTTCGACAAAAATCGCGGCACCCGGCTTGCGGATCACCAGTGCACCCAAGACGCCACCGATCAACCAGATACCCGTTGCGATACCCCCGAAACCGGGTGTTATGGCCTGCGCCGCCGTGTACCAGGCGTAGCCAATTGAATTCCATACCCAAACAGCAGGCCACAGGCCACGCCAAGCACTGCCGCAACAACAATGTCCACGACACGCCACGTCATCATCTTTTTCATTTATCCTCCCTAGCGCCGGTATTACCCGGATCAGGTTCGTGCGGTTTATTCTCAGCCACAGCCATTACGCGCCTGGCACCCGCGGGGTCGCCATTACTATACATAGACTGGGAAGTATGACTACTCCACGCCTCACCACAACAACCATAGGAATCGCGGCAGCCGCCTTCTGCCTAGCAGTAGGACTCAGTGCCTGCGGAACACAAAACACCTCGCAGATGAACGCAGCAACACCGCTCACTTCCACCTCAACCACCAAGACAACCACCACCCATAAAGCACCCCCATCCACCCCCGAAAGCACCCCCTGTAGGCCCCTGCGAAGCTGAGCAACTAGAGATGGTCGCCACCCCCAGCGGCAACGGCGCAGGCTCCACCTTCACAGAAATCACCCTCACCAACAAAGGCCCAGCCTGCATCCTCAAAGGCTTCCCAGGGACTATCACTTCTCGACGGCGCGAAAAACCAGATCGGTGCAGCCGCCACCCGTGAAGGCGAGGGACAATCCGACAATTCCGGTTCCGACGGCCTGATCCAAACCGGTTCTAACGCGCACTTTGGCCTCAGGTCCAGCAACCCACACATCCACAACTGTGATTCCGTTGCGGAATCAGTGTTTGTGCAGGTCTACCCCCCGAATGACACTGGATCAATCACGGCACCATTGACGTTGGAAACCTGCACCGATGAATCGGTGGAGACGCTGTCAGTAACGCACATGTCCTAACTCTTATAGTGATTTAACCCATGCGATAAATGCATCAGGATCCTCATTAGCACCATGGCCTGCGTCCCAGTAGTAGGACGTGTCCACTGCGTCACCAGCGTTACTTAACGCCGAGGCAAGGTTGCTGACAATAGAGAAACTGGTATCCGTATCTTTCGCACCCACCCGGAGGAACCAATGTTGAGCGCGTTGGGGGTTGCGGTCCAGGATAAAGCCCATCGGGTTCATGCGCGTGACCGCATCCTCCACTCCTTCCTCCAGATCGCCACCCTGTGCATAGGTGGTGAAATGCCGGGCATTTGTGTTCTCATTACCAAACAGGCTGTTCTCGCCGCTGCTTAAATCAAGCGCGTCAAATGCTGGAGCACCCTTCTTGCGACCTGCGTGATCAATGAACTGTTCCCAGGTGAAATCACCCTCCACCCACGGATTCTGTGCCACATATGCTGCCCGGTCCTCATCCGATAGACCATCCAGGTAACGCTTTGCTGATGGGCGCAGATGCACCGACAACATATGCTCCGCCAGGTTATCCGCAGTAAGTTTCCTGCCCTGATCATCCTTGAGGCCCAACCGCTCCATGTACTGCGGGAAACGCGCACGCAGCTCCTCGGAGACGGTGGCGTTGACCGAAACCGTTTCGTTCGTGGCATCACCAAAGCACCATTCATAGGCCGCGTCCGCATTCTCCAGGTCAGTGATGGGGCAATAACCAGCAACGGCGTAAATGGCGTCACTGGCATCCGCCGCCCCGAGCGCCACAAGATCCTTCTGATACAGGTCGCTGCCGCCGGACGCCCCCAACAGCACGGACAACGCACCACCAGCGGAACTACCACTTGAGACAATCCGATCGGTGTTACCAGGCACGACACCAGAGTTGGCCTTCAGGTATCGCACGGCTGCTTTAAGATCCACAATCGCGGCGGGCGCCTTGCCAAAGTACACGCCATCCGCATTAACGTTATCGCGACCGCGTGCGCCAGGATTGACCACCACAAGGCCACTGGCCAAGGCATAATCGCCGAGGTCAATACGCTTTCCAGCACTCATTTGCGCACCACTGCCAGATTCGACCCCACCGCCGCCGGCCGGCGGGGCACCATCACCTGGAGGCATCCCGCCGCCCGGCATTCCGCCCGACTGTTCAGCATTGACGGCCGATGACATGTAGCCGCCAATGTTCATGGCAAAAACAATGGGCGATCCTGAGGCATCCACCTCTTTCCCATTCACGGACGTAGGTTGTTTGATATTCATACTTTGATATTCGGCATCAACTGGGTTGGCAACATACACAATCCCCTTCCACAGTTTGTAGTTGACGGTCACTTCTTCACCGTCTGCCATTGCCACTGTGGTACTTTCCTCAGTGAATGCTTTGGGATCAAAATTTAACGCAGAATTACTGGCCGCTGTTGCCGACACTGAGCTTGTCGACGCCCCGCTGCCCCCACCGGAACTGCTACACGCGCTGATGATGGGAATGCCCAACACAGCACCCGCTGTCACACCAATAAAGACCGTCGTCTCATCGTTTCTCCTTCTCGTCGCACCTTGTTTATCTAAGGCTAAGTAGCAGTGCTGTAAATATGCTGGAAATTGTCTAGAAATTTAGCCAAAGAGTAGGCGAGGCGGTCTGATGCCACCGTGAGACTGCAGTGAGGTTGCTAGGCCACAAACCTGCACAAAACTTGTCGTAGCATGGAGAGTTGACGAAAGGTGCCATCAATGACAGCAACGAATCGCCCCACTGGACTCACGTCTGCGGACGCGGCGCAACGCCTGGACACCTACGGGCTCAATGAACTCCGCGCGGCAACAACGGAACCCACATGGCTGGTTTTTCTCCGCCAATTCCAAGACCCTCTGGTGTATTTGCTGTTTATCGCCATGGCAATTTCCTGCGGAGCATGGTTTATTGAAGGCTCACATGGGTGTTCCGATTGATACAGTGGTGATTGGTTTAATCGTTATAGCTAATGCGATTCTCGGCTTTACTCAGGAACAACGGGCAGCGCATGCCGTCGCAGCACTTGCACGAATGACAGCGGCGCATTCCACCGTGCTCCGCGACGGTAAACAAACCGTCATCCCATCGGAAGAATTAGTTCCCGGCGATATTCTACTTCTTGCGGAAGGCGACGCTGTTGGTGCCGACGCGAAACTGATTTCCGCCACGAATCTCGCCGTGCAGGAATCATCACTGACAGGCGAATCCGAAGCAGTTATCAAAGACCCATCCCCCACCCCAGAGAATGCACCCCTGGGAGACCGTACTGACATGGTATTTAAAGGCACCGCCGTGGTTCGGGGCGTGGGGACCGCCGAAGTCATGCACACCGGCATGGAAACCCAAATGGGGCAGATCGCCACCATGCTGGACGAGACCGAGGCGGAAGACTCGCCGCTGAAGAAGGAAATTGCTACCATCTCCCGAACGCTTGGCCTCCTCGTCGTGGGTATTGCGGTGATCGTGATGGTCACCCTCGCACTGGTCAACGGCGTACACAGCACCAAAGATGCGGTGGATATTTTGCTGCTCGGCGTCTCCCTGGCGGTGGCGGCGGTGCCGGAGGGACTGCCTGCAATTTTGTCGCTGGTGTTAGCGCTGGGCGTTCAGGCCATGGCACGCAGAAACGCGGTGATGAAGAATCTTCCATCCGTGGAAACCCTCGGTTCCGCGAGCGTTGTGTGCTCAGATAAAACCGGCACGCTCACCCGAAACGAAATGACCCTGCTGAAATCGTCACAGCATCTGGAAGTACCATCCTGGAGGGGTCCGGCTACGATCCTTCCGGCGACGCGACCAGCATCAATGACAACGCCCGCATTGAGGCGGAGTTGACGATGGTTGCTGGTGCAACCGCGAATAATGCGCAGCTGGAGTACACCGCCAACGGCTGGGAGATTGTAGGCGACCCAACCGAGGCGGCGTTTTTGGTGGCGCTGCCAAAGGTGGTGTTAAACCCAGACCCTGCCCCTCAGCGGCTGGGAGAAATCCCGTTCAGCTCTGAGCGCAAAATGATGACCGTCTTGGTTCCCGGCTATCTGTACAGTAAAGGTGCTCCCGATGTGTTGTTGGAGCATTGCGCCCGAGAGCAGGTGGGTAACAGCGAACGTGAGCTTGAACCGAGGCGTCGTGAAGCAATCCTGGACACCGTCGAAGAGTTATCGCGGAAGGGTTACCGCACACTGGGGGTCGCGCGGCGCACGGGTTTGGTGGCGCTGGAAGAAGATGACTTGACCTTCCTGGGTGTCGTCGGCATTATCGATCCACCGCGCGACGAGGCGAAAGAGGCCATCGAACAGGCTCACCATGCCGGTATCCGCACAATCATGATCACCGGCGATCACCCGGTGACCGCCAGCAACATCGCAACCTCCCTGGGTTTTGATGCCACCGCTGCCTTCACCGGCAAGGACATCGATGACATGAGCGATCAGGAATTTGCTGAAGCGGTGCGCACAACCGACGTGTACGCCCGCGTCGCACCCGCCCACAAACTCCGCATTGTGGACGCACTACAGGCGGACGGCAACATCGTGGCCATGACCGGCGACGGCGTGAATGACGCACCTGCGCTGAAAGCGCCGATATTGGCGTGGCCATGGGCATCACCGGCACCGAGGTAACCAAAGAAGCCGCCACCATGATCCTCGCCGATGACAACTACGGCACCATTGTTTCGGCAGTGGAGCAGGGGCGCGTGACCTTTGACAACATTCGAAAATTCCTGCGCTACCTGCTGAGTTCCAACATGGGCGAAGTGGTCACCGTGTTCTTCGGTGTCCTGCTGGCGGGGTGGCTAGGGCTTAACGACAGCGGCGGTGGGGTGGTTCTTCCCCTACTGGCAACCCAAATCCTGTGGATCAACCTGATCACCGATTCCGGACCGGCGCTGGCCATGGGCGTTGATCCCGCAGATGACGACGTGATGGAGCGCGCACCCCGACGCATAAGCGACAGCATCATCAACCGCGACATGTGGGCACAGGTCATTTACATTGGCGTGATTATGGGGGCCGTGACGCTAGCCACCATTGATTTCTTCCTCCCCGGCGGCATTGTGAACGGCCACGATTCTTTGGAGGTGGCCCGTACCGCAGGGTTTACCACCCTTGTTTTTGCCCAGCTGTTCAACGCCCTGAACGCCCGCTCCGACATTCATTCCGCATTCATCGGCATCTTCCGCAACCGCTGGCTGTGGGCATCCATCGGCATCGCGGTGTTCCTGCAGGTATGCGTGGTGCACATTCCGTTCCTGCAAGCAGCCTTCGGAACTGCCTCCCTGGACTTCACGCATTGGGTAGTAGCCATCGGCATGGCATCGCTGGTGCTGTGTGCTGAGGAAATGTCCAAGTTTGTGCGATGGGCCCTGGAAGTTTAAATAAAGGTAAGATTATAGGGCTTACTGCCTACTACCCCACTGGAGTGTCACTATGCCCGGAGGTCTTGCAGCACTGCTTGACGACGTCGCGCTCATCGCCAAAACAGCCTCAGCCAGCATCGATGATGTCGCCGCCGCCGCAGGAAAAACCAGCGCCAAGGCCACAGGAATCGTTGTTGACGACGCCGCTGTCACCCCCCGCTTCGTTCAAGGAGTCACCCCGGCGCGCGAACTCCCCATCATCTGGCGCATCGCCAAAGGCTCACTGTTCAACAAACTGGTGATCATTCTGCCTGTGGCGCTGCTACTCAGTTGGCTTGCCCCGTGGTTACTGAACCCCATATTGATGCTGGGTGGTGCCTACTTGTGTTTTGAGGGCGCCGAGAAAGTCTGGGAGAAAATCAGCGGCCACGAGGACCACGAGGAAGCCGCAGTGGATACCGGACCCGATGCGGAAACAAGCTGGTGCGCGGTGCAGTCACCACTGACCTAATCCTCAGCGCAGAGATCATGGTCATCTCCCTCAACGAGGTCGCGGCCGAACCCTTGGCCATGCGCACTATTGTGCTCATCATCGTGGCCATCGGGATTACCGCGTTGGTCTACGGGGTGGTGGGCCTGCTGGTGAAGATGGACGATGTGGGGATGGGATTAGCCTCCCGCGACAGCGCCGGGGCGCAGAAACTTGGGCGTGGAATGGTGGCAGCGATGCCCCGTCTTTTGAACATCATCGCCGTCATCGGCACGTTCGCCATGCTGTGGGTCGGCGGGCACATCATCGTATCTGGGTTGGACCAGCTTGGCTGGCACACTCCGCATGACATCATCCACCATGCAACCCACGCGGTTCATCACCTGGGTGGTTTCGCCGAATGGCTTGTGGATACGTTCTGCTCACTCATCGTCGGAAGCATCGTCGGTGCCGTGATCGTGGGCGTCATGCACCTGCTGCCTTTCCGCAAAAAGCACTAGATTCATGCGTTTTTCTGACACTGCGCTGGTCATTGAGGGCGGTGGCATGCGCAATAGCTACACCGGGGCGGTCGTCGAAAAGCTCATGCGTGAGGGCATCGAGTTCGGTTGGGTGGGCGGCGTGTCCGCAGGTGCCTCGCACACGGCGAACTTTCTGGCGGGCGATCCGCTGCGCACTCGGGAGAGTTTTGTCAGCATTGGTGCCAACCCGCGCACGGGCGGTTGGGGGTCTTTCGTGCGGGGACGCGGCTATTTCGACAGCAACTACATCTACCACGAAGCACCACTACTCACCTTTGAGCATTCCGGCGGGCGCATCGCCGCCTTCGATTTTCCCGCCTTCCTCCGAAACCCCACCCCCCTTCAGCATCGGGGCATTCCACGTAGACACCGGCAGCATGACCTGGTGGAACCGCGACCACACTTCCACTATCGACGCCCTGATGCTCCGCGTCCGCGCTTCCTCCACCATGCCCGGTTTCATGATCATGCCCCACGTTGACGGCGAGCTCTACGCCGACGGCGCCCTCGGCCCCAGCGGAGGCATCCCCATCGATGCTGCTGAAGCTGCAGGATTCCGGCGCTTTCTAGTGATCATGAGCAGGCCGCGCGCCTACACCAAAGGCAAAGCCACCCCTGCGGGCATCCTGCGCCGGGTCTTTCGCACCCACCCGGCCATTGCCGACGCCCTGATAGCGCGGCCCGACCACTACAACGCCACCCGCGCCCGACTCCTCGAACTGGAACGTGGCGGCAACGCCTACCTGTTCTTCGCTGAAAACATGTCGGTGGAAAACCGGGAACGCAACCTACACAAGCTCCAAGAATCCTACCGCGCCGGGCGGGAACAAGCCGAGCGGGAATGGCCAGCGATCAGGGAGTTTTTGGGCGAGCCGGACTGATCCGCGCTAAGCGCGATGCTTACGCAACGATCTGGCATCCGCAAAACCAACCTGCCGTGCCGCCTGCTCCATCGTGGCACCCTGCGCAACCAACAGCTCCGCATGTTCCAGGCGCACAGCCCGTTGGTACTGGCTCGGCGTTAGCCCAATATTCTTCATAAAAGACCTGCTCAGAGTGCGTTCGCTAACGTTGCCGCGCCGGGCCAAGTCCGCGAGTGTAAAGCTCTGGGCAAAATGATCATTCAAAAAATCCTGGATGCGGTGCACCAGATCATCGCAGTGGTCACGGTAGCGCAGCATCACACTGTGCTGCTCCATGTTTCCGTTGCGGCGGGCGTACACCACCATGGTCCTAGCAATGCGGGCCGCAATCCGCGCGCCGAAATGTTGCTCCACTAGTGCAGGGATAGGTCGATGCCACTGGCAATCCCGGCGGAGGTGTAGATGCCCTGACCACCGACAAATAGCACGTCACGCACCACGTGGACACGAGGGTAGCGCGCGCCGAGGGTGTCTTGAAGGTCGTGGTGGGTGGTGGCACGGCGGCCGTCGAGAAGCCCTGCCTCCGCCACGATGAACGCACCCGCACAGATACTGGCGATTGTGCCGCCTGCAGCATGATGCGCTGCGATGCTGGCGAGCAAATTGTTGTTGAGCGGGTGTGCCGTGGCTGCAAAACCGGGAATGATCAGCAGATCATCCGGCGTCAGGCCCGGCCAGTCGGTGCTCACATTAACTGGTAGCCCTTGTTTCGACTGGACGGTTTGCTGCTCCCCCACATAAACAATGGTGGAGGGCTCGCCAGTGAGATCGCGGAGGGTGCTGAACACCTGGGCGGGGCCAGCGACATCGAGAAGCTGAACGCGGTCAGGCACCACGAACGCGACGGTATTCACCTGCGCCAGCTTACTGCGTCCTTCGATTCAATACGCGCGAACCGCCCTGCTAGCGCGTATTCGGTGCGTTCGATAACCTCCTGGGCAGGCAGCACCTCGCCTGTGTCGGGGCGAACGATAGGGAACGTAGCGGTGGCATCGGTGACAAATGTAACGTCGTACCCCATATCCGCCGCCAGACGCGCTGTGGTCTCGCAGCACTGCTCCGTTTGGATGCCCACGATCACTAGGTGCGTGATGTGCTCCTGAGTGAGATACCGCGCAAGCTCGGTGCTGGTAAACGCATTCCTTGTGGTTTTGACAAACGTCGGCTCGCCTGGATCGGGTGTGAGCCCCTCCATCAATCGCACATGTCCCAATTCCGGGTCAAAGGCGGTTCCGCTTCCCGGCGCGGCATGCATCACCCACACCACCGCATGCCCCTCCGCTCGGGCCTGCTGCACCAGCGTATCGACGTCCCGCACGATCTCTGGGTTGGATACCTCCGCCCACACCGGCAACTGACGAAACGATTCCTGCACATCCATCACAATGATTGCTGTTCTCATGGTGTCTAGTGTGCTGGACTGGAGATATCGCCACCAGGGATGCGCTGGCCAGAAAGCGGAACGATCTGGTCAGCATGTGAGTGATTTGGGGTGTGGGCTGGTAGATGTGGCCGCTGGAGTAGACTTCCCTACGTACCGCCGTTAAGGTGCAATGTCAGAGTGCGATGGGAGCATAACTGTGGCTGATGATGGCAATCGGGGAGCCGATCAGAGTTACGAAGGGAAGTACATCGGGATGGTCAAACTCGGGCCAAAATCCCAGATTGTGATCCCGAAGGAAGTGCGCGATATTTTCAACCTGGAACCTGGTGCAACGCTGCTCATGCTCGCTGACAAGGAACGCGGCATCGCACTTGTCAACCCAGCCGAGTACCAAGACGTCATGGACGCAGCATTTGGCAAGGGCGAGATTTAGCCTGTTCACAAGCCTCAAAAGCCACACAGAATAGGGTAGAGCCTACCCTACTTTTACTCCCCTACGTCACTCCCCCTATATTTTTGTTAAGAAAAAATCGGATACAGGGAGCGCTTCTTCCTGGCGTTTTGATGTGACTCGCGAGACTCTTTATACGTTTTCTCAGGTGCGGATTTGTGGAAATTGAGGCGCATTTATACCGGTGTGGCAGAGCCACGCCAATAGTTTTACCCTTGAACACGTACACATTCATTGAAAACAACTAGGAGTACAACATGTTCAGCCTTGACACCCTGTGGCTTGTCCCCCTGTCCACCGTTTGGCACATTCGTTCCTTCATCGGCGGGCTGTCCTCATAAGAGCTACAGCACACTAGACTGGGTGCTCTCTCCACAAAGGCACCCGAGCACCCCGGCACCACTACGGCCGGGGTGCTTTTCACGTGGGCACTGGTGTTACGTGAAGTGTGTATACGCTCAGGTCCGGAATGGGGTGTTTTCGAGCTTGACGGTATACAAACTCTGCTGGCTAAGCTGCTGAACACCGCTAGCACAAACATGTGCATAGAAAAAGGTCTACCGCCAGGTACAGAAAACACCCTATTTCGTACCTGGCAGTAGACCTACATGACAAGCACGTAAAGTGTGCTTATCTCCAAGTCGAAAAACACCCCGTTTTCGTGCTTGAGCATAAGCAGATTTTGCAATGTCCAGCGGCAGCACATAGAGCGGTGCGTGCCAGCGTTCCATCCAGGAGGTCGACAGGCCCCCATTATTGCTTTTTCACAATGAGGTGTGTGCGCTGCGGCATAGCCTCAGAGGTTGTCGGCTCGCCGAGTTGGCGCTCTGTTTGGTCCTGGATTAACGCTTCCAGCGCCGCGTGAACGAGGGCAGAATGGTCGGTGATGGAGGTGAGTTTGCTGGCCTTGGCCACTAGTTCATCGTCAAGCGTGACTATTAACCGCATCTGCATGGCATTCATGCTACGCGCCTTGTTGACGCAACAACAATGCGCACGAAATGCGGCTTTATGCCCAGCCTTGCTTAGTGGGCACCACAACAATGTTGTGCACTGTCACCTCAGGCGGCAGGTTGATCCCATGATGCACAATCTCCGCAATATCCCTGGGTCGCAACGGATCTTGCCCCATTTGTTCGGTCACTGCGTTCATACTCATGCGCTTTGTCAACGGTGTCTCCACATAACCTGTGGCAATAGTCCGGGCACGGATGCGCTCACCGCGCAGTTCAAGGCGCAGCTGCTCCCCTAAAGCGTTGCGTGCTGCAGAGATCGAACCGTACACCGCCGCATCTTCAAACGCTGTGGTACCGGCAATGGAACCCATGACCACGATATCGGCAATGCCATGGTGTTCGGCGGCTTCCCTCAAACGTGGCAACAGCATGCGGGTGGTGCGTAACACAAGCAATGTGTCATTGGAGTAGTAGTTGTCCCACTCCTCCATTGTCTTGGACTCCAGCCTGCCGTTCATGGCACCACCGCCGCTGATGACCAGGGCGTCGATACGCTCTTGGTCACGAACAATACCGTCTAAGACCTGGTGGGCGGAGTCATTATCTAGCAAGTCACAATGAAAAAATGTGGCATCCACCAGTTCGATGGGTTCCTGGCGATCAACGATGATGGTACGCCAACCGTCAGCCACAGCTTTTTGCGACACCGCCAAACCGATACCGGAGGAACCGCCGGCAACAACAATGGTTCGAGTAGTCATCTAGACTCCTACGGTCGTGATTTCTGCAGTACGGGTAGCTTCCAACGCCGCGATAATCGCATTGGATTCGATGGGGCCTTCGTAGATTTCATCGCCTATGAAGAACGTCGGGGTGCTGGTCAGGCCCATGCCCAGTGCATCGTCGGCATCGTCGTGGACGCGCGACAGGTAGGTGCGTTGCCGCATATCCTTCTCTAGTCGAGGCAGGTTGGAGCCAACATCGACGGCGGCGCGACGAATAACACGCGAATCCAGCTCCTCATCTTCGCACAGGCGTGACAACTCAGTGCGGGCGTAATTAAACAGTTCCGGACTCTGCGCATGCACCGCTTCCAATGCCTCCGCTGCACGCTCTGCCGCCTCATCCCCCATCGGGTTGTGGCGGAAGACAAAACGCAGGTCATCACCAAAGTAGTCGCGCACCTCGCGCACCACTTCTTCCACTGTGGTGTCATCCACGCCACCCAACTGCGCGTATTCCACGAGGGTCAGCGGAGCATTCGGGTCACCCAGAATATGGTCACGCTTGGGGTCAATGGAACGGTTAAGGCGCGTGCGTTCGGGGGCATGGCGGGCATCGTAAGCCGCAGTTAGGGCCAACGCCACCATGCCGATAATTGCGGCGAGTATCGACGCCGTCAACACACCGATACGTGCATCCGACTGCGCAGTTTCATCCTTAATGGCCAGGTCAATGATAAACAGGGAAATGGTAAAGCCAATGCCGGTGAGCATCGAGCCAGCATTGATGTGGCGGTAAGCCAAGCACTGCGCGAGTTCGCCAATACGCAGCTTGGTGGCAATAATGCTTGCGCCGAACACACCCAGATACTTACCACCAACGAGACCGGCGATAATACCCCAGGTCAGCGGCGACTTAAAGGCGTGCTGCAGCGTCTCGCCGGAGATGATCACACCGGCGTTGGACAGGGCGAACACGGGCACAACAATCAGATTCACGATCGGCGCGAGGGCCAGTTGCATACGCTCGTTGATGGAAACCGAACGCAGAATACCGATCACAGCTGCGCTACCAGTGGATGCGACTGGGGTGCGGCGGAAGTGATGTGTTAACTCCTCCGCGCGGAGCACCTCGCTACGTTCCGGCGGAAAGACCGGAAGCAGAAGACCAAGGACCACACCTGCAATGGTGGCGTGCACGCCGGATGCTAAGAACAGCAGCCACAGAGTCGCACCAGCTGCAATGTAGACGGACGAACGGTATACACGAGCGCGCTGAACCAGGAACAACAGGGCGGCAATAACAACCACACCGATCAGCGGGACAAAGCTGATGCGCTCCGTGTACACGGTGGCGATGACCAGCAGCGATCCGACGTCGTCTACCACGGCGAGGGTGACCAAAAACGCACGCAGCTGCACGGGAAGTCTGTTGCCGAACACTGCGAGAATGCCCATCACAAAGGCGGTGTCCGTGGAAATCACCACTCCCCACGCATCGGCGTCATCGGTGCCCGCGTTGAAGGCGTAGAAAATCAACGCGGGAACAATCAAACCAGCAACAGCGGCTACCACCGGCACGCTGGCGCGCCGCCATTCACGCAGTTCACCCATCACGAAGTCGTGCTTGACTTCAAGGCTGACTAGGAAGAAGAACATCATCATCAGGCCGTCATTGATCCAGTGCTGCAGCGACATATCAACTGAGAAAACGTCGCCCAGGTGAATGGAGAAATGCGTGTGCCAGAAATGCTCGTAGGAATGGCCGCCCAGGTTGGCCCATAGCAATGCCACAATAGTGGCCGCGAGGAGCAACGTAGCGCCCGAGGTTTCATTACGCACGAACGCTGAGAAAGAACTCTTAAACTTTGTCAGCACGACTATCAGTTCCCTTCCAGTGGCAAGATCGTGGCACTGGCCATGTTGACATGCGCAGGCAGCGACGCCGCAAAACCAACCTCCTCAGCGACGTGCGCAGTGTCAATCGCAATGCTTTCAAGCTCAGGCAAAGGCCCCTGAATAACGTCGTGATGGTCACTCGTAGCGCGATTGGATCCCAAATTGCCCTGCGTAAAGAAACTCCCGCCCGTGTAGATGGAATCGAAGTAATGCACCCGAACACCACGCAAGCCATATTCGGCACGCAGGTGCTTGGAAAATTGCCCCAAGGACGCACCCAGCGACGAAAACACTGAATAGGCATGCTGGCGTTCACGTGCCGGCGCGGAACTCAGCATCACAATATCAGCGCGGTCGCCACGCTCCCCCGCGGCCAAGACATCTGGGGAAAAAGTCTGCACAGTTTGTAATGTTCCACGAAGATTCGTAGCCAGCATCCGCCGCCAGTCAGCAGGAATTGCCTCATCAAAATTCGCAGCGCGGCGCACACCGGCAGCAGTGATCACCAAGTCAGGTGCCCCCAATTCCTCTAGCACCTTGTCGCGTGCCTCCACCAAGTCGTAGGCGCTACTCACGTCAGCAGAACACACAAGGGTTTCCGCCTCCTCAGGAAAACGAGCACACAGGCGCTCCAATCTACGCCGGTTACGGGCAATGAGCGCAACCTTCGCACCCGATTCGACAAGAGTACGCGCCACCGCCGAGCCGATGGCACCTGTGGCTCCAGTGATCACAGCAGTGCGACCACCAAGATCAAATGTTGGCATCCAAGTATTCCTTATCAATGCACGTCTTGTGTGTTAGGGCATGCCACCCCAACGTACCCTCCCAAAGGTAAGACTAGTCATGTCTACCACACGCATGCCGCACACCCTTCGAAGAAACCTGATCATCTTCACCATCAGCATTGTGGCCAGCGGATGGGTGGGGATTGCGATCGATAAACTGACAGGACAACCTGATTATCGGGACGTCGCAACGCTGAACGGTGGCGGTACCCTCGGCATGGGAGTGTGGACGGTTGCCCCGTTGCTAGTTGTCATCGCATTAAGAACTTTCTGCGGTGACGGTTGGAAAAATGCAGGATACGCGCTGAACGTCAGGGGAAACGGGTGGCTCTACGCACTCTCTATTGCGGTCTACCCTGCGACAACCTATGTGGTTATCCTGTTAGGCACGCAGGTGGGAGCCATGCACGTGGCAGCGCTAAATATGTCTGCCGTCCTGACGCTCATTGCCTCCCAGTTCGTGATACAGTGCGCGAAAAACTTCTTTGAAGAATCACTTTGGCGGGGTTATCTCACCAACCAGCTACTCAAGCTCACCATGTCCGATTGGAAGCTTTACCTCATCGCCGGGCTGGTGTGGTGGGCATGGCATCTGCCCTACTGGCTCATCATGCTCAATACCAAAGAGGTCGAAAGTATCGTACCTGCGGGCAGAATAGTGCTCGTTGTTGCCGCAATCCTCGTCTTCTTCTGTTGGAATGTCATGTTCACCGAAATCTTCCGCGTAACTCGCTCAATATGGCCATTAGTTTTGGCACACGCATTGGAGGATGCCGTCACCCTCCCCCTACTTATCGACGGCACAATCACACTCGATCCACGCTGGGCACTTGTTTTCTCCACCAATACAGGGTTACTTCCTGCAGTCATTTTACTTAGCGTAGGGCTTGGAATCCGCAGGTGGAGAATAAAAACCAGGCCAAAGCAAACGGGTATCACTGATGATGAAACACCACTCGCAGGACGTGCTGTGATGTTACGATGGGGAGCCATAACCCACCGTGGCTCAAACTTTGTGAAATGAGGTAGCCAACATGGCGTACGCAACAACAAACCCCTACACCGGTGAAACCGTCAAGACCTTTGACACCGCCACCCCTGAGGAAATCAACCAGGCGATCAACTCCACCGACGCAGCCTTCCGCGAGTGGTCGCAGACCCCCATCGAAGATCGCGCAGCTCTCCTTTCCCGAGCCGCAGAAATCCTGCGCGCCAACAAGCGCGACTACGCAGAGACGCTGACCCTGGAGATGGGCAAACTCATCGCAGAGGCAGAAGCAGAAGTCGAACTCTCCGCAGCCATCCTCGACTACTACGCCAAGTTCGGCGCTCAGCACCTGGCACCGCGCTACCTGCGTGCCGAAGGTTTCGGCGATCAGGACGTCGCCCTAGTCAACGACCCACTGGGCGTGCTTTACGCCGTCGAGCCATGGAATTTCCCCTACTACCAGGTGATCCGCATCTCCGCACCGCAGACCTTGGCGGGTAACACCATCCTGCTGAAGCACGCATCGAACGTGCCCCAGTCCGCCTTGCGGATGGTCGAGCTGTTCCGTCAGGCTGGATTCCCGGACGGTGTGCTAACCAACATCTTCGCTTCCCATGAGGCCAGTGAGCAGATCCTCGCCGACCCACGCGTCCGCGGTGTGGCTCTCACCGGTTCAGAAGGAGCAGGCGGCGCTATCGCGTCCATCGCAGGAAAGAACCTGAAGAAGTCCACCCTGGAGCTTGGTGGTGCTGACGCTTTCGTCGTTCTGGAAGATGCTGAGGTCGAGAAGGCTGCAAAGTGGGCTGCGTTCGGTCGCCACTGGAACGCAGGGCAGGTGTGCGTGTCGTCGAAACGCATCATCGTTGTTGATGCCGTGTACGATCGCTTCCTCGCCGAGTATAAGAAGCACGTCGCAGAATTCGTAGCCGGTGATCCAATGGATCCCGCAACCACACTCGCCCCACTGTCAAGCCAGACCGCTGCCGATGACGTTCTCAAGCAGGTCGAGGCTGCGCGCGCTGAAGGCGCTACCGTCGAGGCCATCGGTGCTGAGGTTCCGGAACAGGGCGCGTTCGTTCGTCCGATGCTCATCACCAACATCCCAGAGGGGTCCGAAACCTCCCAAGCCGAGTTTTTCGGCCCCATCTCCCAGGTTTACCGGGCAAAGGATGAAGATGATGCGGTGCGCATCGCCAACGACACGCCGTTTGGCCTGGGTGGTTCGGTGTTCTCCACGGACATTGAGCGTGCCCGCAAGATCGCCCGCCGGATTGACACCGGCATGGTCTTCATCAACCAGCCGACCGGCGTGAAGGCAGACATTCCCTTCGGCGGCGTCAAGCGCTCCGGTTATGGTCACGAGCTGATTGACCTGGGCATCAAAGAATTCGTCAACGAGAAGGTCGTGGTGGTCACCGACATCGACGGTTCCTTCTAACACCCCGGACATCCCCCCGCTTATCGACGGCGCGGTGGTACCTGATCCGCTCTGGGCCCGTGTTTCCATTAACACGGGCCTTTTTGCTGCTCCGACGTGGCAAGTAAGGCGTCGACACGCGCTTAAACACACGCTTAAAAGTGATATGCAACACATTATTGGATAAAACCATGACGGTCGTTGACGTCGCAACGTCTTCCTATCAGCGTCGCATTTCATGTTCATTTACTGAACTGCGCGCTATACCCTGACGGCGTCCGCACGCAGGCTTACACCGAGCCTCATCGGACCTTCACAAAGGAAAACACCATGGTTGGATTCATTGGAATGATCATCACCGGCGCCATCATTGGCGCGCTGGCACGACTATTCATGCGAGGCGAACAGAACATCTCCATCATCTGGACCATCATCCTCGGCGCAGTCGGCGCCTTTGTTGGTGGAGGAGTGGCCGGTTTCTTCGGCGTCGAATCAACAGCTGGTATCGACTGGATTCGGTGGGCGCTTTCCATCGTGGCAGCCGTCATCGCAATTTCTGTCTACCTCAGCATCACTCACAGGAAGTAAAAAGGTATCTCCATGAGCAACGCATCAATCCCTCAAACCGGTCAGCAGCGCGAGCGCAATGAGGAAAAGAAAAAAGAAGAAACAACCCCTCGCGGCCCGCTGCAAACCGCTCACGGCGTGACCACCATTGATGAGAACGTCGTCGCAAAGATCGCCGGAATGGCAGCCCGTGAAGTGCCTGGAGTGTACGACATGGGAAATGCTGTACGCCGCGCATTCAGCGCAGTAACAGATCGCATTCCGAACGCTCAGACCAATGTCGCGGGCGGAATCAGCGTTCAGAAAGGCGAAACCCAGACCGCCATTGAAGTCACCGTGGTGGTGGACTACGGCGCTCCCATCGTCGAGGTGGCTAACGCCATTCGCCGCAACATCATTGAACAAATTGAGGGAACAACCGGCCTAGAGGTCGTTGAGGTGAACATCAACGTCACTGATGTCCACCTGCCGGACGAAGACTCCGATTCCTCAAACTCAGCAGTCGACCTCACGTAATCCTTATCTAAGGAGCTTTTATGAAGACAACGCACCTGGCCCTCCTCGTGGGTCTGTTCCTAGGAACAGTTCTCGCCTTTGGCTCTTTCGCCGACTTTATCTTGGTCACCCTCTGTGGGCTAGTCGGAGCAGCGGTGGGCCTGTACTTGGAAGGCCAGATCGATGTCCGAAACATCCTTGATTGGCGGAAAAAGTGACGGCACCCGATCAACGTGGCATCACCACTATTCCGTCAGCAGTGGTCGCTCAGATCGCAGCTCAGGCTGCCTATGAGACGGCACATGTAGGGTCGAACGCAGGAGGAGTTCTGGGGATCGGCGCTCGCCGCGACTTCCACTCGCGCCCAGAGGCAGACTGTGAACTATACGGGCAGGTGGCTGTCCTCCATCTGAATCTTGGCCTGACTTTCCCCACTCCTGTGGCCTCCACTATTCAGAACCTTCGCGAGTACGTGCGCGAGCATGTTGAGCATCTCACTGGGCTGACTGTCGGGAAATCACCATCGACATCTCCTGGCTCAATCCGAACGACCATGTAAGGAAAGCCCTGCAATGAGAACATCTGCACCAAAACTCATCCGCCGCCCCTCCAGAAGCGTTGCGACGTCCCTTCTCGCACTGCTGCTTCTCACAGTGGGCGGGCTGGGGATCTGGCTCTGCGGCGGTCGCTTGTTCGACGGGGCATGGCCTGCGGGCACAACCGCAGCAGTGAATGGATTTGGGTCTTCCTCTCTCAAATCCACACTAATTATTGTGCTGGCGTGCATCGTGGCAGTATGCGGTCTGGCCATGATCATCGCGGCCGTGTGGCCCGGGGCTTATGACCGCACCGATGTTCTCCCCGACGACGTGGCCGGACAAACCGCTATTGCCCGTAAAGACCTAGCTGCTCTGGTGCGTAGAAACATCGAGCAGGTGGACGGCGTTCACAGCGCCACAGTCCGCATGCGAGGATCACGAGTCAACGTAAAAGTACTGAGCGTACTAGACAACCTAGAACCCGTACGCGAAGCAGCTCACAACAACGCTGTTCAGACATTGGAGGTGCTGAAACCTGAGGGTATTCGGCACTGCCGTGTGCGCGTACAGAAAACGAGTTAAAGGAGAGCACTATGCGTTCAGTATCTGGCTCCTGGAACAGGATAATCCTGGCCAGCGCCGGCATTGTTACCATCATAGCCGCATCATGGGTACTGGCATCTGGCTTGAACATCCGTGAGCGCTGGCCCGCCGCAACATCATTCGTGGCACCTGCGAGTACACGAATTGACAGCGCAGTAATGGGGCAGGAAGCGTGGCTATTACCGGCGATGTTCGCGGCGTCGATAATCGCAGCGCTACTCGGCGTGCTCCTGCTGATCATGCAGGTGCCCCGGAAAGCACCCGCCTCTCCCCTACGTTTCACCGACGCGGACGGCACGCTGCTGGCGACCATAAGCCCCGAGGTTCTGGCGCAGGCACTGTCCGAGCGAGGCGAAGAAGTGTCCGGCGTCGAACGATGCTCCGCATGGGTGACCGGATCCCCCAGCAACCTGTGGGTACAAGCAACCGCAACGGTATCCCAGAACTGCGAGGTCGAATGGGCGGTGTCAGAACTGAGAAACCGACTCGACAACGACCTTGCCGTATCGCTGGGCGCGCACCCCAAACAAGTGGACGTGTTGCTCACACTCGATAGTCCTAGCCGTTCCCGCAGCATTGCCAGTACTGCTCGCGCTGGCCGTACCCGCGCTGTAGAGGGATCGCGCGTGACTGAAAGCACCAGGTCTGGCGATGACTCATGATCATGACGACAGGCAACTGGTACTGCGAGCCCAAGACGGCGATATCAAAGCCTTCGAACGGCTTGTTGAACGTTACCAAGGCCGCCTGTTCCGCACTGCGTACATGATCGTGCGCAATCGTCACGACAGTGAAGACATCGTACAAGAAACCCTTATCCAGGCATGGCGACGTCTTCACCTGCTCCAGGAACCCAGTGCTTTTCGAAGTTGGCTTATGCGCATCTGCACCAACAGTGCGACCAGTGCCATCCGTAAGCAACAACGCCGCGCCACCGAATCCTACGACCACGAGAGTCTTGAAACCGCGAGCACTCTCACTGAAACACCATCAAACACAACTGCAGACCCAGCACAATCCAGCGAAGTCAACGCGCAAATTGAGGCGCTAGCTACGCTGCTATCCTCGGTACAGCCCGAACTTCGTATCGTCTGGGTGCTTCGAGAGGTTGATGACATGTCCTACGAGGAGATTGCCAAAACTCTGAACCTGACAGAATCCACTGTCCGCGGAAGGCTCGCGCGGGCACGCTCACTGGTCATGCGCAACATGAAGGAGTGGGCATGACTCCCGCCAGCCGCCACAACCACAGCACCACACTGCACTCCCCTGAGGTTTCTCCCGCTTCTGTGCGTGACGACGCCGCGCGGGACGATGCTGCAACGCGCGAGTACATGCGCCTCATTGCCTCCATCCACGAAACATGGGACCGGCTGGAATCAGAGTCGAACGTGTCAGTGATGCCTCAGCGTCACATGATGGACGCAATTGTCGCTGCGACGCGCCATGGAGCGCAGGTACACATGCCACCCACCGACCTAGGTCCCTATAGTCTTTCGGAGTTTTCGCTGCGTTCCCTTGTTCGACAAGCGGTAGACTCTGTGGACAGCGCGCGAGGATTACGTACATCCTTCCAGCACGCCGAAGCCCCCGACGACCCCGTTGAGGCCCGCGAACTAGGGGTGCCGGAAACCATTTTCTGCCGAATTTCTGCCCACGTGACAACACAGCACCTGCCAGAACTCGCCCAACAGGTCCGCGATGCGGTACGAGAAGCATGTTATGAGAACCTAGGACTGTCCCCCACCGTCAATGTTCATATTGAGGACTTGCACGATGACGACTAGCATCTCAGCAGCCGAACTAGCCACAGCGGTCACCTCAGTTTCTGGAGTCCGCGGGGTCGAACCAGGCATAGGTAGCACCCTCAAAACCATGGGAAGCCGCATCCAAGGCAATGATGCTGATGCCCGCTTCGGAGTCATTATTGACGCTGACGGGCACTCAATTGTTCTTGAAGTAGGCATTGACGGTTCCCGACCGGTCAAAGACATTGTTCGGGATATTCAAGAGACGGTCATTCGTGCTGTGTCGAAGGCACGCGGAAATGGGGATGAGACAGTAGTGAGGGTGCGGGTGCAGTCTTTGCTGATGTAAAGATTGGTTTGGGTCCGGGTTTTGACGCCACTGGAAAGCACGCCCCGTAAGGATTCGCCCCAGCCACCTTAGAGGACGTCGGGGCGTTTCGGCATCGGGTCAGTGATCGCTTTCAGTTCACCGAACTCCTCGCCGGAGATATAGCCTTTCTCACGCAACCACACAACATCATCCCAGTCGCCATAGTCGATGGCATCAAAGACCACGCGGCTAAAAGTATAGGGCCATGATCGCAGGCGATCCATCATATCCTGATCGCTCATGTGCCCCGCAGCTCTACGCCACCCCAGCTCTTTAGGAGTGACCGGGCAGCTCGTTTCCTCCGACTCCATGCGCTGACGAACAACGCGCACTGTCCTGACATCGATGCCCTGCTTGGCGGCAATACGCTCATCATCCCAGCCGTCGCGAATTAAGGCCTCGGTTGCACGACATTGATCGATCTTGGCCAGACGCGCA